>Ga0075521_10000079_pt1 | contig 19941 bp, 15 predicted proteins | sample NGEPerD_FD_74785 | JGI IMG/M metagenome (GOLD analysis project Ga0075521, IMG submission 74785) | Arctic peat soil microbial communities from the Barrow Environmental Observatory site, Barrow, Alaska, USA - NGEE PermafrostAB12-D | ecosystem: Environmental > Terrestrial > Soil > Wetlands > Peat ...
GGGCTCCGTGCGCGCGGGCTCCGTGCGCGCGGGCTCCGTGCGCGCGGGCTCGCGAGAGTCGCTCGGGCGATGCGACGAGCGCTGCGAGCTCGGCGTACTGGCCGGCGCGACGACGGGCGCCGGGGTGTTCGACTTCGAATGAAAGACTCCCAGCTGGCTCAGCCCCGTCACCGCCGCGGTGATGGACCCCACCAGCGCGGCTGTCGCCGTGAGGTAGCCAGGTGCGGTGTGAAACCACTTCTGCTGGGGCTTTTGCTCGTCTGCCATTCGAATCGCCTCTGTGCCGGGTTCGACCTGCTCGTCCAGAATTCTATGGTACGCAAAGGGTGGCTCGCAACGACCCCATGGCGTATCGCTCCGTATGTGACGATGCGCACAACGCCCTTCACTGCGGCGCCTCGCTCTCCTCCTCTTCCCGCTCCGCCGTGTAATCGTCGCCGGGCGCGAGATGCTCGTGCGAATCGTTCCCCGCCTCCTCGTCGTACGTCAGCAGCAGGTCGCGCAGATCCTGCTGGCGCTGCAGATGACTCATCACGTCGCCACCAATCTCGCCGGCCTCCGTCTGCCTCAATAGCTCCGCGCGCTCGGCCGCCTGCATCCGCCGCCGCAGCGCACGGAACGCCGCCGAATCGAAGCCATTGCTCGCCTGCGGCAGGTGCGTGCGCTTCGCCATGCGCCGACGGTGCTCGTACTCCAGCCGCATCTTCGCGATGACGTTTGGCGGCATCTTGCCTTCGCGCTCGATCTCCTCGAGCCGCTCGAGCGCCGCATTGGCCATCGCGACGCGCGCGCTCCGCTCCTCCTTCGCCTCCGCCCCATCCGACTTCAGCCCGAGCTTGCGCACCAGCGGCGCGAGACTGAACCCCTGCACCACCAGCGTCATGAAAATCACACCGATGGTGACGAAGATGATCAGGTCGCGCGAAGGGAAAGGCGCGCCACCATGGATCGAGAACGGCAGCGCCAGCGCGATGACGAGCGAGTCTGCGCCGCGCAGCCCGGCCCACGCGATGAAGAACGGCTTCTTCCAGCGCGTCCTCGCATTCGCCTTCCCTTTGCCATGATCGCCGTCGCCGACGTAGATCGAGATGAACACCCAGACGAAGCGCACGACGATGCACGCGAGCGTCACTGTGAGCACGATCGCGACGAGCCGCTCGAGCGTGTGCGCTTGCAGCGCGCCGATCACACGCGGAAGCTCGAGCCCCACGAGCATGAAGATCAGGCTCTCGAGAATGAACGTCACCATCGACCACATCGAGCGAGCCTGCAGTCGCGTCGACGGCGTGACCACGTGCGGGCCCTTCGTTCCGAGATACACGCCCATCGTCACGACGGCCAGCACGCCCGAGGCATGGAGCGCATCGGCGGGGAGATACGCCAGGAATGGCGAGAGCAGCGAGAGCGCGTTCTCGACGACGACCACGTGCGGCATGTGCCTCCGCACGAACGCGATCAGCCATCCCACAATCAACCCGATCGCCACGCCGCTCAACCCCGTGAGCACGAAGCTCACACTCGCGTGCAACAGCGAGAAGCTCCCCGCCACCACCGCGGCAACGGCGAGTCGATACGCGACCAGCGCCGTCGCATCGTTGATCAGCCCCTCGCCCTCGAGAATCGTGGTGACATCGCGCGGCGTGCCGAGCGGGCGAAGCACGGCCGTGGCGGCCACGGGATCCGGCGGCGAGACGATCGCGCCGAGCACGAAGGCCTCGGGCCAGCCGACCATCGGCGCGAGGAAGTGCACGACCGCCGCGACCGCGCACATCGTCACCACCACGAGCCCCGTTGCGAGACGGACGATAGGCCCGAAATAGGTGCGCAGCTCGCGCAGCGAGATCGTGAGCGCGCTCCAGTAGAGCAGCGGCGGCACGAAGATCACGAACAACAGCTCGGGATCGACGTTCAGCTGCGGCAGCCCCGGCACGAGCGCCACGAGGAGGCCGCCCAACACGAGCAGCACGGGCGTCGGAACGCCCAGCTTTTGCGCGAGTACCCGGAGCACTCCGGCCACCGCAACCAGGATGATCAACAGCTCGAGCATGGTCACGCTGAACCCCCTCCCTTGTTGCGCTGCCGGTGACTGGATCGTTGAATGTGAGGATGACCCGCCGGCGAACCCAACCTGCCCCATGGTCCCGGTGGAGTGACGAGCGTCTGCTCACGCTGCGCTTTCGGGAGCTGCACCTCTCCCAGCCCAGCACATGGGTTGTGACCTGTCATCAACAGCTGCTCGCTGAACTGGCGGACCGATCGTTGCGAGTACGTCCGCACGTGTGGCTGGCCGAAGACTGGTTCTCGCCGCGCGGCATCCCCGGAATCGCCATTCCCTTCTACCTAGCCCACCCCCGACTCATGCAACTCGAGCGTGCTCAGATGCATTCGGTGGAAGGTGGAACGCCCGCAACGTGCATGGCAATCATGAGGCACGAGGCAGGCCACGCGATTCAGCACGCCCATCGGCTGCATCGCCGCGCGCCGTGGCGCCAGCTCTTCGGCGCGTCGAGCTCGCCGTACCCCGATCGCTATCGCCCGCGCCGGCGCAGCAACCGCTTCGTTCAGCATCTTCCCGGCTGGTACGCGCAGAGTCACCCCGATGAGGATTTCGCGGAGACATTCGCCGTCTGGCTGCGCCCCGGCTCGCGCTGGCGCACCCGCTACGCACAGTGGCCCGTCGCGCTCGAAAAGCTCGAGTACATCGATGCGCTGATGCACGACCTCGAGAATGTGCGCCCGCCGGTCACCTCGCGCGCGCGCCCCCTTTCACTCGCGCAGACCTCCCTCACCCTCGGCGAGCACTATCGCGCGCGGCAGCGCGCGGCGAGCGATGCACCGCCGGGATGGCTCACCCTGTGACGCGCGCCCCTCGCCGCAACAAGCTGCGCGTGATAGCGCTCACGCATCCCGACCACATCCCGCCCGACACGCTCGAGGGAACGTCGGACAAGGAAGCGCTCGCGTGGCGCGCCGAGTTCGACGTCGTCAACGGCCTTCGCGAGCTCGGCCACGAGGTCGAAGCACTCGGCGTGCAGGACGATCTGCAGCCGATCCGCGACGCCGTCACCGACATCAAGCCGCACGTCGTCTTCAATCTGCTCGAGGAATTTCAGTACAACGCCACCTTCGATCACAACATCGTGGCGTACCTCGAGCTCCTCGGTGTGCCCTACACGGGATGCAATCCGCGCGGGCTCGTGCTCTCGCGCGGCAAGGCGCTCTCGAAGAAGCTGCTCGCGTACCATCATGTGCCGGTGCCGGCGTTCGAGGTATTTCCCCTCGGCCGCAAGGTGCAGCGCCCCGCGGAGCTCGCGTTTCCGCTCTTCGTGAAGAGTCTCACGGAGCACGCGTCGATCGGCATCGCGCGCGCGTCGCTCGTGAACGATGACGACGAGCTCCGCGAGCGCGTGGAGTTCATCCACGAGCACGTCGGCACCGATGCGATCGCCGAGCAGTTCATTCCGGGACGCGAGCTGTACGTGAGCGTCGTCGGCAACTCACGGCTCCGCGCCTTCCCGGCGTGGGAGCTCGTCATCGACGATCAGGATGCGAACGAGCCGCTCATCGCGACGGCGAAGGTGAAGCACGACCTCGACTACCAGGCGAAGAAAGGCGTGAAGATTCGCGCGGCCGAGGGATTGTCGAAGGCGCTGAGCGCGCAGCTGGGATGGATGAGCAAGCGGATCTATCGCGTGCTCGAGCTCTCGGGATACGCGCGCATCGACTATCGGCTCGACGCGAGCGGTGGCCTGTATTTTCTGGATGCGAATCCGAATCCGGACATCTGCAAGAGCGAGGAGTTCGCTTCGGCCGCGCGCTACGACGGGGTGGAATACCCGGAGCTACTGCAGCGGATCGTGCGGTTGGGGATGTGTGCGCGTCCCCTGTCGGCGGCCGGCTAGCTCACGACCGCCGAGGGACGTTCAGGCAGCGCGCTGATAGGCCGCGCGCCACACCTGCGTGCCTTCGTCCAACGAAAACACGTACTGGAACTTCGCCGGCGGAAATCCGCGGACGCCGATCTCCAGCAAATCGCCTGTCTCGGCATCGGCCTGCACCGCGATCGTATCAAGGGCGTCCTTGAACGTATCGCTTTCGACGGCACCCTTTCGCCGTACGTCGGAGCTGCCGATGGAAAACTCAAAACGCGGCATGCAATCCTCCCCTGTTTGTCGTCATGTCTCTATACACATATCCAGGACGATTGGTTTCGCTTTTCGCGCGACCGTCATTTTGGCGGGAACTCGCTCGGCGGCAATCGTCTTGCTCTCCTGAACCGTCTCGCAGACACTCTCGGAGAGCAGCGACATGACTACGCCCCGCAAAGCCCCCAGCGCCGCCAATGCAGGAACCGTCGGCTTCGGCGACCTGACCGTGAATCGACTCGGCTTCGGCGCCATGCGGATCACCGGCGATGGCATCTGGGGCGAGCCGAAGGACCGCGAGGAGGCCAAGCGTGTGCTCAGGCGCCTGCTCGAGCTCGACGTCAACCTCATCGACACCGCCGACTCGTACGGCCCTGAGGTTTCCGAGCGGCTCATCGGCGAGACATTGGCGCCGTATAAGGCGGGGCTCGTGATCGCGACGAAGGGCGGTTACGTGCGCACGGGCCCGAATCAGTGGAAGCCCAACGGAAAGCCGGAGCACCTGCGCTCGGCGCTCGAAGGGAGCCTCAAGCGGCTCAAGCTCGAGCGCATCGATGTCTACCAGCTGCACAATGCGGCAGATCCCACGGTGCCGCTCGCGGACTCGATCGGCGAGCTCGCGATCATGCAGAGCGAGGGGAAGATCCGGCACATCGGCGTGAGCAACTTCAGCGTGGCGCAGCTCACGGAGGCGCGCTCGCTCGTGAAGGTGGTCTCGGTGCAGAATCGCTACAACCTCGGCGATCGCGCCTCGGAGGCCGTGCTGAAGGAGTGCGAGAAGCTCGGCATCCCGTTCATTCCCTGGGCGCCGCTCGGCAAATCGAACAGCGATGCGACGAGCGCGCTCGAGAACGTCGCCAGGCGCCACGATGTGACGACGGGACAGATCGCGATCGCGTCGCTGCTCGCGCACTCGCCCGTGATGCTCCCAATTCCGGGCACGTCGAAGGTGAAGCATCTCGAGGAGAACATCGCCGCGGCGGGGATCGAGCTCACGGAGCAGGATCGCAAGGAGCTGTCGCTCACCTCCTGAGGCTGGCGCTTCACCCCGCGCTACTTCCCTTCCTTGCGCTTTCGCACCACGATACCCCCCTAGGCGAGCAGGGCGGCGCGCACGCAAAGGTGACGCCCTGCATTCGCGAAGCGCACCTCATCCTCAACCCGCGGACAATGTCGAGCGACGACACGGAATCCATGAGCAGGCGCAGCTTCGTTGCGGGCGCACTGGCGTCGAGTGCGATGGTGGCAGGCGGCGGCGCAGCGTGGCCGGCCGTACTCTCGCGAACGATGCACTCGCGACCGACCGGGCATGTGTCGGATGGCAGCGTGGAGGAGCAAACCATTGGTCAGCTCCAGGAGGCGATGCAGGGGGGCGCGATCTCGTCGCGAGAGATCGTCGAGGCGTATCGCGCGCGCATCGGCACTCTTGACCACGATCTGCACGCGGTGCTCGAGCTCAACCCTGACGCGAGCGCGATTGCCGACGCGCTGGATGCGGAGCGCAGGAAGTCGGGCCCGCGCGGGCCGCTCCACGGCATTCCCATCCTCATCAAGGACAACGTCGCGACGGCCGACAAGATGGAGACCACCGCGGGGTCGCTCGCGTTGGTAGGTGCGCGCCCACCGCGCGATGCATTCGTGGCCGAGCGGCTGCGCGCGGCCGGCGCCGTGATCCTCGGCAAGACGAATCTCAGCGAGTGGGCGAACTTTCGGAGCACGCATGCCTCGAGCGGATGGAGCGGCCGCGGTGGGCAGTGCCGCAATCCATACGCGCTCGATCGCTCGCCGAGCGGCTCGAGCTCCGGCTCGGCCGCGGCGGCGGCGGCGAGCTTTTGCGCGGCGGCGATCGGCACGGAGACGAACGGCTCGATCGTGAGTCCGGCGTCTGCGTGCTCACTCGTGGGCATCAAGCCGACGGTTGGGTTGGTGAGCCGGAGCGCGATCATCCCGATCTCCCGGAGCCAGGACACTGCGGGCCCGATCGCGCGCACCGTCACCGACGCCGCGATTCTGCTCGGCGCGATCGCCGGCGCGGATGCGCGCGATGGGGCGACGATGGCGAAGGGAGCGCGGCGCGTTGCGAGCTACGCGACGGCGCTGGACGCGGACGCGCTGCGCGGGAAGCGGATAGGCGTGCCGCGCGAGCAGTACTTCGGCTACAGCACCGCCGCGGACTCGATCGCGCAGCATGCGCTCGATCTCATGCGCGAGAAGGGCGCGGTGATCGTGGATCCCGTCGAGATCGGAAAGATGGGCGCGGTCGGCGACGCCGAATTCGAGGTGCTGCTCTACGAGTTCAAGGCGGGGATCAACGAGTATCTCGCCGAGCTTGCCGTGGGCGCGAAGGTGCGCACGCTGGCCGATCTCATCGCGTTCAACCACACGCACGAGCGCGAGGAGATGCCGTACTTCGGCCAGGAGATCTTCGAGCAGGCGCAGAAGCGCGGACCGCTCACGGATGCGAAGTATCTCGCGGCGCTCGCGAAGGCGCGGATGAACACGCGTGCGAAGGGGATCGATGCAATCATGGACGCGCACAAGCTCGACGCGCTCGTCGCGCCGACGGGCGGGCCGGCGTGGCTGATCGATCTCGTGAACGGCGACTCGGACGGCGGCGGCAGCTCGTCGCCGGCGGCGGAGGCCGGCTATCCGAGCATCACGGTGCCCGCGGGCTATGCGTTGGGGCTCCCGGTAGGCATCTCGTTCTTCGGGAGGGCGTGGAGCGAGCCCACGCTCATCGGCATCGCGTATGCGTTCGAGCAGGCGGCGAGTGCGCGGCACGCGCCGACCTACGCGCGCACCGCCGCACTCTGAGCCGCGCTACTCCGTCTTCTTCTGCGTCGGATGCTTGACGGTGTCGGGATGCGGGCCCGGCATCGGAATCGGATTCGGTGACGCAGGCGGCGCCGCGTTTGGCGCGGGCATCGCGGTCGTGTCGCCGCCCTGCGCGAAGAAGAACTGCGGCTCGGCCCTCGTGCGCAGCGAGCGGATGTACTGGATGAGCGCACCGATCTCGCGATCGTTCAGGCGACCGGCCCACGGCGGCATCCCCATCGGGCGTCCGTCGTGAATGCTGTGATAGATGAGCGAGTCGGTACCGCCGTACTTCCACGTCGTGTCGCGCAAGCTCGGACCCATCGCGCCGCCGGCGAGGCCGCCATGACAGCCGTAGCAGTTGTTCTCGATGAAGAGCTGGCGTCCCTGCACCGCGAGCTTCGCGTCGCCGCCGAAGGTACGCTGGCCCAGGTCGTCGGACGAGCCCGGCTTCGCGGCGGCCTTCCCCTCAACGGCCTTGTCGCTTTGGCCACCGCAGGCCGCGAGCAGCACGAGTGAGAGCACGGCGCCACCGTACGCGATCGCCTGAAGCGATGTTCGCATTGTCATTCTCCGTGAATCGCACTGCTCGACGCCTGTGCGGAGTCGAGCGGTACGCCGTAGTCGGACAGGATTTTATAGATGGCAGGACGCTCGCGCGCGAGCAACGTGTCGAGCGTACGCGCGAGAGTCGTATCGGTGCGACGAAGCCCCATCGCGATGTCGAACGCGAAGATCTGGCCGGAAGCATCTGACGATGGAGTCACGGGCACGATCGTGAGCGGCATTGGTGAGTGCTTCGCGAAGTAGCCCGCGAACGGGCCCCACACGATCGCGACGTCGATCTCGCCCCTCTCGAGCGCCTCGATGATGCGCGCCTGCGGATTCGGCTTCGAATAGTCGTCGACGATCTGGTAGCCGCGCACGTTGTCGATCATTCCGCGCGACGCGAGCGCCTGCGCGGGCGGAGTGTTCTGGTAGTCGTCACCGATCATGTGCACGCCCACCTTGAGCGAGCGCAGTGCGCTGTCGTCGAGCGAGCGCACGTGCACCGGACCCTTGGTGCGATAGACGATGACGTACGTCGAGCGGTAGTACGGCGCGGTGGTGAGCAGGGGGCCGAAGGCGACGGGCACGCCCATGTATACGTCGCACGCGCCGGCCTTGAGCCCTTTGCGCACGAAGCCGCGCATCTGCGGACGCCAGCTGAACTCCACCGTCGTGCCCATGTCGTGCGCGAGGAGATCGGCGATGCGATTCTCGAAGCCCGCGCGCTGCTCGTTCGAGAAGGGGAGATTGTTCGGATCGGCGCAGACGCGTAGCGGCGGCTTCGGCGACTGGCGCGCCGCGGCGCCAATCGTCGAGAACACGAGGAGAGCGAACGCCGCGCGAGCGATCACGGCAGCGTGAACACGTGCAGTGCCCCGCCCGCCTTCGTGTGATCGGGCAGATCCTTCATCGCGTTGACGGCGCCGAGTGCAGCGAAGGGATCGTCTGTGGAGAGATTGCCGGGCACGATGGCGCCTGCCCATCCACCGACGCCTTCGTAAATCGCGACGTACTGCTTTCCATCGGGGCCGATGAAGGTCATCGGATTGCCGACGATTCCGGAGTTGAAGTGCGTCTTCCAGAGTACCTCACCGCTCGTCGCGTTCACCGCCTTGAAGTCGCCGTCCATCGTGCCGTAGAACACGACATCGCCGGCGGTCACGAGCGCGCCCGACCACACGGGGAAGTTTTCCTTGATTCCCCACACCTTCTTCCCCGTGCCCGCATCCCACGCGAGGAACTCGCCGCGATTACCGCCGGGGCCGCCGTACATCTTCACCGCGGCGCCAACGTACGGCGTGCCCGCGATGTATTTCGCTTCGATGCCGCCGTAGTCCATACAGAGATTCGACGCCGGCGTGTAGAAGAGATGTGTGCGCGGCGAGAATGCCGCCGGCTGCTGATCACGCGCGCCGATGGACGACGGGCAGATGTTCGTCGTCATGCGCCCCTGGTGTGTCTGCTTCTCGTCCACGAGCGTCGGACGGCCGGAGGTGAGATCCACACCCGTCGCCCAGTTCACATACTGGAACGGCTGCGCGACGAGCACCTCACCCGTGTTGCGATCGATCGTGTAGGCGAAGCCATTGCGATCGAAGTGCACGACCACCTTTCGCGTCGCACCGTTGAACGGAATGTCGGCGACGATGTGCTCGTTCACGCCGTCGTAGTCCCACGCGTCGTGCGGCGTGTACTGGTACGCCCACTTGAGCTCACCCGTGTCCGCATCGCGCGCCATCGCGGCCGTGGAATAGAGATTGTCGCCAGGGCGGAGATCGGGATTCCACGTGCCCGGATTCGCGGTGCCGTAAAACACCGAGTTCGATTCCGGATCGAAAGTCACCCATCCCCACACCGTCGCGCCGCCGATCTTCCACTGGTCGCCGCGCCAGCTCGTGACTCCCATGTTCGCGGGCTTCATCGATTCGTAGAACGGCTTGAACGAAGCGCCGATCTTCACGTCCTTGTCCGGCCCCGTGTTGAACGCCTGCCAGACGATCTTCCCCGTCTTCGCATCGAGTGCCGTGATCCATCCGCGCACGCCCATCTCGCCGCCCGAGTTGCCGACGTACACTTTCCCCTTCGCGACGAGCGGCGCCATCGTCATCGTCGACCCCTGATTCGGATCCGCGAGCTTGGTGCGCCACACTTGCTTCCCCGTCACCGCGTTCACGGCAACCGTCGCGTTGTCTAGCACGTTGTAGATAATGTTCCCATCGTAGTACGAGGCGCCGCGATTCACGTCATCGCAGCACGCCTTGCCGAACGCCGTCTGATCGATGGGCGGAGCATATTCCCACAGCTTTGCAGGGCCGGGCTTCGACAGGTCGAATGCCACGAGCTTGTTGGGATACGGCGTGACTACGTACATTCTGCCACCGACGACGAGGGGTTGCCCCTCGTGTCCGTCGGCTATTCCGGTGGTATAGCTCCACGATTCCTTGAGCTGCGCCACGTTGTTGGTCGAGATCTTGTCCAGCTCGCTGTATCGCGTGCTGCCGTAATCATGACCAGGAATCGTCCAGTCGCCTTCCTTCGAGCCCGGCGGCAGCGTGTTGCGCTTGGTGCTCGTGGTGGAGGGAGCCGGGCTCTTCGTGAGTGCGGGCGCTGTCTGAGCCTGGGCAAACGCAGCGGCCGGCACTAGTGCGGCGACTGCGCATGAACAGGCGATCGAGCGCCAGGAAGCTCTGCTGGCGTGCATCATCTAGCTCTCCGTGACGGACACGGATTTACCATGCAATGTGCGCACCGTCGGCACGCTACGTTGGTTTCTCAATATGAACACCGAGTGAGATGATCATCCCCCACGCCTTTCTGTTCGCCGCCGCCGGATTCACGATCGTCGACGTCATCCATGAGTACGTCTCGTTCGTAGGGACATTCTTCATCGTCGGCGCGTCGTCGTTCTACTTTCTCCTCCTCCGCCCCTCCTTCGCGCGCAACTCGGACGCGATGCGCGTCGCCGGACGCTCCGCCGCCCGCATCGGTGTCGTCGGCGCGCTGCTCCGGCTGCTCTCGATCGGCATGTCGGTGAGCACAGCCATGACCGAGAAGCAGCTATCGCTCGCCGAGGCGCTCACACGGCGGCCATCGATGGTGGTTGGCGAGATCGTGACGCTGATCGCGCTGATCGCCTTTGCGGGCGCCGCGGCCGCCTCGCGCAACGCGATCGCGACGTGGGCCGTCGCCGCGATCGCGACGCTCGTCATCGCGCTGCGCGGACTCATCACCACGGACGTCGGGGATCTCGTCAACCCGATCCACGTCTTCGCGGCGTCGATGTGGATCGGCACGCTCTTCGTGATGGTGGTCGCCGGAATCACCACCGTGCTGAGCGGCGCCTTCGCGACGAGTGATCGCGGTCCGGCCGTCGCGACGATGGTCAATCGCTTCTCGACGCTCGCGCTCTGGAGCGCCGGCGTGCTCGTGCTCACCGGCGTCACCACGGCGTATCTGCACCTGCGCAAATTCTCCGCGCTGTGGACGAGCGTCTACGGCCAGACGCTCCTCGTGAAGCTGTGCCTCGTCGCGGTGGTGTTCTGGCTGGGCGGCTACAACAACTGGCGCATGAAGCCCACGCTAGGAACGGAGGATGCGGCGCGCCGCCTCAATCGCACGGCCACCTACGAGATCGCGGTCGCCGCGGTCGTGCTGATCGTGACGGCGGTGCTGGTGAACTTGCCGACGCCGGGAGAGCACATGGCGCATTAGTCGTGCGTGTTCACCTTGCTCATCCACGCATCCGCACGATAGTCGCGCTCCTGCACCGTGGCTTTGGTCATGTCGCGCGACACACTCACCTGGCGAATCGGACGCGGTGAGTCGCCGAGCGATTGCAGTTGACCGGGCCCGGTCAGCTTGAAAAAGCTGAGCGATTCCTGCGTGCGCGACAGCTGAAGGAACGCGCCGCCGTCTGTAAGCGGAGTGGAGCGCGCGATCTCCGCGAACATCGTTGTCCACTGCGTCGTCGATCCGTCGTCGAGCGAGAGCACGGCGAGACCGAGTGAGTCACCCGTCGTGCGGTCGTTGCCCTCGACAAAGATTCGATTGCGCGATGGGTCCGCCGCGATCGCGAAGAGGAACGCGTACCACTGTGGCTTGGGATATTCGCGACTCTTGCCGGCGCGTCGCACGACGACGCGGTCGCCTGCAGATGGAATCCAAGCCCAGCCGTCGGGAAGCGCCTGAAGCCAGCCGAGCGCGGAATCCGGGAGATCCACTTCGTTGCGCGCCGCATTCGTCCGCACGTCGATCTGCGACAAATGCAATCCGCTCGGCGTCTGTCGCGAAACCCCCACGGTCACCGAATCGGCCCAGAATGCAGCAGTGGGATTTCCGGAACCGCCGATCGCGGACTCGGAGCCGCCAGAGTATGGCATGACGGAGAAACGCTGCTCGACGTGATTGCCACCGACCGGCACGCTCCTGCGCACGATCAAGCGCGCGCCATCCGGTGAGATGTAAGCATTCACGGGACTCGAGGCATGCGCGACGCGACGATCGTCGGGATACGTGCCCGTCAGCAGGTTGGGGAAGTCGAGCGCCCACACGCTGAAATCGTACACTCCCTCGTCCATCACCATCCCCGCACCGTCAGCGGTCAGCGAGAAGTTCGTGAACAGCCCCGTCACCATCGTATCCTGGCGCGTCGCAAGCTTCCCGGTGAGAGGATCAATGGCGATACGTACGATCGACTCGCCAGCGCCATCCCCGGCGCGAGAGACCCACATCGCATCGCGCGTCGCGATGCCGCCGCAGGTACATGCGTTGACGACGTGATCGACGACCGTCCCAGCTCGATCGATGATCTGCCAGAGACCGTGCGGCTGCTGCAATATCATCGTGACGATCCATCCGGTGCCCGGCATCGCCGAGATCGCCGCGAGCCCCTGACCTGTTCCGGCAACTCGAATGCTGTCGTGAACCGCGCCATCGAGCGCCGCGACCCGAATCCAGTAGACCGAGTCGGCGTGCGAGGTGGCTCCGAGCAGCAGCGAGTCCCCGCCTGCGAAGAAGGTCGCGACGCCCGACGTTAGAAAGCGCGGCGTGCCGCCGAGCGCGGAGAGCAGGAACGTGCCGATGCGCGCGTTGAACGTGCCGTTGAACATCAGGTTGCGCCGGTCCGGACTCCACTCGAGGTAGTACGCGGCCGTGGCACCCTCGAGAATCGTGCGCGTCGTGCTCCCGCCAACATCCTGCTCCACCACCGAATAGCTGCACTTTCCCGCCCCGCAGTGCTTGGTGACGTACGCGAGCTGTTTTCCGTCGGGAGAGATCGCAGGGACGAGCACGCCGCCGGACGTCGTGAGCTGCGTGCGCTGGCCGAGCGACGCGGCCGTTGCGCGCGGAGCCGCGCCGCGGCCGCGCATCGCATAGGCGCCGCCGGCGACGATCGCAGCGAGCACGAGCACGCCTGCGATGATCGCCGTTCGCCGACTCGACTTCGCGATCGGTGTCGCCGATGGTCCGGATTCCGTGGCCGTCTTCACGTCGAGCGCGCGCGAGAACTCACCCGCGCTCGCGAATCGATCGGCCGGCGTCTTGGCGAGTGCCTTCGCCACCGCCTCGTCGATACTCACCGGCACCGTGTCGCGCAGCACGCGCAGATGCGTCGGCTTCTCCGTCATCAGCTTCGCGATCATCGACTGCGCGCTCGCGCCCGTCACCGGCGGCTCGCCCGCGAGCATCTCGTAGAGCACGGACGCGAGTGAGTACACGTCGCTACGCGCGTCGATGCCACGATCGCCCGTGGCCTGCTCGGGACTCATGTACTGCGGCGTGCCGAGCGAAAGCCCCGTCTGCGTGAGGCGGTTGCCGCCCGCTTCCTTCACGGCGAGCGCGATGCCGAAGTCCGTCAGCATCGCCTCCCCTTCCTGGATCAGGATGTTCTCGGGCTTGATGTCGCGATGCACGAGTCCCTGGCGGTGCGCGTAGTCGAGCGCGCTCGCGACCTGCTTCGTGATCGAAAGCGCCTCCTCGAGGCCGAGCTGCCGCTCGCGATCGAGCTTCGCGCGCAATGATTCTCCGCGCACGTATGGCAGAACATAGTAGAGCAGCCCGTCCGCCTCGCCCGAATCGATCAGCGTGAGGATGTGCGGATGATCGAGCCGCGCGGAGATCTTGATCTCGGTGAGGAAGCGCTCCGACCCGAGCACGGCGCCGAGCTCGGGGCGCAGCACCTTGAGCGCGACGTCGCGATCGAGCTTCTTGTCGCGCGCGAGATAGACGACGGCCATGCCGCCCGAACCGATTTCGCGCTCGATGACGTAGCGGTCACCGAGCGCGGTGGAGATATCTGGAGTGTCGGACATGCAGAGAAGTTATTGCTTGCCGCTGACGTCGCCAGTGGCGAAGGGCTGTTCGCGGCTCATCCGAACGAATCTCAATGGAACACCGCCCGCGGGCCCCCCGTTTGTGACCATGACCGACACCCTCTTCTCCCCGCTGCCGCTCCGCGGCATCACGCTCAAGAACCGCATCGTCGTCTCGCCGATGTGCGAGTACTCCAGCGTCGACGGCTTTGCCAGCGACTGGCACCTCGTTCACCTCGGCTCCCGCGCCATAGGCGGCGCGGCGCTCGTCATCACCGAGGCCACCGCCGTGGTGCCCGAAGGACGGATCTCGCCGAGCGATCTCGGCATCTGGAAAGACGAGCACATCGAGTCGCTCGCACGCATCACGTCGTTCATCCGCGAGCACGGCTCCGTTGCGGGAATGCAGCTCGCGCACGCGGGGCGCAAGGCGAGCACCGCCGAGCCCTGGAACGGCGGCGCGCCGTTGAGCGTCGCCGATGGCGGGTGGCGTCCGATCTTCGCGCCGAGCGCCATCCCCTTCGATGCTGGTTGCCAGACGCCTGCGGCGCTCGATTTAGTTGGAATTCAAGATATTATTTCGGCCTTCGCCGACGCCGCACGCCGCGCCCTCGACGCCGGCTTCCAGCTGATCGAGCTCCACGGCGCGCACGGCTATCTGATCAACGAATTCCTCTCGCCGTTCTCCAACACGCGCACCGACGAATACGGTGGCAGCTTCGAGAATCGCACGCGCTTGCTGCGCGAGATCATCGAGGCCGTTCGCGGCCAGTGGCCCGAGAAACTCCCGCTCTTTCTCCGCATCTCGGCGAGCGAGTGGACCGAAGGCGCGTGGGACGTCGAGCAGTCCGTCGAGCTCGCGCGCGTCGTCGCGCCGCTCGGCGTCGACCTCATCGACTGCTCATCGGGCGGCAACATTCCGAAGGTGCGCATTCCGATCGGGCCGGGCTATCAGGTGCCGCTGGCCGAGCGCGTGCGAAAAGACTCGGGCGTGCCCACCGGCGCTGTCGGGCTGATCACGAGCGCGACGCAGGCGGATGAGATCGTGCGCACCGGCAAGGCGGACGTCGTGCTGCTCGCGCGCGAGGAGCTGCGCGATCCGTACTTCCCGCTGCACGCGGCGAAGGAGCTCGGTGCGGATGTGGAGTGGCCGAAGCAGTATCTGCGGGCGAAGAACTAGTCGCGCAGATCGCTGGCGCCGCTACCGCCCGCGCGCCAGCGACAGCAGATCGTTCAACACGCCGCTCGCCGTCACGTCCGGCCCCGCGCCCGGTCCCGTGATCACCATCGGGTTCGCCTTGTAGCGATCGCTCACGAACACGAACTGATTGTCCGTGCCGCGCAGCGACGCCATCGGGCTCGATGCGTCGGCGACCACGAGCCCGACGCGCACCTTCCGCGCGCTCGACGTCGCCTGGTAGCGCAGCACGCCGCCGCGCGCCGCCGCCTTCGCCACGCGCGCGCCCCACGCATCGTCGAACTTCTCGAGGCTCGCGAGAAACTTCTTGAGCGGCATCCGCACCGCCTCCGGCGCCACGAGCGACTCCACCTTCACGTCGCTCATCTCACCCTCGTAGCCGAGCAGCCGCCCGAGGATGAGCGCCTTGCGCGCGACGTCCATCCCCGAGAGATCGTCGCGCGGATCCGGCTCCGTGTAGCCACGAGCCATGGCATCGCGCAGCGCGGCCGAGAACTTCTTTCCGCGTCCGAGCTCGTCGAACAAAAAGCCCAGCGTCCCCGACGGACACGAGTCGATGCGCCGCACGCGATCGCCGGACTCCACGAGCTTCGCATACGTGTCGAGCACCGGCAGCGCCGCGCCCACCGTCGTCTCCGCGCGAATGCGCGCGCCATGCTCCTCCGCCAGCTCGCGCAGCGCGCGCACGCTCGCGCGCGAGCCGCTGAGCGGGCGCTTGTTCGCCATCACGATATCCATCCCCGCCCGCACCGCATCCATCAACAGCGGCGTCGTCTCCTCCGCCGTGACATCGATGCACACCGGGCGCGAGAGCGCGTGACGCCCGATGAACGTGAGCGACGCGGCCGTCGTCGATGCGCGCGCACCGGGAAGCGTCGCGATCCCGCGCCCCGCGCGCTTCTCGGCGCTCGCGTTGGCGAGCCGCGCCGCCGAGATCCCGGCCGGGTCGAAGAGATAGCCGCTGCGGTCGATGATCCCGACCACGCGCGGCGCGCCGCTCCGGCGCCCGTTGCGCGCGATGTGCGTCGCCACGCGCTGCCCGATCGCGCCGAAGCCGAGGAGTACGGCGTCGACGTGCGCGCCACCGGTCGCGCCGCCGCCGCCGATGCGATCGAGCTGGAATGCCGCGTGAATGCGGCGCAGCGCGGCGACACCATTCGCCGCGTCGACCACCACGGAGAGGTTGAGCTCCGACGACCCCTGCGCCAGCGCGACGACGTTGATCCCCGCGCTCGAGAGTGCGCCGAATGCGCGCGACGCCGTTCCCGGCACGTCGCCGATCCCGAGCCCCACGATTGCGATCGTCGCCACATCGTCGCGCGATGTCACGCTGTCGATCTCGCGATTCGCGATCTCGTGACGGAACTCGTGCGACAAACCCGTGCGTGCGCGCGCGGCCGCCGTAGCGGGCACACTGAAGCAGATCGAGTGCTCGGACGACGCCTGCGAGATGAGCGACACCGAAATCCCCTCGCGCTGCAACGTGCCGAAAGTGCGCGCCGCGATGCCCGGAACGCCGAGCATCCCGTTTCCAGCGACGGTGATCATCGCATGGTCGGCCGAGATCGAGAGCGCCTTCACCGGGAATCGCTGCACCATGCGACGCGACGACACCTCCGTGCCCATCGACTCCGGATTCGCGAACGGCCGCACGTACAACGGCATCGCGCGCCGCGTGAGCGGGATGAGCGCGCGCGGATGCAGCACCTTCGCGCCGTAGTACGCGAGCTCCGCCGCCTCGCGCGGGTGTAGCTGCGCGATCACGCTCGTGTGCGGCACGAGCCGCGGATCGCTCGTGAGCAGCCCCGGCACATCCTTCCACAGCGACACCGCCCGCGCGTTGAGCGCACGCGCAAGCAGCGTCGCGGAGAGGTCGGAGCCGCCGCGGCCGAGCGTCGTCACCGCGCCACCAGCGCTCACGCCGAGGAATCCCGGAACGATCGCGATCTCGCCGCGCGCGAGCAGCGGGCGGATCACGGCGCGCGCCGCGCGATCGGTGGCCGCGAGATTGGGCGTCGCCGCGCCGAATGCGTCGTCGGTGTGGATGACCTTCGTCGCGTCGACGTAGCGCCCCTTCACGCGCGCGGCGCGCAGTGCCGCGGCGACGAGCGTCGCGCTCAATCGTTCCCCGCGCGCCACGATGAGATCGGTGGTACGCGGCGTGAGCTCGCGCACCGCGTCGAGTCCGCGCACGAGCGTGTCGAGCTCCTGGAAGGATTCGCCGATCGCGCGCACGACCTCCACGCGCTGGCTCGCGCCGCGCAGCACCGCGCGCGCGACATCCACATGCCGCGCACGCAGCCGCGCCGACTCCCTGAGCGCCCCCGCGACATCGCCCACCACCGCGCGCTTCGCGATGTCGAGCAGCGCGTCCGTCACGCCGGCCATCGCCGAGAGCACGACCACGGTCGGCTCGGCGCGATGGCTCACAATCAACGCGACCGCGTGTCGTACCGCGGTCGCATCGGCTAGAGAAGCCCCACCAAACTTGTGTATTTGAGGTCGACGCGCTCGTTGCGACATTCGGGAATGTCGCGCCATCGAGCGCGCCCGGCAAGAACGAGAAAGCGCCCCCGATGACCAGTGCTGGTCTCCGGGGGCGCTCGTTCGAACTACTTCAATGCTGCGACGGCGTGCTTACGCGGCCCACTCGTCGTGCAGCGTCGCCGCCGCATCGTGCGCGCGGAGCGACTTGAGCGCACGGTCGCGAAGCTGACGCACACGCTCGCGCGTGACGCCGAAGAGCTTCGAGATCTGGTCCAGCGTCATCGGCTCATCTTCGAGGCCGTAGTACATGACGAGGATACGACGATCGCGCGGCGGCAGCTGCTCGAGCGCGCGATACAGCGCCGCACGACGCGACTCGTCTTCGGCGCTCGAGAGTGCATCGTAGCCCTCTCCCGACGCTTCGGACGCGACCACGCTCGCGAGCGTCTGCCCATCACGCTCACCACGCGCGCCACCGAGCGGCTCATCCAGCGAACGCTCCGGCGTGACGACGCCGAGCAGGCTCTGAACGACATCGGGCGCGAGCTGCGCGACCTTCCCGATTTCATCCGGCGTCGGCTCGCGGCGCAGGGCGTCGCGAAGCGCCGCCTGTGCACGCGTCACGCGCGTCAGATCACCGGTGCGATTCAGCGGCAAGCGAATCGCGCGGCCGTGCGTCGCAATCGCTGCGAACACCGCCTGACGAATCCACCACACCGCGTAGCTGATGAAGTTGACGCCGACGTTGGGATCGTACTTGTCGGCCGCGCGAACGAGACCAGCGTTTGCTTCGCTGATCAGATCCTCGAGATCGAGTCCACGATTCTGGTACTTCTTCGCGACCGAGAACGCGAAGCGCAGATTCGCCTCGATGAGCTTCTCGCGCGCAGCCTCGCGCTCAGCGCGGCTCCGCTTCTCGTCACGCATGAGGCGCGCGAGTTGCTTCTGGTCCTCCGCGGCGAGTACCGGCATGCGCCCGGTTTCCGCGATGTACAGATCAATGAGGTCAGCGTCACGAAGCGCCCCCGAGATTGCCGCCGGGGTGGCCGTACGACGACGGGAACGGGTGCGGGGTGCTGTTGCCATGGTCAATGAAATCTCCCTGTCCTGGCGGGCTCATGCGTCGCCACCAGGCGCCAAATGCTTGAAGAATTAGGAAGGATCGCTGTTATCCTAACACCGATTGGGGGCCCAAAGTTTCGTCAATTCCTGCCCAATATACGTTTCCGACCGCAGTTCTGTTCGTCCTTTCTGGTACAACGACTTAGTAGCCTCCCGAGGGGGGGTAGGTCAAGCCCACTGTGACCCATTTTTGCCGTTTTTCCGCTATCGCGGCGGTTCCCGCGAGGAGGCATGATGCGCCGTACGCTGCTCGCATTTCTCGCGCTAGTAACTATCGTCGCCGTCGGATGCTTCGATGAATCGACGTTAGATCCGTTCAATAATGGCGGAACGCAGGTTGGAGGCACCGGTGGCGGCGGAACCGGCACCCCCGACAGCTCCGGAGCGCTCGATACGGCCTCGGTCCTCATCTTCGACAACGGCTACAGCCCCACCGCGGTCATCGTCGCCCCCGGCGGCACCGTGACCTGGGTCTGGACGGGCAATAATGCCCACGGCGTGACGTTCGACGATGCTACCATCACCGCGTCGACCATCCAGTCCACCGGCACCTTCACGGTACGCTTCCCGCGAGCCGGCATCTTCTCGTTCTTCTGCACGGTACACGGGCGAACGGTCGAATCGGGAACGGTTACGGTCCATTAGCGCGGGCCGGCGCCCGCCCCGGGCGCCGGACCTCCCGAACGCGCTGAGCCTTTTCGCGGCGTCCGGCGTGCAATAGCATTTGGGGTGACTTCCGCTCCCATATCGCCCGAAATCGCCCCTCTCGCCGCCGCTCTCTCCGGCCAGTACGACATCGAGCGAGAGCTCGGCCGCGGCGGCATGGGGATCGTCTACCTCGCGCACGACGTGAAGCTCGATCGCAAAGTCGCGATCAAGGTGCTTCCGCCGCTCCTCGCCGACACCGCCGAGGTGCGCGAGCGATTCCTCCGCGAGGCGCGCACCTCCGCGCGTCTCACGCATCCGAACATCGTCGCGATCTACGGCGCGGGCGAGATCGAGTCGCGCGTCTACTTCGTGATGAGCTACGTCGAGGGCGAGTCGCTCGCGGAGCGGCTCAGGCGCGAGGGTGTCCTCGATGCGGGGATCGTGCTCCCCATCATCCGCGACGTCGCCCTCGCACTCGCGTACGCGCACGAGCGCGGCGTCGTCCACCGCGACATCAAGCCGGAAAACATTCTGCTCGACGCGCGCTCCGGTCGCGCGATGGTCACCGACTTCGGCATCGCGCGCGCCGCCAACGCTGCTCTCCGTTGCGCCGAGCGTCCCCGAAACGATTGCAAATGTGATCGACCGATGTCTCGCGAAGTCACCC
>Ga0075521_10000080_pt1 | contig 19652 bp, 17 predicted proteins | sample NGEPerD_FD_74785 | JGI IMG/M metagenome (GOLD analysis project Ga0075521, IMG submission 74785) | Arctic peat soil microbial communities from the Barrow Environmental Observatory site, Barrow, Alaska, USA - NGEE PermafrostAB12-D | ecosystem: Environmental > Terrestrial > Soil > Wetlands > Peat ...
AATTCCGCCCTGAAACGGACCAGACTGTTCCACTGACCTTTATTTTCAATAAATTCCAGGTTGCCGATGGAAGTTTGGGCAAACAGTCCCGATATGAGAACGAAGGTTACGGAAAATAATATTAAAAATTTTTGTCTCAATGTCTGGTTATTGGAAATTCACTTATGAAATCCGGCTCCAGGGTGTTTTGCCTTTTTCCTGTTTTAAATGATACGCTAAAGGACGATGATCCGGAAGATCAAGTTCAGGATCAGCTTCAAGTAATTTCTTCGCGGCCAAAACTGAAACTTGCAGGATCTCCCTGTCGCGAACAATATCGGCCAGTTTGAAATCTAGTAATCCACTTTGACGTGTTCCGGAAATATCACCCGGACCCCTAAGCTCCATATCTTTTTCCGCAATTTTGAATCCGTCTGTCGTAGAACACATGACCCGGACCCGCTCCCTTCCCTCTGAACTCAGTTTATTTCCAGTCAGCAAAATACAGTAACTCTGATCTGCACCTCTTCCCACTCTTCCACGTAGTTGATGAAGCTGGGATAATCCGAATTTTTCCGCATTTTCAATCACCATCACTGTGGCATTTGAAATGTGCACTCCTACTTCTATAACGGTGGTTGCTACCATAATCTGTGTATCACCTGAAACAAATCGTTTCATGTTGGTTTCCCTGACTGCAGTTTTTTGCCTGCCATGAACCATGCTGATAAAGAATGCCGGTTCCGGAAAATAGGCTTTTACATTTTCAAAACCCTTCATCAGGTTCTCATAATCAAGCTTTTCTGATTCCTCGATCAAAGGGAAGATGATATAGGCCTGTCTGCCTTTTTTTATTTCGGCTTTAATGAAAGCCATTACGCCCGGCCTGTTATATTCATAACGGTGTACCGTTATGACTGGTTGCCTTCCGGGCGGCAACTCATCGAGTACGCTATAGTCCAGGTCATTGTAAGCTGTCATGGCGAGTGTTCTTGGTATAGGCGTGGCCGTCATGACCAGAATATGAGGTGGAATAGCTGCTTTTTTCCAGATTTTGGCTCTTTGTGCTACTCCAAAGCGATGCTGTTCGTCGATAATCGCAAGCCCCAAATTATGAAATTTTACCGGTTCTTCGAGAATAGCATGGGTGCCCACCAGTATGGTGATTTCCCCAGATGCCAGTTCCTCCAGAATTTTTCTTCGGGAAGCTGATTTAACAGAGCCTGTCAAAAGCCTGATATTTACCGGCAGGTTTTTGAGCATTTCGATAAAATTATGGGTGTGCTGGTTGCTTAATATTTCAGTAGGAGCCATCAGGCAACTCTGGAAACCGTTATCTGCAGCGAGCAGCATGACCATGAGGGCAACCATGGTCTTTCCGCTGCCCACGTCGCCTTGCAGCAGACGATTCATCTGGTGTCCTGTAGCCGTGTCCAACCTGATTTCTTTTATCACTCTTTTCTGGGCAGCCGTAAGTTCAAATGGCAGGGCGTTGGTGTAAAAATCATTGAATAGGCGGCCAACCCGGCTGAAAACGACTCCTTTCGAAAGTTTTTGCCGTTCAGTTTTAATCATGCCAGATCTGACCTGATTTAAAAAAAACTCTTCAAATTTCAAGCGATACAATGCCTGTTGGTAAATGGCTGCGCTAGCCGGGAAATGAATGGACTGAAAAGCCTGAAACCGGGAAATCAGCCCGGCTTTTTGTAGAATTTCTGAAGGCATAAATTCCGGAATATCTCTTTCTTTTAGCTGAATGAGCAGTTGGTGAGTCAGTTTTGCCAATTGCCTGCCGCCCAGAGACCTTGTTTTTAGTAATTCTGTACTCGGATATACCGGCTGAAGTGGCGCTGAATCCGTTTTTATTTCATCAAAGCTTTCGATTTCAGGATGGGTAAGTTGAGCTTCCCCATTATAGAATACGATTCGTCCGAAAGCCCTATAACGAAAGCCTGGATTTAGGTTTTTCTCCATCCAGGATATTCCCTGAAACCAGATCAGATGCAGGGTTCCGGTTGAATCCCTGAGCGTGGTTACCAGTCTTTTTGACTTTCCTTCTCCCAATACTTTTAAGGAACCCAGGAATCCGGCGACCAATGTGTATTCGGTGACCGATGTAATATCAGCTATTGGAGTTAACTGGGATTTATCCAGATGACGGTAAGGATAAAGTTCCAGCAGGTCACCAAAAGTGTCAATACCAAGTTCTTTACGTAGAATTGCTGCTTTGTGCGGACCGACACCCTTGAGGTACTCGATCGGACTTACTAATATCTCAGGGGACGTCCTGTTCATGAACGATAGCAAATTTAGACCAATTCTGCTTTCCAGCAGACTGGCATCTTGCATAAAACAGATTATGGTTGTATATTGACCCCAGTTTTTCCCGAATGAAATATTATATAAAGCTTCTCCGGCCTAAAGACTGGGCCAAAAATCTCTTTTTAATCGTTCCCTCTTTTTTTGCAGGACAGTTTTTTGTACCCTCACAGGCTCCACATATTTTATCCGGCTTTCTGGCTTTTTGTTTTTTTGCGTCAAGCATTTATATTATAAATGATTACAGGGATATTGAAGACGACCGTAAACATCCTGTTAAAAGCAAACGACCCCTGGCTTCGGGACATGTGAAAAAACCCATCGCTGTTGTAATATGTATCGGGCTTCTTGCACTGGGTAGTTTTCTTGGGTATCTGGCCGATACCCATTTACTTTTTCTTTTCATACTCGGCCTCTATTTTATAATCAACTTGTTTTATTCATTCGGACTAAAAAATATTGCCATCCTGGACATACTTATCCTTTCTTCAGGATTCGTGCTGAGGGTAAAAGGAGGAGCGGCCATTTCAAAAGTCGATACATCGGAGTGGTTAATCATCATGACTTTTCTTTTGTCCCTGTTTATGGCTATTGCCAAGCGAAGGGACGACCTCCTCTTGAAAAGTGCTACCGGAACGGACATGCGCAAATCTATGAGCGGTTATAACCTGGATTTTCTGAATACGTTATTGGGATTGTCCAGTGCGATCATTATTGTTGCTTATATAAATTATACAGTATCACCAGCGACCATCTATCGACTGGGCACCTACCGTTTATATTATTCAAGCCTGTTTGTTATAGCAGGCCTGATGCGGTACCTGCAGATCACTTTTGTGCTGAAGAAATCAGGCTCCCCCACAGAGATCTTGTATAAAGACTTCTTCATTCAGATTACGCTTGTTTTATGGGTATTGAGTATCTATGCGATTTTATATTTACGCGACGTAACCATTTTCAGCAAATGAGGAAGCAAATCACCAATTGGGGCAACTATCCCGTTATTGAATCGAATGAAGAATCCTTTTCTTTTCCTGAGCAATTGATTGAACTCCTGTCCAGACAAGAACGGTTTATTCCGCGCGGTAACGGTCGTTGTTATGGAGATGCATCCCTGGCGGGAAATACAATTTCCACGTTGAAATTCGACAAGATTCTTTCTTTTGACAAAGCAGATGGTATATTTGAATGTCAGAGTGGAATTACGCTGGATCAGATTCTGGAAGTGATTATACCCGCCGGCTGGTTTCTGCCGATTACGCCGGGCACTAAATTTATCACAGTTGGTGGTGCTATAGCCAGTGATGTACATGGCAAGAATCATCACGTAGACGGTTCTTTTTCCAATCATACACTTGAAATTGAAGTGATGCTTGCATCAGGGGAGATGATCAACTGCTCTCCGGAGATCCATAACGATTTGTTTCAGGCTACCTGCGGCGGCATGGGATTAACCGGTGTCATCAGCAGGGTGAAATTCCGCCTCAGGAAAATCGAAACCTCCTTCATAAGACAGAAACAAATCAAAGCTGGTAATCTGGAAGAACTGATCCATCTCTTTGAAGAATACAAACACTATACTTATTCTGTAGCCTGGATCGATTGTCTAAAAGAGGGATCACAGTTCGGGCGTAGTATCCTGATGCTGGGAGAGCATGCCGCACTAAAAGATCTGGATGATCAACAGCGTAAGGAACCTCTGCGGCTGCCTGCAAAAAGGCAAATTAATTTTCCATTTAACCTGCCTTCCTGGGTTCTCAACGCTTATACTGTCAAAGCGTTCAATTTCCTTTTCTATGCTAAAAATTTAAAAAAGGAAATTGATAATGTTGTGGGTTACGAACCTTTCTTTTATCCCCTGGATGCGATCCTGCATTGGAACAGGGGTTATGGGAAAAGGGGTTTTGTGCAGTACCAGTTTGTGCTGCCCCTCGAAGCAAAGCAGGGCCTTGTAGAAATCCTGCATCGCATCAGCAAAAAGGGAATGGGTTCATTTCTGGCTATTCTCAAAGTCTTTGGAAAACAGGAAAGCATTATTTCATTCCCAAAAGAGGGATATACTTTGGCACTGGACTTTCCCGTGAGGGGTAATTTGCTTGACTTTCTTGATGAACTCGATCAGGTCGTACTTCAGTACGGAGGTCGCCTATATATGTCCAAGGATGCCCGAATGAAACCCGAAGTTCTGAAATCAGGTTATCCCGAACTGAATAAATTTAAAGAAATTGTCAGAAAGTATAATCCCGATGGGAAAATCCATTCGAACCAGTCTGACAGGTTATTTTTGACAACTAACTGAGTTCTATGGCAACAGCACTTGTACTTGGTGCCACTTCAGATATCGGGGTGGCTATTGCAAAAAAATTTGCTTCGGAAAAATTCGATGTGATACTGGCAGCAAGGAAGCCTGAACAATTGAAACCTTTGGAATCTGATATCCAAATCCGTTATGGTGTCAATTGTAGTTCGCTTGCATTTGATGCCGTTCAATATGACACGCATTTGGCATTTTTTAACTCAATGCATCCCAAACCAGAGATCAGCATTTGTGTCTTTGGTATTTTGACAGATGAAATCCATGCATTTGACGACTGGAAACTGACCGAACAGATGATCAATACAAACTACACGGGTGCCGTTTCGATACTTAATGTAATAGCCAGGGATTATATAACATTAAAAAAGGGTACTATAATCGGTATCAGTTCGGTTGCGGGTGACCGTGGCAGGGCAAGTAAACTTATTTATGCAAGTTCCAAAGCAGCTTTCACATCTTACTTGTCGGGGCTTCGAAATTTGTGTTATGAGCATCAGGTACACGTTATGACGGTTCAGCCGGGATTCGTATATACAAAAATGACTGAGAATCAATCTTTGCCCAAAGCTATAACTTCAACACCCGCAGAGGTTGCATCCATAATCTACAATGCGTACCTTAAAAAGAAGAATCTAATCTACGTAAAGTGGTTTTGGAGATATATCATGTTTATTATTCAGACTATCCCGGAGTTCATGTTTAAAAAAATGAAACTGTGAGCGGCAGGAAAATTGCGTTTTTTGATTTTGACGGGACCATAACTAGAAAAGATACTTTGCTGGAAGTTATCAGGTTTATTAAAGGCAAGTCCGCCTTCTATTTGGGGTTTATTTTAAACAGTCCCTGGCTACTTGCTTACAAGTTGAATATGTTTCCGAATGATCAGGTAAAACAAAAAATACTTACCTGGTTTTTTGCTGATATGCCGGAACAGGTCTTTCAGGAGAAATGTGATCTGTTTACTGAAGAAAGACTCCCGGAACTGGTCCGGCCAGGAGCCATGGAAGAGATCCGCCGGCTCAGATCTTTGGGTTTTGATATCGTGGTTATTTCCGCTTCCGCCGGGAACTGGATCGTAAAATGGTCAAACAGTCATGCATTGAAATTGATCTCTTCAAAGCTTGAAGTGAAAAACGGGTTGATTACTGGAAAGCTTGTCGGAAGGAATTGTTATGGTGAAGAAAAGGTAGTCCGCATACTTGATCAATGGGATCTTAAAGAATATGAGGAAATATATGCTTATGGGGATTCAGCAGGCGACAAACCCATGCTGACGTTGGCAACTAAATCCTTTTATAAGCCATTCAGAATATCATGAGTGTTATGTATTTGATTGGACATATTTTGAGTTGGGCGTTATTCATATATTTCGCTGCAAATACGCTGTATCTTTTCGTTATAGCGTTGTGTGGCCGTTTGATCAGACCCCAAAAGTTCAGCATGCAGGGTGAGAAGTTCCAAATAGCTGTTCTCATTCCATGCATAAGGGAGGATAAGATCATATTGAATACCGCAATGCAGGCGAGGACGCATAATTATCCCGATTCCAGGTTTAGCGTGACCGTTATAGCTGACAAATTAAAACCAGAAACAATTCTTGCGTTGCGAAAAATTCCTGTGAATGTGATGGAAGTAAATCTGGACATGAAATCGCGTTCCCTACATGCAGCATTAGAGGCTTTCCAGGATGCCAATCCGGATATCGTTATGATATTAGACGCTGATAATATCATGGCTCCCGACTGCCTTGAAAAGGTGAACTCCGCCTTTCATGCCGGATTTGAAGCCATACAATGTCACCGCACGGCGAAAAATAAAAATACCGCGGTAGCCTTGCTGGATGCGATCAGCGAGGAGATCAATATAAACCTGTTTCGTCGTGGACCTTCATTGGCAGGATTGTCGGCCGCCCCTATTGGTTCCGGAATGGCCTTCAAGGCAGGTTTGATCCGTGAAATTTTTTCCACTCAGGAAATTCTTGAAAACCCCGGCGAGGACCGGGAAATCGATATGCAACTCATGCGGCGTCATATCAAAATGGAATTCCTTGACGATGCGCTTGTATTTGATGAAAAAGTGGATAATGCAGTGATATTTGAAAAGCAACGAGTGCGCTGGCTGGAAGCTCAGCTGAGTCATATAAAACGTTTTTTCGATTCCGATATGAAGGGGACACAGAAGTCTTTTCTTTTTTACAATAAATTCTTCCAAAACTTACTATTGCCCCGCGTGCTGACCTTAGTCGTTTTCTGCGTTCTCCTTATGATTATCATTATCCAGTTTCTTTTCCGCCTGCCCCTGCTGGCACCGCATCCGGATATTTGGCTTGCCATGATGGGTATGTATTTCCTGACCCTTTTTATATCCATTCCGCAAAGTTTCTACAGCGTACAAACCCTGGGAGCGCTGAGTAAGGTTCCACTACTTATGTTTTCGATGATCCGGGCCGTATTGCAAATGAAAAAGAAAAGAACTGAATTTCTGCATACACCGAAATCATTTACTTCAGAAGATAATAACGGTTATAATGGCTAACTGTTTGTAGCCAGATATATACCTTCCGGAGTCAGGAAAATGTTCATACAGCCGAACGGCTCGAATGTGTGAGGTTGTAACCGACGCCTTTCAGAAACCATTTTAATTCACTCATCTGACCATTCTTAATATAGATAAAAATAGATTTAGGCAAGGTGATAAAAGTAAAAAAAAGACCGAAAATAAACATATGAAAAAGATCGCTGTTCCTGCGCATGAATAGTATCCGGTTTCGGGTATGGTAATAGACTTTTAATGGATTTTCCCTGCCAACCGTAAGAGATTCCTTGTGATAAATGGTTGCTGCTGGCTGATACCATATTAAGTATCCGGCGCTCTGAATCCTGACTGACCAGTCCCATTCTTCATAGTACAGGAAAAATTTCTCAGGGAACATTCCTGTTTTTTCGATCACTTCCTTTTTTACCATCATCGCACAGCCGTGGGCGCCATGGGTGATTCCCGGAATCTCAAATTGTCCATTATCCACTTCACCATCGCCGACAGTTGAAGTTCTTCCGGTGAAAGCATTCATTTTTCTGAATCCTGCATATTGGATGATTCGACGGTCGTCGTAGTATTTAATCTTTGGACAGACGACTCCGATGCAAGTGTTCACACTGAAAGGCAGGATCAGTTTCTGTAAAATATCCGGTGTTAGCTCAGTGTCGTTATTTACGATGAAAATATATTCGCCTTTTGCCATGCGGATACCCCAGTTGTTTCCACCGGCAAATCCAAGATTTTCACTGCTGAATAACAAACGGGTGTGCGGATACAACAAGGGATTGAAGACTGTTTCCGGGTTTTCGTGTGAAGCCATATCGCAGACCAGGATCTCGAAATTACTGTAGAGCAGTTTTTTTGCAGATTCCAGAAATGCCTGGGTAACTGCAGCCTGGTTATAATTCAGTGTAATTATTGATACCAGGGGCTGTTCAACTTTTCCGCTAAGATTCATAACGGGAAGTTAGTGCGGAAAGGTCAGCCAAAAAACTAAGCGCTTGATTTCTGTATCAGAGCAGAAGGGGTATTGGCCATGATCCACAGATCATACATGAAATTGTATTTGTTGGCATAGTCAATGTCCAGATTGATTCTTTCTTCCGCGGACATGTCTTCACGGCCTCGTTTCTTGATCTGCCAGAGACCAGTAATACCTGCCGGTGCAAGAAAACGTTGTGCACACTGGTTTGTGGTCAGCGTCGCTGCTTCATACAGCGGCAAAGGACGATTACCTACCAGAGACATATCGCCGAGTAAAACGTTCATCAACTGGGGCAGCTCATCAAGACTTGAATTCCTGAGGAAGCTTCCTACACGGGTCACCCGCGGATCATTATTGAACTTAAAGAATGAAGGGCCTTTATTTTCAGATTCCGGATATTGATTCAGATGGGAGAGTTCCTGAACACAGAGGTCGGCTCCTGCAAACATTGTTCTGAATTTATAAAAATCAAATATTTTATACCCCCGTCCCGCTCTTTTTGAAATATAAAAAATAGGGCCCCTGGATTCTATCCGAATAGCCAACGCAATCAGAAAGAAAAGCGGGCTCAACAACAAAAGCGCAGTAAGCGACACCAGTATGTCAAAGCTGCGTTTAAGAATGCTATGGATGTTTACCGGCGCCACTACCAGTGCCTCATCTTCTTTCAGGCTGGTTTTCATTTCGGCCGCCTTGGACTTCACTTTATTCAGGAATCGTACTTTGCTGATCAGTGCGTTTTGTTCGGCTTTGTCAATCTCTATAATATCATCAGCCAGCATATGTTTTTTGTACATGCCCATTTCCATCTCACAAAGGCTTGCCGAGTCCATGATAAATGGAATACCGGCAAAATATGGATTGCTATTTAGGAATTGTACGAATCCTTTTACAGCGGTGAATTCGAAAGTAGACTCGCAAAAAATAACTTCAGGAAGTGTGTTTTTTTCCTGATCAGTAGAACGCTTCAGTTCGGCTCTTGCATTCTCGATGCTATCTGAAGCATAACCGCGTTTAAACAATTTGACCAGTTTCTCAATATTGGCCGGATTTTTACCGATATAATAAAATCCATTATGAATAATCAGGGGACTGGCCGCGACTTCTTTAGCTCGGATACTATACCTTACAAAAGCTTTTCCTCTATAGGCAGTTTTGGGTAGTAATGTGAAATCCATAGTCAGGTTAAGGTTTAATTTTCATAAATACGTAAGGCAAGCGGCTAAACAGCTTTCATTGGGTAATAGGCATCGAAAGATTTATTTTCTATCAGTTCCTGTACGGCATTTACCAGGTCAACCGGGTTAAATGGCTTCAAGAAGTAGTTTTGAACCTGGTATGCGGCACATTTTTCTTCCGTTTCTTCCATACTCAATCCGGATAAAACCATAACCGGAATGTTTTTATAAATACCACTAGATGCCAGTTGCTGAATCAGTTCCCAATTCTCCAGATCCGGTAATTGTGGATCTGCTATAATTAAATGGGGAAAGTTCCTTTTTGACAACCAGTGCATAGCTGAACATCCATCCGGTACGGTGATCACCTGATAAGATTTTCCAAGAACTGTTTGAAGCAAAAAACGGATTGCCTTACTGTCATCTACTGCTAAAATTTGCTTTTTCATGGGCAGAAGTCATTGATAAATTTAGACTCTGTTCCTCAGTAGGTTGGAATTCTCGGTACGTGGTTAAACATGCGGTATTGGCATCGAAGGATAAACCTCAGATATAGACAGGCAATCTATGTATAAAGTAAAGAATCAGCAATCGGGGGATTTCAAGGATAGATGGCTGATTTGTAGCCGAACTTGTTTGGGATTGGAGGGCTTCAGAGGATTTGAAACGGATAATTAGAAATTCTACGTTAAAAGTAAGTATTTTTTCCTAAGATCCAAATATTGCCAGACCTTTTTTTGACTTAACCGGATAATCAAATTATGAATACGTGAGGAACTATAACGGATTATGCCTTGCTGCTTTTTCCCAGACGGAGGATTGTTTTTTCATGATCCATCTGTAAAAGCCTATAAACACTGATAAATTCATGAATAAGAAATAGTAGGGAATATAAATTGCCCTGATTTTCAGGTTCTGGTTAGCCAGGATCCAGCCTACACACGCCAATGCATAAAATACGGTCTGAGCTAGGAAAAATACTAAGTAAAACCCCCATGGCTGAGTATGAACCAGCCATGCATTTGAGATGAAACATATCAGCAGGCATAACGGGCACAAAGTCCAACGGAGGATCCGATGGGAAATGAATTGGAAAGATAAAACCGGGTATCGGAACACATTAAACAGGCCTTTTAGCATAATCATGGCCTGGAAAGCTCCGGCCGCGATTCTGACTTTCCGTTTTTGTTCGTCCCGCATCGTGGCAGACCCTTGTTCTGTGGCAAAGGCATTGGGTTCATATCTAATTACATAGCCCTGCATACAAATCTTCATCGATTGAACGAAATCTTCGATAATGGTACTTTCAGGAGCTTGGTAGAACAGGGAAGTTTTGAGGGAAAACAGTTCACCGGCAGCTCCAACGACGGAATACAATTCTGAATCAAGTTTTTTTAGCAATGATTCATATTTCCAATACATTCCCTCGCCGGCGCCCGAGGCTTTGTCTGTTTCTGTTTTGGCAATTTTTTTTTCACCAGCCACCCCGCCAACCTGCGGATCAGCATAATGCCTGACGATTTCCCTCACACAAAGAGGATTCAGCAGGGTATTGGCGTCGCTGAAAATGGCATAGGGCGTTTCTACAAACCGGATTGCGCGGTTCATTGCGGCCACTTTACCTTGGCGTTCAGGGAGATGCAGTAAGCGAATTTGAGGATAATTCCTGATTATGCCGGGCGTTTCATCTCTGGAACCATCAGTTATGAAAATCCAATGGAGTTTACCGGCCGGATAATCCAGCGCCAGGCTATTCCTGATCTTCTGATCAATAAAATCCGCTTCATCAAAAGCCGCTACAACCAGAGTAATCTCCGGTTCAAAACGACCCACTGGAATGGTCCGGGAACTCTTGGAAAGAACACGTTTCAATTTAATCAATAGAAAAAGCAAGATGCCATATCCGATATAACAATAAAATATGACACCTAAACTGAAAAAGAATGAAAACTTAGCCATTACCAGCAGTTGGTTGGCCGCTAATTTAAAAGATTCAGCGGAACGGCAGGCATATAAAATATTTTTACAGCTAAACCAGGGAGGATAAGCAATACAATAGTCTTATTAATTTTACTTTCTGGAATTTATTATTATTTTTGATCGGTTTGGACTATCATAAGTAACTGATTACCCGAATACAATAAGAGTTCGCCCACCCGGTAAGCCTTTCCGAACCAGGATGTGCATGCTTCACCCGCCGGGATCTCCAATAGTCCCTTTTTCCTGACCAATCTGATATCCTGAGAAAGTCCTGTGTTGACGTCTCGTTAAAATGAAACAATAAATGTCTTACCCATGGATATCATTTATCTTTTTAAGGTATTAGTCAGAAGAAAATGGACCATTCTTTTCTGTTTACTATCCGGTCTCCTGGGCGGTATTTTATTCAGAATAATTATACCAAGGGAATATATTTCCACGGCCCAATATTCAACTGGTTTTTCACAAACTCAAAAAGTAAGTCTTCAGTTAACGGAAATATTTGACGTAAACCAGATTGATTTCCGGATAAATAACGTCATCGAAACCTTTAAATCGCCGATCGTGCTGGCCATGGTCTCTTACGACCTGATGCTGCATGACCTGGATTCACAATATCCATTCAGAAATCTTGATTTCAAACTCAAAGGGGACTCTTCATTTACGAAAGCCGATTTGCCCAAGGCGCGTCTAATTCTCAGGGACCGTCTGAGTAATTTAAAGTTGCTCTCAACTTATGATCCCCAGGATAAAATGGTCTGGGACCTATTAAACCTTTACGGGTATGATGAAGATAATATTCTAAAAAAATTAGCAGTTGAAAGGGTTCCCAAAACGGATTATATTAACATCTCTTTCAGCTCAGAAAACCCGGAATTGTCTGCTTATGTAGCCAATAAGATCGGAGTAAAATTCAAAGAGTTTTTTAATTCACTGACTTCTACCAATACGAAGGAGTCCCTTTATAAGCTGGACAGTTTGCGGGAAAGCAAGCGCAGGGAAGTAGACACTCTGCGCAATAAACTGCAGCGCTTTCGTGAAAGAATCGGAACACCTAACCCGGGGGATGCGGCAACAGCCGCCATGGCGGCTGTTCAGGAACTGACCTCGTCCCTGACCGCACAAATGGCGAACCAGAATGACTACCGGCAACGATTGACCAGCGTGGAAGCTCAACTCAAAGAACTGAATGCAAGTCCTGCCACGGCAATTACGGGAGTAACCAATAATCACGGAGATGAGATTCTCGTGCTGCGCAGAGCCAATGAAGAACTTGGGTCTAAACTGGCTCTTAAAGGCGGCGTGGATCAGAACCTGCAAAAGCAAATAGATGACAATATCAATAAAATCAATCAGCTTAGCCGGGGAAACAGCGGACAATTGCTGAACCCCGCTGTGAGGGCGGCGGAAAGGAAGGAACAGTTGATTAAAGACAAACTGGACTTACAGAGTGCGATCGCTTCGACGGCTGAAAACATTCAACTATATAAAACACGTCTGGATCAATTTAATAAGATTGCTTTTTCGGGCGGAGGTCAGGAGGTGGTTGCCAATGCTTATCTCAATGATCTGACAATTGCCGAAAAAGACCTGGAAAAATATAACAGCAGCATTTTCGCATCGCAGGATATTGACGTTTCTCCGGACTTTAATTTCAAGCAAATTATGCTGGGTCAGCCGCCAATCAAGCCTGAACCGGCAAAAGGTCTGTTGATCCTGTCCATAGCAGGTCTGTCGATGTTTTTTCTGTCCATTTTGATAATTATCATTCTGGAACTGCTAGACACATCTTTGAGAACGCCATCAATTTTCAAAAAGGAAACCAAGCTGCCAGTTTTGTCGTCGGTAGGCCAGATTGACCTGACTAAAAAATCTTTACCTGAATATTTTAGTTTCAACCCGAGAAGTGACAGGGAAAGCAATAATCTTCCTTTTATTGAGAACCTAAGGAAATTACGCTACGAGATTGAATGTAGTGGTAAACATATTATCTTATTTACCAGTACCAAACCCCAGGAAGGGAAAACGACCATTTTGGAAGCTGTAGCACATACTTTCAGCATGAGTAAGAAAAAAATATTGCTGATCGATGCCAATTTCAGCAATAATGCCATTACGCGTGACTTTGCGGCCAAAAACACTCTGGTTAGTTTCAGTATGAAAACTCAGGAGCCAACCGATAAAATCTGGAATATTAGTACGATTACCCAAATTGCCTATGTAGATGTGATCGGATGTGAGGAAGGGAACTATACGCCTTCTGAGATCCTTCCCAAAAATAATCTCCTTGAACATATTGATAAATTAAGACATCATTACGATTTCATCTTTCTGGAGGGTGCAGCACTCAATACGCATGCGGACAGTAAGGAACTCACGGATTTTGTTGAAGGGGTGGTCCTGGTTTTTTCAGCAAAGAATTCGCTTGGTGAGAACGACAGGGAATCCATAGAATTCCTGAAAGATCACCGTGACAAGTTTATCGGTGCCGTATTAAATAATGTAGATGAACAGAACCTGGATCTTTGATCCTTTTTACTATGACGCACCGATTCATTAAAAACAGGGATATCATTTTATTTAGTTTCCAGCCATGGAATTCAGAAATCGCTTTTAACTTCAAAGACATGGCATTTGAACTATCCCGTTATAACCGGGTATTGTTCATCGACCGGGCGCGGGACAGAAATACCATTCTTAAAAGTATCCTTTCCCGCAAAGCTCTTGAACCGGTCAATCCGAACAACCTTGAAATGATCGGACAGAACTTCTGGGTCCTTCATCCCAAATCTATTCTTGAATCGGGAAACTGGTCACCCAATTACAGGCTTTTTGATTTCTTTAACCGCATAAATAACAAAAGGCTGGCTGTTGAAATAAAAGAAGCAATCGGAAGTATTGGATTTGCAAATTGTCTGCTGATTAATGATAACGACTTCTTCAGAGGGTTATACCTAAAATCTCTTTTACCTGTCAGAGAATATATTTTTTATATCAGGGATCATCTGACAGTCCAGCCTTTCTTCGAAAAATTCGGTCCCCGGTGCGAAATGGAAATGATCCAGAAAGCAGACCTCGTGGTAGCCAATTCAGACTGGCTTGCCAAATACGCCAGTCAGTGGAACCCCAACAGTGTGGATATCGGACAGGGTTGCGAACTGGGGGCATTTTCAGCCGAAGGTCAGGCAGAACCCGATGATTTGGCTGGTATACCCAGACCCATCATCGGATACTGCGGAGCCATCACCGCCATGCGCCTGGATGAAAACTTACTCGTCCATATTGCGGATTCCCTACCCGACGCAAGTCTGGTGTTGGTGGGACCGATAGACAGCGTTTTTGAAAAGAGCAGTTTAAGGACAAGAAAAAATATTTATTTTCTCGGACCTAAAAAACCTGAACAAACTGCTTCTTATGTACATCATTTTACCCTATGCATAAATCCACAATTGGTAAATCCGCTCACCATTGGGAATTACCCCAGGAAAATTGATGAATATCTGGCATCCGGCAAACCGGTGGTGGCAACTGCAACACAGGCCATGGTCATGTTCAGAGAACATGTGTTATTATGCCTGACAAAAGAAGACTTTGTTATGAATATTCGTAAACTCCTGGACGATCCGATATCGACTTCAAGATCCTTTATTGAGAGCAGACGCGAATTTGCGTTAAACCACACCTGGGAAAATTCGGTAGGCGAGTTGGGGGATGCTTTTTATTCATTAAAAAAAAATCGTCAAAAAGTTGAAATATGAAAGCAGGCAAGGGGAAAAATACGAGGATTATTGAATTTATCACGATGTTGTCAATCGGTTTATTTTTCGTTTTTATTTTGATTAAGTTTCTGTATTTCTGAAATCATGGGTGATGCGCTTCACATAAAATACCGATCTGCAGGGCAATGGTTTCGATACCAGTTCCTGGAAAAAAAACTGAATACCCGGTTTGGCTATTTATTCCTGGCTGTTATTGCGCTGTTTCTCGGGTATGGCGTTGTAGCTCTTGGTAAATTAACAGGCCCCCTTGTTCTGGGGGTGGCTGGCTGTTTTTTATTGACGATAGTGCTTTTCAAAAGTCCTTACTTTGGTTTTTATTTCCTGATCGCTTTCTCGTCCGTTACAGTTACCATTGACCGCCTGGTTGAACTTCCGTTGCCTTCCGGTACGCTGATTGATTTTTTTACTTACCTGCTTTTACTGAGTTTGATGTTGAAATTTGAGCTACGTAAAAATTTAAATCTCCGCTTTTGGACTAACCCCATAACCATAGGCTTTTATATTTTATTTGCCTATTATGTGATCGAACTATTCAATACTGAAATGTTCAGTCCGATTGGCTGGTTTAGTTTTTTCAGGAAACAACTCAGCTATTTTATTTTCTATTATGTTTGTTATTGTCTTTTGGATTCGAAAAAAAGGATTGTTTTTTTCGTTCGTTTTATGATTGCCTTATCTTCTTTTGCGGCTTTGTATGCATGTAAGCAACAATGGTTCGGCTATTCCGGATTTGAATTGCGCTGGATTGGCACAGGCAATGGGTATTCACTTTTATTTCAGGGCGGAATGTTGCGCAAGTTTTCTTTTTTTTCCGACCCGGCAACTTCGGGAATTCTGTTTGCCTCTATATGTATGTTATGTGTTATCCTGTTATTTCGCAGTCGGGATAAATTGGAAAGGAAATGGCTGGGCGCAGCACTGATTCTCAATCTTCTCGGTTACAGTTATTCCGGTACACGGACAGCAACATTAATGATCATTGCCGGAATTCTTCTATATTGCCTTTCTACCATATATGAAAGACGAACCGTAGTTTTTCTGCTATATTCTTTACTTGTATTTACTCTCCTTATGTCAGTGCCGTATCAGAACGCGATTACCAACCGCATCCGTTCAACTTTTGAAGGCACAAAAGACGCATCGGCTGCAATTAGAGATTATGACCGTCACGAGGTGCAGCCATATATCCAGGCGCATCCAATGGGCGGAGGTATATTTACTTCGGGAGGGGAGGGCAATAAATATAACAAAGGTCATTATCTTGAATACCTGCAGGCCGACAGTGGTTATCTGAAAATTCTGGCTGAGCAGGGGCCGATAGGTCTGGCCCTTTTGCTGATCTTTTATTTTATTTTAATGAGGCACGGTTATTACAAGTTTTTCAGGGCTGGCAACATGGAGATACGTACTTATTTTATAGGTTTGCTCGTTATGATGTTTACCTTGCTGGTAGCTCAATATGCACAGATGGCTATTACGCAATATCCGGTTGTTCTTTATTTTTACGGAACTCTGGTAATTTTTATAAAATTGGCTGATTTCGACAAATCCGGGCAGCCCGCTGAAACACAACAAATCTGACACAATGCGATATTTTTTAATATCCCTTTTATTTTTATCACAGGTTTTGAATGCGCAACAACCTAAACCCTTATATCGGCCAGACAGCCTTAGGATTGTTGATATCCGGGAAAAACTTGTGGCTTTGGCAATACAGAATCCGACATATGAAATGGCAGACCATGCAACACTGGCTGCTTCCTACCAGATAAAAATTGCGAAGTCAGCCTATCTCGGAATTTTCAGTGCACAGGCAAACGTGAATGAATTCACATTATCACATAGAAAAGATGCGAATGGCGTGGTGATACCCAACTACTATCCAATTTATAATTTTGGGGTAAATATTCCCTTCGATATTTTTACCAGGACTTCCAATAACGTGAAAATAGCCAGGGAGAATTACTACATGACGACTGCTGCGAAAAATGAGAAATTCCGCGAAATCAAGGCAGATGTACTCACAAAATATGAAAACTATCTACTGGCCAGGCAGCTGGTCGAATTACAAAGTCGTATCACACAAAGTGAGTATGCTACCCTAAAACGGGCAGAAAGCGACTTCGCTGAAAACCTGATCAAACTGGATGACGTGGAAAAGGCCCAGAAAAGCTATATTAATGAACAGGTTAAGAGCCTGACCCTGCAAAGAGATCTGAATCTGTCAAAAATTGAAATTGAAAAGGTAATAGGTATCAAGATCGAGGATGTGGAAAGGGGGTTGAAATAGCAGCAGGCGGGCATTTGTAAGGGTCGAAAACAAGAAAAAATTGAAAGGGAGAAAAGTTGATGATGGCCAAGTCAAAAAGAGGCGAAAACACCGTGGATAGCCCAGAATGGGAAAAATGGCAAAATAGGGACTTTTTTGTACTTTTGACTAAATTTTGTTATATTGTCAGTCTGGCACTTATCCAGTAAACTATGAGGATTTTTTACTTTGTTCTCCTTATGGTGTTTTTAACAGCGACAGGCGTTAACGCCCAAAGTCGTGTTTCCAGCTTTCCGGATAACGGGTTGGTGGCAACGGTGCGTTTTTATCCCAACCCGGCCACTTCATTTATCACATTTGAAGATTTTACGAAGAAGTACGATAGGAACTACTCTATACAGCTTTTTAATTTTCTTGGTAAAAAAGTGTACGAATTCAACCTGGGTGACCAAAAGAATATCGTGAATCTTTCAGATTTCTTTCGGGGAATTTATATATTCCAGCTGAGGGATCCCTCTGGTAAAATCCTGGAAAGCGGAAAGTTTCAGGTAAATAAATAATTCAGGCAAGCCCCATCTGAAAGAGCTGTTTTTTTCTTTCTTTAATCTCTCACTTCAACGATCAGGAATTTCAAATAATGTGTATTATCAAGACCCCATACCACAGGATGATCTGGCGACTGGGCCTGGTATACCACCTGCCTGATTTTTTTTCCGGCATCTTTGGCGGCAGCGTGAATGGTTTCAAGGAATAATTGTGAAGACACCAGGTTGGTGCAGGATGAGGTAACCAAAAAACCTCCGGAACGGAGTAGTTTCATTCCCCGCAAATTAATTTCTTTGTAACCGGCAATAGCCTTGCCGATATTTTCCCGGCTCTTGGTGAAGGCGGGCGGATCCAACATTACGACATCGAATTTTTTATCCTCCCGGCTCCATTTTTTCAAAATGTCAAAAGCATTCCCTACTTTAAACTCAATGTGCTCATCCACGCTGTTCAATTGCGCATTTCGTCTGGCCTGGGCAATGGCATTTTCTGATATGTCGAGTCCAAGAACCGATCGGGCTCCGTAATGTCCTGCATGGACTTCAAAACTGCCGGTATAACAGAATGCGCCCAGTACTTCGGCGTCTTTCACGATATGACGTATTGCGCGTCGGTTATCCTGCTGATCCAGGAAATATCCTGTTTTCTGACCATTTTCCAGGTCCGCTTCGAATTGCAGTCCATTTTCACGAATTCGGATCCGGGTATTAAAAGGCGCCGAAAGAAAGCCTTTCAACTGAGCCATACCCTCGAGTTCTCTTACAGGGACATCGTTCCTTTCGTATATTTTATCGGTTCCAAAAATGGCTTTGAGTGCATCTACAATGGCAGGTTTCCACAAATCCATTCCAAGTGCAAGGGTCTGCACGACAAAGTGATCTCCGAACTTATCTATGATCAATGCGGGCAATCCGTCGGCCTCGCCGAATACCAGGCGGCAGTTTTCGGTATACCCTAATTTCTGCCGGTAAGTCCAAGCGGTTTCCAGATGCCGGCGAAAGAAATGCGGATTGATGTCTTCATTCACGTCGCGGGTCAGCAAACGGATGGCTATTTGGGATTTCGGATTGATGAAACCTTTCCCGATAAACTTTCTTTCGGCATTAAAAACGGTAACTATATCGCCAGGTTGGACGGTTTCTTCAGTTTCCGATATTTCATTTCCGAAAATCCAGGGATGGCCATTTTCCACACGCAGGCCGATTCTTTTTTTAAGAATTACAGGAATCATCGGGCAAAAGTAGTTAATGCCCGGGCAGTTTTACGGGGAGACAATTTGTCTCAAAACAGCAGTTGGCAAAATAATTGACAAGCTTACCTTTGCCAGAATTTCCAGATGTATGCAAATGAATACTGAAAAAAACCTCGACGAAAACGGATATGACGCTGTAAATAGCAGAAAATCAGCGATTGACATAAATACTGACGACAATGTCGCCGGCACCCACCACTTGAATCAGGAGCTGGAGGAAGACGACACTGTGGAGAAGCTAAACGCTGATTTACAGGACCAGAAGGACAAATATCTGCGGTTACTTGCTGAATTTGACAATTTTATGCGCAGGACCAGAAGGGAGAAGGATGAGTTGAGCCAGACAGCTGGTCGCGAAATCATCGTTTCCCTGCTCGACGTGTTGGATGATTGTGACCGGGCGGAGAGCCAGCTCCTGCAGGAAAAAAGCACCAGGGACCTGAGCGGGGTAATGCTTGTGTTCAGCAAACTGCGTAATGTGTTGCAAAATCGCGGGCTTAGGCCAATGGA
>Ga0075521_10000081_pt1 | contig 19629 bp, 17 predicted proteins | sample NGEPerD_FD_74785 | JGI IMG/M metagenome (GOLD analysis project Ga0075521, IMG submission 74785) | Arctic peat soil microbial communities from the Barrow Environmental Observatory site, Barrow, Alaska, USA - NGEE PermafrostAB12-D | ecosystem: Environmental > Terrestrial > Soil > Wetlands > Peat ...
CGTTCACCAGTTTCAGCTCGCCGCTTACTACTCGGGCCAATACTCCTGCTCGTCGCAACTCTTTGCTGCTCATGGCTGTCCGTCCCAATCTGGCCTCCTGTGGAGACCTCTAGATTAGGGAACATTTCTAATGTCATAACCTCGTCGCATGGGGACATTTCTAATGTCCTCGCATGGGGACATTATCAAAGTCGCGCGACATGACAATGCTCACATGACGATGTGTGAGTGCCACGTTTTGCCGGTCGTCCTAGTTCGCCGAGTTCGAGGTCACGAACGACGGCGCCGGGAGGAAGCGGTATCCAATCCCTCGAACGGTGAGTAGGTGTTGGGGTTTGGAAGGGTCTTTCTCAATATACTTTCGCAACCGCACGACGAAATTATCGATCGCGCGGGTGTCGGTGTCTTCGTGCAGTCCCCACACTTCTTCCAGAATCTGCTTGCGCGACACTACCTTGCCGTTACTGGCGATGAGATGGCGCAAGAGTTCGGCTTCCATCAGCGTCAGCCGGAAAACCTTGCCATGGGCACGCAACTCCAGCGTGCCGAAGTCCACCTGCTTGCCGGCAAACGAATACACGTCGAACTCGCGCAATGAATCCGCCGCCTTGGGCTCAGTCACGCGCGACTGGTTCGGCGGATCGGTGACCAGGGTTCGACTCCATTCGCGGCGGCGCAGCAGGCTTTGAATCCGCGCTAGCAGAATGTTCAGGTCAAATGGCTTGGGAAGGTAGTCGTCAGCGCCAGCGGCAAAGCCGTTGAGCACATCCTCCGGGCGACCGCGGGCGGTAAGCATCAGCAGCGGTATATAGTGATTGGCCTTGCGTAACTCGGTGGCGACGGTAAAGCCGTCCTTGCCGGGCAGCATGATGTCTAACACCAGCAGGTCAAACTGGATATGCTCCTTCAACAGCAAATCGAGCGCGGTCTCACCGTCTCCCGCGACCTGGGTCTTGTAGCCCTCGGCTTCGAGATTGAACTTTAACCCGCGAGCAAGATGCTCCTCGTCTTCGACGATCAAGATCCGGCCGGTCATTGCTGGTACCTCGGAAGCTCGATGGTAACAGCCGTTCCCTTGCCCGCCCCTTCGCTTTCCGCATAGGCGTTGCCCCCGTGACGGCGGGCTATCGCGCGCACGATGAACAATCCCAGGCCGCTTCCCTTCACCTGCGTCGAGCCTGGGGTGAGCACGCGATAGAAGCGCTTAAAGACGCGCTTCAAATCGCCGCGCGGAATGCCGACTCCGTGGTCCTGCACCTTGATCAGCACTTTCTGCAGGTCAGGCGTCACCACCTCCACCCGGATGCGCGGGTCTTTCTGTGAATACTTCACCGCATTGTCGAGCACGTTGGAGAGCGCGGTGGACAGCTCGTCGCGATCGCCAGCTACGCTGAGTCGTTCGGTGGACTTGCCGTCGAGTTCCCAAGCCATCGCCTCGGGCGGCAGATGGTGGCGCGAACGAGCCAACTCCACGGCGTCTTGTACCAGCGGGCCGACCTCGACTTCAGTCTTGTTCAGTACCGCGTTCTTCTGCACGACGCGAGCGGCACGCAGAACTTGTTCCACCGTCCCCATCAGCCGCTGGGTGTCGTCCAACATCACTTGATAGAACTCGCGGCGCTCTGCTTCGTCCACCTCGCGCTGCTGCAACGTCTCCAGGTACAGACGGATGGAGGTAATTGGTGTTTTCAGCTCATGGGTGACGGCGTTGAGGAAGCTGTCCTGCTGCTCGTTGCGGCGTACTTCGCGCACCAGGAAAATGGTATTGAGAATGACTCCCGCGATGATGAACCCGAAGAAAATTACCCCGAGAATGAGCGGAACGACCTCGCGCCAGTTGAGCACGATCCAACTGACGTTGAGCACCAGAGCGACGGAGGCAACCAGCACCCCCATGGTAATCGCGAAGGCAACGGTCTTTTTTCGGCTGGTGATGCGCATGGGGCTTTCAGAGGAAGGATAGCACCGTGAGAAGAGTAATCAGCGCGGCACTGAGGCAAATGAAAAGGACGACGCTGGTTGCGCCGTCCCTGGTGCAATCGGAAGTCCGGTTCAGTCGCCGCTGTAGGCGCCGACCAACTGCTCTTGGGCTTTGGCGGGCGTTTCTTCAACTGCCTTGATGCGGGCTTCGCGCAGCTTCGGTAGCTTCACATCCCAGATCAGGCCGACCGCTTCGAACGTCTTAATGGCGTACCAGTTGAGGTCCACTTCGTACCAAGCCAGACCGTGACGCGCCGACTGGGGATGCGCATGGTGATTGTTGTGCCAGCCTTCCCCGAAGGCCAGCAGTGCGACCCACCACAGGTTGCGCGAATCGTCATCGGTGGCGAAGCGCTTCGAACCCCACATGTGTGTGGCCGAATTCACGAACCAGGTGGAGTGCAGCAGCAATACGGTGCGCAAGAAGATGCCCCAGAACATTACCTTCCAGCCGCCGACGGCCAGCAGCACAAGGCCCACGACGACCATCGGAATCCAGTGCCATTCGCTGATCCAGACGTGGAACTTGTCCTTGCGGAGATCGGGCACGTAGGGCAACAGACCCTCGAGCTTGTTGTGCATAGCTTCGCCGCTCATGATCCATCCCATGTGGGCCCAGAAGCCGCCGTCGCGCGGGCTGTGCGGGTCGCCGGGCTTGTCGGTAAGCTGGTGATGCACACGGTGCGTCGCCACCCAGAAGATCGGCCCACCTTCGAGCGCCAAGGTGGCGCAAGTGGTGAGGAAGTACTCAAACCATTTGGGGCACTTGAACCCGCGGTGCGTCAGCAACCGGTGATAGCCCAATCCGATGCCGAGACTGCCGGCTACCCAGTAAAGAAAGAGTGCGGTAAAAAACGCGGGCCAGCTGAACATGAATAGAGCTGCCACTGCGCCTATGTGGAACGCCACCATGAAGGACGACGTCACCCAATTGATCTTTTTATTCCGAGTCATGTTTCCCCTTGGACTTGCCTGTCGCTCGACGCGCGGTAGAGCGCAGCAGAGCCATTTCCAGACTAACAACTCGGCGGGAAAGCGATTGTAATACTTATGTCACAGTGCTTTGTGACTCAGAACACAGCGCCGCGGTTGTGGCTCAAATTGCGTTTTCCCCATATTCCATGCTGGTCCGGACGCTATGTAATTATTCGATACTCCGAGAGTGAGATGGCCCACTTCACGCCCGCACGCGGACACACGCGACGACTGAGGAGGCAGCGAGTGACCCAAAATACGATTTTGCCGATAGATGACGTGGCATGGAATCGCTCGAGCACCAGCCCCGTCGGAGGAGGAGACGCCGGTCGCGCAAACGCGCGCGCTACTCAGCCGTTGTGGTGGCCCTGCTGTCGCTTCTGGGTATATTGGCATACGAATCGGTCCACTTCGCGAGGATCGTGGAGGAGTTGCCGCCAATTGTCTGGCACAAGCCATGGGGAGGAATCGAGCGCTATGAACCAACCCCTGACTATCGCGCGGCGCGTACTGTGTATCCGTACTCTGTGGTGCCAGGTGGCATTCTGAACGAGGTCGAACTCGAGGCTTCGATGGCGAAGGACCCAGGGGTAGCGCAGCACTATCGCGACATTCTGGCGGCGCGACTCCACCTGACTCGGCTGAATACCGCGGTGAATGTGTACGCTTCGTACCGCTCGGCAAACTCCGTACACTGGACGAGGCATACCATCCAAGTGCCGAAAGGCGAACTGATCCTCAGCGACGGGACCAACCTGATCCGAGCGCGGTGTGGCAACCGGCTGGTGTTCACGCCTCTGCCGGAGCCACCAAAAACAAGAGAGCCGCCCGCGATCGAGCCGCCGGAACTGGTGTTCGACTCCGCCCCGCCACCGATCTTCACCCCGCCGGAGATGCCGGCGCCACCGCATTCGGACTCCGCTCCGCCGCGGGTGGCACATTTCTGGCCTCCGCCAATGCCACCGCCCACATGGTGCTGCGGGCCGGGAGGATATCCGGGAAACGGGCGTCAGCCAAGACCAGCGCGACCGTCGGCGGTAACGGAGCCGACCACTATGCTGCTGCTGGGCGGCGGGGTGTTCGTCATGATGATCAGGATCGCGCGGCGGCCCGGCAGATAAGACGAACGAGTGCTCTAGGGTTTGACTGGGGCGGACATGGCCGCTGCCTGCGACGATCCGAGGAGCAGCGCGTCGCGGATGCGATTCGCCGTCGGGTCGTCGAAGCCTTCCAGGATCAGAACATCACTGGCGCGGGTTCGTATCACAACCTTCCCCTGTTGAGCGAGGTCCCACTGGAACGACATGTCGCCCGATTCATCCCTGCCGACGGAAGAAACGGCCGAGACGCCAGCAGGCAACTGGTAGCGTTTGGGCACGTAGCTGCTGTAGAGCTTCGCGAAAGCATTTGCGGCATCGGGCGAGTCCCAGCGCGAGAGGTAGATCAGCGCGATCTGGTCTTTCGGCGCGGACTTCGCATGGGCCGCCAGGTAATAGCCGCCGCGCCAATGCGAGTAGTACTGTTTGGCGTCCTTGTCGGGGGCGTACTGCTTGGCCAGCAGGTAGATGTCGAATTCACCCATCCCGCCAAAGTCATAGCGCTGGTAATCAGGCGCGATCAGTTTGTCGAGATCAGGGATGGTGGGTGGCTTGACATCCTGGCCAGCAATATAGGTCGCGGGTTCCATCACCTGGCGGGTGTCGATCGGTGGGTGTTCGAGCATGCCTGCGAACGCTGCGGCCTTACCCTTCTTGCTCAGGACTTCCCGCACGAAATCCAAGCCGAATGTGTATGGCATCAGCAGCGACTCCCGCAGAAACACCGGAGCCGCGGTTAGCACGGGCGCGTCCTTGCCGTCAGTCATCGCGGCCCTCATGGCATTGACCACGTCCGGCGCTGTAAGGATATTCAGGGCGGCAGGGGCAAGCGTGTAGTCGAGCATTGCGACCATCGCCTGTCCCTCGGCGACATTCTGGCGGGCAGCCTGGGCCTCTTCCACCACCTGCTCTTGCTGGTCAGGAAGCGGAAGATCGTCCTTCGCGCCGGCCATGCCCCACTTTTCCAGGTCGACCGCCTGGTCCTGCAAGGCGTGCGTCAACTCGTGCGCCAGCACCGTCTTTTGTAATTCAGGTTGCACCCAGTCGAGCAGATTCACAGTTTTGGTCTTCGAATCGTAGTAGGCTGCCACCTGTTCGCTGAGCAGCTTAAGGAATTCGGTGTGCAAATCGTAGTCCGCAGGAATCATGCCGAATTTCTTGAGGACGAGTTGCGAGCGCTCGAGCCGCTGCGTGTCCTTATCGTCCTTCAACCGCTTCTCGACAAAGCGTTCGACCTGGCTGCGCGTGATGAGTTTGCGTTTTACCTTGTGCTTGATAGGAAGGCCGGTGTCATGGCTGACGAATTGAAGAATCTCGTCAACCGAACGGAATAATTCCTTGGCCTGCGCCTTGTTGATGGGCTTCTGGGATTCTGGCGGTGTCGCGGGCTGCGTTTGCGGTGATGGAGGTGGCGCAGCCGGGTCTTGGACGGCTGTTCCGATGCCCGGAACTTGTTTGGGCGGCTCTGTTGGTTGCGAAACTGTTTGGCCAGCCGCAGAGCCCAGCAAAAACGAGACCAGCAGGATAACTAACGCCACAGACAGGCGACGTAAATAAGCGGATAAGCGATTGGTCAGCATGAAGGAGATTTCAGGATACATGACACGCGTCGAGGTCACCGGTTGCGGCCGATAAGTACGACGCGAAGGAGAGAGGAATCGCAATCCGGGCAGCGGGTGCGAAAGGCCTTCGTCCGCACACGACGCATGTGCAATTCTTAATACCCAACCAGGACTCACGTCCCGGGGCTAACTCTGTGGCGCCCTATCGGGCTGGGAAGTTTCTATTGCAGTTCCCTGGTGCCCACAGCTTGTCGCAACTGTTCGAGCGATGTCATATAAGTCGCCAGCGCCTGGCGGTAGCTCAATTCCGTCGAACGATAGCTGCGCTCGGCGTCGAGGAAGTCAAGCAGCGAAGCCGCTCCATGCTCGTAGGAAAACTTCGTTATGTCGAGCGACTCTGTGGCCTTGTCGAGATAACCTTTGTCGTACAGCTGGACCATCTGTTCGCTTCTATGCAGACCTTCGTAGGCGTTGCGGACATCGGTAAGGACCTGCTGCTCGGCCGCCTTCAGCTGGAACTGCGATTGGGTGACGGCGTATTGGGTGCGCGCGATCTCCCCCTGATTCTTATTGAACACGGGGAGTGGGATGTTGAAATAGAAGGCGCCAAGGTTCGTCTGGTTTAGGCGCGTGTAATCGAAGGTTACGTTCAAGTCGACCTTGGCGTTAGCTTTGGCCAGCCCGACCTGGCTTTCGGACGCGGTCACGCTTCGTTCCGCCGCCTGCAGGTCAGGGCGGTTGCTGAGGGCGCGAGCTTCCAAGTCTTGCAGCCGCGCGGTCACCGGCTCGTAAGCCAAGCTGCCGACCACTGCGTAGTCTGGCGGTACCGAATCAAACCCAAGGAATTGGCGCAAGGAGGCCAGCGCCTGTGCCCGGACCAACTGGGCATTGCTGACATCGCTCTCGAACTGCAGCGACTGCAATTGGATCTTAAGCATATCGTTGCGGCTCATCGCTCCGGCTTTGAAGCGCTCTTCGCTGATGCCCACTGTCTTCTTGTAGCTTTCGAGAAAGCCCTCGGCGAATTCCAGGTTTGACTTGGCCAGCAGTGCTGAAACAAACAATTGCGCGGCATTGGAGAGCACTGCGCGTTGCGCATCCGAGACTTGTGCCTCGGTGACAGCGGTCGTCGATTTCGCGGCGTCAAGCCGGCGCTGGCGCTTCTTGCCGCGCTCGAAGAGGTAACCGATACCCACGTCATATTGCGCCTGGGTCTCCCAGTAGTTCGAATCGCTCCACAGACTGGGCGAAAACAGTGGTAGAAACTGCGAGTCCCACGAGAGTACGGGATTGGGGCGCAAGTTCGCGGTAATCTCCTGGGCTTTGTTCTGCAGGATCAGGGTCTGGTTCGCCTGTAGAGTCGGATTGTTGCGTTTTGCCAGATCGAGTGCTTGTTCGAGCGTGACTGACCGCGCTGAGGGGTTTATGAGGGGGACTGGCACCTGCGGTGGCCCCGCCAAGGGCGGCGGAGTCTGCGCCTGCGCCGTCAGCACGCGAGTTGGCACGGGAGCGTCGGGCAGCGCGGAGTTCTGCTGTGCCGATAGACAAGACGGCACTATCAGCAGGAACAATCCCGCTACCGCGGCGGGTTTGCAAAACGAGGAGTATGAAAAAAACAGCTTCATTATTCAGTGACCTCCTCGGCCTCTTCGGGCAGAACATCGTTCGGCCCGGCGACCCAGGCGTAGAACGCGGGCAGCAGGACGAGGCTCAGGAATAATTCCGTCAGCAACCCGCCGACAATCACAATGGCGAATGGACGTTGCGAATCGGAGCCGATGTCATGCGACATGGCAGCCGGCAATAGCCCCAGGCTGGCGACCAACATGGTCATCATGATGGGGCGCAGGCGGCGAGTCGATCCCAGTACGACGGCTTCATGAACCGCGAAGCCACGGGCGCGCAACTGGTTGATGTATTCGATCAGCACTACACCGGTCTGCACTGATACGCCAAACAGCGCCAGGAACCCGACGCCAGTGGAGACGCTGAAGTGTTCGCCCGTAATCAGCAGGGCGATCAGGCCTCCGAGGGGCGCGAGCCCAAGATTGAGCAACACCAAGAATCCCCACTTGAAGGAACGGAACATGGAATATAAAACCAGCATGATCACCAGGATGGTGAGCGGAATCACAATCGCCAGCCTGTGATTGGCGCGCTTTTGACTCTCGTATTCGCCCGCCCACTCCAGCGTGTAGCCTTGCGGCAACTTCACTTCGCGATTCACCTTCATCATGGCTTGTTCAACGGTGCTGCCGAGATCGCTGCCGCGAACGCTGTACTTGATGGCAATGTAGCGCTGGTTCCCTTCCCGGTTGATCATCGACGCCCCATCTTCAATCCGGATGTCGGTCACATCGCTCAACGCAACGCGCTCTCCACTGGGGGCGGCGATGCGGATGTTACTGATGTCGTCCACCGACTGACGGAAGCGGTCTTGGTATCGCGGAACCAGGTCGAAACGCTGTTCGCCGATCAGAATCTGGCTGACGGGATTGCCGCCTACCGCAGTCTGGATCGCGTCCTGAATATCGGAAGCGTTGATAGCGAAGCGGTCGGCCTTCTCCCGATTCACTACGATGTTGACATTCGGTTGACCGAGTACGCGGAAGAGCCCGAGGTCGGCGACGCCAGGAACCGTCCGCATCACGGCCATGATTTCTTCGCCTTTCTGCTCGAGGTCTTTCAGGTCGGAGCCGAAGATTTTGACGGCGAGTTCGCCCTTCACGCCACTGACGGCTTCTTCCATGTTGTCAGCGATGGGCTGGGAGAATCCCCACGTAACACCAGGGATTTTCTCTACTTCGTTGTCCATGGCCCCGATGAGCAATTCCTTGCGGCCATGAAACTGGGGACGCCATTCACTGCGCGGCTTGAGGTCAACAAAGTACTCGGTGTTAAAGAAGCCCGTGGCATCGGTGCCATCATCGGAGCGGCCTACCTGTGACACTACCTTCGTAACTTCCGGGAAGCTGGCGAAGATGAGGCGCGCCTTGTCCATCACCTCCCCGCCCGCGGATGGACCTGTACTGGGCGACAAGGTACCGCGGGCCCAAATCGATCCCTCATCGAGATGGGGCAGGAATTCCGAGCCAATCACTCCGCCAAATCCGAGGTAAGCGGTCACGGCGAAGACAATGATGGCCGAGACCAAGACGAATGGGCGGCGCACGATGATCCAGCCCAGCGTCCGCTCATAGTTTGTCGTGATCCATTTGACGATGGGATTGTCCCAGGCATGCGCTCCCTTGCGAAAGATGTAGCTGGCCAGCACGGGGGCAATGATGATGGAAAACAACAGCGCGCCCAGCAGTGCGAACGTAACCGTCCACGCCATGGGCTTGAAGAGCCGGCCCTCCACCCGCTGCAGAGTAAAGATTGGCAGGTAGGTAATGATGATGATGGCAATGGCGTAGAACACGGGACGCTGCACCTCGTGCGCCGCGGAACGAATCACCTCGTCCACTGACGCGTGTCCTTCTTCCCAACCCTCGAGGCGGCGCTGGATGTTTTCGACCATCACGGCCGCGCCTTCCACGATCATGCCGAAATCCAGCGCGCCCAGCGAAAGCAGGTTGGCGGGAATGTGTCGCAGGTCGAGCAGAATCGAAGCAAAGAACAGTGAAAACGGAATGGTGAGCGCCACAATCAGAGCCGAGCGCAAGTTCCCGAGGAAGAAGAACAGCACCAACACGACCAGCAAAATTCCCTCGGTCAGGTTGTGGAGCACGGTGTGCGTAGTGAGGTGAACCAGGTCGTCGCGGTCAATATGCGGAACGATCTTCACGCCCTTCGGCAGCACACGTTCATTTAGAAATTTCACCTTGGCGTCGATGTCGCGAAGCACAGCCTCGGCTTCCGCGCCCTTGCGCATCTGAACGATGCCTTCGACAACATCATCGTTGTCCGTAACTCGCCCATCGTCGTGGCGAATGGCTTTGCCCAACCGCCCGAGGCGGATCTTTGGTCCCTGCGTCACCACCGCAACATCACGAATGTGCACCGGAGTGCCGTTCTTGGCAGTCAGCACTGTGGCGCCGATGTCGTCGGTGTTCTGCATCAGTCCCACGGCGCGGACGTTGTAGGCTTGCTGCCCTTTCTCGATGAAGCTGCCGCCGCCGTTCAGATTGTTGTTGGCGAGCGCCTGTTCTACTTGCGCCATGGTCAGGCCGTAGCCGACAAGTTTGTCGGGATCGATCTGCACCTGATACTCGCGCGTCTGTCCGCCAAAGATCGAGACGGAAGCAACGTCGGGCACGGACATCAAATGCTTGAAGACCACCCAGTCCTGCAGCGCCTTGAGATCCATTACGTCATAGCGGGGGTCGGTGCTTTGCAGCGTATAAAAATAGATCTGCCCGGCAGGGCTGAAGTCGGGACCGATTTGCGGATTCAGACCCGGCGGCAAGCTGACCAGCGTCAACTTCTCCAGCACCTGTTGCCGGTTTTGCAGGTTGTCAGACTCATCGTCGAACAACACGGTGATGAATGAAAGTCCCGAGATTGAAGTGGAGCGAAGATGCGTGAGGTGGGCGACCCCATTCAACTGCGTTTCGATCGGAATAGTAACCTGCTGTTCGACCTCTTCGGCAGCTCTGCCCGGCCACTGGGTGATGACCCAGACGTATTTGTCGGCGACATCGGGATAGGCCTCAACCGGAAGGTTGTGAAATGAGAGGATGCCCCAGATCAGCAGCGCCACCCCCAGCGCCAGCACGAGCATTCGGTTGCGCAGGGCAAAATTGACCAGAGACCCGATCATCCCTACTGCTCCTCGGCTGCGGATGCAAGTTGCAACGCGTTGGTCGCGACCTTGTCTTGGGGCTTCAGGCCGCTGGCCACTTGCACGAAGCCATCGCTGTTCTGCGGTACCAGTTGCACAGCAACCCGGCGAAACTGGTTGGTACCTGCCGGAACGAACACCCAGTCCTTGTCATGCAGGTGAACGATGGCAGTCGTGGGAATTACGACCCGATCGATCAATTGCCGTCCTTTGAACGTGGCAGTCGCAAACATCCCAGCACGCATCAGTCCCTTGGGATTGGGCAGCTCGATGCGAACCTTCGCCGAACGTGTCGTGGGATCGAGCACCTCACTTATGTTGACCACTTTCCCGAGAAACTTCTGATCGGGATAAGCGTTGAGCGTAATCTCGGCAGAGTCGCCTACGTGCACCCGCGACAGCATGTTTTCGTACACATCGCAAACCACCCAAACGGTAGACAGGTCGGCGATGGTGAAGAGGTTGGGCGAGTTGTCGAGCGACTTCACGCCCGTCCCACCACTGACCTGTTGATCGACAATGGTTCCGGAAATAGGGGCAACCACCGGGAGTAACGGCGACGGATTATTGATGTTCCCGCCCAATACTCTTATTCGCTGGGCCGCAGTCTGCTCATCGACCTTGGCCTTTGTATCGGCATCCTGGGCAGTCTCGAGGTCGGCGAGCGAGATGGCGCCCTTGTCGTAGAGCAGTTGCGCGCGGGCCAGTTGCTTGGAGGCCAGTTGTTCATCGGCTTTGAACTTCTGGTAGTCGGAAAAGGCTTGGGACAGGTCGGGGCTGTTGATCAACAGCAGGGTCTGTCCCTTCTTGACGGAATCGCCCAGTTTGGCCTTGATCTCGACCACGCGGCCACCGCCTAGCGACACTACCGGAACCGAGCGGTTCACGTCGGGCGCGATCACTCCGGTGACGTGCAACTCATCGGTAACCTTGCGAAGTTCAACCTCGACTACCGGAAATTGTTCGGGGTGCGACACGGTGAAAACGTTTGGATCAGTATTGGTCTCGACCTTGGTGCTGGCGGACGGGTCGATCTTCGATTTGCCGCACCCAGAAAACGCTGCGACCAAGGTCAAGGAAACCACGGCCACGCTGAGTCGCAGACCACAGCGGCGCGACACAGGTATTTCGGTTTTCATAACGAATGCTTTCATAAGCCGATGGCTGGTTCGTTCTCGCCGCAGGCAAGCACTCGCAGCCAGGAATCCAACACTATTCTATGAGAATGGGAATTTCTGCCGCTCACGCAGCACACGCTGTCAGACCTGACTAGAGGGAGGGAGGAGATCGTCCGTCATGCGGAGCGCATTCGCGACGTATTGCTCGGGCCACAGTTGCTATGGGCTGCCATCCGAGCAACGCAACCAGCGCGAACGTCAAGTAGACAGCCAGCAACACGGGCAGCATCGACGTGAACGACCCTGCCTGGACCTGTTGGTGAGGCGCAATCACCTGTTGAATGCGCTTCGTCGCATCTTCGAGAACCGCCTGGGTAGGGTGGAGGTCGTCGCTGGCCGAAACCACCGGAAAGAGCAGGACCAGCACGCAAACCAGGCCCAACAACGCTTTCGCGTATGGAACCTTCGGAAGCTGCGACGCAGCTTGGCGTTTCCGCGTGAACACGCAGAAAGCGGCGAGCGCCATCGTAACCCACAACAAATTGAGCAGCAGTTCCATGCAATACGTCCGCGAATAGTTTAACAGCGAACTAGTTAGCTCGGGCCACAAGTCTATCCCAACACGCATTCCCATTGAGATGGTGTGAAAACTCTGTAAACGCTGCGTAGGTGCGAGTGCCGCTCGCGTGACAGGACCAGTGGCACGAAGCGGCTAGCAGCCATTATCATGAAAGTTCGTACCAATTTACTGAAGGATGGTGCAATGATTCGAACCCGCCGTCTGTTGCAGGCAATCGCCAGCGCGGTTGTCCTCAGCGGACTGATGTTGGCGCAAACGCCGCAAGTCCCCCCTCAACGCACTCCGGAACAGCAGCAGCACTACCGCAAGTCCATGGAAGAGGCCGACCAGAAGATCGCTGACGAGGTGAAGGCGCGCTCGGAGTTGATGAAAAACCTGGAGTACCTCACGACCCAGATCGGCCCGCGGTTGACCGGCTCCCAACAAATGCAGGCCGCCAGCGACTGGACGCTGAAGCGCTTTCAGGACTATGGCGTCGAGGCACACCTCGAGACGACCAACATCGATCACGCCTGGACTCGCGGAAGCGAGACGGCTGAAATCATCAGTCCGATCCGGCAGAGCATCGGCATACGCGCCTTCGGATGGAGTAAGGCTACCAATGGCGATGTCTCTGGAAAGGTTGTGGGACTCGATATTCAGAAACCAGCGGACCTCGATGCGTACAAGGGCAAACTGAAGGGCGCGATCGTGATGGCGCGCAAGCCTGCGGATCTGTCGAAAGCTGATCCCAATCCGGACAATGCGTACGATGCCGTGATTCCTCCTCAGCGCGGAGTGAAGGCCGACGGCCTCATGAGCTGGCGCGAGCGTGCGCAGCTTATGCGCCAGATCCAAGACGAACAGCCGGCACTGATCTTGGTTGATAGCGGTAAGACCGACAACCTGTTCAACATGACGGCCACCCACCCGGCCTACAACCCGAGTTCCGTGCCAACGGCTTTCGTGGCGCATGAAGACTACGATTTGATTTGGCGGCTACTGCAATCTGGACCCGTAACGTTGCAAGCGAACTTGCAAAATACCTTCAGCGCCAAACCAGCACCGGCGTCGATCACGGTGGCCGAGATCAAGGGCTCCGAGCTGCCCGACGAGCGCGTCATTGTCGGAGGACATCTCGACTCGTGGGACCTGGGGCAGGGCGCACTTGATAACGGTACTGGCGCGATGGCCGTGCTCGAAGCGGCCCGCACGCTGAAATCACTGGGATGGAAGCCAAAACGCACCATTACCTTCGTTCTGTTCGCCGGCGAAGAGCAGGGGGGAATTGGCGCAGAAACTTTCGTGAAGAATCATGCCGCGGAGCTTTCGAAGATCGACGCTGTCCTGATTCTCGACCTGGGAACTGGCAAAGTGTTCACGATTACGCTCGAAAATCTTTGGGAAACCGCGCCGCTGATGTCAGAGATCTATCGACCGCTGCAGGAAGTGTTCGATATGCAACCGCTCAGCACTCGTTACTATGGATCGTCAGACCACGTGGAGTTCCTCGACAAGGGCGTGCCGGCGTATTTCTGCTTGCAGATGCCAGACCACTACCGCGAGGCGCATCACAGCCAGACAGACACCTTTGACAAGGTCATTCCCGATCAGATCAACGAGGGGGCAGCGTTGCTGGCAGCATGGGCGTGGAATGTCTCGGACATGCCACAGGCGTTGCCGCATCATGCCGAAGCGAAGGAACCGTCGGAATAAGACGCTATTCCGCGTCGTCTGAATGCCGCTCCGAGGAGCGGCGTTTCTGTGTGAAATTGAACCTCGAAGGCGAGCTAGGCGCTTTCCGCCTTACCGCTTTTGACGCTGCGGAATATGGCATCGAGGATCAACTGGTTTTGTAATCCCTCTTCACCCGGAATTTCAAATGGTCGCTTTTCTTCGACTGCGGCGGCAAAGGCCTCAACCTGCGCGGTGTATGCGCGGTCATTCAACACTTCCCTCTTTTCGACGACGTCGAAACCGCGGCGCAACTCGAGGGTGACGGGATGCTCGACGTTGAATGCATTTACCGCCGAAAGCATGCCGTCCTCTCCGATGACCTCGAGTAGTGTTTGATAGGGAGCGCGCGCGGAAGCCGACATGGTAGCCAGGGTTCCACCGCCGAAATGAAATAGCGCTGTACCCGACGCCTCGACCACCCACTGCGAGTCGTACTGCGCCTGCGCCATTACGGTCTGAACCTCCTCCCCCAGCACATAGCGCAAGGTGTCAATGCAATGCACGCCGACGTCGGCCAGCGGTCCTCCCGTCGCAAGATTGGGATCGTTGATCCACGTGCGGGCGCTGCCCGCGAGGGGCGCAACGAATGCAGCTCGTGCCAACACCGGTTTGCCGATGGCTCCCGACGTGACGCGGTCGCGAAACCAGCGCACGCTCTGTTCGAAGCGCATGACATGTGCGACACCCAGGATGACACCCGCTGCGCGCGTCGCTTCGACCATCTGGCGCGCCTCGTCAGCGTTCATGGCCATCGGCTTTTCCACCAACACAGGCTTGCCATGGCGCGCCGCTTCCAGTATGTCTGCGAGATGCAGAGCATCCGGGGTCGCGATGAACACCGCGTCCACGTCAGGAGATGCGCATAATTCGGCGGTCGAGGTGAACGCGTGTTCAATGCCGAACTCGCGGGCTGATTCGCGGGCGCGGTACAGATCGCGACGCGATAGCGCGGTCACGCAGCAATTCCTGGCGGTGGCAAATCCTGGCATTAAGCGCTTGAGCGCGTGCAGACCAAAACCGGCGATTCCGAAGCGAACCATTGGCACTCCAATCCACGAGGGCTGCGAAACCCAGGGCAGGCTGGCATGCCTCCTCCGTCTCACGCCCCAGCGGACTCCCTAAAGATAGCGTGGATTATGATGAGCGTCTGCATTCTTGCAGCTGGACGCAACTATTGCCCGCTTCGCATGCTGCCATCCGCTCACTGTTTGTCGACGGCCCTGCGGGCCGGCTCGAGGCGTTGCTCAATGCCGGCGTGCCCGATGCGACGCATGCCGGACTGGTATGCCATCCCCATCCGCTATTTGGCGGGACCATGCATAACAAGGTCGTGTTTCATGCCATGAAGGCGCTGCATTCCTTCGGCTTTCCCGTGTTACGCTTCAACTTTCGTGGCACCGGATTGAGTGCCGGAAAACATGATGGGAGAGAGGAAACCGCGGATGTGACGGCGGCGCTGCAATGGCTCAAGCAGGAGTTTGCGCTGCCCATCATCTTCGCCGGATTTTCATTTGGTGCTGCGCGAGGTCTTCGGGCCTGCTGTCCTGATCCCCAGGTTCCGTTGTTGATTTCGTTGGGGACACCGGTGGAAGCGGAGGGACGCCTCTACTCGTACAAGTTTCTACGGACCTGCAACAAGCCGAAACTGTTTCTCAGCGGCGATCATGACCAGTTCGGGCCGCACGAGGCGTTAGAAGCCGTGGTGGCCCATGCCGCCGATCCGAAGGAGCTGGTGTTCATCCCTGGCGACCATTTCTTCGCGGGCCACCTCAATGAAATGCGCATGACGCTGGAAACCTGGCTACAGGAGCAACTGACGCCGCAAACTTGACGACTCGGATTTGCATTCGCAGCGGCGAACTGGATACTGCCGCGCATATAATCCTGCTGCATGCCGAACTCATCGTCTCTGCCGCCTGATTCGTCCGCGAACTCCACGGCGCTTGCGATGCGAAAGCTGGCGCGAGAAATGTTCGACCATGCACTGGCGGTGTGCAGCATCTCCATCGCTTTTGGACGGAATCTGCGCCACGACGGTGGCCAGCTTGTCATTGGCTCTGACCGCTATGACCTCGACTCCTTCGCGCAACTGGCAGCCGTCTCGATAGGAAAAGCCGGGCACAGCATGGCCTACGCGGTGTCCAATATCGTCCCAATCGGAATCGGTGGAATTGTCGCTTGCCCCACACCGCCGCCGTCACAAGTCCCGGGTTTTCAGTATTTTTATGGCGGCCACCCCCTTCCCAATGAGGACTCGCTGCGCGCCGGCACCGCCATCCTCGAATTCCTGCACGCACTTCCGGAGCGCTCGCTGGTGCTGTTTCTTATCAGCGGTGGAGCGTCGGCGGTGGCCGAAAAGCCCATCTCGCCAGATCTGACATTGTCAGACATCGTCGCGACCTATCGGGCGCTGGTACATTCCGGGGCGCCCATCGCCGAGATCAACGCCATTCGCAAGCACCTCTCCGCCATCAAAGGAGGGCGCTTGGCGCAGGCCGCGTCCCCAGCGACGCAGGTGTCGCTGCTGGTGTCAGATGTACCTGACCACGCGCTCGACGCGCTGGCTTCCGGGCCAACCATGCCCGACAGCAGCACCTTGTCAGATTGCTACGCGATCGCGGAGCGCTACAGTATGCTCTCTCACTTTCCAGCGCGTGTGCGGGCAATGTTCGACGACCGGCAGCTACAGGAGACGCCTAAGCAGGGCGACCCGGCATTCCGCAATAGCCGCTACGTTACGGTGTTGTCGAATCAGACCGCAGTGGATGCGGCTGGAGAGCGTGCCACCATGACAGGCTTCGAAGTCGAGATCGACAACCGTTGTGACGACTGGGATTATGAGCGAGCCGCCGATTATTTGCTAGGACGATTGCGCGAGCTACGTCGGGCCGCCTCGCCCGTCTGCCTGATTTCAGGCGGAGAAGTCACCGTTACGGTTGGCGACAAGTCTGGAATTGGCGGGCGCAACCAGCAGTTCGCGTTGTATTGCGCTCACAAAATAGAAGGCGAGTCGATCACGGTTCTTAGCGCGGGAACCGATGGCATCGACGGCAATAGTCCGGCCGCGGGCGCGCTGGTCGATGGAAGCACTGTGTCGCGAGCCAGCCAGCACGGCCTGATTCCCGCGGCGGCGTTGTCGCAGTTCGACGCTTTTCCTTTGCTAGAATCGATTGGCGAGGCGATCGTTATCGGCCCTACTGGGAATAACGTGCGCGATCTACGAATCCTACTGGCCTATTGACTCGCATCCCGCGCCACCTGCTCGCTCAGCCATTCCAGGTAATCACTGCTACCGCCTTCGATATTCAGCTCCACCCGTTCGGGAAGTTCATAGGGATGCAACTCGGCAAATGCCGCCGCCAGATCAGCCGCCTTCTCACCAGTGGTCTTGATCAGCAATAGGTACTCCTGCTCGCGCTCGATAGCGCCCTGCCAGCGGTAAATTGACCGTATGGGGCCAATGATGTTGACACACGCAGCCAGACGACGTTCAACCAGCGCGCCGGCCAGTTGCTCGGCCTTCTCCAGTAGCCCAACGGTCGTGATCACGATTCGCGCATCTGCCATCTGGGACCCTCGTGGCAATCAGGTTCGTCCGCGATTATCTTTTCCAGACTGTAGCACGCGAGTTGAACCTGACGCCGTGCATCGGGCACCGCCGCAAACTACCCTTCAATTCCAACGCCAGCCGTTGGTGAATTTGGTTCCTCCGCGGGCTTTCGCCTTACGTTCGCTTGACGGTTATGTTAAAGCGCCGTTCACTACGAAGAGTGGGTTATACGCAGTCGCGGCAAAGGTTCTAGTACTGCTTCAGCTTTGCTTTGCAAACGTGTTAGCCCAGAAGTTCGGCGGAAGGCTAGTTGACACCGATGGATTGGAATGCCACACCCAATAGTTGGTTTTACCGCGCGCGGCGCGTGGTTGCGACGCTATGTGTCGGCGTGCTCGCGGTGCTGATCGGATATAAGGTCGTGGTCGGCGCCAATGGAACTATGGAGTGGCGGGCGAAGCGCGCCGAATATCAGCGGCTGCAAGCAGAAATCGACAAGGCCAGGATCGAGCACGAAGAACTTGAGAACCAGGTCAAGAAACTACAATCCGACCCGAACACCATCGTGAAAGAAGCCCGCGAGAACCTTGGATACGTCATGCCCGGTGAAGTGGTCCTGGTACAACCACAGGCCAAGCCCGATGTCCGGAGTAGTTCCGCGGTTGCCCGAAATCTCCCCGACACCAGCACCAAGAAACAGTAGCGGTCACCACTTCCGTACCGTAAATATCAACGGAAGCAGCGTTCGAGAAACTCTGCGCATTCCCTTTCTCCGCTTGACAATCCCAGAAGTGGACGAATAGGTGTGTCGAACTTGTGGCGAACCATTCGCATTCCACTCGCTGCTGCAATATACTCGATGGCGGCCAAGTCAAGACGTGTGGGTTCTGTGCAGCGAAGCCGCTTCATTCCGACTTCGAAGCATTTCAAACAATTCGAACAGTAGCAGTCTGCGTCGCAACGCGGACGGGAGATGCACCATGAAAAAAATAGTGTTGGTGGTTCTGGGATTGTTTCTGTGTAGCATCATCACAATGGCTGCTCCGAAAGACAGTAGCTGGGACGGATGGATCAGCGACTCAAAGTGCGGGGCGAAAGGTGCGAATGCGGGGCACGCTGGGTGCGCTAAGAAGTGTGTAGAGAGCGGCGAGAAGCCAGTCCTGGTTACGGACAAAGATCAGAAGGTGGTCGCCATCGAAAATCCCGCGGCGGTTGCGGGACACGAGGGCCAGCATGTGAAAGTGAGCGCAACCATGACCGCGGATGGAGCGCTTCACGTCAACAAGGTCGCGGCCCTCTAGGAATGCGAGGGAACGGATCGCGAGTCTAGAAAAGGAATGTGGCGCAGAGCAGTGACCCGAAGATCAACGCCTGCGCCAATTCGGAAAAACCAAGCTTGTGCACGTCCAGGGGCTGGCGTCCGCGCACAAACCAGACAGTCCCCCGAAGCAATACGGGAACGAAGGCGAGGACGGCGAGCGTGGGAAAAACGTGCAACCCGCTTAGTACCAGAACAACCGCCAACAGCACAACCTGCCCAGCGAAAAATACGTAGCCCAGGCGTAACTTTTCGTTCACCGTGGCGGCGCGGCTGGAGTGGATGCGTACCTGCACAAAATGCACCTGGTCTCCGGCAAATAGCCAGTTCGCAAGCCACAGTGCCAGCGCGATCTGATCGAGTTTTCCGGTCGAAACATAATAGGCGCCTGCCGCGGTCGAAGTCAGTCCGATCGCACCGATCAACTGCGCTGGCATGCGGCCACGGCGTCCCAGTTTCTTAACCGCAGGCCGGATAGCGAATGCCGCCGCTGCTACCATCCCGATGATCAGCAGGCCTCGCGAATATCCGGCAAGCAACAACGCCGCCACTGCCACAATCGCTACTGCCGGGATGGCGACTGACACTTTGGCGACCGTCGAGCGTTCCTGCTGTGATTGGGCCTTCGTCGGCGATGTGCCGAGCCACGCCTCGACAGGAGTTCGCAGCCAAAACAGCGACAGGGCCGCGATCACAAACAGAGCAAGCGTCTCGAAATTCACCCCGGCGCCGCCCGCTACCACGGCGCCCGTCAAAAGCGGAATGAACAGCATTCCCCACGCGCCATGTTCGCGGGGGATGATCATCGCCTTCAGTCTCGAGTTCTGCAAGGTACCTGTGTGCGTTGCCATGTAGAGATCGTAAAACGCGTGGTCTCGGACAGATATGACTTAAGTCTCACCCGGAACGATAGTCCCACAATTTGTGGGTTTGGAGGTACGTCCTCCCAC
>Ga0075521_10000082_pt1 | contig 19525 bp, 18 predicted proteins | sample NGEPerD_FD_74785 | JGI IMG/M metagenome (GOLD analysis project Ga0075521, IMG submission 74785) | Arctic peat soil microbial communities from the Barrow Environmental Observatory site, Barrow, Alaska, USA - NGEE PermafrostAB12-D | ecosystem: Environmental > Terrestrial > Soil > Wetlands > Peat ...
ATCGCCCCGCCCAGGTATTCACCATCCTTGGAGACCGCAGCGAAGGTGGTTGCGGTACCGAAATCCACCACCACGCAAGGCCCTCCATACATCTCGTAGGCGGCAACCGCTCCCACGATCAGATCAGAGCCGACTTCCCGCGGATTGTTGGTGAGTACAGGCATTCCTGTCTTGACACCAGGACCCACCGTCAACGACTCCGCCTCAAGGAACGCGCCGGCCATCCTCTGGTACTCGGTGTTGAGGTTGGGAACCACCGAGGAGACGATCATGGCCTTCACCGATGATACGTCCAACCCTTCCAGACGCAGTAACCCCGCCGTCTGCACAGCTATCTCATCCGCAGTGCGATGAGACTCCGTAGTCACCCGCCAGCAGCAGCGGAGTTCCTCACCCTCAAACAATCCCAGCGCTGAGTGACTATTCCCGATATCCACAGCCAAGAGCATTCCTAACCCCCCACGCTCATCCTTCGACCGCATCCATACCCACATCCACCGGCTGCGCACCCATGGTCAGGCGGCCGACAGAAACCACGTCCACCCCGGTCTCAGCGACACTCCGCACGGAATCCAGTCCGATTCCCCCGGAGGCCTCCAGCAGCACATGCGGATCCCTGCTTCGCGCCAGAGCAACAGCGCGACGCGTCTGGTCCACACTCATGTTGTCAAACATCACAACATCCGCCCCGGCATCCAAAGCCTCTACAAGCTGCGCGTCTGTCTCCACCTCCACCTCTATCTTCGTTCCCAGGTGAGCGTTTGCCCGCGCCCGCCTCACGGCCTCGCCAATTCCGGCGGCCATCGCCACATGATTGTCTTTGATGAGAATCATGTCGAAAAGACCGAAGCGGTGATTGCTCCCACCTCCGTGCCTCACCGCCATCTTCTCCCAGTAACGCAGGCCGGGCGTGGTCTTCCTGGTATCAACGACCCCGGCGCCGGTACCTTCAACAGCTTCCACAAATTGTCGCGTATAGGTGGCAATACCCGAAAGGTGACAGATGAAGTTCAGCATGGTCCGCTCCGCAGCTAGCAGGCTCCGAGCCGGACCCTCCACCTCCGCCAAGGTCTCCTCCGCGCGAACCTTTGCGCCTTCTTCTGCCACGGCGATAAACCGGCTCTTCTCATCCACCTCTCTCAGCACCAGATCGGCCGCAACGATCCCTGAGACCACCAAATCTTCTCTGGCCACGACACGGGCCGAATCCCATTGCCCCTCCAGCACTATGGCCTCAGATGTAACATCTCCATACCCAGCAAGATCCTCACTGAGCGCGTGTCTGACCGCCTCCACTCCCATTACGTACATGTGTCTCCCGTCCAACAACTCCGCGCCCCCGCCCTATCCGCATGGTACTCAACCATGATGTGACGGCGCCAGTCTTGGTCATTGATCTCCGAGGCATCAGAACGAAGATGCACTCCCCGACTCTCCTCCCTCATTCCGGCCGAACACAGCATCATTGAAGCCGTAGTCAACAGGTTCTCAATCTCAACAGCTCTCCCATCGCCTCCAACCGAGTCCAACTCCGCCCTGAACGCCGACACTGCCGCAGACCCTTCAGCTATGCTCTCGGCGGAACGAACGACACCACAGCACCGGGACATAATACGCGCCAGTTTCGTTCTGCACTCGCGCAGGCGGCCTTCATCCGGGGGGTCAGCCGAATTCTGGGCCAGGTTCAAGCTGATCTTCCTCACCGTCCTCTCAGGACGCGGCAGGAAGCGATTCAGATCCCGCACTACCCTATCCCCAAAGACCAATCCTTCCAATAGCGAGTTGGATGCAAGCCGGTTGGCACCATGAACGCCGGTACTGGCGACTTCTCCGCACGCGTAGAGCCCGGATAACGAACTCCTACCCCAAGTATCGGTGGCAATTCCTCCGATATAGTAGTGGGAAGCTGGTGAAACCGGTATCCGCTCCGTGCAAAGATCATATCCCCTCTCCCGAAGACCCCCGTAGACCACAGGAAACCTGTCTTGCAGAAAATCACAAGGCAAGTGCGTGGCGTCAAGCCACACATGGTCGGTCCCGTCTCTCTCCATTATTTCGGTCGCCCCACGAACCACAATGTCTCTTGAAGCGAGCTCGGCCAGGGGATGACGGTCTTCCATGAAGCGCACGCCTGCCTGATCAACAAGATAAGCGCCTTCTCCCCGCAAAGCTTCGGTGAGAAGCAAGGTGGGGTTCTCTCGACCGTGCAGAGCCGTAGGGTGGAACTGCATGAACTCCATGTCCCGCAAGCGCGCACCGGCCCGGAAGGCCATAGCATACCCATCCCCCGTCGCCACATCCGGGTTCGTGGTGTTGGCGAAGAGCTGCCCGGCCCCTCCCGCAGCCAGCACTGTGGCCCGGGCCAAATTCGCCGTCAGCCGCCCATCTTGGTCCAAAGACAGTACTCCTACGCAGCGGGAGCCATCGGTGAGCAGATCCACCACCAGCTCTCCTTCATGCAGCTCTACCCGGCTGCCTTGAGCCAGAGCATCAGCCAAAGCCCCAGCCACTACACTACCCGTGGCATCGCCACCTGCGCGCATGATGCGGGGAACTGAGTGTGCCCCTTCTGCGGCCAAGACCAGTTGGGATCCACTGTGATCAAAGCGCGTGCCAAGCTCCTCCAGCTCCCTCACCCGACGCGGCCCTTCCCGGACCAGAATCCTCACTGCCTGCTCGTCACACAGTCCCGCTCCGGCCCGCAAGGTGTCCTGCTCATGCAGCTCCGGCGAGTCCATGGGACCCACTGCAGCAGCTATCCCGCCTTGAGCCAAGAAAGTGGTGGTGTCTTCCAGTGTAGACTTGGTAATAAGCGCCACGTTCCAACGACGCGCTGCTCCCAGAGCCGCCGTGAGGCCGGCGATTCCCCCTCCCACAACCAGAACGTCAAAGCTTGAGTAGCGAATGTCCACGTCGCTCTCAGCAATCAGGTACGGGCGGCGCGCAGACGCTTCCACAACTCAGCCTATCTCCACCATACGTTGCACCGCAGCGAAGGCCTTCTCACGGATATCTTCCGGCACCGTGATGACCGGTTGTTCATCCTCAAGCGCTCTCAGCACTTTCGGCAGGGTGGTGAGCTTCATGTTGGGACAGACAGCTGCAGGTGTAGCCGGGTAGAAACTCTTCTCTGGTATGTCCATGGCTAACCTGTAGATCATGCCTGACTCGGTACCTATGATGTATTCGGACGCCTCGTCCTCGCGGCAGAAGCGAATCATGCCGGAAGTGCTCTCCACAGCATCGGCCTGAGCGGTTACCTCCGGTCGACATTCAGGATGAACCACTATCTTCGCGGCGGGGTGAGCTTCCCGTGCAGCGGCAATATCTTCCAGCTGAATGAGGTCATGGGTGGGACAGAAACCCTCCCAGAGGATGAGTTTTCTTCCTGTCAACTCACTTACCCAAGCCCCCAGGTTGCGATCAGGAGTGAAGATGATTTCCTTCCCTTCCGGTATGGAAGCAACAATCTTTGGGGCGTTCGCGCTGGTGCAACAGATGTCCGACAGGGCCTTGACCTCTGCGGAACTGTTCACGTACGTAACCACCGACGCCGCGGGGAATCTGCCTTTCAGCCCGCGGAGACCGTCCGGATCAACCATGCCTGCCATGGGGCAACTAGCCCTGATCTCCGGCAGGATCACTTTCCGCTCCGGTGCCAGGATGTGGGCGGTCTCCGCCATGAAGTCCACCCCACAGAAGATGATGATATCTGCGTCCGACTGCGCCGCCTTCTTGCTCAGACCCAGCGAATCTCCCACATAATCCGCTACTTCCTGGACCTCACCTCGCTGGTAGTTATGGGCGAGTATGACGGCGTTCTTCCTGTGCGCCAGCGCCCGAACCTCTTGCTGTATTCCTGAGTATTCCATCACCCGCTACTATTCCTCCTCTGCCCCGATGCCCAGCCGTCGGACACGCTGTCCAGTCACAATCTTCAATGCCTCACGCACTCTCCGCCCACTCGGCAGAACAAGCCCCGGCGCCAACTCTGACCATGGCTCCAGAACGAAGCGGCGCTCCTCTATGCGCGGGTGCGGTACCTGCAGATGCATCTCCGAGATACGCTGATCGTCGTACCAGAGTATATCTATATCCAGTGTGCGCGGACCCCACCGCACACTCCGCTTCCTCCCCGCCTGTCGCTCAATCACGTGAATCCGGTCAAGCAGCGCCCTCGGCCGCAGCTCTGTCTTCACCTCCGCCACTTGGTTCACAAAGTCCGGCTGGTCTTCGCGCCCGACCGGCGCCGAACCGTAAGGTGCGGAAACCTGAATGACCCGTAGTCCAGGCGTCGCATCCAAGATTCGAACTGCCGCCCGTAGAGTCTCCCTGGAGTCTCCAACATTCGACCCAAGACCTAAGTATGCCACCACAGGATCCACAGAACCGATGCCCTTCGTGGCTAGCCGTCCGCTATCAGGCGGCGCCGTTCCACAACCACACCCACCCCGTCCAGCGTCCGGGCGATCGGCGGCTCAGGCTTCTGGACCCGGATCCGCACCTTCTCCACGGGAAAGCTCTCCAGCACCGTATCCGCAACCCGTGCCGATACAGCCTCCAACAGCGCGTACGGACGCGAGGTGAAAGCTTCAGCCACTCTCTCTACCACTTCCGCATAATCCACAGCGTCTTCAATGCAATCACTTTCCACACACCCTTCCTCCGACGGAGTAAGGCAAAGATCCAGGAGGAAGCGCTGGCCCAGGCGCCTCTCCTCCGGCAGCACCCCATGGTAAGCAAATAGTTCCAGACCGTTGATTTCTATCTCCAACATGAGCCTAGCTGCCCTACTCCTGACCTGAGGGCGGATATACCGCCCTGGCCAAGGCGGCAGCCTCCGCATTCTCACGCACATCATGTACCCGAACGATATCCACCCCTTGCAGCGCGGCCATCACCGTGGTGGCCGCGCTGCCTTGAACCCGGTCCCGTGGATCCGAAAGACCCAGGATCTCGCCAATGAAACGCTTCCTGGAGGCGCCCAAGATCAAGGGACGTCCCAGCGAACGGAAGGTGCCCATATTCCGCAGAAGGTCCAAGTTATGCTGCAGATTCTTCCCGAATCCTATTCCAACATCCAGCAGAAGATTCTCCTCCTCCAAACCCCCCTCCACAGCCGTCTCCAACCGTTCCATGAAGAATGAGTAGACATCTTCCACCACATTCCTGTAGACGGGATCCTCCTGCATGGTCTTGGGCTCACCCAGCATATGCATGAGCGCTACCGGGCAACCCGCATCCCTCACAACGGACAGCATCTCCGGGTCCATTCGAAGACCAGACACGTCATTGATCATGAACGCACCAGCCTCCAACGCACCAGCGGCCACCTGGGCTTTGTAGGTGTCCACGGAAACCGGGACCGGAAGAGCTCCAGCCAAAGCCTCCACTACCGGCAATACCCGGGAGAGCTCCTGCTCCACGGACACTCGGTCCGAACCTGGGCGCGTAGACTCTCCCCCTACGTCAATCATATGTGCCCCTTGCTCCACCATCTCCCAGGCCGCCTTCACGGCCACCTCCGGATCCTCATGCTCTCCGTAGCTGGAGAAGGAATCAGGGGTCACGTTGATAGCGCCCATAATCAACGGGCGATCAGTCAGGTCCAGACCTGGATGGCAATGGGGCGGACGATCCTCTGAGTTCTGCAAGACTGCGCCCAATGCCTCAGCCAAAGCGCGTAGCCCGAAGGGTTGCGCTTTCAGCTTGGGGATGAGTTGGTCGTACTGGGAGAGTGTGCCCATGATGAGGCACTCTGCCTGCTTGCCCCCTAGCTCATAGACTTCGCGAGAAGTGGCCACTTCACCGCCCCGAGAGAGCATCTCCTGTTTGAGGATATTCGCTGCCCTTGTGTCCAGACCGCTGACCCGAACAACACGGAAGAGAGCTTTACGGCCCATGATCTTGATCCCGCCGGAGCTAACACCCATCTCACGAAAAACCGTGCGAACCTCTTCTGCATCCCGGAGGAGAAGCACCTTCGGCACACCTATGGTGGGAATCAAATCAACCTCCCTATCTCTGTGACCCCTCCATAAGCGTCAGGACCTCAGACCGGGTAGCAGAGCTGGTTCTGAAGATACCCCTGACCGCCGAGGTAACGGTCTTGGTCCCCGCCGTACGAACACCGCGCATGGACATGCACAGATGCTCCGCGTTCACCAGGACCATCACGCCTTCAGGCTCAAGAGCCTGAACCATAGTATCTGCAATCTGGCTGGTGAGCCGCTCCTGCAACTGAAGCTGCGCCGCCGCCGTCTTGACTAGTCTGGCAAGCTTTGAAAGGCCGGTGATACTACCATCCATAGAAGGAATGTAGGCCACATGAGCCATGCCGAAGAAGGGGGTGAGATGGTGCTCACAAACCGAGTGGAAAGGAATATCCTTGATGAGAACAAGCTCCTGGTGCTTGTCAGAGGGCATAGGCTCCACGATGGTGCTCAAATCAAAATGGGTGCCGTAGAGAATCTCCTGGTACATTGCGGCCACTCGCTCAGGCGTATTGGAGAGCCCATCCCTTTCTACGTCCTCTCCCAGCCCTTCCAGGATCATGTCCACTCCGCGGCGAATAAGGTCAGGGTTCATCTTCTTGTCTCCAGCCCCCCTCATTGCATCCGGCGTGCCTCTCTCTCCCAAAGTTCTCGCCTATTCTTCCGTTACCGAAGAGGCACGAGAAGCAGTCCCGGCTGAAGCCACCGGTTCCTTGTCTTCTTGGTCCGCTTTAGAATCTCCCTCACGGGCCTTCCGCTGCTTTTCACTCCGCTGCTTTTCCTCCTCGCGACGCGCCTGCTTCTCATCCCTCGCGCGGAAAACCTCTGCAGGGTCTACGCCATTCAGGAGGGCGGTGAACTCATCCTTGTCTATGGTCTCCCGCTCCATCAGCATATTGGAGACCATCTCCAAGTCAGCACCATTCTCCCGCAAAATCCGACGTGCGGTCTCATGCGCCTCATCCACAAAGCGGCGGATTTCAGAATCTATCTCCTGGGAAGTCTGCTCAGAGTATTCCGGCCCCATCGTGTAGTCTCTTCCCACGAAAGGTTGCTCAGGGTCATGCCCAAACGTAAGAGGGCCAAGGTTCTCACTCATGCCGTACTGGGTCACCATGCGACGTGCGGTTTCAGTGGCTCTCTTCAGATCGTTGGCGGCTCCAGTGGTGATGTCATCAAAGTGGTATTCCTCAGCCACACGCCCACCCAGCATATGGGCCAACTTATCCATGATTTCTCTCTTGGTCACCATAAACTTGTCTTCAGTGGGAAGTGTGATGGTGTACCCCAGAGCCTGTCCTCTGCTGATGATGGATACTTTGTGCACAGGGTCTGCGTTGGGCAGATAGTGGGCCACCAATGCGTGACCTGTCTCATGGTACGCGGTGATCAAGCGCTCCTCATTAGTAAGAATGCGAGATTTCTTCTCCGGACCGGCTATCACCCGCAGGACCGCTTCCTCCAACTCTTCTTTTCCCACCAATTTCTTGTTATGACGAGCTGCAAGTAGAGCTCCCTCGTTGATAAGGTTGGCAAGATCAGCCCCTGTGAACCCCGGCGTCTGGGCCGCCACGTCATCCAGGTCTATGTCTTCACCCAGAGGCTTGCCCTTGCCATGAACCTCCAGTATGGACTTCCTTCCCGCTCTATCAGGCCGATCCACCACGATCTGCCGATCAAAACGCCCAGGTCTCAGGAGAGCAGGATCCAGTATGTCCGGCCGGTTGGTGGCCGCAATCATGATGATGCTCTCATTGGCCTCAAAGCCGTCCATTTCAACCAGGAGTTGGTTCAGAGTCTGCTCACGTTCATCGTGACCGCCGCCCATGCCCGCGCCACGGTGACGTCCGACCGCATCTATCTCATCCATGAAGATAATGCAGGGCTGATTCTGCTTGGCCTGCTCAAACAAGTCACGAACTCGGCTGGCGCCAACTCCCACGAACATCTCAACAAAATCTGATCCAGAAATGCTGAAGAAGGGCACACCTGCCTCCCCGGCCACAGCGCGGGCGAGCAGGGTCTTGCCGGTACCAGGCGGACCGAACAACAACACTCCCTTGGGAATCCGCGCCCCAAGGCTCTGGAACCTCTTGGGATTCTCCAGGAACTCCTTGATCTCTTCTAACTCTTCCACGGCCTCATCCACACCAGCTACATCCTCGAACGTCACCTTGGGCTGGTCCAGGCTCATCCGCTTGGCCCGAGATTTTCCAAAACTCATCACCTTGTTCCCGCCACCCTGCATCTGGTTCATGATGAACAGGAAGAATACGATGATCAGGATTATGGGAGCAAAAGTAGTCAGCAAAGTCACCCAGACGGATTGCTGCTGCACGTCCGTATTGAAATCAATCTCATTCTTGATGAGATAGTCTTCCATGGAGAAACCCTGAGTGAAGCCGATGGAGAACTTCTTCTGCTGACCCTTGATAGAGCCCTCAACCACCAGGTCACGTGTCTTGATGGTGACGTCTTCAACCTGATTGCTCTCCACCATCCTCTGGAATTCCAGGAAGGTGACCCTCTTCTCAGCTTCTCCGCCGTAGAACATGTTCTGGACGAAGAAGGCCAGAAGGATGATTATGAGTATGGGAAACGCGGCACTCTTGAAGAACTTACTCAAAGGGACTCCAGCAATCGACAACAGGTGAGATGTTACCACAAGGATCTGAAGCGCTCCGGCCTTCACCAGTCCAGTCACATGGAGCCAAGCAGGCAGAATGATACCAACGGATGTGCCTCAAGCCATCTGCTCTTCCGAAGCGTCCAGGACGGCGATATACGGCAGATTGCGATACCGCTCAGCGTAGTCCAGGCCATACCCTACGACAAACTCATCCCCAATCTCAAAACCCGTGTACCGGCAGGGAAGCTCCACCTTCCGGCGGCCCGGCTTGTCCAGCAGGGTCACTATTTCCACGCTCGACGGATTCCGCGAAGTAAGATTCTTTGTCAGGTACTTAAGAGTCAGCCCGGAGTCAATCACATCTTCCACTATCAGAACATTCCGATCCTCAATATTCATGTCCAGGTCCTTGAGGATTCTTACAACGCCCGAGCTATCCGTGGAAGATCCATAGCTGGACACCGCCATGAAGTCCATCTCCAGATCGAAATCCAGGCGTCGCGATAAGTCCGCCAAGAAGAACACCGCACCCTTGAGCACACATATGAGAGCCGGATTCTTGTCACGGTAATCAACACTCACCATCTCCGCCAGCTCGGTTACACGTTCCTGCAGTTCCTTCTCTGATATGAGAACCTTCATCTCCACTCCCCACACATGCGCATGCCTTCCAATTCCCTACCTCCGAGCCTCTCAAGTGCATCTTTCAGGTGCATCTTTCATGGCGAGTCTGTCCAACTTATCTCAAGCCGCACCAACTCGGCTGTGTCCGAACGTATTCTACCCTCTTCCGCCATTGTCAACCCACCCAACCAGACGATGCCCTCCTTGCCCTCCACCACAGGCACACGATTCCGCGCCGGGCGCGGTACTCTACGATCCACCATGATGTCCTTCACCGCCCTCCTGCCGGGGGCGCCCAACGGACGCATGGTGTCCCCTGAAACCACCCCTCTGACTATCAGCGACCTGCCAACCGCACGCGCGTCCAAGTAGGTCTGTGTCAGATGGTCATGGGCCCAGAGGCGATCAACCAGGGTGGAGCTGATACGTAGACCCTTCCACCTGACCTCGCCCGGAATCTGCAGCTCCACGCCTCTTTCTTGCTCATCTGCAGACATGGATCCCGCGCAAGCGAAGTCCTGCTCATCCGATACCCCCGTCCCTATAGGAAATGAGAGGCGGTCATAGCTCCTAACAGCCTTGCGGCCACCACCGATGTCCAGCTCCGCCCACCCTTGGGTCGCCAACAGGCGCTCTACTCCCAGCACCAACTCCCGCGTTGCCTCAACCTCCGGGAACTCTTCAAGCATCTTATGAAGCACAGCCCGTCTAATAGGAGATGATAGTCCCAGCAGCCGCACCGGTGATAATTCCAGAGTGCCGCCATACCGGGGTCGCGGTGCCCCGCGCACGCGGGGCACCGCGACCCATTGGATGGCTTCCTCCACTAACCCCTGGACTACTCGCGAAGCCTCAGCCGCTACCTCTGCCGTCCTTCCCGCCGCTTGCACCGCCCCGGGGAGCGCGTCTTCCCATGCCGGCAAGACGCGCTCCCGAATCCCCGTGCGTGCATACTTGGGATCCTCATTCCCCACATCTCGAGCAAAGGTCAAGCCATGGAAACGACAATACCCGGCAGTTTCCCGTCTGCGGACACCCAGCAACGGTCGGACCGAGATGCCGGACCGTGTACCCATCCCCGCCAGAGCATCCAGACCACCGTATCGCCCCACTCTGTAGAGCAGATTCTCAACCTCGTCATCCAGGGTATGGCCCAGTGCCACCCTCCCAGCCCCGACCTCCTCCGCCACTTCCTTGGCGGCAGCCCTGCGCAGAGCGCGCGCCTCTGCCTGCACATTGCCCCCCAGTTTCGAGACCGGTAGGCGCCTTACATCAAGAGGAATACTCCGATACCGGCAGAAATCCCGCACCAGCTTCTCATCCGCCTCGCTGTCATCTCCACGCAGAGCGTGGTTGACGTGCAAAACCTGCACGTCCCCGCCCGCCACCTCACCCAGCTCTCCCGAAGCCAGCAGGTGAAGCAACGCCAAAGAGTCTTGCCCGCCGGAGACCATGACCAGGACCGTTTCTCCTGGGAGAAGAAGCTGATCACGCGCACAAAGGCCCCTGACCCGGCGCACGAAATCCTGCCTGGAGAACGAGGAACCGGGACTCAACCCCTGTTGTGAAGAAGACCATGGCATCAAAACAAGAATAGCACGCTACCTGTTGCCAACCCTTGCACTTCCAGCCAAGCTAACCTATACTGCCTGCGGCTTTGCCTCACGTAGAGTGCACCACACCATAGGAGGACGAGTATGGCTATCCCCAGAGTAGATCCTGAACTTTGCACAGGCTGCGGAATCTGTGAGGACATCTGTCCTGACGTTTTCGAGATCGGTGATGACGCCATCAGCCAGGTGATAGACGCAGATGCCTGCGAGGACGCCGACTGTTGCGAAGAAGCTGTGGACGAGTGTCCAGAAGGCGCTATCACTATGGCCTAGGATTCCGCACAAACTGCATGTCCATGTGAAAGACCGCTTCTCAGCGGTCTTTCTGCTAGTGGGCCTGATAGCCCAGGCGCTCTCTTGTCTACTTCTTAGGGTTTTGGTCCATCAGCATTGGGGCATAGCCATGGGAGCAGGAACAACACGGAGGCGGCAGGATACATGGCAACCGGCCAAGAGGGATCAATTGAAGGACGCATCCCGCCAGGACAGCACCTTACTGATCGGTTCCCCGTTCTTCACGCGGGTGGAGTCCAACATGTGGATAATCATGACTGGACGCTCAGATTGTCGGGACTGGTCAGTGCCGAACGGACGGTGACCTGGGAACAGCTCATGTATCTCCCGGCAGAAGAGATACTGTGTGACATCCACTGCGTCACCGGCTGGACGAAACTGGACACCCGTTGGAGGGGAGTCCGTGTGCCGGCACTCCTGGAGGGGTCTGAGCTTCTGCCTGACGTAACCTTCGCGTCATCCACGCAGAAGAGGGTTGGACCACCAGCCTCCCCGTGGAAGAGCTGTTCCACCCCGATGTCCTGATCGCATATGAGTACGAAGGCCGGAGCCTTGCGGCGGAGCACGGAGGTCCCGTGCGCCTGCTCGTGCCCAGGCTCTATTTCTGGAAGAGCGCCAAGTGGTTGAGTGGCATAGAGTTCGTTGCAGAAGACAGGCCAGGATACTGGGAGTCCTCGGGCTACCACCCCTTGGGTGATCCCTGGCTTGAACAGCGCTATTCCTGATACTGAGCTAATACCCCCTCACTATCTCCAGGACCATCACCTCCCAGGGTAGCGAGAAGGACATACTCCCACGATGTCGAAATTCTGCCCGGGAGAAGAGGAAACAGGAGAGAGGGGAAATGTCCATCGTTGGACCTGCAACACCATGGCTGCTGCTTGCGGCTTCCGTTCTTCTGCTGCTTGCTACCCTGCACGCCGGTCGCCGAGAAAGTGGGAGCTCAAACGCGCAAGATGATACCAGGCTCACGGATCCGTTGACCGGCATCGCCGGACACCGCGCATTCCAGGAGCGCCTTGCCCACGAATGCGAGCGCGCATATAGATTTGGAGATTCGTTCGCTCTCATATTTGTCGACGTAGATCACTTCCAGAAGGTGAACAACAAATTCGGCCACGGAACCGGCGATAGAATTCTCCAGGAACTAACGACCCACTTTCGCAAGTCAGTCAGAGAGATAGATCTCTGCGCACGTTTCGGCGGAGACCAATTTGCCCTCATTCTCCCGCACACCATCCCGGCCGGTGCTTTGGAGGTCGGTGAACGGCTGCGGGAAGAGACGGCCGCCGCCACGTTCGCCACACCAAAGGGTTCCGACCTAAGACTCACACTCAGCGCCGGAATCGCCTTCTACCCGGAAGACGGCGGTACGCCGCCTGAGTTGGTCAGCACCGCTCAGAGGTCCACCACCTTTGCCAAGAGCTTGGGCGGAAACCAAGTGCAACTCTTCAGTGAGTTACCCCCCGCTGACAAGACCGACTCCGGTATGACTTCCCTAAGCGGCGCCTCCAAGGGTGCGATTGTGCAGAGCCTTGCCGCTGCAGTGGATGTCCGTGACCGCTACACACATTCGCACTCCAGAAGCGTCTCAGATATTTCTGTAGCGACAGCGCGAAAGTTGGGCATAGACGGACATGAGATAGGGCGCATCAAGGTCGGTGCTCTTCTCCACGACGTAGGTAAGATTGGCATCCCCGACGCCATCCTAACCAAAGAGGGCCCGCTCACTCAAGAGGAATGGGGCATAATCCAACAACACCCGACTCTGGGGAAGACCATAATAGAGCAAACCCCTGAGCTGCAGGGACTGGTGCCACTTGTCCTTCATCACCAGGAATGCTTCAACGGCTCTGGCTATCCGGACGGCGCGAAGGGAGAGAAAATACCTCTGGGCGCAAGAATAATCGCAGCAGCAGACGCGTATCACGCCATTCGCTCAGATAGACCGTATCGGGACAGCCGAGGTCACAGCGACGCTATCAGAGAGATACTCCGCTGCTCCGGTACCCAGTTCGATCCGCAGGTGGTCAGGGCGCTGGCCAGCGTCACGGATAGCGACGAAGGTCTGCGCCACATGGTTATCTCCGCTGAGCCTGCAGCCGACAGCCAACCGTACACAGGACCCTCCGCGCTGCCCGCAGCAGTGGACTTTCGCAGTTAGCAAGAATGCCGGAGCCGGGACTCGAACCCGGACGGGGGTTACCCTACGGTTTTTAAGACCGTTGCGTCTGCCATTCCGCCACTCCGGCCCGCAGACTCGCAGTTTAGTCAGCTACTCTACCAGCCCGGCAACCAGACCATCCAGGATATCGCGCTCCGAGACGAGCAAATCCCGAGACCCCAGGACCTTCATCGCCGTCAGAAGTATCTCGCCCCCGGCGACAATCACCTCTTCCCTTCCCTCCTGCATGCAGGGAAGCCCCCGGCGTTCCCGGCAGGTCATGGACGCAAGCCGCCCCACATGGCTTTGGATATCGTCGCGGGTGAGAAGGGCATGGTGAGTGAAATTGGGATCATAGGTGTCCAGTCCCAGAATCCTGCAGGCCAACGTGATCGCTGTGCCGGCCACTCCCAACAGGGGCCACTGAACCGGCTCCCCGCCTCCCGGCCGGCTTTTCCCTCCCAGCTGGCTTTCGCCTCCCAGCTGCTGCACCACCGGAGCAAAGGCTTCACCGGCCTCTGACCGGATCTGTGCCAGCTCCTCCTCCAGCGGTGGGTCATGAGTCACCCATCTATCGGTCTGCCGCACACAACCGATATCGACACTAAACACGCGTATCTCCCCGCGCTCGTCCCTCCTGACGAACTCCGTACTCCCACCCCCCACGTCCAGGAGCAGGGGATCGCCCTCAACGTCCAGGGTGGCCCCCAGGTAGGCAAGACGTCCCTCCTCTTCACCACTGAGGACCCTGGTCTCCACTCCCAGACCCCGGACCATCTTCTCCATCACCTCCCCGGGGGCCTCCATATCTCTAACCGCGCTCGTGCCCGCAACCACGACCCGCTCTACCCCCAGTTCACGGGCCTCGCCTATGAACTCCTTGATAGCTCTCGTCGTACGGATAAGAGGCTCCCTCTTGGGCGCGCAACCGGTCTCGGCGTTCTCCCCTAATCTGGTTATGACCGCCCTTCGCCGCACCGTCCGGGGAGCTCCGGCGCCCACGTCCGCCACCAGGAGACGGGTCGAGTTGCTCCCCACGTCCACGGCCGCTACCCGTTCAGTCTCCTCCTTCCATACCGCGCATCTCGCGTCTTCACACCACAGGGATCCCAGCCAGCCCAACATCCGCGCGTTCTCTTCTGAGACATTGATCTCACCTTCACGGTCCACCGGTTCCAGCCGCCCCTCTTGCACCGCCAGGAGAGCCGCCGTCAGGGCATGGAGGCAGGTGATCCTACCCAGGCCGGAAGAGCCGCCAATACCCGACTCCAGCACAGCACCACCATCTACACGCGATTCCGGCGGGGCCAAGCTCCTACGCCTTTCACGATATGAATCTTCCAGCAGCCGCAAGAAGGCCGCCGCGCTCCCACCCGCCCGGGACACGCGGCGAATGTGCCCCGCTCCCCTCTCTCCTTCGCGGCGGCCGACCATCTCCTGGGCAGACGGGCAGGTCAGGTAGAAGAGAGTTGGGAAGGGGGTACCGTCCTCCAGGTAGGGGCCGGTCTCAATAACGGCAGGAAATCCGAAGGGGCAGGATGTCGCGACCGCCACACGGCCACGCAGGGGACGACCCATTTGACCCTCCAGGATGGTCTCTAGATGCCACATCCGTGAATTGCCCGTAATGAGAGCGCTAAAGGAGGTTACGCAGGAGAAGGATGAACTTCTCAACAGGTCCTGGAGCCGAAGATACTTCACCCGTACCCTGCGGCATGTCTGGGGTTAACCCCTTGACAATGTAGACCTCCTCCCCAGGTCGAGCGTAGGTCAGCTCCTTCCGGGCGAGCGCCTCCATGTACCCATCCTTCTTCAACCTGGCCACACGAGCTTCGGACGCATCTACCTCCCCCCGAAGGTGCGCGGTTTCCTCCTGCATCGCGTGAAGCGTCTCCTGACTAGCCCGATAGTCATGGTAGGGACCCCAATTAACCAGCAATCCCGTCAGCACCACCAGGAGAACGGAACCCACAGCGAGTAGACGGCGTCTGCCTTCCTGCCGGGAATGGTTAGACCGGGAATGGTTAGACCGGGAATGGTTAGACCGGGAATGGTTAGACCGGGAATGGCTAGACCGTGACGGACTAGAGTGAGAGAGAGCCTCTCTCGCTCCGGATGTTCGGGGGTATGCGGTGTCTCGCGCAACGCTCATTCCCGTAGATTTCCACCATTAGGGCGCAATTCCTTCCTCATTGTCTACTCGGGAACAGATTCCACCTTGATGAGATTGGTGGAACCCGGGACATTCACAGTCGCCCCGCAGGTTACGACCACCCGATCTCCCGGGCTCACCAGCCCCTCGCCTCGAGCCGCCCCGATCCCCGCGCCGATAATCCCGTCCGTGTCATATGCCGGTTCCGCAAGAACGGGGGTGACCCCCCAAGTGATGGATAGCCGACGCAGCACCCGCGTCTCTGGAGACGTACCAATGATGGGAACCGTAGGCCGATAGCGCGCGACTTGGCGAGGCGTGTTGCCGGATTGAGTGGGAGTGATAATGGCAGCTGCAAACAGATCGCCAGCCAGGTGCCAGGCAGCTCTGCTAATAGCTTGCGAGACGCTGGAATCCCGCACTTCACTCACGAATTCTCCACCCTCCCGCTGCAAGCCATAGACTGCGGGATCCTCCTCCGCCTTGGCTGCAATTCTGGACATGGTCTCCACTACGCGGACAGGATGAGCGCCCACCGCGGTTTCCCCCGACAGCATGAGCGCAGACGTCATGTCATACACGGCATTTGCCACGTCGCTTGCCTCCGCACGCGTGGGAAGCACATTCTGTATCATCGTCTCCAACATCTGGGTGGCAGTGATGACAGACTTGCCCTTACTCACCACCTTACGGATGATGTTCTTCTGCTGCCAGGGCACCTCTTCAGCCGGAATCTCCACCCCCAGGTCTCCCCGGGCCACCATCACAGCGTCAGCAGCGTCAATCACATCATCAATCGCATCCAACGCTTCCCGTTTCTCGATCTTGGCGATGATCAGCGCCTCACCCCCCGCCTCTTGTAGCTCACGCCGGAGGGTCTTCACATCCTCAGGGCTCCTGACGAAGGACAGCGCCACATAGTCCACGTCTTGAGAAATCCCCAGCGCCAGGTCCTTTCTGTCCTTCTCCGTGAGGCAGTCCAACTCCAGGGAAACACCGGGAAAGTTGACCCCTTTGTGGTTTGAGACCGGTCCACCAACTAGAACCCGGCAATGAACCTCCTCTCCGTGAACCCCTTCCACTTGCAGACGCACCCGGCCATCGTCAATGAGCACAGGCTCACCGATGTGGACAATATCGCTCAATCCTCGGTAGGAAATGGGAAGAGATTTCGCGGAGCCGGCGTGGCCCTCGTCCGGGACGAGGGCCACCTGCTTACCCTCCTTGAGTTCTACCATTCCCTCGCTGATAGAGCCCACTCGAACCTTTGGACCTTGCAGGTCCTGGATGATCGCCACATGACGGTTCTCCTCCCGTGCGATCTCCCGGACCATCTGAATCTCCCGGATGTGGTCTTCACGCGTACCATGCGAGAAGTTAATGCGGGCTGCGTCCATCCCGGCGCGGATTAACTCCCTCACCATTGAAGGGGAGGACGAAGCCGGGCCCAGCGTAGCTATGATCTTAGTACGGCGAGTCATCTGACCGGGCAACTCCTTGATAACCGATCCATGCCTTTGGCTTATCTCTCTTCCAGGTTAGTGAACGCCGCCCTGCCGGGAAAATACGCCATCTCTCCCAACTCGTCCTCGATGCGCAGGAGCTGGTTGTACTTGGCCGTCCGCTCTCCACGAGCGGGAGCACCTGTCTTTATCTGCCCAGCATTCGTAGCGACGGCCAGATCGGCAATGGTCGTATCCTCGGTCTCGCCAGAACGGTGACTGATAACCGTGGTGTAACGCGCCCTGTGGGCCATGGCCATGGTATCCAACGTCTCTGAGAGCGTACCTATCTGATTCACCTTGATAAGGATGCTGTTAGCGACTCCAAGTTCAATCCCTCTGGACAACCGGTCCTGGCTGGTGACAAACAGGTCATCCCCCACCAGCTGCACGCGACCGCCCAGCAAGTCCGTGATCGCCGCCCAACCCTCCCAATCATCCTCAGCCATGCCGTCTTCAACGCTGACTATGGGATAGCGGCTGCATAGGTCCGCGTAGTACTCAGCCATCTCCACAGGGTCCAGAGAGAGGCCCTCCCCGGCCAGAATATACAACCCTTTACCCTGGTCAAAAAACTCAGACGCAGCGGGGTCCAAGGCAATGAAGACATCTTGCTCAGGAACATAGCCGGCACCCTCTATGGCCTCAATGATGGCCTTGATCGCCTCTTCGTTGCTGGCGAGATCCGGTGCGAACCCCCCCTCATCTCCCACTGCGGTGCTCAGTCCTCGTTTAGAGAGAACATGCGCCAAAGAGTGAAAGACCTCAACCCCCATCCGAAGCGCTTCTGAGAAGGTATCCGCTCCCATCGGCATGCACATGAATTCCTGCAAGTCCACGTTGTTACTGGCGTGTCTGCCTCCGTTGAGAATATTCAACTGTGGGACGGGAAGATGGCACGCATTCACCCCGCCCAGATACTGATAGAGAGGAAGGTCCACAGCTACAGCAGCCGCCTTTGCCACCGCCAGCGAAGTGCCGAGAAGTGCGTTCGCCCCGAGATTACTCTTGTTGTCTGTCCCATCCAGCTGCAGAAGGGTGTCATCTATCTCCCTCTGGCAAGTGGCATCCATGCCGATCAGGGCTTCCGCTATTTCGCCCCGGACATTTTCAACCGCCGTAAGTACTCCCTTGCCCCCGAAGGCCTCTTCCTCATCCCGCAACTCCACAGCCTCAAAACGTCCCGTCGATGCACCGGAGGGAACGGCCGCCCGCCCCCTGGCCCCTGAAGCCAGCTCAGTCTCCACCTCAACTGTAGGATTTCCCCGGGAATCCAACACTTGCCTAGCAAGAATATCCAAGATCATGGTCATTCCGCTTACCTCCCTATTCACTTTCCTCACCGCCGCCGGACTTGCGCAATTCTTGCTTCGCCCGACGATAGTAGGACTCTTTTGCGTTCAGGTCTAGTGCAGAGAAGCTCTTTCCCTCCGCCTCCGCCAATTCAGCCGCCCGCTCCACCCGGGAACGAAACCGCTGCGATGAGGCACGCAGGGCCAACTCCGGGTCCACCTCCAGCTTACGGGCAAGGTTGACGACGGCAAACAACAGGTCTCCCACTTCTTCCTTCCGCCGACGCTTCCCCGCGGGAAGAGCCTCCACCAGTTCCCCCAACTCCTCCCGTATCTTGGAGAGCACGTCCCCCGCTTTCTCCCAATCGAAACCCACCGAGGCCGCCCGCTGTTGTAGTTTGCGAGCCTGCAGTTGCGCCGGGAATGTTCCGGGCACATCATGGAATATCCCCTCTCGACCTTCCGACCTCTTCTTGATCTCTTCCCATGTTTCCTTGACATCTTCCGGCGTCTCCGCGTGCGAATCACCAAAAATATGAGGATGGCGTTCCATGAGCTTGTCCCGGATACCGGCGGCCACGTCTCCCAAGTCATACAGCCCTTCTTCATCCGCAACCCGTGCGAGGAAGTAGACCTGAAATAGAAGATCTCCCAGTTCACCCCGGACTTTCTCCGCCCGCCCGCTACCCCGGAAAGCGAGAGCGTCAGCCAGTTCATACACTTCCTCCAGTGTATGGGTGATGATGTCTGGTTGGGTTTGCTCACGATCCCACGGACACTCCATACGAAGCTTCACCGTAAGGTCATGCAGCTGCCTGAGCTCATCGCCTATCCGCACATGATTCAGGTCCAAGTCTTCTGGGATAACCTGGGGTGCGCGGGACCTGTTCCTCTGGAGATCAGAGATTGCACGAAGGCGACCAGAGGAGAAGAGAACCAGATCTCCTGCTCCTGTAGCGGAAAGCGCGGTGGAGTCTACCTGCAGGGCCCGCAGAGCCCTTTCTTCCAGGCCCAGGAGGTGAACAATTGCCTGCCTGAGCGATTCCGGAAGATCCCAAGCCCATATGACGGGAGGCGTCGAAGCTGTATCCGCACAGGCGCGGAGGTACCTTATACTCTCATAAGGTACCTCCGCCACGTCCCCCGGTCCTACCCAAACAAAGGCGGAGACTCCACCGTTCATTGCTCTCCCAGCCCTAGAAAGGCCTACTTGTCTGAAGTTCCCGCTGAATCTGAGGCGCTGGGATCAGTGGAACCAGTCC
>Ga0075521_10000083_pt1 | contig 19481 bp, 18 predicted proteins | sample NGEPerD_FD_74785 | JGI IMG/M metagenome (GOLD analysis project Ga0075521, IMG submission 74785) | Arctic peat soil microbial communities from the Barrow Environmental Observatory site, Barrow, Alaska, USA - NGEE PermafrostAB12-D | ecosystem: Environmental > Terrestrial > Soil > Wetlands > Peat ...
CTGCGAGTAGCTGCGCGTCACGCGGCCCACCGCATCGACGGCGAGCGAGTGGTCGATCTCCTGCGCGACATCCGAGTAGCTCATCCCGGCAGCGGCGAGTCGCGCGGGATCCGCCACCACCTCGACCTCGCGCACCGACGAGCCCTGTACATCGACGCGCCCCACGCCGGGAACGCGCGACAGCGCCGGGCGAAGCTGATATTGGGCGAGATCGTAGAGCGTGGCCGGATCGCCGCCCTCGAGATTGTACGAGAGGATCGGGAACACCGACGGCGAGAGCCGCTCGACCTCCACGTGCACGTCGGCTGGCAGCGCGTCGCGCACCTGCGTGATGCGCTGCTGCGTTTGCTGCAGCGCGACCTGCATGTCGGTGCGCTCATCGAAGTACAGCTGGAGCTCGCTGCTCCCTCGAATCGATCGCGAGGTGACGCGGCGCACGCCCTGCACGCTGGTCACTGCCTCCTCGATCGGCCTCGCGATCGTGAACACGATCTCGCGCGAGCCGAGTGCCGAGCCCTCGGCCACGATCGTGATGCGCGGGAAGAGAAGCTCCGGATAGATCGCGGACGGCAGCGAGAGTGCGGTCCAAATGCCCACCGCGCTCGCTATCGCAACCGCGAGATAGACAAAGCGGCGCTGCGCCGAAAGGAGATCGAAGAGCTTCACGGCTTTGGCGCGTCCACCGGAATCGGCGTCGCGGGGGCGCTTTCCGTGGGGGACATCACCTTTGCGCTGTCCGTGACGCCGTACGCGCCCGACGTCACCACAGTCTCGCCGCCCGCGAGCCCCGCCGTGATCTCGGCAAAGCCGCCATCGCGCACGCCGACGGTCACCGGCGTCGCGTGCGCCTGATGCTCCCCGTCGACCACGAACACCTTGAGCCCTTCGCCCTCTGGCACGAGCGCCTCAGCGGGCACGGTGATCGCATTCGCGTGCGCCGCGAGCACGACGCGCGCGAACACCGTCTCGCCAATGCGCAGCTGACGCGCGGGCTTCGTGATCGGCGCGCGCACGACGACCGCGCGCGCGGCGCTGTCGATGGTGGCGCCGACATCGGCGACGGTCGCGATTCCGAGCGCCTCGGCGTCGGCCCCCGGAGCGGAAGTCATGTCGACGAGCGCACCGCGGTGCACGCGAGCGGCGGACGCTGGGGGCACCGGAATCAGGAGGTCGAGCGCGGCTGGATCGGTGACCTCGATCAGCGTCTGCGCGGGATCCACGGTGGCGCCGAGCACCGCGGCCATGCGCGTCACCACACCGGCGATCGGCGCGCGGAGCGTCGCGCGCGACTGCAGCCGCTCCGCCGATACCGCATCGGCGTTCGCGCGCGCGAGATCGCTCTCGGCCTGGTCGAGATCCTTGCGCGGCGCGATCCCGGCGTCGACCAGCCGCTTCGCGCGCTCGAGCGTTCGCTGCGCAGAAACGAGGGCCGTCGCCGCGGCGGCGTTCTGCGCATCGAGCGGTGCGCGGTCGAAGGAGACGAGCGGCGTGCCCGCACTCACGCTTTGTCCGACGGTCACGAACACACGCGTCACGCGCGTCACCGCCGGCGCGCTCATCTGCGCGATGTGATCCGGGCGCGCCGAGATCGTTCCGATCCCGTCGATGGTCTCGCGAACGGAGCGTCGCGTCGCGACGGCCGTGTGCGCGCCGACTACCGGGGGCACCTCGGTGTCGCCCGCCGCCGCGTCCTTCTTTCCGCACGCGGCAATCGAGAGCGCGATCACCATGAAGGCCGCGCGACGGCGCGAATGGAGCGGCGTGCGTGCATTCATGGCGTCACGGTCTCGCTGGTCGTGAGTGTCGCAGTGTATAGACGTAGTGTAGCGGCCGCGGCGTTCGCCGCGACGAGATCATCGATGAGCTCGGACAGCGTGTCGCGCGCGTTCCGCTGCGCCTCGAGCACCGTCGTCAGCGGATAGGCGCCCTCGGCGTACGCCTGCAGCGAGCGCCGCGCGACGCGGTTGGCGGTTTCCACGAGCTCACGGTCGCGCGCCGCTCGCCGCGACGACGCGGCAAGATCCCGACGCGCCTTCGCAACGAGCGCCGCACTTCCGCGCTGCGCCGCTGCGAGCTGCACGCGAGCGCGATCTCGCTCGGCCTCCGCCACTGCGACTGCGCCCTGCCCCTGGCTGAACAGTGGAAGCGGCACCGACACGCCGAAGGTTGGGAGAAGGCCCGGCTCGGAGCCGGTGGGGTCGTGATCCTCGACGCCGGCCTGCAGCGCGAGCCCGCTCCAGATGCTTCGATGCTCGAGCGCGAGCGCCTGATCTGCGGACTGAAGATCGCGCTGCGCGGCGGCGACCGGCAGCGTCGCCGACGTTCGCGCCGAGCCCATGAGCGCCGCCGAGTCGATCGCGGGCACCGTGAGGCTGTCCGCGATCGCGATCGACTGCGCGCTCACCGCCATTCCGAGCGCCTGCTGCAAGTCCAAAATCGCCGCGATCGCCTCTGCCGAGTCCGTGACGGCCACGTTGCGCGCGCGCCCCGCATTAATGCTCGCGACGTCGACATCGAGATCGCTCGCGTCTCCGGCACTTCGGCGCACCGACGCCACCGTGAGCAGACTCTCGGCATCGGCGGCATTGCGCAGCGACAGCGCTGCGCGTGCACGACGCGCGGCCGCGATCGTGTACGACGTGTCGACATCGAGACGGATCGCCGCCCGCTCGAACGCGAGCCTGAGCTCGGCCGCCTCGCTCGCCGAGCGCGCAGACGCGACTCGCAGTCCACGCAGCGTGAGAAAGTCGAGCGGAATGTCGAGGATCGCGTGGTACTGCGGCACCGACTTGCTGTACGACGCGGTGAGCAGCGGATTGGTGAGCGCTCCCGCCGCGCGCACCCGCGCGGATGCGCTGCGCGCCGTCGCGCTCGCGATCGCTGCGCGCGATCCGTGCGCGAGTGCGAGCGAGAATGCGCTGTCGCGGGTGATCGCCGGAATGCCACCGGCACTCTGCGCGGCGCTCTCGCTCGCCGTGACCGTCGCTAGCATCGCCGCGCACACGAGCGCGCGCGACAGAACCGCCGGGGTGCGAAAACGCATTGGAAGATGGCTCGGCGGCATCGAGTGAATCATGAATCGCAAAGCTGTCTTGTCCATTACACGAGGGCTAGGCGCCCTGTAGCGCGCTCTGCGCGCCCGGGAAGCTCACCGTAACCCGTGTGCCGCGCTCCGTCGCCGCTGCCACTAGTGCGATCTGCGCGCCGTGTAGCTCCGCGATCCAGCGCGCGATCGCCAGGCCGAGTCCGGCGCCCGAGGTCGCCCCGCGCACCGCGTCGGCGCGATAGAATCGGTCGAAGACGTGCGGCAGGTCCGCCTCGGCGATCCCGACACCGTTGTCCTCGATAATGAGCGACGCTCCACCCTCGCTCGCGCGCACGCCAATAGTGACGGCGCCGCCCTCTTCGCTGAACTTGATCGCGTTGTCGAGCAGGATCAGAACGAGCTGCCGCAGCAGCGACGGGTCTCCCTCGATCACCGCCTCGTCGGCCTCGGTGACGGTGAGCGCGATGCTGCGCCGCGCACCGATCCATCCGGCCGTCGTCACCGCGCCGAGCACGATCTCGTCGAGTTGCACGCTCACCGGCGCGAACGGCCGCTCGTCGGCGTCCGCGCGCGCGAGCGTGAAGAGATCGTTCACCAGCGCCGCCAGCCGCTCGATCTCCTCACGCAGCTCGGCAAGCGTCGCCTCGTACGCCTCCGCGTCGCGTGGCCGCTCGAGCGTGACATCCACGCGGCTCCGAATCACCGCCACCGGCGTCCGGAGCTCGTGCGCCGCGTCGGCCATGAAGCGGCGCATCTGCTCCATCGAGCGCTCCACCGGCGCCACCGACTTCTGCGCGAGAAACCATCCACCCGTCGCAACGAGCGCGAGCCCAATGGCGCCGAGCACCCCCGCGAGCGCGAGCAGCATCTGGTAGCGATCGTCGATCGAATCGCGATTCACGACCGCCGCAGCGACGTAACGCGCCCCAATGCTCGTCGTGAACGTCTCCGCGTACGCCTGCAGCGTCAGATCGTTGGGCGCATCCCAGCGCTTCGTCGCCGATCCGCTGGTCGCGGCACTCAGCGCCAGCGCGCGCACCTGGCTATCGGCCACCGTCGGTGAGAGCGGATGTCCGCGAAGATCCAGGAGATAGAGCTGTCGATCCGGAATGTGGAGCTCGTCAACGGCATCGATCGCCGCCGCGCCACCAGCCGCGCGCTCCTGCTCCCGCCGCTCGGCCGCGCTCGCAATCTCCTTCGTTGCCGCGCGCAGCGACGAGCCGAGCTCCACTGACACGTCGTGCGCCAGCGCCGCAAAGAGCAGAGCGCCGAGTGTCGCGAGGACGATGGCGAAGGTGCCGGCGTACCACGCGGTGACACGGAGCCGCAGCCGCCGGAGCGCGAGAGTTGCGGCCGCGGTTGGCCGGGGCGCGCCCGCGCCGGCGCCCGACGCTCGAGTCACGGCCCGAAGCGGTAGCCCGCGCCGCGAATGGTATGAATGAGCCGCGGATCGAAATCGTCATCGATCTTCCGGCGCAGCCGGCGCACGAGCACCTCGAGCACGTTCGTGAACGGATCGTGGTTCTCGTCCCACACGTGCGCGGTGATCGCCGCGCGGTCGACGACGACGCCGGCGTGCATCACGAAGAATTCGAGGAGAGAGAACTCCTTCGCCGTGAGCCGGATCGCAACGCCATTCCGCACGACGGCGCGCGAGGCGAGATCGACGTGCAGATCCGCGAAGTGGTGCTCGGTCGCGGCGATCGCGGGCTTGCGACGCGCGAGCGCGTGGATGCGCGCGACGAGCTCGCGAAAGGCGAAGGGCTTGATGAGATAGTCGTCCGCGCCCGACTCGAGCCCGCGCACGCGATCGTCGACGGCGTCGCGCGCCGTCAGCATCAGAATCGGCGTCGAGATCCCGCGCGCGCGAATCCACGCGCACAGATCGAAGCCCGAGCCGTCGGGAAGCATCACGTCGAGCACGATCACATCGTAGTGGCCGAGCTCCGCGCGCGCGCGCGCCTCGCGCACGCTCGACGCTATCAGCACCGTGAGATGCTGCTCGCGCATCCCCGCGACGATGATGTCAGCCAATGAACGATCGTCCTCGACCAGGAGCACGCGCATGCGGAAAAGCTACGCGTCTGGTCGTGGAGTGGTTATCGCCCGTAAACAAGCAACACGAAGGAATTCGGCAGGATCGGCGGTCGCTTGCGCGGATTGTCCGTCGTCGGCTGCTCCGGCGCCGCCCCGAATCGCGCGGTGACCGTGAACAGCCGGTGCGAGGCGCGGTCGAGCTCCATCGTGCGCGCGCCCGGCGAGGTGGAGATCGTTTGCAGCACGGAGAACTTCCCCGGCGAGTCCTCCTTCACCACCGTGATCGACCCCTCGCCGTTCGACGAGAACGCGAGCCCGGTGCCGGGGTCGTAGCGATTCGCATCGACGCCGCTGCCGATCGGCACGGTCGCGATGACCTTGCCCGTTCGATAATCCGAGATCGCCATCATCTTGTTCTCGCAGCCGCTGAACAGCCGATGATGCACGACATCGATCGCGAGCCCGGACGGCGATTCGCATGGTGCGAGCGCCCAGCGCCGCGCCACGCGATTGTGCTTCGAATCGATCTCGACAATCGCGCTGCTGTCCTCGAGGTTGACGAACACTTTGCCCATTCCATCGGAGGCCGCAAACTCGGGGCGGCCGCCGAGCGGGATGGTGGCGACGCTGGCGCCGGTCGCGCCGTCGACGACGGTCGAGCTGTTCGCGCCGCCGTTGAAGGAGAGCACGTGCGATGACCCTTCATCGAAGATGAGCCCGTCGGTTCCCGCGCCGGCCTTGGTCGTCGCCAGCACCTTGAGCGTGACGAGATCGAACATCGTTACGGAGCTGTCGCCGCTTCCGGTCACGAAGCCGTGCGACGTGTGATAGTCGAAGGCGACGCCGTGCGTGCGATGCAGCCCGGTGATCTCGCTGAGCAGCTTCCCCGATTCCTCGTCGATCACCATCACGCGATCAGAGCGCGCGACGAACACTCGATGGAAGGCCGTATCGAGCGCCAGGTAGTCCCAGCCACCGTCTCCGCCGAGCGTGTGCGCGGCGATCACGTGGTACGGCGCGGCGGCGGATTGCGCGGCGAGCGGGCCCGCGAGAAGCGCTGCGGCGGCGATGAGCGCGCGTCGAAGCGGGAGGCGGGATGCGGCGATCGGCATGCGGAGGAGGCTAAAGGGCGCGTACGACGTCGTGTACGCGTGAATGAACAAAGATCGGGAAGCTAGCGATGCCAACTGTCCGCCGGATTACAGCGCGCGTTACCGGGCGCGACCGTTGGCCATTCGGCCTCATGGCAGGAACGTCCCTTGCCTTACGTTCACGAACGTACGCTCCCCATCACTTTCGAACGGATACGAATCAATGGCACTCTCCGCCGCGCAGCTCAAGCATTTCGAGAAGCGACTCCAGGAAGAACGCACCGCGTTGCAGCGCGAGTTGCTGCGCTACACGGGCGCAGAGGCGGCGGACGACGAGCAGGAGCAGTCCGGCGATCTCACGAAGGTGCCGTACCACCCGGCCGATCTGGGCACCGACACGATCAATAAGGAGATCGAGGCCTCGAATGCGACGCGCGAGTCGACGGAGCTCGCGGAGATCGATGCGGCGCTCGAGCGCCTGTACGAGACGCCCGAGAAGTTCGGGATGGATGAGAATACGAACAAACCGATTCCGCTCGAGCGCCTGGAGATCATCCCGTGGGCGCGCACGGGAACGCAGGGGCGGAAGTAGCCGCTACGGCTTCGCGGCGGGGGCGGCGGTAGCAACTGGCAATTGCGGCCCGCACGGAGCGGTCGGAATCATTGGAACAATGAAATACTTGCGTTCCTGTGTCCGCTTCGTAGCGTGGGCGAACTGTTGCTGACCTCATCCTTCGTAGCGAGGTTCTCAATGCGCCGTGTCGTTGTCTCCAGTTCGATTGCCGCAGTTGCGTGCCTTGTGAGTTTCGCCGGCTCGGCGCGAGCCGAAACGCGAGACGACATGTGCAGCCCGCCCAAGATGGCCACGGATAAGTGGAAGCCGCGGAGTGAGGTGGGCGGCATGACGATTCTCATTCCACCGGGCTTTATCGCGGGCGGGCACAGCCGCTTTCAGGAAACGGAAGACACGCACTTCTACAGCAGCGGCGAACATCGCTCGCTCGCGATTGGAAGTGGGCGCGGGCCTGCGTTCGTGACGCACGTCAGCGACGTATCCGAGAGTGGCGAATGCGAAACGGTGTTGGCTGGGCGCCGCGTTACGATCACCATGTATCGCTGGACGCAGGAGGACGCCCTCCTGTCGGCATCGGGCAACGCCGGATCACACTTCGCTGCGGTGGCGCGCTTCTATGCGTCCGGCGCGTTGCGCGAGGTCTATATCTCGCTCGAGTCCAACTCGCCTTCCGACCTGAAATACTATCGCGGGATTTTCTGGACCGCCGCCTTCGACGGCGCACCCGGTGCGGTCGCCGCCGCGCCCGCGGCCGTCACGACCGTCGCCGTGCAACCCGCCGCGAGCACGGTGGTCGTCGGCCCGGTCTGCAGCACGGCTGCGCCTCCGGCGAATCTGCCCGTCGCGAGCGCAGTAATCGACAGCGCCATCGTAGGCACGCTGCTCGCGAGCGCCGCGCCAATTCCGAGCGGCTTCGAGGTGATGCGGCTGCAGTTCGACGTGGGCGGTGAGCTCGCCGGGATGAGCGTGGCGCAGAGCGATCTTCCCGAGGCGTCGCAGAAGGAGCTCTCGGCGGTGGTCGGCACCAACCTCAAGGCGCATGGCAGCAAGGAACCGCCGTCGATCTATCTGCGAATCGATTCGTCCGCGACGGGGCTACGCTACTCAGTCGTCCCGCCTCCGAGTTGTTGACGTTGAAGTGACAGATGCAAAAAAGGCCGGCCCAAACAGGGCCGGCCTCTTTGCTTTCGTCGCTAAAGGCTATCGAGCGTAGAACTCGACGATCGCAGCCTCGTTCACGATGAACGGAATGTCCGCACGCGACGGCGAGCCAATCACGCGACCCGCGAACTTGTCGTCGGGATCGAGCGCCAGAAAGCCGGGGATGCGAACCTGCGGGCCACGCGTCACGGACTCGAGCACGCCCACACGCTCACGAATCTTCCCCTCGGGCAGCGACACCGTCTCACCCACCTCGGCCAGGAAGCTCGCGCGGTCGACCTTCTTGCCGTTCACGCGAATGTGGCCGTGCGACACCAGCTGGCGAGCAGCGGGAATCGTCGGCGCGAAGCCGAGGCGGAAGACGACGTTGTCCAAGCGGCGCTCGAGGAGCGCGAGCAGATTGTCGCCCGTCTTGCCCGGCAGACGCTGCGCTTCCGCGAAGTAGCGGCGGAGCTGCGTCTCGGTAACCCCGTAGTTGAAGCGAACCTTCTGCTTCTCCTCGAGGAGACGGCGGAACATGCTGGTCTTCCGGCGCTTGGAGCCCGTGGGGCCGTGCTGGCCGGGCGGGTACGGACGGCGCTCGCCGTCCTTGCGGGTAAGACCGGGGAGCTGAACGCCCAGGCGTCGAATGACCCTGAGACGGGGACCGCGAATCGGCATGAAGGAGCGTATGGAGTGGTAGAGGGCAAACGCGTACAGCTTCGGATGATAACCTCCCGACGGGCGTCCGGCAACTCATCTGCCGGCTCGCCCGGGGGTGAGCCCGCAGGTGCCCCTAAACCTGAGCCCGGTGATAGATCCTGAGCTCCGGAATGATCGTATCGGCGTCCTGCTTCACGCAGAACACCACCGCCTCCGATACCGCCGCCGGATCCAGCCAGTCCAGCCCCAGATCCCACGCCTCCGACTCCCGCGCCATCGGCGTCAGAATCATCCCCGGCGTGATCGTCGTCGTCCGGATCCGGCTCTTCTTTAGATCCTTCGCCACCGACTCCGCGAAGCCGATCACCCCCCACTTCGACGCGCAATAGGCCGAGCTGTCCTCCTCGCCCTTCTTTCCCGATCCCGACGAGATGAAGATGATCACGCCGTCGTTCTGCGGTCGCATCGCCTGCCGCAGCACCTCGCGCGTGCAGAGAAAATGCCCCTTCAGATTCGCGTTGTGAATCTCGTCCCACATGTCCACGGTCGTGTCCCACACCGGCGCGATCTTCCTGATCCCCGCATTGTTCACCAGCACGTCCACTCGGCCCCACTGCCGCATCGTCTCGGCAACGAACGCTTTCACCGTCCGCTCCCCGCCGATATCCCCCGAGAAGGCCAGCGTCTCGACGCCGTACTTCCGCTCGACCGACTTCATCGCCTCCGCGAGCTCGTCGCTCTTCACATCGACGCCCGCAATGCGCATCCCCTCGCGCGCGAGCGACTCCGCCATCACCAGCCCGAGCCCGCGCGCCGCCCCGGTGATGATCGCCGTCTTCCCCCTGAGATCGCCCATGCCCTGCGACGCCGCGCTAGACATTGGCGTGCGCCTTCTCGGTGTCGAAATACTCGCGCACCCAGTAGATCCTCCCGTCCCTGATCTCCACGAAGAACGCGCCGTTGTTGCTGTAGTCCTTCCCCGTTTTCGGATTGAGATGGCTGCGCCACTCCGCCACGACCACGGGCTGCGTCTTGTCCTCGTAGCAGTTGACGATCTCGAATCGCACCTTGTGGAACGACGGGAATACGTTGTTCCGGAAATACTCGACGATCGTGTCGCCACCCTCGATGTCGGTGCCGAAGTCCGAGCCCGGCGCCGAGTGCTTCGACTTCGCGTGCAGCAGCGGCTTCAGCGCGTCCGCCTCCATGGCACAGTACGCGTCGACCATCTTGTACACGAGATCGACATTGGCCGAGCGTTTGGACGAAGCGCCCGCATCAGCAGACATGAGTGTATCTCCTCGAGGAAGTGGTGTGAGTTTGAATTGGGTGCGCTGCAGCTCGGCGAACGCGCTCCGCCTAGTCGGGCACTATCGCAGTGGCCTCGATTTCGACGAGAGCCCCGTCCTCCATCAGGTCCACCACCAGCACCGCGGTCATCGCGGGGTAGTGGTAGCCGATGATCTCGCGGTATACCTCGCCGATCTCCTTCGATGCGGCCATGTATTCCTTCTTGCCGACGACGTACCAGTTCATGCGCACGATGTGCTCGGGCTTCGCGTCAGCCTCGGACAGCACCTCGACGATGTTCTTCAGCGCCTGCTGCACCTGACCGACCAGATCTTCGGCGACGAGCTGGCCGTTCGAATCCCAGCCGATCATCCCGCTGACGAACACGGTGCGCCCCTGCGCGACAATGCCATTCGCGTATCCCTTGGGGCGAAACCAGTCCGGGGGTTGTAGGATTTTTCCTGCTGCCATGTCTATTCAATCACGGTAAGAGGGGCACGGATCAGCTCTCCGCCTGAAACATGGACATTCGCGCGCGTAGATCATTTGGCAGCGCGCGTGAGCGCTTCGTCTTCATGTCGATCATCACCAGCACCATCTCTCCTCGCACGCGCACGCTCCCATCTGGCCCGCACAGCGCGATGTTGAGCCGCACGGAGCTGGTGCCGATGCCGCGCACTTCGAGCGTTGCCGACAGCTCTTCGCCCAGGTAGCTCGGCGCGGCGAAATTCGCCTCGAGATGCGCCGTGGCCAGCCCCCAGCCACGCACGATGTGCATCTCGGTGAACGAGACCTCGAGCTCCTCACGGCACCAGTCCTCCACGAGGTTGTTGAACATCTCCATGTAACGCGGGAAGAAGACCATCCCCGCCGGATCGCAGTGCGCAAAGCGCACGAGCACCTGCGCTCGATACGCAGGCGCCGATGCGCTCATCGCCGTCGCCGCCGAAGCCGTGGCATCACGCATGGATCGCCTCGCCTTCGCCGAACGACTTGATGATTCCACGCGCGATGATCAACTGCTGTACCTCCGTCGCGCCCTCGTAAATCCGCAGCGGCCGGATCTCGCGGTACAGCTGCTCGACGGGCTCGCCGCTCACGACGCCGAGTCCGCCGAGGAGCTGCACGGCTCCATCGATCACGCGCTGCGCGCTTTCGGTTGCCACCAGCTTCGCCATCGCGGCCTCCACCGTCACGCGACGGCCGAGGTCGCGCAGCCAGGCTGCCCGATACGTGAGCAGCGCCGCAGCGTCGATGTCCGTCGCCATCGTAGCGAGCTTCGCCTGCGTGAGCTGCAGATCGCCGAGCGAGTTGCCGAACATCTTGCGCGACGTCGCGCGTTGCATCGCGGCGGCGAACGCCCGGCGCGCGAGCCCGACCGCGGCTGCGGCAACGGAGGTGCGGAAGATGTCGAGCGTCGCCATCGCGACCGCGAAGCCGCGCCCCGACTCGCCGAGTCGCTGCGATGCGGGAATGCGGCAGTTGGTGAAGGTCATGCGCGCGAGCGGGTGCGGCGCGATGACATCGATCCGCTCGGCCACCCCCACGCCGGGCGCATCCGCGTCGACGACGAAGGCGCTGATCCCCTTCGCGCCGGGCGCGTCGCCCGTGCGCGCGAACACAACGTAGAAGCTCGCGATGCCGCCATTGGACACCCACATCTTCTCGCCGTTCAGCACGTAGCTGTCGCCGTCGAGCCGCGCGGCGCACTGCAGCGCGGCCGCGTCGGAGCCGGCGTCGAGCTCCGAAAGCGCGAACGCCGCGATCGCCGATCCGTTGGCGACGCGTGGAAGATACGCCCGCTTCTGCGCGTCGCTACCGAAGAGCGTGATCGCGCCCGAGCCGAGCCCCTGCATGCCGAAGGAGAAATCGGCGAGCCCGGAATATTCTGCGAGCGTCTCCCTAATAATGCAGACGGCGCGCGTGTCGATCTCGTTTGCGAGCGCGCCGTACTGCACGCCGCCGATCGCGTGCGCGAGCCATCCGGCATCGCCGAGCTGGCGAACGAGCGTGCGGCACGCGGCATCGACATCAACGGGATGGCTCGTGTCGATGTGCTTCGCCGCCCACGCGTGCACGGCAAGCGCGAGCTCTCTGTGACGCGGCTCGAAGAACGGCCACTCCAGATAGTCACGCGTGGGCATCGTCAGTTGCCTTCAAAGTGCGGCACCTGCTTCTCGATGATCGCGTTGTAGGCGCGATGGAAGTCGTTCGTCATCATGCAGATCGCCTGTGCCTGCGCTTCCGCCTCGATCGCCTCGTCGACTCCCATGTTCCATTCCTGGTGCAGCATGCGCTTCGTCATCGCGTGCGCGAATGTCGGCCCCGCGGCGAGCTGCGCGGCCATCGCCTGTGCCTCGCCCTGCAGCGTCTCGGGCGTGCAGAGGCGATTGAAGAATCCCCACCGCTCCGCCTCGTCGCCGCCCATGCTGCGCCCCAGATACAGCAGCTCCGCTGCGCGCCCCTGTCCGATCACGCGCGGCAAGAGCGCGCACGTTCCCATGTCGCACCCCGCGAGCCCGACGCGCGTAAACAGGAATGCGGTTTTGCTGCGCGAGGTGCCGAGACGAAGATCGGATGCGAGCGCGAGCACCGCGCCCGCGCCCACGCATACGCCATCGATTGCCGCGACGATCGGTTGCGGGCACGCGCGCATCGCCTTGATGACGTCGCCGGTCATGCGTGTGAAGTCGAGGAGGGCGGGCATGTCCAGCGTCGTGAGCGGACCGATGATCTCCTTCACATCGCCGCCCGAGCAGAAATTCTCGCCCGCGCCGGTGATCACGATGACTGTGATGTCGTCGGCCTTCAGCATCGCGCGAAAGAGGTCGCGCAGCTCGGCGTACGACTCGAAGGTCAGCGGATTCTTCTTCTCCGGCCGGTTGAGTGTGATCGTGGCGACACCACCCGCCGCCCCGTACTTGAAGTGGCGCGCCTGATAGCCGGCGAGATGAACTCGGTCGGCCGGCAGCGTTTCCGGCTCTGCGGTGGCTGGGCGACTAGCGCTCACGGCTGCGGCCCCGTGCCGTCGGCCGACGATGCCGCGACGTTGCCGAGATGCACCTTGAGCTTCCGGAAATCGGAGAGCATCGCGTGCTGCTCCTCATCGCTGAGCGCGGAGAGCAGCTCGACGATCCACTGCTCGTGCTCCGCAGCCATCCTGCGAAAGCGCTCGAGCCCAACGGGCGTGAGCTTGACGATCGTCGCACGCCGATCGCTCGGCACCGGAATGCGAACCGCCAACCCCTCCGTTTCGAGCTGGTCCGTGATCCCCGTGATGCTTCCGCCCGTCACCATCAGCCGCTTCGACAGCTCGGACATGCGCAGTCCGTCCGGATCTCGCTCGAGCTGCGCCATCAGGTCGAAGCGCGGCAGCGTCGTCTCGAAGTGCTGGCGCAGCCGCGCGCGAATCTGGTTCTCGATTCGCGCGGTGCACGACAGCCATCGCAGCCAGAGTCGCAACGCCTGGTGATCGTCCATCGTGGCGCGAGTCTCGAGATCGAACACGGGATCGCTCACGGATTAGCCCTCCCCATGATTCGCACTGTTCTCGGCGTTGATCGCACTGTCTTCTCCATTCACTGTCATGTGACCTCCCCACCCGCCACCGTGATCGACTGGCCGGTGACCGCTTCGCTTCCCGGGAGGCACAACCAGGCGACGGCATTCGCCACCTCTTCCGGCTGCACCAGCCGCGCCTGCGGATTCTTCGCCAGCAGCTCGGCCACCGCCTGCTCCGGCGTACGCCCGGTTTTTGCGACGATCTTCGCGACGCTCTGATCGAACATCTCGGTCGCGGTGAAGCCAGGGCACACGGCATTCACGGTCACGCCCTTCGCCGCGACCTCGATCGCAAGCGCGCGCGTGAGGCCGATCACGCCGTGCTTCGCCGCGCAGTAGGCGGTGACGTACGCGTAGCCCACCAAACCTGCCGTGCTCGCGATGTTCACGATCCTTCCCCACCGCGCTTCCACCATCGACGACAGCACGGCCTGCGTGCAGTGATACGTTCCGTCGAGATTCACTCGCATCATCGTGCGCCAGAGTGCAGCATCCGTCAGGCGAAAGGGTGCGGACGCCCCCTGACCGGCATTGTTCACCAGAATGTCGACCGTGCCCGATCGCCCGCGCGCGCTCTCGAACGCGCGCGCCACCTCGCCTGCGTTGCCGACATCTGCCTGCAGATATTCGAGCGGCTGCCCGGCGCCGAACGTCGTGATCATCTCTGTGTGAGCAATCGCACTTCGCCCCAGCATCGTGACACGCGCCCCGTGATCCAGCAGCGCGCGCGTCACCGCCGCGCCGATTCCGCGCGCGCCGCCCGTGACCACCGCGTGCCTGTCCGCGAGAGTGCGGGCGCCCGTATTGAACGGCTCCGCGCTCATACGTCTGCCGCCTGTTGAGCGGCGCGTGCGAGATTGCGTTCGAGCTGCAGCTTGCCGAGAAAGTACGGATGCGGCCACCAGACATCCGAGAAGCCCTGCTTCGCCGCCTCGTGCAACGTCCACGCGGGGTCCGCGAGATGCGGGCGCGCCACCGCGCACAGATCCGCTCGTCCCGACGCGATGATCGTGTTGACTTGATCGCCCTCGTAGATGTTGCCCACGGCGATCGTCGAGACGTTGGCATCGCTGCGAATGCGATCCGACAGCGGCACCTGGAACATGCGCCCGTACACCGGCCGCTCCGCCTTGCTCACCTGTCCGGACGAGCAGTCGATGATATCGGCACCCGCAGCCTTGAACAGCCGCGCGACGATCGTCGCGTCCTCCGGCGTGAGTCCACCCGGAACCCAATCGTTCGCCGAGATGCGAACGCTCATCGGCTTGCCGGCTGGCCAAGCCTCGCGCATCGCCTCGAACACTTCCAGCGGATAGCGGCACCGCTTAAACAACGTTCCGCCGTATTCGTCCGTGCGGTGATTCGTGAGCGGCGAGATGAAGCTCGACAGTAGATATCCATGCGCGCAGTGGAGCTCGAGCCAGTCGAAGCCCGCCTCGTCCGCGCGCTTCGTTGCTGCGACGAACTCCTCGAGAATGCGATTCATGTCGTCGTTGCTCGCCTCGCGCGGCGTCGAGGAGAGTCCATCGATGTATGGCAGCGCCGATGCTGACACGAGCGGCCAGTTCCCCGTCGCCAGCGGCTGATCGTTCCCCTCCCATGGCCGGCGCGTCGAGCCCTTCCGCCCCGAATGGCCGAGCTGAATCGCGAACTTCGCGTCGCTCTGCGTGTGCACGTAGTCGACGACGCGCATCCACGCCTGCAGCTGCTCGTCGTTCCACATGCCGAGGCAGTTCGGCGTGATGCGAGCCTCGGGCGACACGCACGTCATCTCCGTGAACACCATCGCGGCACCGCCCATCGCGCGCGCGCCAAAGTGCACGAGATGGAAGTCGTTCGGCATGCCGTCGCACGCCATGTACGTCGCCATCGGCGACACGATCACGCGATTCTTGAGCGAGACGCCGCGCAGCGTGAATGGCGTGAACATCGGCGGGAGCGCATGATCGATCCCGCTACGCTCGGCGAACCACCGCTCCACTCTCTCGACGTATTCCGGATCGCGCAGCTTGAGGTTGGCGTGGCCGATGCGCTGGCTGCCCGTGAGGAGATTGTAGGTGAACTGCTCTGGCTCGAGGTGCACGTGGCGATCGACGTGCTCGAACCACTCCATGCGATTGCGCGCCGCGCTCTGGAGCTTGAGCGCCTCGACCTCGCGCTCCTCCTGATAGCGCGCGAGCGCGCCGCCGATCTTGCCGCGATGGTTGAACAGCACGCGCGCGAGCGCGAGCGCGTCCTCCATCGCGAGCTTGGTTCCGGAGCCGATGCTGAAGTGCGCCGTATGTGCGGCGTCGCCGATCAGGACGATGTTCTTGTGGTGCCAACTCTCGCACAGCACGTGCTGGAACACCATCCACGCATCGGAGCCCTTCAGATGCCGCGCGTTGGACACGAGCGCGCTGCCCTCGAGCCTGTCCCTGAACATCTCCTCGCACATCGCGATCGACTGCGACAGCTCAATTTTGTCCATCCCCGCGCCACGCCACGTCCGCTCGGGCACCTCCACGATCATCGTCGACCAATTCTCGTCGAAGCGATACGCGTGGAGATTGAACCACCCCCACTCGGTCTGCTTGAAGTCGAAGGTGAACGCGTCGAGCTTGGTGGTGCTGCCGAGCCAGATGAAGCGATTACTGCGGCGCTGGATGTTCGGCTTGAACACCGACTCGTACTTCTTGCGCGTGATCGACGACACGCCATCCGACGCGACCACGAGATCGTAGTCGGCGGTGTAGTCGTCGGGGTCGGTCACCTCGGTCTCGAAGCGCAGATGCACGCCGAGCTGCGCCGCCCGCCGCTGCAGAATCTGCAGCAGCGTGATGCGCGCGATTCCGCAGAAGCCATGGCCGCCGGAGGTGATCGTGCGCCCCTTGAAGTGCACATCGATATCGTCCCAGTGGCGGAACGCATCCGTGATCGCCGCGTGCGTCTCCGGGTCGGCATCCCTGAAACCGGCCATCGTCTTGTCGGAGAAGACGACGCCCCAGCCGAAGGTGTTGTCCGGGCTGTTACGCTCGATCACGGTGATGTCGCACGATGGGTCGGCCTTCTTCGCGATGATCGAGAAGTAGAGGCCCGCGGGTCCGCCGCCGAGGCACACGATCTTCATGCGACGTCCCTCAGCGCCAGCTCGAGCTTCTCGCTCGTATCATCGGCCATCGCAGCCTCGCGCAGTCGCCTGAGCTCCGCCGCCGCATTCGGGCGGCCACGCAGGCGCGGCAGCGCGCCCATGACGGCCGCGAAATTTCGGCTGCCGCGATAGTGCGTGTCGCCATACCCCTTCACGAGCCGCGGGCACATCGCCACCTCGCACGCCAGCGCGTAGTCCTCGCGCGCCACCGGGGGAATCTGCGCCAGCCACTCCGCGATCACCTGATGCTCGCGGTGAAAGCGCAGCGATTTCCTCCGCATTGGGCGCAGGCTCGCGATCGTGTAGAGCTGGAGAAAGCCGCGCAGCGAGGTCGTCTCGACCAGCTTGCCCTCGCGCGTGAGCCGCTCGATCACGCGCCTCACGATTCCCGGATGCAGCAGCCACCGCCCCAGCACGACCGGCAGGATGTCCGCGATCTCGTCGATGCGCGGATGCAGATACTCCTTGATGCGCACGAGCTGATCGGCGCCCGCCCGCACCTCATCGTGCACCCGCTCGAAGCGCGCGCGCCGGATCTTGAGATCGGCGACGCGAATCGCGTCCTCGTAAGACATCCACAGCGCGAGGTAGCGCCCCGTCTCGCGCAACAGCGTGAAGTCACCTGGGCCGAGCTCCGCATCGAGGTCGCGAATGTCGTCGAGCCGATCGAGATACTCGGCTGCGTATCGCTCGTCCTGGTAGTCGCCGAGTCGAAGCACGCCGGCGAGCAGGATGCTGTGGCTGCTCGCGGGGAAGCTGCTCTCGACGCGCGCGGCGAGCGTGCGCATGCGCACGCCGATCTTCGGCTTCGCATCTACTGTTACTGCGCCCTCGCCGTCATCGCTCAGCTGCACCGACGCCTGGAAGCCCGCGGCGAACGCCGTGAGGCTCGCATCGACGCCCACGCCGCCGCGCCGGATCGCATCCTCGAACTGCGCGCGCGAGAAGGGAAGTGCACCCGTCGCCGCGAGCGCGCCGAACAGTGGAGCGCTGATCACGCTCCCCGTCTCCTGCGCAATGCGCGCGAAGTCGTGGCGCACGAATGTCTTCGCGGCCGCCTCGCCCGCCTCGATGAATCGCGTGGAGTCGACGCGCCCATCGCCGATGTTCGTTCGCTCGGACATCGAGTACACGCGATGCGTCGACGCGATCAGCGTCGTGCGCTCGCGCGTGACCAGCCCGCGCTGCACCGCGCGCCCGCACTCCATGAGCTCCGATGCGATCACCACGTCCAGCTGCCCCGGCACGGGCATCAGGGCGAGCACGGGCTCCTTGTGCGCCTCGAGCGCAGCCGCCTCTGGAAAGATCTCACAATAGTAGATCGTCGATCCCGTGCGCTGCGCGACACCGGGCACCGACGTCTTTTGCGCATAGTGGCTGGCGTGCTCCGCCAGATCGACGATCCAATCAGCGAGAACACCGCCACCTTCGCCTCCCATCGCGAGAATGGCGATCGTGATCGCCGAAGGAGACCGCGTCACGATTGCCGTGAAGTGAGCCGCCACGAGCGCATCCAGACCGGTGCGTCCACCGCGTCAGCCGAGTATGCTCGTGAGGCGACGATCGATACGCCGTTGCACGAACGAGATCACCGCCTGCCGCGCTCGCGCCCGCACGCGCTCTCCCGCGCCCGGATTCGAGATCACATCCGACCGATAGAACGACGGACACAGCACCGCCGCGTGCGCGACCTCCCCGCAGAGCCCGCAGCCAATGCAGCTGTTGAGCACCGTTGCTACCGGATCCACACGCAGCGGATCGGGATTGTCCTTTATCGTCAGCGACGGACAGCCGGAGAGCCGGATGCACGAGTGATCGCCCGTGCACGTGTCCGCATCCACGCCGAAACGCTCGCGAACCACGCGCTTTCCTTCCCTCGCTCGCTGCGCGATCAGCGGCCGCATTCGGCGCTGCTCGTTCAGCGCGCACTCGCCCTGCGCGATGATCACCTTCGGCCCACTGTCCTTCGTCGTCAGCGCTTCCTTGATGACATCGCGCATCTTCGCCACGTCGTACGTGCGCGTGACCGTCCGAATCCACTTCACGCCAACACCCTGCACGGCCTTCGCGATCGACAGCCTCGTCGTGCGCGTCGGGTTGCTCGCCGTCGACGAGAGAATGTCCTGCCCTCCCGTTGCGGCCGTGTAGCTGTTGTCGACGACGATGAGTACGCTGTCGGTCTGGTTGAACACTGCGTTGCCGACGCCGCTCGTCAACCCGTTATGCCAGAAGCCACCGTCGCCCATGATGCTGATGGTGCGCTTCTTCGTCTCCTTCGTATTGAATGCCGCCGCTCCCGCCCATCCGAGCCCATACCCCATCGTCGTCGCGCCGATGTTGAACGGCGGCAGCACCGAGAAGAGATGGCAGCCGATGTCGCAGCTCACGTGGTGCTTGCCGATCTCGCGCTCCACGAGCTTCATCGCCGTGAAGATCGGGCGCTCGGGGCAGCCCGTGCAAAACGACGGCGGCCGCGGATGGATCTCGGCCGAGAGCGCAGCGATGTCGACAGCCGCCGGCGCCGGCGCGACGGCGTGCGCCGCGCTCGTGATCGGCAGCATCGCGCGCGGCCTCGTCGCCGCCGTGCGCGCAACCGACGGCACGTTCGCGCCGTCGATGAGCTGCGGCGCGTACTTCGACACGAACTCCAGCACGCCCTGAATCACCGTCGCCGCGGTGTACTCGCCGGCCATCGGGAGCATCCCCTTGCCGTGCACCTTCACCGGAATCTCAAGCTGCTGCAGCACCGCGTGCAGCGACTGCTCGATGAAATTCGGCTGCCCCTCTTCCACCACCAGCACGCCGCGCTTCCCCGCGCAGAAACGCTTGATGTCCGCGTCCACGAGCGGATACGTGACGTTCAACACGAGCAGCGGAATCTTCGTGTTGCCGTACGGATCGGAGAGCCCGAGCAGTTCGAGCGAGCGCGCGATCGTGTTGTACATCCCG
>Ga0075521_10000085_pt1 | contig 19434 bp, 17 predicted proteins | sample NGEPerD_FD_74785 | JGI IMG/M metagenome (GOLD analysis project Ga0075521, IMG submission 74785) | Arctic peat soil microbial communities from the Barrow Environmental Observatory site, Barrow, Alaska, USA - NGEE PermafrostAB12-D | ecosystem: Environmental > Terrestrial > Soil > Wetlands > Peat ...
AACTCACGGCAGGTATCGCCCATGAGATACAGAATCCCCTGAATTTTGTGAACAATTTTTCAGAGGTCAGCACTGAACTGATTGAGGAGATGAATGCAGAGATAAAAAAAGGCGATATGCAGGAAGCGACGGTTATTGCTTCCGATATCCGTCTCAACCTGGAGAAGATCACCCATCATGGCAAAAGAGCCGATGCTATTGTAAAAAGTATGCTGCAACACAGCCGCAGGAGTGCAGGTATAAAGGAGCCCACAAATATCAACTTATTGGCTGATGAATACCTTCGGTTGGCTTACCACGGTTTAAGGGCAAAAGAAATGAGCTTCAATGCCACACTGAAAACTGATTTCGATGAAACCATCGCCCCGGTTGATGTCATTTCACAGGACCTTGGCCGGGTGATTCTTAATTTGATCACCAATGCGTTTTATGCCGTATCTGAGAAAATGAAAACCGGTATTGAAAACTATGAACCGACTGTTTCCGTAAGCACAAAAAAATCAGAAGGATTCATTGAAATCCGGGTAGCGGATAATGGAGACGGTATCCCTCCCCATGTGCTGGATAAAATTTTTCAACCTTTTTTCACGACTAAACCAACCGGCCAGGGAACCGGACTGGGATTGTCTTTAAGTTATGACATCGTGAAGGCGCATGGCGGACAAATCCTGGTAGAATCAAAACCCGGAGAAGGTACCGGTTTTGTAGTTCAGCTTCCATCCCAATAGATTCATTACGTGCAGTCACCATAGCCTGGCTCATGGTTGCCCATCGTGCCATTAATAAAAAACAGGCTATACAACAGAACGACCGGGGGTACAAAAGGAACATCATTTTTCATTTGAGAATTTTGTTCAATTCGTCCTCGATCACGGTCTTCATTTTAGATTGGTACCCATAAAATATCAGTGGAACTTTTACTTCGACCTCTACATCGTCTTTATGCACTTCCACATTCCCTTTAAACTGCATGTTCATTGCGGACAGTTGGACACCGCAGGTATTGTCGCTCCAGGCAAAATGATGAGAGGAGATCAATCCGGTGTGCTTCTGTACCGTAGTTTCAAGGAGTTGCTTAATTCTGTCTTTCACCAATTGCTGCGGCAATTCATGTTTTACTTTAACGATCATGGGCTAACCTGTTGAGTATGCAAAGATATTGTATTTAAAAACTGGTATTATTGCCCCGGAGTGCAGTCCCAAATATGAACAGCTGCCCGGGACCCGGCGGAAACGTGGACGTGATTTGATGTTTGGCTGAGGTTCTGAATTCCGGTAAGGTGTTTGCAGATGTTTGGTTCGAATCGTTTGGAGCAGGAAATCTGAAGTGCGTAAATAAAAAGAAAAAACCGCCAGTTTTATTCAGCGGTTTTTCAAAAATAGGATCTTAACGGCTTTACTGTAGGATTGGATGTCGGTTTCTTTCGGATTGGATCGGTTATTTCTTTCGGATTGGATATATCAAAAGTATGTGCATTCAGGGACCTATAAAAGCGCAGGAACCCTCTATTTTATCGTAAGACTACGATTGTATTTGTTCGTAGAAATAATAACGTATTTGATGGTTTTAACATAAAGACCTCATTATCATCATATAATAGGCATTTGGTGAACCAGTACATGATGAGGAATTCATTGCAGATTTCAGGATGGGCGGTTCACGGGTAATAGCACAGCCAGTACCCAAAGCCGGGAAAATAAATTCGTCTGTTCACGGAACAGAGCGCCTAAAATGATCGCATAAAAAACCCCTGAAGCCCTTTACTTTCGCATGACTGCTCAAGCGTTTTATTCAGAATTTTTGTTCCGCCAGCTTACACCATTACAATGAAACAGCTGATCCGCGTGAATCGATTTTTTCGCGGGAAATTATTTCCGTCAATGGTTTTATTTTCTTTTAGCCTGACCACATGTGCCCAAAATGGATCCGGCGAATTGGTTATTCCTTTGGTTTTTCATATCATTAATAACGATCCTGCCTCTATAACCGATCAGCAGATTATTGATGCCGTAGCGGATCTCAACGAAGCATTCTCCCATTCCGGCCCTTATGCTAGCGGCGGCGATGGTGTGAATACCGGGATTCGTTTCTGTCTGGCGAAAATTGCGCCGGACGGTGGCAACACATCCGGGATTACCAGAACGAATTCTGTACTTAGCGATTTCGACAGCGATTTGGAAGATGACCGGTTAAAAAACCTGGTGTCCTGGAATACCCGGCAATATTGTAATATCTGGCTGGTGAGCGCTGTACGAAACGAATTCCTGACCAGTTTTTCCTGCGGACAATGGTCGAGGCATCATGATACCGACTATGGTACTTACGATACCAGCGGATCTTATACAGACGGAATCGTTGCCAAGGAATTTGGCCCTTCCCTCGCCTCACTGATGGGTTCCTACCTGGGTCTTAAACCAACATTTGTACCCGGAAGTTGTGACAATACGAATTGCGAAATTGATGGGGATGGCGTATGCGATACGCCGCCTGCCTCTGTTCCCGGGTCGTCCTGCACAGCGGTGCAGAATTCCTGCAACACGGATTCCCTCAGCGGATTCACCCGCAATGTACCGGACCTTGTTTCCAATTTTATGAGTATGAGTGGCCCGTGTATCAATTCATTTACAGCCGGTCAGGCAGCTAAAATGCGTATCAATCTAAACAACGGCAGGAATGGATTGATCACCGGAAATAAATGCAATGCACCATGCGCTGAAAATATCGTGGCAAATTTTACACGGGACAACTGGATGCCAAAATTAGGAGATGTAGTTCATTTTACAAGCAGTTCAACAGGCGGAACAAACTACCAGTGGATCGTAGATGGTATACCTACCGGAACCAACGCTCCCGGTTTGACTTTGACTTTCCCCTCAACAGGTTATACAGTGGTCTCGTTGAAAGTATTCAATACGGATCCCACCTGTTTCGCCAGCTACACGGACAAGGTGATCGTCAACTGCGGGGTCATGGCGCGTTTTACACCGGACGTCAGACAGATCGCCTCCAAGGAATTTATTATGCTGGACAGCATCATGTTCACAAATAAATCTGTCAATGGCAATTCATATCAATGGTGGATGAGCAACGACCAGGGAATGATCCCCCAGGTGGTCAGCGATGTTTTTAATTTAAATTATATATTCAAAAAACCGGGAAAGTATTCCGTCTGGCTGGTTGCTACAAATGGTTCCTGCAACGACACCACGGAAATATTTAAGTTCCCGGTATTCGATCCTACTGCAGACGGAACAATTGGTCTAAGTGATGTGCATTGCTATCAACAAACCAAAATTGCCGCAACCTTCAGCATATGCAATAGCGGATATGCACCGATACCCACGAGCACTCCGGTAAGTTTTTATGATGCCGACCCGCGGAACGGCCATGCCAACAGATTATCCACGGTATTTCTGACACCGGCACCGGTGGCCGGAAACTGCTGCGGTTCATTTACGGGCCTCATCGATGCAAACAGGTCAGGATTAAATCAATTGTTCGCTGTTTTTAACGACAATGGGAATGGCAGTCTGCCCAACACAAACCTGCCAGAGCTCAGCTATATTAATAATATGAATAGTCAGTCCGACTTTCAATTTCACGTCACCACCACGCCTGACAGCGCAACACTACAGCCCGGCGACAGTCTTTTATTAAATGTAGTTGCCGCACCCGACACCGTTTCTTCTTACAACTGGAGTAGTGAGCAGGACCTGAGCTGCACGGCATGCGACAGTACTTATTTTGTTGCGGAATACAAAGTGTACAGCATCACAAAAAAAATGACAGCGACCAGCAATTATGGTTGTTACGACAGCGCATTTACGGTTTTGCGTGTTCCGCCCTTCGATGACTTCAGGATACATATCGATACCCTCGATTGCGCCGGAGAAGATAGTCTGCATGTTGCATTTACACTTTGCAATAATTTTATCAGGGGCAATATTCCGGCGGGACTGAGGGTATTTTTTTATGATAAGGCCCCCTTTGAAAATCAAACGCATCTCCTGGAACCTTTGTTTACAACAGCAGCTGCCAATCCTGACCCCTGCGCCTCTTATAATGCTTTTATTCAGCGCCCGGTCACCGGAAAGGTCTTCGGTGTTGTAAATGAAAACCTTCAAAATTCGACCTATTATCCGGGAATATTCTACGAAGAAGTGAGATACGATAACAACCAGGATACCACGTTGGTTATTCCTTTCCAGGTGAATATCCATCCCGCTGATACAACGGTACACCTGTTGAGCCCGATTCAATTATACCCGACAGTCAGCGGCGGACGGGCTGTCAATTTTAAATGGGAACCCCCGCAATATTTATCCTGCTCAGATTGTTCCAGTCCGGTCTCTACACCGGAAGCCAGGATAGAATACCAATTGACCATCCGGAACGAATATGCCTGTGAGACAACCGGAACTGCGTCTATCAAATTATTCTCCGGTGGAACTGTGAATATTCCCAACGCGTTTACGCCAAACGGCGATGGACACAACGACGCATTTTATGTTCTGGCGGGCGATGAAGTTAAACTACTTAAACATTTCTCTGTGTTCAACCGCTGGGGACAAAAGGTATTCCAGGTTGAAGATGCTGAAGCCAATGATCCCCGTTTCGGATGGAACGGACTTCTGAATGGTAAGGCGGCTGAGCCGGGCACATACGTGTATTATGTGACCGTACTGTTTGCGAACGGCAACACGAAATTATACAAGGGCACCGTCACCCTGGTCAGGTAATTTTCCCGGATTTTTTTCAAGAATGATTTATTGCAGCTGAGCCGCTGTCAGTGGTGGTGCACAGGAGACGGAAAAACCTGAATCTGGTTTCAATATTACCCTGCAGGCTTTTGACAATTCATTGACCACATGGGTAAAACTCTGCCTTTTGCCGAGCATAGCGTTTGAAACTAAAATCGTCGGAATCCTCATTTGTACCGCATACCCTTCACCTGCCAGTCCGGCTATTATTTGTCGTTCTGCCAGATCATGTCCGCTTACTTCAATGTATAATTTACCAGGTACTGCAATGTCAACGTGTTTGAATCCATCAAAATATTCCAGCCTAACCGGAAAATTTCTGGCCTTCAGCGCCAGGTATAAATCTACTGTTTGCGCAGTCGCACCGGATTCCCCAAGAAGATATTGATCTTTCATACAGAGGGAATAACCGTATAATTCCTGCGAAAATTCATGTACACCCCGGGAAATGGGTTGCTTACATTCAAGACAATAGAATTTCGTTTTCATAGACTGGATTTACAGCCTGCTAAACTGTAAAAAAAACCTGCCTTTCTGAAAACTCTTCGATGAATGGGTGCAATCGGACGATAAGCCGGCCATTATGCAGGATCATTAAACAGCAGACAGTAAATCGTTAACTTTAACGCGGAATATATACTGGTACTATTATGATGAAAAAGACCTTCCTGATCTCTCTGATCTTTTCCAGTTTTTCTGTTTTTGCCCATGGCCAGATGGCATTTGTGGATACCAAATATATTCTCAACAGGATGCCGGATTACCAGGATTCAGTAAAAAAAATAAACCGGATCAGCGCAGAATGGCAAAAAGAGATTGATGACAAACAGATCATCCTGGATAAAATGGTCAATGATTTTGAGCGCGACCAGGCATTGCTGACTGATGAATTAACAAAAAAAAGGACAGCCGACATATTTATACACGAAAAGGAAGTACGCGATCTGCAAAGGCTCCGCTTTGGATTTGAGGGAGATCAGTTTAAATTAAGACAGGAGATGTTAAAACCCATGGAGGATCGGGTATACGGCGCTGCCCGGACTGTCGCCATCCGAATGTCATATTCCATAGTGCTCGACAGAAGTGAAGGAATCACCGTAATGTTTTATAAGTCCGGCCTGGATATCACGGATCAGGTGGAAAAGGAATTGGGCATGAGATAGACCTATTCGAGATCGATGGCTTTCAGGTGGTGATTTAAATGATTCACATAATCCTGTGCAAGAAATTCGACAGTCTGAAAACTTACTGAAGTTTTACCGGTATCAGATTTGATCTGCAGTCTGTCCGTGGGATAATTTTCCAGGACACGTACGATCTGTTTATTTAAAAGCCGCCATAGTTCCAGCAATTCCTGAATATCAGCATTCACATAATGCTGGGCATCTACCCATTCCATTTGCTCATAAGTGACTTTAAAATTTTCAGTATAAGTGGATCTGACAAACCGTTGTAAATTAATCTGGGCGCTGTCGATCAGGTGCCCGATGATTTCCTTCTTTGACCATTTATTCGGACCGGCCTTGTAATTCCAGTTTTTATTTAATAAATCGGAATTTAAGAATTGGGTAAAAGTTGCTTCCAGGTCCCTTGCAATTTTTTTCATAACTGCTATAAATATGGATTTTTGGGCAAAATGCCTGTTTTGGGTGGCATGTTCTTCACTATCCGGTAAAAGCAAACCCGGCCCAAGGCCCAGTGAAAGCCAAAGCCTTTCGGTAGCAAGTTGTCTCATGCTCCATGAGACGCAGGTATTTATGGAAATGTTGCATGCCGGGGATAAAAGTTTTCATAATTATTTATCCCGGGCTGACCAGATAACCAAAAACCACCGGGATTCCAGGTTTTGGGCCCGGATAGCCCTCCGGCCAGGGACTACAGGGTCCCCAGTAACGTGAGGGAGGGGTCTGCCTGTGTTAATGTTTCGCCTGACAGAATTCGTATCTTGGAGGAAACGATTGATTTGATTAAAATTATTGTAAAGGAAGATCCTTCACAATTGGGAAAAGATGCCGGCAGTCTGGCTGCGGAAATAATCAGGAAAGCAATTGAAGATAAAGGACAGGCAAATATTATCCTGGCTACAGGTACCAGCCAGTTTGAAACGCTGAAGCAGCTCAGGAATGAAAAAATAAACTGGAGCCGGGTAACGATGTTTCACCTTGATGAATATATCGGACTACCCGAAACATCACCCGCAAGTTTCAGAAAATATTTAAGGGATCGGTTTGTTCAATATGTAGCCCCTTTACAGGCAATACATTTGGTAAATGGCGAAGCAGACCCCGCAACTGAATGCAAACAACTGGGTCAGCTGATCGGGAAAACATCCATTGATGTCGCGCTTGTAGGCATTGGGGAAAATGGTCACCTGGGGTTTAATGATCCACCGGCAGATTTTGAAACGGAAGACCCTTTTATTGTTGTGGAACTGGATGAAAAATGCCGCAGGCAGCAATTGGGTGAAGGCTGGTTTACTAACATTCAGGAAGTACCTCAAAAAGCAATAACCATGTCTATCCGGCAAATCCTGAAATCCAGGCAGATCATCTGTTCAGTTCCGGATAGAAGAAAAGCTGAAGCCATCCGGGACTGCTTCGAAAATCCGGTTTCGAATCTCTATCCGGCCGGCATATTGCAGCAGCATGCATATTGTATTTGCTTTCTGGACAAATCTTCTTCAGCCTTACTCAAAAACCGGAAACCGGATGGCATCAGGTAAATCATTAATCAAAATACACAACGGCCGGATCATCACTCCGGACCGGATCATTCCGAACGGTTCTCTGCTGGTTAAAGAAGGCAGGATCGTTGAAGTTGCCGATCATGATCTTGAAATGCCGGAAGCAGCCCTCCTGGATGCCGGCGGGGGATATATATCACCGGGTTTTATAGATATCCATATTCATGGTGGCGGCGGTTATGATTTCATGGACAATTCGGTAGAAGCTTTTCTGGGGATTGCCAGACTGCATGCCAGATATGGAACAACCGCAATGTTTCCTACGACGCTTACGGGATCAACAGAGGATATCATGAATTCGCTGGAGATTTTTAAGCAGGCATGCCCCCTGAATAAATCCGGAGCGCAAATGCTCGGTATGCATCTTGAAGGGCCTTATTTTGCGATGAATCAGCGGGGAGCGCAGGATCCAAGATTCATACGCGATCCTGATCCAAAAGAATATGAATACATTCTCTCTAAATCAGATTCGATCAAACGATGGAGTGCCGCACCTGAGTTAAAAGGAGCCATTTCTTTTGCAAAGTATTTAAAGTCCAGGGGGATCCTGGTTTCCCTCGCACATACGGATGCGATATATGAAGAAGTTCTGGATGCTTTTCAAAACGGCTATACCCTGGCTACACATATGTATTCTGGAATGTCGGGCGTGACGCGCAGAAATGCTTTCCGCTATGCCGGTGTTATAGAAAGCGTTTTCCTCATCGACGAAATGGACACCGAAGTGATTGCAGACGGCGTGCATCTTCCCCCTCCCCTGCTGAAATTGATCTTTAAAATAAAAGGACCCGGCAGGATTGCACTCATCACGGACGCGATGCGGGCAGCCGGGATGCCGGAAGGAGAAAGTGTAATTGGAAATCTGCATACAGGACTGAGGGTGATTGTCGAGGATGGTGTATCGAAATTACCCGACAGGAGTTCTTTTGCGGGCAGTGTGGCGACTGCCGACCGGCTGGTCAGGACCATGATCCAAATGGGTGGCGTTACATTACACGATGCCATCCGGATGATTACTAAAACACCTGCTGAGATTATGAACATTGCTGACCGGAAAGGATCACTGACTGTGGGCAAAGATGCGGACATCGTGATCTTCGATGAAAATATTTCAGTTCACACCACGATGGTACAAGGGAAAATCATATTCCAGTCAGCCGCAGCGATTCCCGTTTCGGACAACACATAAATATTAAAGATCCGGATCCTGGGAAATAATGGTCCAGTCGTTCTTACCTCTGCCTTTATTCAGCCAGGCATCCATTTTTTTTGCCACAGCAGGTACAACCATTAAGGAATGGTGGGTCGAAGCAGCCTGTTCCATCATAAGACGCGCATCTTTTCGGGCCATGCTCAATTCCCATGAAGGCTGATCAAAAGTATTACTGGTGATCTTCTTCAGACGACCCTGCGCAACCACGCCGGGATTAAGCAATTCCAACAATGTTCCGAGATCTGATACAGGCACATTCAGCGAACCCGCCAGGGTAATGAGGTCCGATATACCTGCTGTCAAAGAAATATGAAAAAGATTACCCAGCAATTTGATCGACGCTGCTTTTTCCGTTTGTTCACCGAGATTCACCAGTTTACCCGTCATCTTCGACAACTCAGGTTCCAGTTGATTTATCAACTGCTGGTCGCCTGAAATCAGCATCACGCCGGTTCCTTCCAGCGCGTTGGGTGGTCCCATAAAAACAGGTGCGTGAATATAACTGTACCCTTTCTTTTTCCAATACCTGCTTCGCTCGGCAGCTCCGGCAGCCGAAGTAGTGGTGTGATCGATGATCACTGCTCCGGCTTCAAATCCGGCGGATGCTTTTTGCAACACTTCATCTACGGCCTGGTCGTCTGAAAGCGTAACATGTATTCTGTTAGCGCCCCTGACAGCTTCAGCCACCTGCCCGAAGGCCTTTGCCCCATAAGCTTCTAATTCTTTCGCCTTTTCTGCAGTACGGTTCCAAACCTGAACTTTCTCACCTCTCTTTAACAATGCGCGCGTAAAATTGGCACCCAAAAGGCCCGTCCCTAAAAATGCAATCATAGTCTGTCTTTATATCCGGCAAATTTAGAACAATTCAAATGCCCCCCGCCTTAACTTTATTGACGAATTACGTTATGCATATTCTCATCGCGCCCAATGCTTTTAAGAACAGCCTCTCCGCACCTGATGCTGCAGAAGCCATCCGACAGGGATTGCTGCAAAGCGGTCTCCCCTGCAGTTTGCAATGTTTTCCCATCGGTGACGGAGGGGACGGCACAGCCGAATTAATTATTCATCACCTGAATGCCAGGAAAATCGAAACGGAAACGACAGATCCATTGGGCAGGCGAATCAATACTTTCATCGGTTTTTCCGAGGAGAGTAAAACAGCCATCATTGAAATGGCAGACAGTTCCGGTTTGAAATTATTAAAGACGGAAGAATATAATCCATTACACGCAACATCTTTTGGAACCGGCGAGCTGATCTGCACAGCGCTGGATCATGGAGCACGTAAGATCATCCTGGGTATCGGAGGCAGCGCCACCGTTGACGGCGGTTGCGGTATTCTGCAGGCACTTGGGGTTCGATTCCTGGACCAGGCACAAAAAGACCTGGGTGTTTTGCCTGAAAACCTGATTCACCTGGATTCAATTGATGTTTCCGGACTGGATAAACGTATGTTGGAAACAGAACTCATCGTTCTTTGTGATGTCGACAATTTCCTGCTGGGGGAAACGGGGGCAGCTGCGGTATTTGGTCCTCAAAAGGGAGCTTCAGCCCAAGACGTCCTGTTGTTGGAGAAAGCACTGAGTAAACTAAGGGATGTGGCCTTGTTAAAAACCGGACATAATATGAACACGATTCGTCACGGTGGTGCGGCAGGCGGCACAGCCGCAGGATTAAATGTCTTCTTACATGCCAGGATCAAACCAGGCATCGAATATTTCCTGGACATTACTGAATTTGATGCAGCACTGGGAACAGCTAACCTGGTGATCACCGGCGAGGGCACCATCGACCTGCAAACCCTGGAAGGCAAAGGGCCTTTCGGCGTGGCCAGGAGAGCCAGGAAAAAAAGCATCGGAGTAATCGGGCTGGCGGGCACCGTATCTTTGGACGACCAACTGCAACTCAGTCATTATTTCGATGTAATACTTGCGATTGGTCATCAGCCGGAGGATCTGAACACAGCAATGGAACACACCGCATTGAATTTGCAACATACTGCTTTTCAGATTGGGAATTTTCTTCAACTCAGATTATCCCTTTCATAAAGTGAACACATGCTCCCTTTAATTTTTGAAATATTCATTCAGGAACGTATCCACATTCGGCATATCCACCAGGACAGGATCCTGTTTCCGGTCAAAGAGAAATAAACCGCATATATCGTTTTTTTCATTCAGGTCTATGACGGTATCAGCCCCGGACGATTTAACAAATAAAAGATATCGTGCCCTGGATACCTCTACGATATTCACCCCTGGCCAACCATTTTTTAATGATACCCGGGCATTTTGCATCTGGTAGTAACAATTGTGTTTGATATTGGCCATCACAATTTTTTCATTCATCAGTTGTATTTTTTCCAATTGCAAAGAATCCGGACTGTAAAATACCGCCGATTTACGGTCAATGATCAGGGTATCGTTAAAACTGGAAGCCGGCTTTTTAATCAGCTTTGATTTTCCAAAATTTTGTTTTGTTTCCGAAGGGATATTTTTTGTCTGTTCCCTGCAGGCATAGGTGTACAATATAAGCGGAATGAATCCGTATATCCAGAGTTGAGCAGGCTTTACCGGGGATAATTTCATGGAGTGGGCGCAGGCCATTTTATGTGAACAAGTGAAATTACCTATAAACAAAGAACCCTGAACACATATTGAATCCAGGGCTCAAAAGAATACTATTTAGCCGTTCCCAAATAAAAATCATGCTGCCAACCTAAAAACTCCAGAGCCGGGTAATATTAAACCCAATCTGGAACTGACCACCAGGTACTTTCACGCCAGTATTCGTAGTATATGTAAAAGGGTTGTTGTTATTATAAAGACTATTCTGCTGCGGGTTCAGCATAGAATAGTTACCGGCAAATATCTGGAATGAGTGACCACTGGTACCCAATTCAAAACCAAAAGCAAAATTAGGATGCGGGTTATTTGTGGCAAAGGTGGTCAGCGGCTGATCATAATCGAAGATAAATGCGGTTCCCGGAGTCAGCTTATATCTTGCAGAGAATGAAACAGCATACATATTGAATTTCTGTTCCTTAAAGACTACCGTCGATGTATCTGATTTGATATAATAACCAGGTACCGAATTCTGGTGCGACATGCTGAATGCCACCTGCACAGACAGTTTATCATTTACTTTCCTGCCAACAATCAGCTCATTAAAAAAGGACCAGCGTTGCGAATTATAAGTAAAAACAATATTGTCCGGGTTGGCAATTGTTTTAACAGCAGCATTGCCGTAATAAGTAACACTGACGGGGGATTCTCCTTTAGTCTGTTTCAAAATGGCATATTTAGCGCTCCCGTCGAAAAGCATATTTAGTTTAGTCAGTCCGAAACCCACATACAGATTGTTAATGGGGGCATACTGAAAACCCATGCGAATATTAGAGATGCCGTAAACGCCCCACAGGTCTTTAGAGCCATTCTGAACGGATCCAAACCGGTGCTGGATATCAAATTCAAGTGTTCCTTTCGCAGGAACCATTACCGTTTGATCGTCTATGATCAGGCTGCTTCCAAATGTGTTTTTTACAGGTCTTGGTTTAGCGGGCTCTGTCTTCTCCGTAACTGCAGTGCTGTCTTTCTGGGCAAATGCGCAACTGTTCAAAACAAATAGTGCAACAAGAATGCAAACAATGGAAATCAGCCGGCCTTTTATTTTATTGATAACGATTTTCATTTGATTAATTTTTAGAGTCCCTTAATTATTCGGTGCGCCGTTTCTGATCCAGTCGTAAATTTTTTGCCTGTCCGAAGCCAGCGGAATATGCACCTGCATGATTCCGTTTATGGCTATATAGAGTTTACTGTCTGTCGGAACGATCGTGTTAACGTAACCGCCCATAAGTTGCTGGTATGACAGATCGGGTGTCAGGTATGGGGACTCTGATCCTGCGACGTGGCATCCGGATAAAGCGCAATTCGAAGTATATAATGGTTGCAGGTCGCTGCTGTAACTCACAAATTGCGGGGGCGCGGTTTGATCTGCCTTGGGAAGGATCACATCTTTGTAGCAACCACTTAATCCAAATCCCAGGAAGAACAGGACCCCGGCATAAATTAATGAACGTTTCATTATAATAATATTTTGGGTAATTATTTATTATTGAAATTCATGTTACATTCCACTGCAACATTATCAGATATTTCGTCTGTAGTTACTCCGAAGGATCTGCAGTTAAAGGAGAATTTCAGTTGTAAGCCAAATACATCATATGCACTTGACGTACCAGCGCCAACTGTACCCCGTTTGATATAGGAAAGTGTTCCATTCAGCGTGGTATCATGGGCAGCGGTAAGTCCACCCTGCCAGGTCATGACCATGGTAACAATATAACCGGCGCTGACGGGGTCAAAACTTACCTCAGTCGTCCTGATATACGCTACATTGGAGTCAGTCAGGTTTTGAAAACCGGTTAATATTTTTGGCGCTGCAACATATCCCAAATAACATCCGGCATCTCTTCCGGGCTGCCCTGTATTTGAACTGTTAACCTGAACATACCCGTTAAAAAAAGTTTTTGAAGGATCATTTTCGTAGAAAGCCCAGGAAGTGTCTTTAATGGGCTGACCTTTCGGTGTGGCATAGTTCTGTTTTGTGGATGTATTAATAGCTCCCATGCCAAATGAATTAAAGCGACCGGTGAGCAAGCCTGCTTCTTCGAGATAACTTCCTGACCACAATACGCTGGAATGCACCTGGTCAAATTTCCACTGCGTGGTATCACCGGCAGTCATGGTTCCCGGGAGGAATACCCCATTTCCGCGGGTGATTACGACATTATCAGTTGCAGGTGGAGGCAACACCGCATTTTCATGCGTACAACTGACGAAATATCCATAAAAACTGATGACAACCAGGAATATCGTAAGTAGTTTATTGCTAAGCAGTTTCATAAAAGCTAATTTATAATTGAATAATTTTCTCGTTCAATACCCAAAACTATCTTTCATATGCCCGGCATTGCCTGACTACAATCACTAAGTGATGTGACGTCTATCATAACGGCATATGACTTGGCCACAATCAGGTTTAATATTTTAACAGGCAGACTGGAAATACAGACCGGCGTTTCAAAGCATGTAAACGAACGAAAACGCCCTGAATCAGGGTTTGAAGAACTTTCTGAAATGGCTGAAGAGAAAAAAAATCGTGGTGATGAAAAGCAAAGAAATCAAGTTGATCAGGATACTGACCGTGTATATGTTCATATCATTGTGAACTGCATGATTATCGGTGGTAAGTCCAAAAAAAGCATAGCTGATATCTTTCGCCAAAAAGAAGAAAAAGACAAGACTGTGCAACAAACTGTAAACCGGCTTCCGGGTGAAGGCAGGTATCCAGAATAACAGGGATAAAAGACCCCATAATACCAGGTAAGGCTCCTGCAATTTCTGTTTTATGTAGCTGGCTGAAAAATCAGGATATGCATTTTTTAAAAGAAGGCCCAGGTACAGGGTTCCCAACAAAGCATAGGCTCTTGGCAAAAAAGAAATGAGCGAGCTCCCGAAAGATCCATCTCCGGGTTTATTCCCGGCAATCCAGCGTACCCCGTAATAGACCAGTGGATAACCTGAAAAAAAAACCAGCATTTCCAGGCGCTGCAGGTAAACAAAAAAACTACCTTCCATTTGATCAATATTGGCAAAGATGCACTTTGCTTTTAAATCTATCTTTGAAAATCTGCCGGGCTGAATGGTTCAGGACAAAGACGAAAAGGTCAGGATGAATTTCAGCCTAAATTAAAATATCTTCCATGTCTTCTGCTGAATTCTACGACGACTTCATCACCTACCAAATTAAATCCGGTATTAATGACCGTATTTACCAGCTCTACAAAAGGCTATGTAAATTAGGCTTATCCAACGACACCCATATTTTAGAGATCGGATGTGGCATCGGTACATTAACTTATTTACTTTCCCGCAAAATTAAGCGGGGAAGAATTGAAGCGGTAGATATCAGTAAAAAATCAATTGAATTTGCAAAATCTATCCTGAAGTCGCCGAATATATCCTTTTTTGCTGCGAACATACTTGAATTTGAACCCGGGTTTTCAGCATTTGATTTTCTGCTCCTGTTTGATGTCATTGAACATATCCCGGAAGAAGATCATTTAAGGTTATTTAAAAAAATAAGTGGCTGGATGAATCCTGATGCAACGCTGTTCATCAACCTGCCAAATCCTAATTACATTTTATTTGACCAGCAGTTTAATCCTCAGTCATTGCAGGAAATCGACCAGCCTGTCTTTATTGACCGGCTGACGAATACCCTGGCCCAAGCGGGTCTCCAAATGGAATATTTCGAAACCTATAGCGTCTGGGTTAAACAGGATTATCAATTTCTGATCATAAAAAAAGAGAAGGCATTTACCGAACAATCCTTGCAGGAAGGGCGAAATGTATTTCAGAAAATAAATATCCGGTTCGGCAGGTATTTCAGAAAGTTGATCTATCGTTATCCGAAAAAAGGTAAATAAGCGAAGGCGGATCACCTGATCAGCACCATCACACCTTTCTTGGTGATCACCTGGCCTAAGTAGTCGGTTCCTTTCACCATCCATACATATCCTCCGGCATTTTGAGCCGAACCATTCAGGTTTCCATCCCAACCACTACCGATGGAAGAAGTATTATACACCAGTTCCCCCAGCCTGTTGTAAATCCTGAAATATTCCAGGGAAGAAATACCAACAGGTATCGGACGGAAGACTGCATTCATCGACAGACCCGGCGTGAATGCATTCGGCACAAAAATATCGGGTTTGGTTTTGAATACTTTGACTTTGACTGTTGCAGTTCCTTCACAACCAAATGGTGTGACTGCTTTTACCAGGTAACTGATCACATTATCATTTAGCGTATAGGTAGCTACCGGATCCGGAATCAGCGGGTCACTCAGTTCAGTCGCTGGCACCCAGGAAAAATTATCCGGTCCGGGATCGCTGGAAGTCGCGTTGAACTGAAGAGCTTGTCCTGCTATTACAGAGGTATCCCGTCCCGCGTTAACAATTACGGGTGCCAGTACTTCAACATGCAAAGTATCCAGGAAGGGATTCGGGCATCCGTCATTCACCACGTGCAAAACAAAATATCCGGATTGATCAGGAATAAATGAATGCACATTATTAAATGGAATACTACCGATACCCGTGTAATCGGACGAGCCGGGTGTCCAGGCATAACTTGTCCCGATTTCAATGCTTGCGTTCAGCGTCGCCGGCGTTCCATAACAAATGGTAGTATCGGGCGGACCAGCGGATGCTTGGGGAAAAGCAACGGGATCGAACTGAATTCCTGCCACTGCACTTGTATCTGCGGGGCATATACCGTTCTTAACGATCGTCCGATATTGAGTGGATGCCGTGATGTCTTTTATCGTGTTAAACGGACTGTTATTTCCAGGTGCGAAATCTGTCCAGTTGGTGCCGTCTGTGGAATACTGCCACTCCAAAACGGATCCGTTATTATTGGTGAGGGTAAGGATTTCTCCTGCTGACTGGCCCGCACAAAGAGTGGCATTGAGCGGACTCAACTGACCTCCGATGGATTTTTTGTCGACAGTTACCGCGGCCGGTATGCTGGTATCTGCAGGACAGACGTTTCCCTTGGCAACGACCACCCTGAATAAAGTGGATTGTTGCAAATTGTCTGCATTGAATACGGCTGTCGTATTGGAAATATTCGTCCAGGTATTACCGTCTGATGAATATTGCCAGTTTTGAATATTGCCCGAATAGTTTGTCAGGTTCAGCACCGTACTGTTATCTCCTTCACAAACGGTATTTGAGCCATTGACCGAACCACCTACCGGAGAAGGAAGGGTGTTGATTTGAATGGTATCGGTCAGGTCTGCACAACTATTTTTTTCGCGAACACTGATTACGCCTCCTGCAGATGATGATTTGACCTGAAGGATATTGTCGTTTACCCCGGAAATAACCTTCCAGGAATTGGGAACGATCCAATCGTAAGAAGCTCCTGCCAGCGTGGGTACGGAATACGTAATGATCGAATTGTTACAAACCACTGAATCCCCGCTGATTTGCAATCCGGCACAGCTATTGCGAATCGCCAGGTAAGCATAAGAAAAATGTCCGCCCGGAACGCAATTGTCTGCTTCGAAAGTGAGGGTAACCTGCTGGCCCCGATATGGGGACAGGTCGTAAGTGACTTCAGTCCAGTTTTTGGTCCAGACATCCTGAAGGTATTCGACGGTACCACCCGCGGCGCTTGGATTTGCATTGGGTGACCGTGTTTGGCTGACCCGAAACCCGTTATTTATTGCCGTTGCGCTGTCCAGCGTGGCTCCGCGTCCGTTCAGTTCCGAGACATTATTAAAAGTCGGTAGCAAATAACTTGGCGATGCGCACACGAGCACCCCGGCGGGTGTTTTAATGGTAACCGAAATCAATGGTTGCTGACTGGAAATATGGGTGCCGTTTTCAAGCACCATGGCATAGGCATAGGTCATGGTGTACGGTTCGGTGGCAGGTCCCGGCGGAACATGAATGCTGTAGCTGACTCCCCTCACATATCCGCCGCCACCAACATTGCCGGCTCCAATCCCACGTGTAATAGCCGTGGATCCCAGTTTGATTGAATACCCATAGTTATACCCGTTAACTGTGGGGATGGTTGTAAATCCACCAAAAGGATCAATGGTACTTGTAGTGACTACCTGAATTCCAAGAATAGAACCCAGATTATATTCAAGGATTGAATGGGTACCGCGGGTTCCGCCTGGTGCAGGTGATAACGAATCATATTTATCGATGATGGCTTGTGATCCATTGCCGTCGGCGTTATTCCCCGTATATGCATACCAATGCGTAAGGTCCTGGCTGGCAAAATTAATGTTCAGCGGACAGGTTTGCGATTGGGAAACAGACCGAAGGCAAACGAATAGAAAAAAAACACTCCACCAGCACTTCATCAAACAATGTATTGTTGAGGTTTATTACCAAACGATGACTTCCACAGGAATGAAAAGGGGTCGAGCGGTTACAGGTTAGAACTACGTAAATTACAACAAAAAGGTTGCGGAAAAAAAGGCGGAAACCGATTCAGGACCGGGTCGCCTTGCAAATACGATGAATTGATTCAATATTCCCAGTTGAACTCGGGGAATACCCGCTGATTTTCAGCAAAATGATATTAAATGACCTTATGAGGGACTATTCTGCCCTTAGGCTGTTTACGGGATTGGAAACTGCTGCTTTAACAGCATGGAAGCTAACCGTAGCTAAAGCAACCAGTACAGCCAGTACTGCAGACAAAGCAAATACCCACCAGTGAATGGGAATCCGGTAAGCGAAGTCCTGCAACCATCGCGACATGGCGTACCAGGCCAGTGGGAAAGCAATCACTGCTGCAATGAGAACCAACTTCAGAAAATCTCCTGACAATAGCGTAACGATGGAATCCACTCTTGCACCCAGTACTTTCCGGATTCCGATTTCTTTAATACGCTGCGTAATCGCAAAAGCTGACAAACCAAACAAACCCAGGCTCGCGATGAATATAGCAATACATGCAAACACGGTAAACAGGGTTCCCTGTCTCTGTTCGGATTCATACAGGCTGGCGAAGCGTTCATCCAGAAATGTGTATTGACATGGAATTTCAGGAAGGTATTTCTTCCAGGTTTTTTCAATGGTTGCGAGCCCGGTGTTAATATTTTTACCGCTCAGTTTAACAGTAAGATTATTAAAAAAAGATTGTCCGGGACTTACCGGTGGGCACATCAACACGATGGGCACGATTTTTTGCCTGAGGGACTCGAAATGAAAATCAGCAATAATACCAATAACTTTTCCGGTGAACTGGCCGTACTTAAAATCACGCCCCACCGCTTCCGCCGGTGTTTTCCATCCGATTGCACCAACGGCTGCTTCATTCAAAACAAAATTAGAAGTGTCCCTGCCATAAGCACGGTTAAAATACCTTCCGCTTAAAACCCCGATGCCGTAGGTTGAGACAAAATCATGGTCAGCAGCTAAAAATTTAATATCTGCTGTTACCGTACGCATGGAATCTCCGACCTGTGCGGAAGCGTCCATGGCATCAAGCAGTCTGCCTGTAGGAATACGGGAAGAGCGCGCTACGTTTTTTATCTCCGGATTCTGAAGCAATTCGTTTCTAAATGATTCGTACGATGTATTAATATTGTTATAATAGGGTAACGTGATGAGGTGTTCCTTATCATATCCCAGGGAAGTCTCCTGCATATAACGCAACTGCTGGAAAACGATCACTGTTGTGATGATGAGAACGATCGAAATGGTAAACTGAGCTACCACCAATACCTTCCTGAATGAAATATTTCCGCTTCCCACTTTTAATAAACCTTTAAGCGTTTTAACAGGTTGAAAGGAAGACATAAATAAAGCCGGATAAAGTCCAGCCAGGACACCAACTATAAACGGTGTTAAAAAAACAGGTATCAAAATCTGCCATTTCAGAAGCATATTTAGGGAAAGCACCTGGTTTGAGAGCTTATTCAGCCAGGGCAGCGTCAGGTACAACAGGACAAAAGAAATAAGAATAGCAGCCCAGGATATTAATACGGATTCACTGAGAAACTGAAATATAATTTCCTTTCTTCTTGCTCCGATCACTTTTCTGATTCCGATTTCCCTGGCCCTGAGCGCGGAGCGGGCGGTGGATAAATTCATATAATTGATACAGGCAATGATCAATAT
>Ga0075521_10000088_pt1 | contig 19362 bp, 16 predicted proteins | sample NGEPerD_FD_74785 | JGI IMG/M metagenome (GOLD analysis project Ga0075521, IMG submission 74785) | Arctic peat soil microbial communities from the Barrow Environmental Observatory site, Barrow, Alaska, USA - NGEE PermafrostAB12-D | ecosystem: Environmental > Terrestrial > Soil > Wetlands > Peat ...
GGAATCCCTGCTGCGCGCACGCGACGAGCGCGCAGCAGGCGACGACAGCGCTCAGGCGCCGCACAGCGTCCTCTTCTTGCTCGCGAGCTGCTCGCGGCGAACGCTCCACTCTTTCTGCTTGTGGCGCTCCGCCTCGACGATCTCGGGCTTCGCGCGCGACACGAAGCTCTCGTTCGCGAGCCGCTGCTCGAGCGCGCCGAGCTGCTTCTCGAGGTGCGCGAGCTCTGTGCTCACGCGCGCGCACTCCTTCTCGAGATCGACGAGGCCGGCGAGCTGCACGACCACTTCGGATCCGTCGTAGAGCAGTGCGTGCGCGGCCGCGCCTTCGGTTGCGGCGCTCGAGGCGGTGACGGTGGCGCGCGCGAGCCTGCCGATCACCGCGCTCTCCTCGTCGAGCATCGCGCGCGAGACGTTGTCGCGGCTGACGACGACGGCGTCGACCATCTTGCCGGGCGTCACGTTGTACTCCGAGCGAATCTGGCGGATCGCACTCACCGCTGCGCGCACGATCTCGAACTGCCTCCCCCCCTCGTGCGGGGAGTCGTGCTCGAAGCGCGCACGCGGCCACGCCGCGCGCGCGAGATACGCTCGAGCGGCGCGCGCGGGGAGCCGCTGCCAGAGCGCCTCGGTGACGAAGGGGACCACCGGATGCAGCAGGCGGAGCGCCTGATCGAAGACGTGCACGAGCACCGCGCGTGCGACGTCGCGATCGGGGCCCTCGCCGAAGACGCGATGCTTCGCGGCCTCGACGTACCAGTCCGCGAGCTCGTTCCACACGAAGCGGCGCGCGCTCTCGACGTACTCGCTCAGCCGAAGCCCCTGCGTGAGCTCGCGCTCGCTCCACGTGCCGCTCATGCTCGGTCGCGCGGGGCCGAGCGATGCGTCCGCCTCGCGAATCGCGACGTCGAGGCGGCCGAGGATCCACTCGTCCGCACGCGTGAGCTTCTCGGCGGGGATGTCGGCAAGCGACATCACGCTGCCATCGCCCACGTTCATCAATAGAAAGCGCCCGATGTTCCAGAGCTTCGTGACGAAGTTGCGCCCCGTCGCGAACGACTGGTCGAGATTGTCGGGGTCGAGCATCACGTCGGTGCCGAGCCCCATCCCCGCGATGACGGTATAGCGCAGCGCATCGGCGCCGTAGCGCGCAACGACGTCGAGCGGGTCGATGCCGTTGCCGAGCGACTTGGACATCTTCCTGTGCTGCATGTCGCGCACGGTGCCGGTGAGATACACGGTGTGGAAGGGCGCCTCGCCGACGAAGTGGTAGCCCGCCATGATCATGCGCGCGACCCAGAAGAAGAGAATCTCCGGCGCGGTGACGAGCATGTCCGTCGGATAGAACGCCTTCAGATCGGCGGTGTCGTTGGGCCAGCCGAGGGTGGACAGCGGCCAGAGCCACGACGAGAACCAGGTGTCGAGCACATCTTCATCCTGCCGCACCGCGCCGTGACAGTTGGGGCACGCCTGCACGTCGTCGCGGCTCACGACCGGCTCGCCGCCGCATGCGTCGCAGTACCACACCGGAATGCGATGGCCCCACCAGAGCTGACGCGAGATGTTCCAGTCGCGGATGTTCTCGAGCCAGTGGATGTACACCGCCTCCCATCGCTCGGGGAGAATGCGGATCTTGCGCGCGCGCACCGCGTCGAGCGCAGGGGCGGCGAGCGTTGCCATCTTCACGAACCACTGATCGGACAGTCGTGGCTCGATGACCGTCTCGCAGCGATAGCAGTGGCGCACGTTGTTCTGGTGCACCTCGGTCTTCACGAGCGCGCCCGCATCCTTCAGCATCACCACGATGAGATCACGCGCCTCGAAGCGATCGACACCCTTGAGCGCGTCCGGCACGCGCCCGTCGGCGTCCGCCACCTCGCGCACCGCGCCGACCTCGTCGATCACCACCGGCGCAGGCAACTTGTGGCGGCGCCCCACCTCGAAGTCGTTGGTGTCGTGCGCCGGCGTGATCTTGAGCGCGCCGGTGCCGAACTCCGCGTCGACGTAGCTGTCGGCGATCACGGGGATCGGAATGCCGATCAACGGCAGCGTCACCATCGTGCCCACGAGATCGCGATAGCGCTCGTCGTCCGGGTTCACCGCGATCGCGACGTCGCCGGGAATCGTCTCGGGGCGCGTGGTCGCGACGGTGATCGATTTGCCCGAGCCATCGGCCGCGTCGTAGCGCACGTAGTAGAGCTTTCCGTGCGTCTCGCGCGGCTCCGCTTCCTCATCGCTCAGCGACGTGAGGCAGCGCGGGCACCAGTGGATCACGCGATGCCCGCGATAGACGAGCCCTTCCTCGTGCAGCCGCACAAACGCCTCGCGGACCGCGCGCGAGAGCTCCGGCGAGAAGGTGTACGCGGTGCGCGACCAGTCGCACGAGCTGCCGATCGCGCGCAGCTGCTCGAGGATCACGCCGCCCGTGTCCGTGACGAACTCCGTCACGCGCTCGACAAATGCCTCGCGTCCGAGATCGAAGCGCGATTTGCCTTCCTTCGCGATGATGCGCTCGACGACGTTCTGTGTCGCGATGCCCGCGTGATCGGTGCCGGGCACCCAGAGCGCATCATCTTGCGCCATGCGGCGCCAGCGCACGAGCACATCCTGTACGGAGTTGTTGAGCCCGTGCCCCATGTGCAACACCGCCGTCACGTTCGGGGGCGGGATCACGATGGTGAATGGATCGCGCGTGCCGCCGGCGCGCGTGGACTCCTGCGCACGTGCGGTGAAGAGATCGGCGTCCAACCATCGCGCGTAGATCTCCCGCTCGACGGTGGCGAAGTCGAATTGCGGGGCGAGCGGCTCGGTCATCCGAAAAAACTAACCGGATGATGAACGGGCCGCGTGTGCGGCCCGTTCTCTTCGCGACGCGCGTTGCGTGAGCGGCGTGCCCTCAACTCGGCGACGGCACTCCGGAGTCGTCGCCGTTCGTGCTCGAGGGCTTGTCGGCTTTCTTCCCCTTGCGACCGCGACGTTCGGCGAGCCCCTCGATCGGCCCCGCCGCCTCATCGAGCGCGTGATCCTCATCGAGCCACTTGCCTTCGAGCACCGGTTTGGGATCCGCATGGCGATCGATCTCGCCCGAGGTGCCCTGGCGGCGGCGTCCGGTGCCCACGCGCTGGCCCTCCCACACGCCGCCAGGAATCGGCGCGCTGTCGTCGAGATCGTCCTCGTCGAGATCGGACTCATCCTTCTCGTCCGCGCCAATGAAGAGGCGGCTCACCACGGTGACGATGCCCGGCACGGTGCGCGTCACCGCCATCGCGTGCTCGGACTCCTCGTGCGTCTCGACCCACCCGGAGAGCTCGATGATTCCGTCGCCGATGGCGCCGATGTCGATCGCGCGCTCGCTCAGCACCGCGTCGCGTCGAAAGGCGCGCAGCACGCCTTCCTCGAGCGCCGAATCACCCGCGGCGTCCGCATCGAAATCGTCGTCGCTTTCCTCGTCCTCGTACTCGTCTTCGGCGTCATCCGCATCGTAGCCGCCATCCGCGTGCGTCTCCGCGCCGCCGAAGCGATGCGTGAGCGTCTCGAACTTCTCGCGAATGCGCGATGAAAGTCCGGCGAGCCCGCCGACTTTCTGTGCGACCACGATGCCAACGACGAATCCCGCGAGAGCACCGAGCGCGACGCCGGCCGCGATGCTGCCGACCGATGGTTCGTCGTCCTGCAAGCGAATCCGCTTCATAGCCAACCCTGTGGCGGAGGTACGATCGTAAGGATAACTTGGCAGTAGCCGTGGCGTGTGCGGGGTGCAAGAAGAAGGCCATGCACCACCGTAGTTTAACCGCCTCGCGCCACCTCCGAAGGACCCTCAAATACGCATGATCGACCGACCGTCCGACGAGCTCACGCTCACGCTCCCTGATGGCTCCGCCCGCACGGTCGCGTACGGTACGCTGCCGCGCGACGTCGTCGCATCGATCGGTGCCGGCCTCCTGCGCGCCGCCGTCGCCGTCGAGCTGAACGGCGCGGTGCAGGATCTCATGACGCCGCTGCGTGAAAGTGGCTCCTTCAAGGTGCTCACGGAGAAGGATGAGCGCTCGCTCGACGTCCTGCGCCACTCCACCGCGCATCTGCTCGCGACCGCCGTGCGACGCCTTCATCCCAAGGCCGCGATCGGCTTCGGCCCAGCCATCGAAGACGGCTTCTACTACGACTTCGAGGTCGCCGAGCCGTTCACACCGGAAGATTTGACGAAGATCGAGAATGAGATGCGCCGCGCCGCGAACGAGAAGCTTCCGTTCGTGCGCGAGGAGGTCGATCGCAAGGGGGCGCAGGCCAAGTTCGTTGACGATCCGCTCAAGCTCGAGCGCCTCGCCGAGCTCGGCGAGGACGAAGTCATCTCGACGTACACGGACGGACCGTTCATCGATCTCTGCCGCGGCCCGCACGTGCCCGACACATCGCGCATCAAGCATTTCAAGCTGATGCACACGGCCGGCGCGTACTGGCGCGGCGATGAGCATCGCCAGATGCTGCAGCGCATCTACGGCACCGCGTGGTGGAACAAGGAAGATCTCGCTGCCTATCTGCATCGCATCGAGGAAGCCAAGCGCCGCGATCATCGCACGCTCGGCCGCGAGCTCGATCTCTTCTCCACCGATCCACGCGTGGGCGCCGGACTCATTCTCTGGCATCCGAACGGCGGGGTGATCCGGCGCGAGATCGAGGATTTCGAGCGCGAGCTGATCATGCGCCACGGCTACGACATCGTCTACTCGCCGCACATCGTCAACGAGAAGCTCTTCGAGATCTCCGGGCATCTCCAGACGTTCAGGGAGAACATGTTCGGGCCGATCGAGGTCGAGGGACAGTTCTATCGTCCCAAGCCGATGAACTGCCCTGGGCACATCGTCATCTACCAGTCGCGGCAGCGCTCGTATCGCGACCTGCCGATTCGCTACGCCGAGTTCGGGACGGTGTATCGCTACGAGCGAAGCGGCGTGCTGCACGGAATGCTGCGCGTGCGCGGCTTCACACAGGATGACGCGCACGTCTTCTGCACGCCGGAGCAGGTGCCGCTGGAGATCGAGCGGCTGCTCGACCTCGTGCACGAGATGCTCGCGGTCTTCGGCTATCCGTACACCATCGAGCTCGCGACGCGCCCCGAGAATGGACTCGGGACGGTCGAGACGTGGGATCGCGCGGTCAAGACGCTCTCCGATGTGCTGAACGCGCGCGGCCAAGCGTTCACGATCGACGAGGGCGGAGGCGCGTTCTACGGTCCGAAGCTCGACTTCAAGCTCATCGATGCGATCGGCCGCAAGTGGCAGGGGCCGACGGTGCAGCTCGACTTCAACTTGCCCGAGCGCTTTCAGCTCGAATACATCGGCTCCGACAACGCGCAGCATCGCCCCGTGATGCTGCATCGCGTGCTCGTCGGCTCGATGGAGCGCTTCGTGGGTGGGCTCATCGAGCACTACGCCGGCGCTTTTCCGCTCTGGCTCGCGCCCGAGCAGATCTCGGTCATCCCGATAACGCCCGACGTCGGCGGCGCGGCGGCGGAGCTCGCGCACAAGCTCGAGGCGGCGGGGATTCGCGCGGGATATGACGCCGAGAATCGCGAGGACTATCGCGAGCGCATCAAGACCGCGTCGAAGATGAAGGTGCCGTACATGGCGATCATCGGAAAGCGCGAGGCGGACGCGGGGATGGTGGCGCTGCGCTTCCGCGGCTCGGAGAAGAAGCAGGAGATAATTTCGGTCGACGCGCTCGTCGAGCGGTTGAGGGCCGAGATCGCGACGCGCGCGCTGCACCCCGCCGGCGCACTACAACCGCCGGAGAACGGGCTATAGCTTTCGGGGCGGCCGGCATTCGCCGGCCCGTCTCACCAGCTCGCGGAACTCTGAATGGAAGGCTCGGACCGCACCCCGGTAATCGTTTCGGCTGCCCGCACGCCCGTCGGCCGTTTTCTTGGCGGGCTCGCGCCGCTTCGCGCACCGGAGCTCGGCGCCGTCGCGATTCGTGCCGCGATCGCGCGCGCGGGCATCGACATCAATGCGCTCGACGATGTGATTCTCGGGAACGTGATCCAGGGCGGGGTGGGGCAGGCGCCCGCGCGCCAGGCCGCGATCGCCGCCGGAATCCCGGGAACGGTGCCGGCGCTCACGGTGAACATGGTGTGCGGTTCGGGACTCAAGGCCGTGATGCTCGCGGCGCAGAGCATTCGCGCCGGCGATGTGAGCGCGGTGGTCGCGGGCGGAATGGAGTCGATGTCCAACGCGCCCTTCTACGCGTACGGCTTGCGCAACGGCGTGAAGTTCGGCAATCAGACGCTGGTCGATGGGCTCATCAAGGATGGGCTCTGGTGCTCCTTCTGCGACGTGCACATGGGTGGCCACGCAGAGTACACGGCGAAGAAGGCGGGGATCACGCGCCAGATGCAGGATGAGTTCGCGCTCGACTCACATCGCAAGGCGATCGCCGCGATGGATGCGGGGCGCTTCAGCGATGAGATCGCGCCGGTCGAGATTCCCGGCAAGAAGGGACCGACGGTGATCAGCACGGACGAGTCGCCGCGGCGAGACACGTCGCTCGAGCAGCTCGCGAAGCTGCGCCCCGCGTTCCCGAACGATGCGCCGAAGGACATGTCGCCGAGCGAGCTGACGGTGACGGCGGGGAATGCGCCGGGGCTCAACGATGGCGGCGCGGCGCTGGTCGTGACGAGCAAGGGCTTCGCGAATGCGCACGGCCTCAAGGTGCTCGCGAAGATCACGGGCTACGCGACGGGCGGCGGCGAGCCGCGCGATCTGTTCTTCGCGCCCATCATCGCCGTGCAGAACCTGATGAAGCAGACGAACACGAAGATCAGCGACTACGATCTCATCGAGGCGAACGAGGCGTTCGCGTCGCAGGCGCTCGCGGACGGCGCGGCGCTCGGCTGGGACTGGAATCGCGTCAACGTGAATGGCGGCGCGATCGCGATCGGGCATCCGATCGGCGCGAGCGGCGCGCGTGTGCTGACTACCCTGTTGTATGCCATGCGGGATCGCGATGCCCACACGGGGCTCGCGACACTTTGTCTGGGCGGCGGAAACGCTGTCGCATTGAGCGTGGAGAGAATGTCATGACCAGTCTGACCTCCGTCATCGCGCGCGATCGTCAGCTCAGCGTGGTCGGCGTGATCGGCTTCGCGGCCACGATGGCGCTCGCCGCACAGATCGCGATTCCGATTCCGGGCACGCCGGTGCCGTTCACGCTGCAGCCGCTCGCGGTGGTGCTCGCGGGGATGATGCTCGGCCCCGCGGCTGGCGCCGCGAGCATGGTGCTCTATCTGCTCGCGGGCGCGGTGGGGTTGCCGGTGTTCTCGCCGATCGGCGCTCCGGGAATTCTGCGCCTCCTCGGGCCGACGGGCGGCTATCTGCTCTCGGCGCCGGCGGCGGCGGCGATCGCGGGGCTCGTGGCGCGCCGCGCGCCGGCGTTTGGCGGTCGGCTGCTCGCAGCGTTCCTCGGCATCGCGACGCTCTACCTTGGCGGCGTCGCGCAGCTCGAGCTGCTCACTGGAAGTCTCGAGCGCGCGGCGGCGATGGGAAGCGCACCGTTCATTTTCGCGGATCTCGGCAAGGTCGTGGTCGCGGCGATCGTCTCTCAGCCCCGTGCGCCGCGCGCCCTCACTTGACCGTTCGCCAAGTCTTCTTCGCGTCGGATGGGAAGGCGCGCGCCGGGTGGCGCGTGCTGCTCTTCGTCGGCATGCTGCTGATCTTCGTCACGGCGTCGTCACTTGTTCTGTATTACATCCGGCCGGCGAGCTATGCGATTACCCAGACTCTCCAATACGCATTCCTCGTTTTTGCCGCTTGGCTCGCCCACTACATCATGCTTCGATGGGTCGACCACGCACCGTGGTCGTACGTCGGACTCGGGCGCGAGCAACTAACTCCGCGGCTGATCGCGCTGGGGCTCGCGCTCGGAGCGCTCTGCATCCTGATTCCGTCCGGCGGTCTCCTGCTCGCACACGATCTCACGCTTGTCACGGGATTGGAGGGGCGACACGGGTGGATCATGCTGGCCGGAGGCGGCGTGCTGCTTTTTCTGCCGCAGTCGCTGTTCGAAGAGTTGACGATGCGCGGCTATCTCTTCGCGGCGCTCCGCGATGGAGTCGGTTCCGTGGGCGCGCTCGTGGCTACGAGCATTGCTTTCGGTCTCCTCCACCTTCATAACAACGGCGCGACGGCGCAGTCCGTGAGCGTCGTGGTGCTCGCAGGCTTCTGGCTCGGCGCGATCCTCGTGATTACGCGCTCGCTCTACGCCGCATGGATGGCGCACTTCGCGTGGAACTGGTCGATGGCGGAGGTGCTGCACTCGGCAGTGAGCGGCATTCACTTTCCGTATTCGTCCTATCGCATGGACGACGCTGGCCCCACGTGGCTGAGCGGTGGCGCGTGGGGGCCCGAGGGCGGCGCCGCCGCGGTCGCGGGTATGGCGGTGGGGGTAGCGGCGCTCGTCGAGTGGCGCCGCCGCGTCGCGCGCATGGAGAACGCGGCATGAGCGAGAAGATCGCCGTCGTCGGATCGGGGCAGATGGGGAACGGGATAGCGCACGTCTTCGCCGTGGCCGGTTTCGACGTGACGATGATCGACGTTTCCCGCGCCGCACTCGATCGCGCGCGCGCGACCATCGAGAAGAATCTCGCGCGCCAGGTCGAGAAGACGATCCTCGACGCGCCCGCGCGCGACGCGGCGCTCGCACGCATCGCCACCAACGAGAGCCTGCAGAGCGCCGCCGATGCCACACTGATCGTCGAGGCCGCAACCGAGAAGGCGGAGCTCAAGTTCGCGCTCTTCGCCGATCTCGATCGCATCGCCAACCCTGCCGCGATCCTCGCATCGAATACGAGCTCCATCTCCATCACCGAGCTCGGCGCGCGCACGAAGCGACCCGCGCAGGTGATCGGGATGCACTTCATGAATCCGGTGCCGGTGATGCAGCTCGTCGAAGTCATTCGCGGGCTCGCGACGTCAGACGAGACCACCGCACGCGTGCTCGAGCTCTCGCGCTCGCTGGGGAAGACCCCCGTCGAGGTTAACGATTACCCAGGATTCGTGTCGAATCGTGTGCTCATGCCTATGATCAATGAGGCGATCTACTGTCTCATGGAGGGCGTCGGCAGCGCCGAGTCGATCGACACGGTGATGAAGCTCGGGATGAACCATCCGATGGGGCCGCTCGCGCTCGCGGATCTCATTGGCCTCGACACGTGCGTGGCGATACTCGAGGTGCTGCAGGATGGCCTCGGTGATCCGAAGTACCGTCCGTGCCCCCTCCTCCGCAAGTACGTCGCGGCGGGATGGCTCGGAAGAAAATCAGGCCGGGGGTTCTACGAATATTCCTGACGCACACGCGTGGCACTGCACGTTCAGCACGGGAGTCGCATGTCCTGGGCACTGATTCCACTCACCGAGGAGCAGCGCGAGATCCAGCGCACGGCGCGCGAATTCGCGGCGGCCGAGATCGCGCCGCACTCCGCGGCGTGGGATCGCGACTCGTACTTCGACCGAACCGTCATCACCAAGATGGGTGAGCTCGGCTTTCTCGGGATGATGCTCCCCGAGGAATTCGGCGGCCTCGAGCTCCCGACCACGACGTATCTCGTCGCGCTCGAGGAGATCGCCGCCTCCGATGCATCGATCGCCGTCGCGATGAGCGTGCACAACTCGCTTCCCACACAAATGCTGCTCAAGTGGGGAAGCGCCGCGCAGAAGGCGCGCTTCCTTGCGCCGATGGCGCGCGGCGAGCTGCTCGGCGCCTTCGCGCTCTCGGAGCCCGAGGCGGGATCGGATGCCGCGTCGCTCACCACGCAGGCCGTGCGCGATGGCGACTGCTGGGTGCTCAACGGCACGAAGGCGTGGGTGACGAGCGGCAGCGAGGCGGATGTCATCATCGTAATGGCGCGCACGGATAGCCCAAGCGAGCGTCGTGGTGCGCGCGGCATCAGCGCCTTCGTCGTGACGCCGGATCTTCCCGGCTTCAAGGTTGGAAAGAAAGAAGACAAGATGGGGCTGCGCGCGTCGCCGACGGTGCAGCTCGAGCTCGCGGATCTGCGCGTGCCGGCGGACAATTTGCTTGGGCGAGAGGGTGCGGGCTTCACGATGGCGATGCAGTCGCTCGACAATGGGCGTCTCGGAATTGCAGCACAGGCCATCGGAATCGCGCGCTGCGCGCTCGAGCATGCAACGCTTTATGCCGGCGAGCGCCGCCAATTCGGCAAGCCGATCAAGGAATTCGAGGCCATTCAGTTCAAGCTCGCGGACATGGCCACGCGAATCGCCGCGGCCCGCGCGTTGCTGTATCAGGCTGCAGCGGCGAAGGATCGCGGCGAGCAGATCACGCAGTACAGCAGCATGAGCAAGCTCTTCGCCAGCGAAACGGCCATGTGGGTGACCACGCAGGCTATTCAGATCTTCGGCGGGTATGGTTATGTAAAGGAATATCCCGTCGAACGGCTGTTTCGGGATGCGAAAGTGACGGAGATCTACGAAGGAACGTCGGAGATTCAACGAATCGTGATTGCGCGGGAGCTGTACTCGCGCAGTCCGTGACGCATCGGAACCTCGTCTACTCAATACACATATGACTGCCACCGCCACGTTCACCAACGCTACGTCCTCGTCTTCGAGCGGCCTGTTCGACCGGCTCGCGCAGATGGGCCACGAGCAACTCGTGCTCTGCAGCGATCCGTCCGCGAGCTACCGCGGCATCATCGCCGTCCACTCCACGACACTCGGCCCTGCGCTCGGCGGCACGCGCTTCTGGAGTTACGCGAGCGACGAAGAGGCGATCATCGATGCGCTCCGCCTGGCGCGCGGGATGACCTACAAGAACGCGGTCGCCGGTTTGAATCTCGGCGGCGGCAAGTCGGTGATCATCGGCGACAATCGCACGGCGAATCGCGAGATGATCTTCCGCGCGCACGGCCGCTTCGTCGAGAGTCTCGGCGGACGCTACGTGACCGCGGAGGATGTCGGCACGAGCACGAGCGACATGGATCTCGTGCACATGGAAACGGACTACGTCGCGGGACTCGCGGGGAAGTCGGGCGATCCGTCGCCCGTCACCGCGCACGGCGTGTTTCGCGCGATCGAGGCGTCGGCGCACTATCGCTGGGGCTCCGACTCGCTCGAGGGCAAGACCGTCGCGATTCAGGGATGCGGGCACGTCGGGATGTATCTCGCGCGCGAGCTCTCGGACGCGGGCGCGAAGCTGATCGTCACCGACATCGATGCGGAGCGCGTGCGCAACGTCGTCGAGGAGCTCGGCGCGAAGGCGGTGGAGCCGGGCGAGATCTACGGTGTGAAGGCCGACATCTTCGCCCCGTGCGCGCTCGGCGCGATCATCAACGACAACACGATCCCGCAGCTCAAGGTAGAAATCGTCGCGGGCGCCGCGAACAACGTGCTGCTCGAACCGCGGCACGGCGATGCGCTGGAAGAGCGCAACATTCTCTACGCACCGGACTACGTCGCGAATGCGGGCGGCGTCATCAACGTGTATTCGGAGCTCGCCGGCTGGGATTCGCAGCGCGCGATTCGCAAAGCCGACGAGATCTATCACACCATTCTCAGCATCTTCGAGATCGCGAAGAACGATGGCATCCCGACCCACGAGGCAGCCGATCGCCTAGCCGAACGGAGAGTAAAAGCGGTCGGATCGCTCGTAAAAACGTGGCCGCAGTGGCCAAACCGCTGAAATAGCGTGGCGTTCCCGATGCGGACTTCCTAGCTTCCCGAGGGGGGTCGGCGGATGATCCGTCGAGCGCCTCATGGACACCTCAACACTCGATACTCCGATGCTCTGGACCGATTGGGAATGCCGGCCGCCCGGCGCAAAGCTCCGTGAAGCCGATCCGGAGATCGCGAAGGTCATCGAAGACGAGATTCTGCGGCAGGGCGAAGGGCTCGAGCTCATCGCCAGCGAGAATTTCGTATCCCCCGCGGTGATGGAGGCGATGGGATCGCCGCTCACCAACAAGTACGCGGAAGGACTTCCGGGAAAACGCTACTACGGCGGCTGCGAAGTCGTCGATATCGCGGAGAATCTCGCGATCTCGCGCGCGAAGCAGCTCTTCGGCGCCGACCACGCGAACGTGCAGCCGCACTCGGGCGCGCAGGCGAATGCGGCCGTGATGCTCGCCTTCCTCAAGCCGGGCGACAAGATCCTCGGCCTCGATCTCTCGCAGGGCGGCCATCTCACGCATGGATCCCCGGTGAACTTCTCGGGGCTCATCTACAGTGCGTCGCACTACGGCGTGAACGATGATGGCATCATCGACTACGGCCGCATGCAGGAGATTGCGCGGAAGGAGCGCCCGAAGATGATCATCGCGGGCGCAAGCGCGTACGCGCGCATCATCGACTTCGCACCGTTCGCCGAAGTGGCGAAGGAGATTGGCGCGCTGTTCATGGTCGACATGGCGCACTTCGCGGGACTCGTCGCAACCGGCTTCCATCCGTCGCCCGTTCCGCTCGCAGATGTCGTAACGACCACCACGCACAAGACGCTGCGCGGCCCGCGCGGCGGCATGATTCTCTGCAAGGAGCAGCACGCGAAGGCCGTCGACAAGGCGGTGTTTCCGGGCACGCAGGGTGGGCCGCTCATGCACGTGATCGCCGCCAAGGCGGTTTCGTTCCGCGAGGCGCTCCAGCCCGACTTCAAGGTGTACTGCGGACAGATCATCAAGAACGCTCAGGCCCTCGCTGCGGCCCTTAGCGCTCTCGGATTTCAGATTGTCTCGGGCGGCACCGATAATCACCTCATGCTCGTCGATCTGCGCAACAAGGGTGTAACGGGGAAGGTTGCGGAGAAGGTGCTCGGCGAGGCCGGGATCACCGTAAACAAGAACACGGTGCCGAAGGAGACGCAGTCACCCTTCGTCACGAGCGGCGTTCGCATCGGAACGCCCGCGGTGACGACGCGTGGCATGAAGGAAGAAGAGATGGGTCGCATCGCCAACTTCATCGATCGCGCGCTTGCGGCACCGGAAGACGCCGCGTCGCTCGCGAAGATCAAGGCGGAAGTGAAGGACATGGCAAACGCCTTTCCGCTCTACACGGTTGCGGAGGCGGGCGCGGGCAGGTTGTAATCCGCGGTACGCTTTCCCATCTTGTCGCTAACCGGGAGCACGCTGCTCCCGGTACGGGAATTTACGGAGGATTCGCTGTTGCTTCTGGAGCGTTTTCGAGACGGGATCATGGATCGCATTCGCACGAAGGAGACGCGTTTCGAGGAAGACGCGTATCTCTTCGTGCTGAAGGCGCTCGAGTACTCGCAAACGCATCTCACGGAGCGTCGGCACATCACTGGTCGCGAGCTGGCATTCTCGGTTCGCGACCTCGCGCTCCAGATGTACGGCGTGATGGCGCAGGTGGTGCTCGAGCACTGGGGCGTGCGGGCGACCTCCGACATCGGTGACATCGTGTTCGTGCTCGTGGATCTCGGCTACCTCATCAGTCAGCCCACGGACAATCGCGCGGACTTCATCGGCGTGTACAACTTCGATCGCGCCTTCGAGCACGAATATCCGTGGAACGCCGCGGCGCTCGTTTGAGCGCCGAGTGCTCGGTCACTCGCTCGCAGCAATGAGCCAGACTCTCGAGCGTACAGTCAGTCGCGGCGGCCCATCAGGCCGCCGTCTTTCGTTTGGGCGCTCTCCGTGGCGAGCGGCGTGACGCTCGCGCGCGTGACGTCGGCGGCCGAGGCCGCGGCCCTGGATGCGCGCGCGATCGCGGCGGGGACGCCGGCGCGAACGCTCATGCAGCGCGCGGGCGAGGCGGCGGCGGCGGCGATTCGGCGCGCGTACCCCGACGTCGTTGGCGCGACGGTGAACGTGTACGTCGGCCCGGGAAACAATGGCGGCGACGGCTGGGTCGTCGCTCGCGCGCTGTCGGGAATAGGCGCGCGCGTGTTCGTGCGCGACGTGGGCGAGTCGCGCAGCGATGAGTCGAGGGCCGAGCGCGAGCGCGCGCAGCGCACCGTGACGCGCGGCGAGTCCGCCGATGCGCAGCTCATCGTCGACGCGTTGCTTGGCGTCGGCGCGAAGGGCGAGCCGCGCGGCGATATCGCAGCGTGCGTCGCGCGAATAGCGGCCGCACGCGCGCGCGGGACGGTGGTCGTGTCGCTCGATGTGCCGAGCGGCGTGGATGCGGACACGGGCGCATCGGCGGGCGCGGTGCGTGCGGATCTCACGCTCACCTTCGGAACGCTCAAGCGCGGGCTCGCGATCGCGCGCGGGAGCGCGGGGCGGATCGTGGTGCTCGATATCGGCCTCGGCAAGGCCGGCGCGGACGACACGCTTTCGCAGCTCGTCGACTCGCACTGGGTGCGCGCGCACGTGCCGCCGATTCTCGCCGATGCGCACAAGGGGACGCGCGGGAAGCTCATCATCATCGGCGGCCAGGTGGGGATGGCGGGCGCGCCGATGCTTGCGGCGCGCGCGGCCATTCGGAGCGGAATCGGCATGGTGCGCCTCGTCGTCGCGCGCGAGAACGTGCCGGTGGTGCAGGGTGCGGTGCCCGAGGCGCCGGCGCATGCGTGGCCGGAGAGCGCCGCCGATGTCGAGAGCACGATCACGGGATGGGCCGACGCCGTGGTGATCGGCCCGGGGCTCGGCGCATCGTATGGGAGTCGTGCGTTGGTCGATCGCGTGCTGCGCGACTTCCGCGGGCCGGTGGTGCTCGATGCCGACGCGCTGAACGTCTTCGCCGGCGAGCCCGAGGCGCTCGGTGAGTTGATTGGCGATCGCGCAGCGCTGCTCACGCCGCACCCCGCAGAATTCGCGCGCCTGCTCGGCGTGCACATCAACGACGTGCTCGCGCGCCGCTTCGACATCGGCGTGGAGCTCGCAAAGCGCACGCGCGCGACGGTGCTGCTCAAGGGCGTGCCGACGGTCATCGCCAACGGCGCGGGCGAGCGACTCGTGAGCTGCGCGGGAACTCCGGTGCTCGCGGCGGGCGGGAGCGGCGATCTGCTCTCGGGGATTGCGGGCACGCTGCTCGCGCAGATCGGCAATGCGCTCACCGCGGGCGCGTGTGCCGCGTGGGTGCACGGCCGCGCAGCAGAGATCGCGGGGCGCGGGCACGTGCGCGGGGTGACGTTCGCGAATCTCGATCTCGCGCTGCGCAGGGTGTGGAACGAGCCGCTCCGCGCGCTCGAGCCGCCGGTGCTCGGAGAGCTGTCAGCGGTCGGAGAGCGTTGAGCGCGATCGAGCTCGGCCCCGGCCGCGAGTTCGACATCATTCGCACCCTTCTCGCGCGCTGGGGATCGCGCGCGGAGGGAATCGGCGACGATGCCGCGCTCCTCAATGTACCCGCCGGCGAGCATCTCGTCGCGAGCGCCGACACGTCGGTGGAGCACATCCACTTCGAGCGCGCGTGGCTCACGCCGCGCGAGATCGCCTACCGCGCGACGATGGCCGCGCTCAGCGATCTTGCCGCGATGGCCGCGTCGCCGCTTGGCGTCTTGCTCGCGCTCGGGCTGCCCAGGTCGTGGCTCGATGCGGCCGGCGAGATCGGCGACGGCGTCGGCGACGCGCTCGATGTCGCGAAGACGATCGTGCGCGGCGGCGACATCACCGGCGCGAGCGATCTCACGCTCGGCTTCACGGTGCTCGGCAGCACCGCCGCACCGCTCCGCCGCAACGGTGCGCGGCTGGGCGACACGGTGTACGTCACGGGCAGGCTCGGCGGCCCCGGAGCAGCGCTCGCCGCGTGGCTGCGCGGCGATGCTCCATCGCCCAACGCGCGAGAGCGCTTCGCGCGCCCCGTCGCGCGCATCGCCGAGGCGATCTGGCTCGCGCGCGGCGGCGCGCGCGCGGCGATCGACATCTCGGACGGGCTCCTCGCCGACGCCGAGCACATGGCAGCGGCGAGCGGCGTGCGCATCCAGCTCGATCTCGAGCGCCTGCCGCTGTTCGAGGGCGTCACCCCACTCGAGGCCGTGGTGAGCGGCGAGGAGTACGAGCTCATCGTGTGCGCGGCGGCACTCAACGTCTCGGCGTTCGAGCGCGGGACTGGCCTCTTGCTCACCGCAGTTGGCCGCGTGCTCGAGCCAATTCCCGATGGCATCGGCGTTACCCTGCGAATGAACGGCGAGCGGCTGGCGCCAGTCGAGGGCTTCCGCCACTTTTCCTGAACATGCGCGCGCTTCTGGCCTACCCGATGATGGTGCTGCAGACGCTGATTTTCATCGTCCCAATCACCGTCATGACGCTGTTTCACATCCCGATTCCGCCGGACAGCTTCGTTGGACGGGGCGGCCACTGGTGGTCGTACTGGGTGCTGAAGGCCGCGGGCGTGAAGGTCGTCGTGCGCAATCCGGAGCGGGTGAGCCGCACAGAGTCGCGTGTGTACGTGTCGAATCACGTGAGCTGGTTCGAGATCTTCGCGCTCGCGACGGTCGTCGATCGCTACCGCTTCGTCGCCAAGAAGGAAATCCAGCGCGTGCCGCTATTCGGCAAGGCAGCCGGCGAAGTGGCGGCGATCTACATCGAGCGGAACAACCGCAAAGCGGCATTCAGCGCGTACGAAGAGGCGGCGGAGCGCATCAAGGGTGGCCTCAACGTCGTCGTCTTTCCCGAAGGGACGCGCGGGCGCACATATGAGCTGCGCCCGTTCAAGAAAGGCCCGTTCGTGTTGGCGATCGCCGCGCAGGTGCCGATCGTTCCAGTGATCACGTGGGGGTCGAAGGAAGTGCAGGCGAAGGGTGAGATCGCGATACATTCCGGGACGATCGAGCTGACATTTCTCGAGCCCGTCGAGACGAAGGGAATGACGTACGAGGATCGCGACGCGCTCGTCGAAGTCGTCTGGAATCGCATCGCCGCAGCACTTGAAGAGAAGGGCGTTCCAATTCACCGGCCAACACCAACGGAAGCGGCCGCACTGCACGCAGAGTGACCGCACTTCAACCGAGAGATTCATGTCAGAGATCGTAGACATCACCGCGCGCGAGATTCTGGATAGCCGTGGCAATCCGACCATCGAGGCGGACGTGCTGCTGGAGAGTGGTGCGATGGGCCGCGCGGCGGTGCCGAGCGGCGCCTCCACGGGCGAGCACGAGGCGCTTGAGCTGCGCGACGCGGATCCGAAGCGCTACCTCGGCAAGGGAGTACTGCGCGCGGTGCAGCACGTCGAGGAGACAATCGCGCCGGCGCTGCGCGGAATGCAGGCGATCGACCAGATCGGCATCGATCGCGCGCTCCTCGATCTCGATGGCACGCCGAACAAGGAGCGGCTCGGCGCCAACTCGATTTTGGGTGTGTCGCTCGCGACGGCTCGCGCGGCGGCGGAGGAGCTGGGGCTGCCACTCTTCCGCTATCTCGGCGGCCCGATGTCGCGCACGATGCCCGTGCCGATGATGAACATCCTGAACGGCGGCGCGCACTCGACGAACACGGTGGATTTTCAGGAATACATGATCGTCCCCGTGGGCGCGGAGACGTTCGGCGAGGCGCTGCGCATGGGCGCCGAGGTCTTTCACTCGCTGAAGAAGGTGCTCGTGAAGCGCGGGCTCGCGACGAGTGTGGGTGACGAGGGTGGCTTCGCCCCGGATCTCAAGAGCGACGAGGACGCGCTCAAGATCATCATCGAGGCGATCGAGGCCGCGAAGTACGCGCCGGGGAAGCAGATCGCGATCGCGCTCGACTGCGCGGCGAGTGAGCTCTACGACAAGCAGGGGAAATACACCTTCAAGAAGAGCGGCGGCGGCACGTACGACGCGGCCGGAATGATCGAGATGTACGCGCGATGGATGGAGGAGTATCCGATCGTGTCGATCGAAGATGGACTGGCCGAGGATGACTGGGACGGATGGGTGGCGCTGACGACGGCGCTGGGCGATCGCGTGCAGCTCGTCGGCGACGACATCTTCGTGACGAACACCGAGCGCCTCGCGCGCGGCATCGAGGGGCACATCGCCAACGCGATTCTGATCAAGGTGAATCAGATCGGGACGCTCACGGAGACGCTCGAGGCGATCGAGATGGCGCGCTCGGCCGGCTATCTCTCGATCATCTCGCATCGGAGTGGCGAGACGGAAGACACCTTCATCGCGGATCTCGCAGTGGGGACGGGCGCGGGGCAGATCAAAACAGGCTCGGCGAGTCGCACGGATCGCGTGGCGAAGTACAATCAGCTGCTGCGCATCGAGGAGATTCTGGGCGATGCGGCGGAGTATCCGGGCGGCGCGATCTATGGTTTGTAGCGTTTCGTAGCGAGTCAGCGTATGCGCGGGAAGTGGAGTCGCATCATCTGGATCGCGATCGGTGCCGTCGTGCTCGTGTACGCGCTGCAGGGTGGGGAATACAGCACGACTGCGCTCCTGAGTCAGCGAGCGCGTGCGACGCGAATGCGTGCGGGGATGGACTCACTGCGCCACGAGATCGACTCGCTCGCGAAGGTGAAGAAGGCCGTGCAGGCCGATCCGGCGGTGCAGGAGCGGATCGCGCGCGAGGAGTTCGGGATGGTGCGCGGCAACAAGGAGATTTTGTACCGTTTTGCAGAGCCGGATAGCGCCCGCAATAGCGCCCGCAAACCTTGACACGGCTCTGATAAGCCCGGATACTTGACGTCCTGGCGCGGGGTGGAGCAGCCTGGTAGCTCGTCGGGCTCATAACCCGAAGGTCGCGGGTTCAAATCCCGCCCCCGCTATTTTGAAGCTTGCATGAGAGGCCGGACCGCTTGTTGTGGTCCGGCCTTTTGTCATCTGTGCGCATTGCGCATCCTGTAGTACCCGCTTGGCAATGTCAGTTTTTTCGAGGAGCGTACTATGCACAGAACACATGGCATTTCCGCAACGGCGCTCGCGCTGTCTGTGACCTTCGCAACTCTCGGCGGTTGCGCGAAGCACGATGCAACACCGGCGGACAGCGCGGGAGCGTCCGCGCCATCAACCGCGGCATCTACGAGCACGATGCCAACCGACATCACTCCCGTGCGCGGCGCGCTCGCGAGCGTGAGCGACAGCGACCTCACGGTCACGACGGCAGCCGGCGATGTCCACGTCGCGATTGCGTCGCCGCTTCATGTCTTCTCGCGAGTGACGTCCGATCTCTCGCACGTGACGGCGAAGTCGTTCGTCGGCGTGACGTCGGAGAAAGAGGCGGACGGGAGCCAGCGCGCGACCGAGATTCACATCTTCCCCGAGGAGCTGCGCGGCACTGGCGAGGGGAGCTATCTCATGACGCAGCCCGGCGCGCACGATAGCAGCCGCAGCACGATGACCAACGGCACCGTCCAAGCTTCGCCCAAGGCGGGCGGCCCCCCGCGCATGACGAATGGCACGATTGCCACGAACGATGCCGGGAAGCTCACGGTCGACTATCACGGCGGCTCGCAGACGATCACCATTCCGCCCGGAGTCTCCGTC
>Ga0075521_10000089_pt1 | contig 19327 bp, 14 predicted proteins | sample NGEPerD_FD_74785 | JGI IMG/M metagenome (GOLD analysis project Ga0075521, IMG submission 74785) | Arctic peat soil microbial communities from the Barrow Environmental Observatory site, Barrow, Alaska, USA - NGEE PermafrostAB12-D | ecosystem: Environmental > Terrestrial > Soil > Wetlands > Peat ...
GCTCTGTAGCATGACTGATCACGTATCCGACTTTTGTACTGACTGCATTTACAAAAATAAAAACGGGCAGCAGAATGATTAAAAAAGAAACCAGCATCAGCAGCGAAGCGGCTGTAGCCGGCTTCCATTTTCGTTCCAGCATTCCTTTCATAAATTTTCGCATCAATACATAAAAGGTAACAGCTCCAAGAAAAGAGGGCAGAAAATATTTCAGGTTGGTGTACAGCACAATTCCCATGACGAAGAGTACAACAATAAAAAAGAATTGCCTCAGTTTTTCCTCTTCGAAAGTTTTCATCGTTCCTGTTTAAAGCAAGATACAAAGACTCTCTGTAGCGGCGCTGGATCCGATTCAGATTATATTCATCCTGTCCGTAAACAAACGGTTTTAAATTTTAAGTACTTTTAAGGCAATCTTAAGAATATGCGCCAAATTTTCTTCATTTGCCAGTTCATTTTTACATCCACCGTTTTAATCGCACAGTCCGCCCAGATATCGGGATTCAGTGATGCCGGAGCCATGGAAGAGCTTAAAAAGGAAAAAACATTTGATGATTTAATTAATGCAGGGCATATAGGCGAAACCATCAGGGATTTATCTTCCAGGCCACACCATGTTGGTTCGCCCGGCAGCAGGGAAGTCGCCGAAAAAATCCGGCAGCTATTCACCAATTACGGATTCACCGTTCGCATGGATGTTTACCAGGTTTTGTTTCCAGTACCCAAAGTAAGGATATTGGAAATGACTGCCCCGCAGGTTTACCACGCGTTATTAAAAGAACCCGCCTTGAAAGAAGATGCAAGCAGTGCACAGGAAGGTCAGCTGCCCACGTACAATGCCTGGAGTGCAGACGGCAATGTGCGTGCAGAACTGGTTTATGTGAATTATGGTTTGAATGCAGACTATGAAGATCTTACCCGCATGGGTATAGATGTGAAAGGAAAAATCGTAATTGCGCGATACGGACAGAGCTGGCGTGGCATCAAACCGAAAATTGCACAGGAACACGGAGCCATCGGCTGTATTATTTATTCTGATCCAAAGGATGATGGTTATTACCAGGGGGATGTGTATCCAAAGGGGGCATTCAAAAATGAATATGGCGTGCAGCGGGGCAGCGTAATGGATATGGTGGTTTACCCGGGAGATCCGCTGACACCAGGTGTGGGCGCAACAAAGGACGCTAAAAGATATGCAACGCACCAGGATGCACCGAACCTCCTCAGGATTCCGGTATTGCCCATCAGTTATCACGACGCCATGCCTTTGTTGGAATCATTAACGGGTCCTGTTGCACCTGAAAACTGGCGAGGTGCCCTGCCATTCACTTACCACGTCGGACCAGGCAAGTCTACTGTTCACCTGGAATTGCAATTTGACTGGACAATGGTTCCCTGTTACGATGTGATTGCGATGATCAGGGGCGACGAATTCCCCGATGAATGGGTGATTCGCGGTAACCACCACGATGCCTGGGTAAATGGCGCACAGGATCCGATTAGCGGACAGGCATCCATGTTAGAGGAAGCAAAAGCGCTGGGTGGGATGGTGAAATCGGGTTGGAAGCCCAAACGCACAATCGTCTATTGTGCATGGGATGGTGAAGAACCCGCCCTTGTCGGATCGACAGAATGGGTGGAAGATCATGCTGCGCTATTACAGCAGAATGCGGTTGTTTATATCAATTCTGATGAAAATGGAAGAGGATTTCTGAATGCGGGAGGTTCTCATGCGCTGGAGAAACTGGTGGATGAAGTAGCCAAGGGTGTTCCGGATCCACAATCGGGCGTAAGCATTTACGAACGACTGAAAGCTCATCAGGTCCTAACGGCTGCAAGTCCTGCACAGGCCAGGGAAATGATGGATAAGTCCAGCCTCCATTTACAGGCGCTGGGTACAGGCTCGGATTTCTCACCATTTCTTCAACACCTGGGCATACCCTGCCTGAACCTGGCTTTTTCCGGTGAAGACAACAGTGGCGATTACCATTCCATTTATGATTCTTATGAAAATTTTATCCGTTTCATTGATCCCGGATTTGTTTATGAAGCAGCTCTTTCAAAAATGGCAGGTCACTCTGCCCTGCGCATGGTCAATGCGGATATACTTCCTTTCGATTTCAGAATTTTGTACAGGGAAATAAAATCTTACACCGCGGAATTGCAAACACTATTGACAAATCTTCGGGAAACCACTTCCATCAGTAATGAGATCATTAAAAAGAAATATTGGATCATCGCTGGTGATACGTCCAGGCCTTTTATACCTGACGCTTTAAAACAAGGGGTTCCTTACATTGATTTTTCACCATTAGAAAACGCGGTCACCGGCTTAGGCAAGGCTGCAGATCATGCTTATGAACTATCGAAAAATACTTCGCCCGAATCAAAACAGGCAGACAGCCTGAACCTCCGGTTTTACAGGGCAGAACAGGAACTCCTGCTCGATCAGGGACTGCCGCTCAGACCCTGGTACAAACATGTTTTATATGCTCCGGGTTATTATACCGGCTACTCAGTTAAAACCCTGCCGGGTATAAGGGAATCCATCGAACAGCGGAATTTTTTACAGGCAGAAATTGAAATCAGGAGGGCAGCGATGTCCATTAATAAGCTGGCTGCATATCTTGCAGCTTTGTAAGTTTACAAAATTAACTATTGGGATATACGAATGTATATTTCACATTTTTGGATCGTTTGATAAAACTGATCCAGATGGCGGCATAAAAGGACATTCTTATGAACTGTGTCAACATTTGCTGCCGCAGGCTGATCATTGAACCCGGCAGCGGGACGTTGTAGTAAGCCAGGACCAGAATAAATTGTGCAATAAGAAGTATAAGGGTGCAATAAATAAACATAGAAGGAAAAATATCCCTCTTGCCAAAAAACCAGAACAGCAGGGCTCCTGTGCCTGCTAATGAAAACAAGGAAATAATCAATTCAAAAACAAAAATGGCCTGGAGCTTAGCCCCTCCCAATATTTCAAGCATGTTCCATGTAGACGCAAGGTAATAATGCTCATTCCAGAAATAATATCCCTGCGCGACCATGCGGATCATCAACGTGACGCCCAGGAATATGATCCACCCCCCCAAAGGTATCGCCGCATCCAAACGCTCATCCTGTAATTTCGTTTTTTGATTCATGAAACGAAATATCATGGTGAACAAGACCCCCAGGAAAAAACTGAGCCAGACAGTCATCCAGTTGATATTGGAAGCCGGAACCCGGCTCTGCTTTGAGTCGGAAGATGTGGCTGATAAATCAAATTTTGTAAAATTTAAACTCAGGCAATTTTCAATCTCCTTAAAATCTGTTTTGTATTTCCTCACGTCATCGGCAGGAATATACCCTTTGAAGGTTTTAAAATAATAGGAAAAACTCAGGTGATTCCCGTCTGCCACAGGCGTAAAATCAAATTGGTAATAGTCATTTTTTATATGCACGGCCGCCATATCCATGGGCCAGGACTCCGGCATGGTCACGTGCAGCTCATATTCCTCGGAAAAAGGAAAATCCAGGGAAAGAGGAATACTATCTGCGTGAGCAGCCGGATCCGGTATCCTGGAGGAAATCGATTTAGCGTAGAATGTCAACACCATATTACCCGCTTCATTCCTGTGCCAGATTTTCGGAATGGTGTAGGATTCCTCTGTGGTTACCTCATTCTTCAGGCTGTCGTCCTTGTGATCAACGGGCGACACGGATTGAATTCCTTCAAAATCTTTTGCATAATACTTCAGATAGTCCTGAGTAATATCCTTCCGGCTTGAAGTGGATAAATTCTCCCGAATATCATCGGCTGCTCCCCCTCTGTAAAGGCTTGTCACTTTCAGAAAACTGGAATCATTGTTGAATCGTATATCGAATTCATCCGTTATAGATGTGGAATGAAGGGATCCCGGTTCCACGTTGGTCAGCTGATTTTCCCCGGGTTTCAAAACCAGGGCCAGCCCATAGTCAGGTATGAAAGCATTGATGAGCTCTCCTCTTTGAAGAGAAATCGTAGGATCAACAAACACATAACCTGAAGAACGGGGAATTGCAACGATTGCATGATCGAAGGCCATCGGTGATGGAACGGCATTCGCCAAGTTTTCTCTTTCGGAACTGTTGGTCAGGGCTACATATGCCATGATATGTTCGTGACGCAGGATCATGGTCAGGAGAAGGGATTTGTCTTTACAATCCCCAAACCTGCCACTGTAAACTGTTTCAGGTGCATATGGCTGGTGGGTATTGCTGCCAATTTCCAGGCCCAGGTACCGGATCTGATCCTGCACAAAACGGAGAGCCAGGTTCGCAAATATATCCTGGTCACCAGCTGATATTTTTCGCCAGGAATCTATTTTCTGCAAGAGTGATACCGGTAGTGAAAATTGATAGTTATTGAAAATCCTTAAGCCCCATTCAGATACCTCAGTCCAGTTTTGATATTCACTGATACTTACATAAGGATCATTTGTAAACCATGACGGTGTATTGGATTCTCCGGATCCGCTGGCTAAAGGCGGATTCTTCCATTGATAAGAAGTTAACCCGTTAATATTTTCCCGGGTTGGCTGGACGGCACGGTTAAAAGTTTTAATATATAATTTAATCCGGCCGGGCGCCAGTATATTCAAATAGTAATTGGCTACTGGTGTGCCACTGTTAAAATAAAAATCAGCTGCATAACGGCCGTCAAACACGGGATTGAAGCCAACCAGCGAATAGGACACATCGATTAAGTCACCCTTCTGAACTCCTTTCAGTATCAGGTACGCACGCTTGATGCCATTGTATTCGTAGTCCAATGCGTTCGATTCTTCGTCCACGATCTTTATCGAACCTGCATTCAGCTGATTGATCGTTTTTCCATCCCTGATAATTTTCACAATATGAAAAAAAAGCTGCTGGAACTGCGGAGCAAAATTTACCGAAACTTCTGAAGCATCCTGAACGCCGGATTCATTGATGATATGCCTCGTATAGTGCAGATATACGGTTTGGTCAGCCAGATTCACCTGGCGGTTCATCAATTCGTAATAAAAGCCACCGCTGACGTCTTTCAGATCCGGAATCCGGGAGGTTTCCCGGGTAACAGGTAAAATCCAGGATGGATCCGGTCTAATCTTAACAATGCCGCCGGCAAATAAAAAGGCAGTTGCCTGCAAGGTTATAAACAGCGAGAAAATTCGGCGCACGTTAGTTGGTTCGGGTTTCTCAAACTTAGCGAATAAAAGGTAATTTTTACTGCTTAGACCCCCATTTTACGCAACCCGGGGCACAAAATGCCGTACTCTCTACTAAACACGACGAATCCTGAAATTCAATTGCAAATTCACCGGCCTGGCAGCGATAAAAAGTTCCTATTTTGGGCCGTCCGGGCAGGTGGCGTTGGAAATACCGGTAGGAAAACAATCAGACTGCTTATGGAAGAATGTAATAACCGTTTAAACACCATTTATGTGTAATGGGGGCCCCAAAGAAGGCTGAAGGAGTTGAAAAGTAGTTGAGTGTGCGTTAATTTTATGCCCCATTAGGTTACGATCCTCAAGACAGGAAAGACCAATGCAGATTGTAAATCTTTTTAAGAAGCAGGTGAATTTGGACATTATACAGATTATAGAAGGTTGCAAAAAACAGGATGCGCGGAGTCAAAAGATGCTCTACGAGCGTTTTTATGGGTATGCCCTGAAAATTGCATTTCGTTATGTGTATCGATATGATGTGGCAGTGAATGTGACCAATGACGGGTTTGTTAAGGTATTCCGGCATATTGAAAGGTTTCGCTATGAAGAAGAACAATATCCTGAAAGACTGCTTATGGCATGGATGAAACGAATCGTCATCAATACGTCTATCGATGAATTGCGGCGAAACAACATGACGCCGGAGATTGGTGGCATACCTGAACACGTATGGGAAGAGCCTGACAATAGTCAGAAAGCAGACCAGCTCCTGTTATATAAAGAGCTGATCAGTTATGTTAAAAGCCTGCCTCCGATGTACCGGATTGTATTCAACATGTTTGTGCTGGATGGTTGTACGCACTTTGAAATTGCGGATTTCCTGGGTATTTCAGTAGGCACGTCAAAATCAAATTTATCCCGCGCAAGGGGCATACTTCAAAAGATTATCAAAGAACGAGAATCGGAAAAGTCATGGAGCATGTAAACGACGATATGGACGAACTTTTCAAAAAAGCCGGCGAACTATATCCGCTCAAAACCTCTGAGTCGGATTGGGACGGCGTGATGGGCAAACTCCGGGATGAGATTTCCGGTGAGAAGGGGATGCCGTATGCTGTACCTGCCCGGGGTAATTCAAACAGGCGCAGGTGGCTCTTACTAATCCTGGTTCCGGCTTTTGTTTTCAGTCTGATTTATTTTAGCGGGTCGCGGGTTAGCGAAAAAAACACACAAGCCCTGAGCAAAGGCGATAACCATCCTGCCAATAAAAACAGTCCGGTTACCAATACAATTTCCAGTCCCGGGGATCAGGCTTTCAAAGAAGCTCCGGCTGGCCCGGAGTCTCAGGGGAAAACAACGGCAGACCTCGCATCAACCGCACCGGTGTCTGTTACCAAAAACAAGTCCGATGAACATGCGGCCAAAGAGACTGCTCAGATGAAATCTGCCGGGGAAAATACAAATGGTAAAATGGTTGCATCTGGTAAAATCCTCCAGGAATCTGCCTCCGTTCCATATGCTGCAACGGAAACAAAAAACCATTCTGATCCGGAATCATTTCCTGAGCCGGTTGAAAAAGCCCTGTTTTTATCCGTCTATGGTTTGAATGAAAACCCATCGGTTTACGGAAAACCTTTCCCCCCGTTGGTTCTAAAAGATATCACCCTGAATGCTGAAACGTCTGGAACTTTGGCAAAAACAAAAACAGATAATACCCATTCGCCAAAGGGGATTTATGCAGTTGTCCTGGGAGGTCCCGACTTCAGTATGGTGGCTTTTCAATCCACGGAGCAAGCAGGTTATAGTATTGGCGCTTTGCTGGGTTATCGTTTTAACAAACATATTGCTATTGAAACGGGCCTGTTGTGGGACAAAAAAAATTATTATTCAAGTGGCGAATATTTCGACAAAAGTAAAATTTACAATTTCCCATCCGTTGAAACGATATCAAGCGTGAATGGCAATTGCAATATGTTCGAAATTCCTTTAAACTTCCGATATGATTTCGCAAACAACGAGAAACATGGATTTTTTGCCACTGCGGGACTTTCATCTTATTTGATGAAAAAAGAATATTACAAATACAATGCAGATAGCGCCGGTTACCGCCCCTGGACGGGTGAAACGACCTATAATAACGCCTCTAAAAATTTCTTCTCGATCCTGCAGCTTAGTGCCGGATATGAGCGAACTATCGGACGAAATACAAAAATCCGTATCGAACCGTACATGAAAATACCGTTACAGGGTATTGGAATCAGCAATATGCCAATTTCGAGCGTCGGCCTGTACTTCGGTATAAGTCATTCATTTCGTTAACACCAAATCACATAGTGATTTTTATGCGAAAAAAATATCTTTTTGGCATCGTCATCCTATTGCTTATTCTGGCCGCCTTCGGCATTTACCAGGTGTACAAACCTCACCGGAATGCCGCCGGAGAAGAAGCAGCTGCCAGTCTCGCTGCTCCGGATCTGTACCTTGAATTTCAACATGATGAAAACGCCGCGAATAAAAAATGGGTGGGGAAAGTGATAGAGGTATCCGGGATCATTACATCCGTGAATGAATCGGCCGCTTATGTTTCCATAAATCTCAAGGCTGCAGCTGAGGGAGGCATCAATTGCAGCATTTTAAAAAAAGACCTGAACCCGGAAGACAAATTAAAAGCGGGGGATTCGCTAACCATCAAGGGCAAATGTACCGGATTCCTGATGGACGTGAACCTGGTGGACTGTGTGATAAAAAAATAAATATATCGTGCAAGATATTTTGAGTTAGTGATCCACAATCATAATATAACATGAAACGATCCCCAATTATATTAATCATACTCTGTTTCTTTTCCATTTTTTTTGAGAGTTCCTGTACTCATGAAAAATTGGCTGTGGAATGTGATACGAGACAAATGAGTTACCAATACAACATACAACCCATCCTAAAAAATAACTGCTATTCATGTCATAGCCGTGGAAACACCGCAGGCAGTTATGGTATACTGTTGGATAGTTATGATAGTTTGGTATTACCGGGATGGGTTAATCCCCTTCACGCTGATAAGAGTATTCTTATTGGAGATATAACACATAGGCCGCCCGATTCTACGTACAACTATGTTCCAATGCCCTATATGAAACATAAGCTGGATACCTGCAGTATCAACCAAATCGCCGCTTGGATTAATGATGGCGCTTTCGATAATTAAATTAATTATGATGCCTATACGATTCTTTTTAGTCGCTCTATTTCTCTTATGTATTTCATCCGTCGGCTTTTGTCAGAGTTATATGACAAAAAACGGGTTTATCGGATTTTATTCCAAAACGCCTTTAGAAGATATTCGAGGTGAGAATAATCAAGTGTACTCTGTACTGGATGCGACCAATCATAGGATCGCATTTGCCGTCCTGTTGAAGGGATTCCTATTCACCAAAGAACTCATGCAGGAACATTTCAATGAAAACTATGTGGAAAGCGATAAATACCCAAAAGCCACTTTTTCAGGCTCCTGTTCCGGGGATATGGATCTGACCAAAGATGGCATCTACCAGGTCGTGATCAAGGGCGATTTAAATTTACATGGAGTAACCAAACCGATTGAAACCACGGCCCAGCTGGAAGTGAAAAACACCCACATCAAAGGCAGTTCCACATTTAAATTAAAACCGGAAGACTTCAATATTACCATACCAGCCATAGTAAGAGAAAAAATTGCCAGTGAAATGAACGTAAAAGTTCAGATCGACTGGGTACGTTCAAATTAACAAACATGAAAACCAAAAAAATCATTTTCCATCTGATCTTTAGTTTTTCGGCCTTCCCTGTTTTTGCACAGGACAGCCTGCTGAATAAATTAACCGATTCCCTGAATGCCGGTCATCAAACTGAATGGGTTACGGGTACATTTAAAGCTTTATATGTTGTAAATATGAAAACGATAGAAGCACCTGCCGCCGGAGCTCTGAATGTGGAATTCCAGCACCGGTTCGGTACGATAAATACCGGCTTCTATAATTTATTCGGATTGGACTTTGCCACCCTGCGCCTGAGTGTGGACTATGGCATTTCTGACCGCCTTTCAGTTGGCATCGGCAGAAGTTCATACCTCCAGACATTTGACGGATATGTGAAATATAAATTATTGCGGCAAACAGACAATTCCAATCGCATGCCTGTGTCTGTTGTTCTACTGGGAACTACGGATTATGTAACCCATCATTATCCAGTAAAACTAGATAACGCAAATAAGTTTAGTTATACCACGCAAATCCTGATCGCCAGAAAATTCAGCAGCCAGTTTTCTTTTGAACTCACGCCAACTTTTATCCACTACAATCTGGCAAGTCCCGGTGATCAAAATAATGTGTTCGCATTATGCGGGGGAGCCAGGATGAAGTTCAGCAAACGAATGGCGCTAACTGCTGAATACAACTATTTATTCCCGAATCAACTGGTATCGCCACTGGATCCTCCCGATCCTGCAAGAAGCAATTCCCTTTCTTTTGGATGGGATATTGAAACGGGCGGGCATGTTTTCCAGCTTGTCATGACGAATTCGCAAAGTATGGTCGAACCTCAGTATATCGGACAAACATCAGGTACCTGGAGCAAGGGATATATTTATTTCGGATTCAATATCGCCAGGAATTTCAATTTGAAACCTCATAATAAACCCAAAACATAATACAAAACACACTGGATAAATTGCTCAAATTGCATTTCGCGTCAAGCGTCAAGCGTCAAGCGTCAAGTGTCAAGCGTTAAGCGTTTTGCCTTACGCCTTATGCCTTATGCCTTATGCTTTATGCCTTACGCTTTACGCGTTAAGCATAAACTTCCGGATTAACAACAAAAGGAAGTCGTTCACCTTTTAAACCGGCGACTACATTTTTAGCAGCAATCAGGGACATAGCGGCTCGGGTTTCTTCCGTAGCAGAACCAATATGGGGCAATACGCATACGTTGGGCATAAACAACAATGGATGATCTGGCCGCATAGGTTCAGGATTCGTCACATCCAGCCCCGCACCCCAGATGATTCCGTTTTTCAATGCTTCCGTAAGGTCTTCTTCATTGTGGATTCCGCCCCTGGCTGAATTGATAAAAATGGCCGTCCTTTTCATCCTGGCAAAAGCTTCCTTACTAAAACGTCCCCTGGTTTCAGAGGTAAGCGCAGTGTGGACTGATAACACATCACTGATTTCCAACAGGTCGTCAAAAGATACCCAACGGGCTTGCAATTCTTTTTCCGCTTCCGGATGGCGTCCGCGGTTATGATAAATTATTTTCATGCCCAGCGCCGCAGATGCTCTCCTGGCCAGTTCAAACCCGATCTTTCCCAAACCAAATATGCCCAGGGTTCTCCCTCTGATATCGATACCGAGGTTAGCTGTCGGTTCGAAAAATCCCCAGTTGCCCTGATGGATTGAATTGTGCATGAATATGGCTTTGCGCGAAGAAGCCAGTATGAGCAACAAGGCAATATCGGCTGTGGCATCACTCAATACCCCCGGGGTATTGCCAATCGGAATTTTTAAATCAGTCGCTGCCGCTACGTCCACATTATCATAACCCACACTATGCAGGCTGATCACTTTTATATGTTTTACAGATTCCAGGAAAGCCCGGTCGATCCGGTTTCCACCTGCACTCAGGAGGGCGTCGGCTTTTTGGCAATGATCTATCAGCTCTTCCGAACTCAAATCCCTTTTGATCGTCCATTCGACGATGTCAATCCCGGCAATTCGCAGATACTGCAATCCGGATTCATGGATCTTTCTGCTGATAAATACTTTCATTCCAGTCCGTTTCTGATAAGATGCCGCAAATTACCGGCCTGATTTACTGCTTTTCAAGTTTTATAACAAATCCGCCGCCGGCAGCTAACGGAATTTCTAGCAACGTGCCCGGATCCGCTTTCATCGTTTTTATCAGGAGGGCATTCGGATTAAAGGGCGGCTTTAAATCATCCTGGTAAAGGGTAAGCTTCCATTGGCTTCCAGTTTCATTAAAAAATACCGGACGAAACTTCAATATCCTCGCAGAATCTCCGGTTATTCCCCCCACCCACCAGGTTTCATTCTTTTTTCTTGCAATCACCAGGTATTGATCAGGCCGGCCCTCGATAACGAAGGTTTCATCCCATGTTGTCGGAACATTCTGCAAAAAATCAAACCCGGGCTGGCCTTCGTATGCTTCCGGATAATCACAAACCATGGCATTGGCATTTTCAAGCACTACATACATGGCCAGCATATGCGAACGCGTTCCGAGTACGAGCGGACGGGTATACTGAGCACGGAATTTATCTCTTGTTACTGCCCTGAATCCACCCAGGTGATAATCCGTGCTCCCGGCAATCAAACGCGTGAAAGCAATATCCAGGTCATGATCCGGCGAAACACCTTCCGGATTCCACTTGTCATGTTCATAATTTAAAGCCCCTTCCCTGGTAAATTCATTGGGATAGGTACGGCTGAGACCCGTAGGTTTATACGCCCCGTGAAATTGAATATGAAGATGGTGAGCGGCGGCTTTTTGCAGGATTTCTGTTTGAATGTTCACCATTTCCTGATCGTCGCGATCCATGAAATCGACCATGAGTCCGGACAGTCCCCATTGTTCAAACAAAACAAATGCACTATCCAGTTTTGGATATAATGCTTTCCAATGAACCCATACCCGCACACCGACACCCTTACTGTGGGCATAGTCACAAACCTCTTTCATATCCAGACCAGGTACAGCTTTGAGCACATTACTATTCGGACCGGGCATGAAACTGATGCCATCGTCCTGGTACCATTGGTGAAGACCATACTCTACGACCGAATGATATTCGATCTTAGAGCGTGCGCAGAAGTCAATATAATATTGTTGCGTAACAAAATTATTTCCGGGTGCATTCAAGGTGTCGGTGGTTACGTTTCCGTTCCACCAGGGGAATGTCGTTTTGCCCGGTTTGAGCCAGCTTACATCTTTTAGCCTGCAGGGTGGTGCAAGATCAGTTATCAGGTTCGACTCCAGCAGACGTCCCGGTCCTTTGCTGATCAACATCACCCTCCAGGGACTCTCGTGTGGCAAAACAGCTTTCACTGCATATGAAGCATTTTCCGGCAGAGGAGAAAGTTGCGAGCAGAGTCCAGACTGGGTTTTGACGAGATACATCCCGGCATAGTCCAACAGAGCGGCTTCTGTAATGGACATGTATATATCATCCGGAAATTCCAGCAGGACTGGCATATCCATCAAACTGTCCTGAGGCAATTGGCGGAACTGCCGGTGTATATAGTCTCCTTCATGCGAACTGTGATAGTTAGGAAGCACGAGCGCATGTACCCTGGGGTCGCCGGAAATCTGAAACGACGAGCGCTCCTGCATGATCAACAGGGAATCGTTTTTTGTTTCCGGAAAGAGGTAACGGAACGCAAGCCCATCGTTGAATGCCCGGATCTGTATCCCGACTTTTCTTTTCGGGCTTTTCAATTCGGTCAGGTACAGGGTTAGTTGCCGGTAAGCATCATTGACCCCGCTGGATCGCCCGGTTAGCAAAGAATAACGCTCAGCTGAATCCAAACTTGCAAATTTCTCCAGTCTTACGCCCTGTATCAGCGAATCTCCATCAAAGACCAGGTTCAGGACCGAAAAATCAACGAGCAATTTTCCTTCATACAACACCCGGTATCCGGGGTGCCCGTTCCGGATTTCAAACTCATATAAAATTTTTTTATCAGGGCTTTGTAAACGCAAGGCTGGTTTGCGGATAGCAAAACCGGGAAGAGAAATACAACCTGACAATAAAACAAGCCATATTTTTTTCAGGCAGTTGACGCTAAGTAAATTCATTTGAATGATTTTACCCGTGAAGAGTTAAAACGACTACAGATGCAGGCGGTAACTCTACATTCAATATATTTTCATGCACAGATGCACCGGAAAATATTTGCGGTTTTATCTTTTCGGGATCGTCGAAACTATTATGATCCTGTATATTGGGAGAACGCAGGATCCTTCCCGAATCCAGTTTCATCGCTGCTCCCTGCCAGCGAATGCGAACCAGGTGCTTTTTATCCGGATCTACATTCACCAGGGAAATATGTGTTAATCCGGCAGAATCCCGTGAAGCGGATGCAGAAAGAGCAGGCAGGCTATCCGTACCTTCCGTGTAAAATATATTTTCCCATGTTACCGGGATCATCGTGGCATTCTGGTGCACGTTATACATTTCCATTACGTGGTAAGTCGGAGTAAGGATGATTTTTTCTTTATCAGTAAGAATGACGGCTTGCAGAACATTTACCATCTGTGCCAGGTTCGCCATTCTTACCCGGTCGCAGTGGTTATTAAAAATATTCAGTGTGATTCCCGCCAGCACAGCATCCCGCATGGTATTTTGCTGGAACAGGAAAGAAGGATTGGTACCGGGTTCGGCTTCATACCAGCCCCCCCATTCGTCGACCACCAGGGCGGTTTTTTTTTGCGGATCATATTTATCCATAACCGCTTCATGCCCCCGGACCAGCTCTTCCATTTTGAACGCCTGTTTCATCGTTGCGAAATATTGTTGTTTGCTAAAGGTTGCAGCGGGACCCTTGGCACTCCAGTCAATAACTGAATAATAGTGCAGGGAAACGCCCTCAATCAGATCCCTTGGAATATCCCGCATCATCACTTCCGTCCAGTGATAGTCCGATGCATTGGCTCCGGATGCTACGCGAAACAAATGGTGACTGTTTCCCCAGTCGGCCATAAATGTGGCATATTGTTTATAAATATTGCTGTAATACTCAGGGGTCATATGACCGCCGCATCCCCAGGTTTCGTTACCTACTCCAAAGAACTTCACCTGCCAGGGTTGGTCGCGTCCGTTGGCTCTTCGCCAGGACGGCATGGGACTGTTTCCATTTCCATTCACGTACTCCACCCATTGTGAAAGTTCCTGCACCGTTCCGCTCCCCACATTACCGGCGAGGTAGGGATCGGCCCCGATGTTTTCGCACATATTTAAAAAATCATGGGTGCCGAAACTGTTGTTTTCGGTAACACCTCCCCACCAAACATTAACCATGGACGGCCTGTCTTTCCTGGGCCCCACACCATCCTTCCAATGATAGGTATCTGCAAAACAACCTCCCGGCCAGCGCAGTACCGGAACTTTTAATTTTTTTAAAGCTGCCAGGATATCGTTGCGCACACCTGCAGTATTGGGTATTACCCTGCTGGTATCACCAACATAAATGCCATCATAAATGCAATGGCCCAGATGTTCGGCAAAATGGCCGTAAATGTTTTTATTAATAATTGTCTTAGATTCTGTCTGCTTCAACAGAAGCGTCGCCGTCTGGCTAAAACTGTTCAATGATGACACCGACAGAACAGCTAATAAAATACAATGGGTTTTTCTCATGATATGGCAATTGGTAAATGAAACGTCCTTTGGTTTCTGGGAAATAAATATACCATTTAAAGCTGAACGCGGAAAGCTGAACGCGGAACGCATAAATTCGAAAGTTCCCTGAAATATATGTGTTTGGCGTTTTGCGTTAGGCGTTCAGCGTTTAGCCTTAAATTGCGGCCTATGCAAGTTCAAATAGAAGCCGGATGGAAAAAGGTATTGGAAGCCCAATTTGGCAAACCCTATTTTTTGCAGTTGGTACATTTTTTAAAAACGGAAAAAAATATTGGTAAGACTATTTATCCGCCAGGCAGTCAGATTTTCAATGCATTCGACATGAGTCCATTTGAGAAAACAAAAGTAGTTTTGCTGGGCCAGGACCCTTATCATGGTCCCGGTCAGGCTCACGGACTCAGTTTTTCCGTCCCGGACGGGGTTCGTCCCCCGCCCTCACTACAAAATATCTTCAAAGAATTGTATACAGATATCGGAATGGCCATTCCTTTCGGTGGAAATCTGAGTTCCTGGGCCAGGCAGGGTATTCTGCTGCTGAATGCCTACCTCACCGTGGAAGCAGGATCACCGATGAGTCATTCCCAGGCAGGTTGGGGTGAATTCACCGATCAGGTCATTCACAGGCTTTCCGACCTGAAAACGAACGTGGTATTCCTGCTTTGGGGGAAATTTGCTCAGGAAAAACAGGTTTTGATAGACGAAACCCGGCACCTGGTATTGAAGGCTGCGCATCCCTCTCCATTCTCGGCGGACAAGGGATTTTTCGGTTGCAGACATTTTTCGAAAACTAATGAATACCTGATGAAAAACGGAATCGACCCAATTGACTGGAAAATATAAAACACAAAAATTCTTGACCTTGGGCATATTAAGAAATATATTCGGCAGGATCTGGGCGGCCTGGGGCGCATTGGTTTTTATATTGACCATGCTGATTTTCCTGATCCCGTTTTTCCTCTTTGTTTATTTCCAGCAGGAGCCCAGAAAAACTAATCGTTTCATTCTGTACTCCAGGACATGGATGGATGTATTCCTGGGCCTGATTGGATGCCCGCTAACCATTAAAGGGCGGGAATATTTCCGAAAAGGTGAAACCTATATCGTAGTTTCCAATCATAATGCACTCATTGATGTACCCGTTTCATCCCCTGGAATTCCGGGTGGAAACAAAACCATTGCAAAAGCTGAGATGGCGAAAATTCCTCTATTCGGTTTAATTTATCAGACGGGCAGCATATTGGTGGACAGAAAAAATGAGAAAAGCCGACGGGAAAGTTTTTCAAAAATGCAGGAAGTACTGAATATCGGTCTGCACATGTGCATTTATCCTGAAGGCACCCGTAACACGTCAACTGAACCCCTGAAACCTTTCCATGACGGTGCTTTCCGACTGGCCATCAGTTCCGGAAAATCAATCATTCCGATGATCATCTTCAACAGCCGCAGGGCCAACCCGCCAGATAAAGGATTTTTTCTCTGGCCCGTCAAACTGTATTTGGATTTTCTCCCGGAGGTGGTGGTGATGCCTGATGAAACGGTTGAGCATTTAAAAGCCCGCGTGTTTGAACAAATGAAAAATTATTTAATCCGGCATCAGTAAAAAGTGCGGGTTCGGTTGATATGCAGATCCCTTAAAATACTGGACTTGGGATTAATCGTGATATTGAAAGAACGATAGTAACCAACAGGCGTCACGTTGATCGACAATTGCCAGCAATGCATATCCCGCGAGAGGAAGGTGGTCAGGTTATTTAATGTCCGGTTCTTGATATCATAATAAATGTTGTAACCCATTTTCCATTTTTCAGTAAGGTTAAAATCCCCATTCATAATCAGGGAGGAAGCGATCTGGGTGACATATCTGCTGCCGGTTGGCGTAGCAACAAATGAATTGGTAAAGCTGAAAGCAAAAGAAACGTTTACAGACCAGGAGACATTGAAGTCTGCAAATTCCGCCGGATTCTGTCTTATATAATCCAGTTCGGCCTGTTGTTCCTCGGCGGTCATCGGTATCATGCCTTCAGCATTTTTTTTCTGTTCTTCAGCCTTCTTACTGTCTTTGGGTTTACTCTTGAATGAAGTCGATATGGCAATGTTTCCACCTATGATGCGGCCCAGGTTAAACCCGCCCCCTTCCCAGGCATATTTATTAATAGGTATGCCCAGTGAATCGTGCTGGTAAGGATTCAAAGTGCTTGTAGCCGAAATATTTACTTGTTTGAACAAGGTGCTGCGGAGGTAAAAATAAATGGGACTCAGTTTGAAACTGTCTGCCAGGTAATTGAAACTGCCATTGAATCCAAATCCGTCGATCAGTTTTACTTTTTCATTGGCTCCTGTGGTCGTGTCTGTCTTTGACCGGACTTTCATTTCAATATTATTGTCTACTCCGAAACTCATGCCGCCGAATGTGCCCGGAGAAAATGCGTTATATACATTTCCCGCGTACAGGCTCCTGTTTTCCGACCTGCCGGTATTCGTAATCTGAACGACTTTATAGTAATCTTTTGACAGGTCGGGTGAATATGAAAAGCTGATGGTTGGTCTGACCGTATGCCTGATGCCCATCACCCGGCTATTTTTTCCAAAGTTCTGAAACGTACCATACAAGGCTGTTGAAAGTCCTAATGAAAATGCTACAGAATTGGCAACATAAATACCCTTTTGCGAGGTAGTGTCCACCTTTCCAAAACCTTCATAAGGATTCCAATTATAGTCGTACTTGGTATTCAAAATCCTGTTCTGGTAATTGATGCCCGGCGTTACCTGTAAAAACCCGATCTGGGGAAGGGCAAGTTGGATGGGAATATTATTCTGGGCACCGTACTGGAAAGTATCCAGCAGATGTCCAAAACTGAACATCGAGTCGTAAAAACTGGTAAAACCGGTGATACTCGAATTCAGTCCGATTCCCAGTTTCTGATACCATTTAGGTGTTCCAATCAGATCCTTCGGTGCCAGGGGATAGACGGTGATTGCTGTGAACCCTATGGAAGGTGCATTGATATGAACCAGTTCCGTTACGTTATCCTGGTTGTGATTCGCGTTGACGGTTAAATTGTATTTACCGTCTCCAAATGTTTTTGAATAAGCAATGGAAGAATTGATCTGGTTATTATAAGGCGCTGTCGGATTGGTGATATTGTAATTGTTGAATTTCGCCGACATGAGGTTTACATTGGCGGAAAAATTCTGCCCTGGATGGGCCTTGTTATCGACGGTATGGGACCACTGAAAATTATAGGTTTTGAACTCATCATAGGGCGTTTTACCGGTATTGCTCAGGATCCTGGTATTCTGATATACAATATTCAACCGGCCGCTATAACGGTAACGAACCCTGTATTCCGGTGTCAGATAGAGATTATAACCACCATAAGAATACAGGTTGGCTTTAAATACCACATCAAAATTATCGCTCAGCACTTTATAGTAACCGAGACCAGTCAAACCAAGACCGTACTGGGAACTCACGTCGAAAGTTGGCGCCAGGAAACCGGAATGTCTGCCCTGGGAAATCGGGAAATAACCAAACGGTATGTATATGGGTATGGGAACACCTTCAAATTCCGGATGTACAGGGCCGGTTATGGCCATCTGTTTATTGATGAGTTTCATTTTATTGGTGCGGAATGCAAAATGGGGCGTGTCGAGGTTACAGGTCGTAAACCTGCCACGAAAAGCATAGTAATCATCTTTGGATATCTTTTTGATTTTTTCTCCCATTACATATATTTCGCCACTCTGCGTAAATGTATTTATGGTTATGCCCTTTTGTGTCTTCATATTAAATACCATGGAGTCTGACTCCATTTTGGTATCGTTCTGGGTCATTTTTGGGCGGCCGATCATCTCCCCTGCTGTGTCGCGTGCATATGTGGCCAGAAGCAGACTTTTGGTCTGGTCCATCCGTATATTATAGGCTTGCAGATCAATTTCCTTGTATTTGGTGACCGCCTTATTATACAAGGTGATGTTTTTGGTAGGTACATCAAGCACAACGGAATCCTGTGCACTATAGGAAATGGGCGCATCCAGGGTGTCCTTGGATATGGGAATATGTAGGGTATCGACTTGTTGCCGGACACTGTCTGAGTGAAAAGGCAGGGTATCCAGCATGCCAGAATCCTGAATCACGGTGTCTCTGGGGTTTTTGAAATTTTTTTTGGGAATGGTATCCCGAACTTCAGAAGAGAATCGAGCAGGATTATTGTAATAACGAGCTGAACTGTTAAGGGTTATACAAAAGAATAGGAAGGTTAAAATCAGCGCGGAAACGTATTTTAAGCTAATTTTGCACCCGTTATTCATATATTACAATGATACAAAAATAGGGGTATCTGTTTAAGTATTTGAGAAGTTTAACATCTTGACAGTCAAAAGAAAACTATGCTGAGAGTCTTATTCGGCGGGATCATTTCCACTTTCATTTTATTAACTTTTTCATCTTATGTTATCAACCACAGCCCCGCGGCAATAAAACTCCGGACCATCGTAATCGATCCGGGGCATGATCCCTGCGATCCCGGCACACATGGTCTGATATCTGCCGAAAAAGATGTGACACTGGAAATTTCACTCAAACTGGGAGAAGCCATCAAAACCAATTTTCCGAATACTAAACTCGTTTTTACCAGAACGACCGACGCCTGCGTTAATAACGCGACCAACCTGCACGACGATCTCCATGGGCGCGCCCAGATCGCCAACCAGGCCAAGGGCGACTTGTTCATCAGTATTC
>Ga0075521_10000090_pt1 | contig 19204 bp, 9 predicted proteins | sample NGEPerD_FD_74785 | JGI IMG/M metagenome (GOLD analysis project Ga0075521, IMG submission 74785) | Arctic peat soil microbial communities from the Barrow Environmental Observatory site, Barrow, Alaska, USA - NGEE PermafrostAB12-D | ecosystem: Environmental > Terrestrial > Soil > Wetlands > Peat ...
AGGTACTTGATGCGCTGCTTGGTGCGATTGGCGCGTTCAATGTCCACCCCGGCATCGGCGTAGGTGATGGAGCGGTCTTCAGTCGTATGCTGTGCCAAGAGTCGGGATCCCATCCAGAGGGCTCGTCGCCGCAGGTCTCGTGCAGGAAAAAGTGATTGTACCATTCTCTGTGCAATTGCTTAGCGATGGAGTCGCAGACTTTGTCACCACGATCAACGGTGGGCCAAATCGCTTCCGCGCCGTGACCTGACCATGACTTGAAAATCTGGCTGGGACTACACTAGACCTTCATACCCCTAATTTGAGGAATTCCATGACTGCTGCATTCAAACCCAACAAGCCCATCGGCAAGGCCGACCCCTCCTCCGACGTTTACCGGTCTGAAAGCCATCCTCTTGATCCATTATTTGCTCCCAGCAGTGTTGCTGTGATTGGCGCCACCGAGCGGGTTGGCAGTGTTGGCCGTTCCGTGCTGTGGAACCTGCTCAGCAGCCCCTTCGGCGGGACCGTCTTCCCGGTGAACTCAAAACGCCCCAACGTGTTGGGAATCAAGGCATATCCCAAGGTTTCCGATTTGCCTGACAAGGTTGACCTGGTGGTGGTGACCACGCCCGCCGATACGGTTCCAGACCTGCTGGCGGAATCGGTGGAAATGGGAATTCCCGCCGGTATCGTGATCTCGGCAGGATTCAAGGAGCACGGCGAGCACGGCAAGGAGTTGGAGAGGCAAATCACGAAAATCATCCGCGGCAAGATGCGGCTGATCGGCCCCAACTGCCTGGGGGTCATGAATCCGATCCGGGGCCTGAACGCCACCTTCGCCCACGCCATCGCGCGACCGGGCAACGTGGCCTTCATCAGCCAGAGCGGCGCGCTGCTCACGGCCATTCTCGACTGGAGCTTGCGTGAGAACGTAGGCTTCAGCTCGTTTGTGTCCACCGGCTCGATGCTGGATGTGAACTGGGGCGACCTGATCGACTACTTCGGCAGCGATCCCCGTACTCACAGCATCGTCATCTACATGGAGTCGATCGGCGACGCCAGCGCCTTCCTGTCGGCGGCGCGCGAGGTTTCGCTTACCAAGCCCATCATCGTGATCAAAGCCGGACGCACCGCCGCCGCCGCCAAGGCCGCGGCTTCGCATACCGGGTCCCTGACCGGAAGCGACGAGGTGTTCGATGCGGCATTCCGGCGCAGCGGTGTGTTGCGGGTCACCAGCATCTCTGACATTTTCTTCATGGCCGACGTGCTGGCCAAGCAACCGCGTCCGCGCGGCAAACGGCTGGCCATCCTCACCAATGCTGGCGGACCCGGCGTGCTGGCCACCGATGCTCTGGTTACAGGCGGAGGCGAGCTTGCCGAGCTTTCGCCCGTAACCATGGCGGCCTTCGACGAGATCCTGCCGCCGGAATGGAGCCACAACAATCCGGTAGACATCCTGGGCGACGCTCAGCCAGAACGTTACGCCAAATCGCTGGAGATCGCCGCGAAAGATCCCGCAATCGACGGCATGCTGGTGATCCTCACTCCCCAGGACATGACCAACCCCACGCTGATCGCCGAAAAGCTGAAGCCCTACGCCAAGGGTTTCGGCAAGCCGGTGCTGGCCAGCTGGATGGGCGGCGCGGAGGTTGCGGCCGGCGAACAAATCCTGAACCAGGCTGGCATCCCGACGTTTCAGTTTCCTGACAGCGCGGTGCGCGCTTTCAACTACATGTGGCGCTACGCGTACAACCTGAAGGGAATCTATGAGACGCCCACGTTGCCCCACCATGAAGAGGCGGCGGTGCAACGGGGCAAGGCGGAGCGCATTATCCGCGATGCGCGCCAGCAGGGCCACACCATCCTCACCGAGTACGAGTCGAAGGAGTTGTTGAAGGCCTACGGCATTCCGACGGTGGAGACGCGGATTGCCGTCACCGAGGACGAGGCGGTGCAGGCGGCGCAGGAAATTGGCTTTCCGGCGGTCGTCAAGCTGTACTCGATGACCATCACCCACAAGACCGATGTCGGCGGTGTGCTGCTGAACCTGCGCGATGCAGACGCGGTAAGGAAGGGCTTCCAGGCGATCAAAGCCGCTGTCGCCGAGAAGGCAGGCGCAGAACATTTCCAGGGAGTCACCGTGCAGCCCATGGTCAGGCTCGACGGCTACGAGCTGATCATCGGCAGCAGCGTGGACTCGCAATTTGGGCCGGTCATGCTCTTCGGTACTGGCGGACAACTGGTGGAAGTGTTCAAGGACCGGGCGCTGGCGCTGCCTCCGCTGAATTCCACCCTGGCCCGCCGGATGATGGAACAAACCAAAATCTTCACTGCGTTGAAGGGCGTGCGCGGACGCAAGCCGGTGGACATCGAAGCGCTGGAAGAACTGCTGGTGCGCTTCAGCCAGTTGATCGTGGAGCAGCCGTGGATTAGGGAGATCGACATCAATCCGTTGCTGGCCTCGCCGGAGCAACTGCTGGCGCTGGATGCCCGAGTTGTGGTGTATGGCCCTGAGGTGAAGGCAGACGAACTGCCCGAGTCGGCAGTCCGCCCCTACCCGGTCCGGCTGGTCTCAAACTGGAAGATGAAGGATGGCAAGGAGGTCGTGATCCGGCCCATCCGTCCGGAGGACGAGCCACTGATGATCACGTTCCACCAAAAGCTGTCGGAGAGGAGCGTCTATCTTCGCTACTTCCAGCCGCTGAAGTTGACCCAGCGCACCGCGCACGAAAGGCTGACGCGGCTCTGCTTCATCGACTACAACCGCGAGATGGCGCTGGTAGCCGAGCGCAAGAATGAAGCGGGCGAGACGGAGTTGCTGGCGATCGGTCGCTTGAGCAAAATTCATGGCCGGGACGAAGCCGAGCTGGCTGCGGTGGCCATCGACGCATCCCAGCACAAGGGCTTGGGGACAGAGCTCTATACTCGCCTGATCGCCGTGGGGCGCGAAGCGAAGCTGAAGAAGCTGATCTCGAATATGCTTCCCGAGAACCGCGAGATGCGAGCGCTGTGCGTCAAGCTGGGCTTCAAGATGCACTCCAGCCTCGAGGACAACATGATCCGGGCCGAACTGGACCTGTGAGTTTTTCGAAGCTGAATTCACGGAAGGCGCCGGGCAGTGATGCCTGGTGCCTTGTTTATTAGGGTGGTGCCCTACGGAGCGGCTCCACGCGGCCCGCAATCGTGACGCTGGCGACAACCTAATGCTATGATGCCAGTGCCAGCCGGAGTCCAATCCCGCACGGCGTTTGCGCTGCTCGATTCGCGGTGCCAAAGGGGCGATCGTTAGAACGTGCCGAGCGAAAAACAGGTGAAATGGTCGCAACTCCGGGTTGGGCTGACCGTCATCATCGCCAGCATCACGCTGGCCGTCCTGATCTTCGTGATGACCGGCACTACCGGCCTGTTCACCAGGAAAATTCTCATTCGCGCCTATGTTGACAATGCCGGCGGCCTGCGCGTCGGCGCCCCAGTGCGGCTGGAGGGCGTTGACATCGGAAACGTCACCCACATCCGTGTAGTGCACGACCCCCTCCGCAAGTTCGCCCCCGTCGAAGTCACCATGAAGATCACCACCAAGTACGAGGACACCATGCGGGCTGACTGCCACGCTTCCCTGAACACCGCGGGTGTGCTGGGCGAGGTCTTCGTCGATGTGGACTGTCGCGCCGCTAAAGGCGGTCCGCTGGTGAACGGCGCCGAGCTGCCCACGGATGATGTCACGCAATTACAGGATGTGGTGCGCGCCAGCCAGGGCACGCTGCAAAACGTTGACACGCTGGTGAAACGCCTGGACAACATTTTGACCTTCATCCAGAGCGGACAAGGTTCAATTGGCAAGGTCATTTACGACCCGTCGCTTTTCAATCGCGCCAACGACATGCTCACCCAACTGCAGCAGATCGTGGCTGAGGCAAACTCCACGAATGGCAGCATTGGCAAACTGCTGAACAGCGATGAGCTGTACAACAAGGCCAACTTGGCGGTCGATAACCTGAACAAGACCATCGACCAGATCAATAGCGGACAGGGCACGATCGGCAAGTTCATCAAAGACCCGGCGCTCTACGACAACGCCAACCAGACCATGGCGAAGGCCAACCAACTGATTACCGACATCAACGCCGGCAAGGGGACTCTCGGCAAGCTGGCCAAAGACGAGGAGTTGGCGAAGAAGCTCGACGTCACGGTCACGCGATTGAATTCCATCCTAGACCGGCTGGATAAGGGTGAAGGCACTGCAGGTAAGCTGATGGTCGATCCCTCGCTTTATAACAATGCCGACCAAATGCTGGTGGAGACTCGGAACCTGGTGGCAGCCATCCGCAAAGATCCCAAAACGTATCTGACGATCCACCTCAAGGTATTCTGATAAGAGCTGTAGAGCTGTTACCGCGGTCTCGACCTGTGGGGTTCCGGAAACAACGCCAACTTTAGTGGCATACAAAAGGCCTGCGAGTAACCGTTGCCACCACTTAGATGCAAAGTCTTGCACTATCTAGCGTGTTCACACTTGGCCTCTCGTAGCTAAGTGGCTGATTATGCTAGGCTACACAACATCGCGCCACTACTTCTGATTGGCAACATAACTGCTAGATAGGGTTCGTTACACTTTCCCTATACCCCTGTCGGTAACTAACAACACGTTCGATAACCAAGGAGAACCGAATGAAGAAGACGCTACTCGTTCTGGCTCTGGCGGTTGGTCTGCTGTTACCAGCTGCTTTGTTTGCCGATACAGCTGCTTGGGAATGGACCACGACCGGAATCGAGTTCACCAACGGTGACTGGAATTTCGGCCAGGTCTTCACCCCAACCACGAACATAACGGTCGACTTCCTGGAGTACTTTGACCCCTCCACTGGAATGCTCGACAGCCACCCCGTAAGCTCTGGAATGGCACGACCGGAGCGCTGGTCGCATCCTCGACCATCACCTCTGCTTCGAGTTTCTTTACCGCCCACTTCCTCTACAACCAGATTAGCCCGGTAGTCCTGCAGGCGGGCCAGATCTACGAGATCACTGGCGTCAGCGGAGTCGACAACTACGCTTATGGTGACACCGGTTGGACCTTGTATGCCCCTGTAACCTACTGGGGCTACAACTACTGCTTAGGTTGCGGAGACGTCTTCACCGGAACCGGCACGACCAATCTTGGTGTTGGCGATGCCTTCTGGGGACCAAACTTCGGTTGGACTTCGACCCCCACTCCTGAGCCAGGCAGCCTGATGCTGTTGGGCACGGGCGTTGTCGGCCTCGCCGGCATGATCCGCCGCAAGCTGTCCTAAACCTCCACCACGAGCAGGTCCACAGCCGGAGCCACGCGCTCCGGCTTTTTCATGGTGCCGAAGAGCCTGTCGCCCTGTCATCCGCCTGCCCCCCACTCAAGGTCGCCGCTCACCTCCCACCAATTTCCCAGTCTAAGGCGTTTGTAGTAGTGTGTCTGGTTGGAGATTTGCCATTCTTCCGTCTCCATCCGGGTGCATCCAGCCCTACCCTTCGTACGGTCTCGCGCGGGCTTCAAAGGCGTCGCGGGACAACAATTCATGATGTGAGGCAATCATGCCGATGCGAGTTTTTTCGGTTGTACTCCTGTTGTGTGCTGCAATCTTCTGTTCAGCTCAATCTCCATCTCCTTCCGGCGTCCCCAAAGAGATCCCCAGCTTCGATGTGACGGCGATCGACAAGTCCATCGAGCCTTGCGTGGACTTTTACCAATACGCCTGCGGCAACTGGATGAAGCACAATCCCGTGCCGCCGGATAAGTCGCGCTGGGGCCGCTTCGACGAACTGGCCGAACACAATCTCTACATCCTGCGCGACATTCTCAACCACGCCCAGGCTCCCGGAAAGCACACCGCGCCCGAGAAGATGGTCGGCGAATTTTACGGCGCTTGCATGGATGAGAGCACCATCGAGAAAAAAGGGACTGCCCCCCTCACTCCCGAACTGGCGGCCATCAACGGCGTAAACACAAAAGCCGACGTGATCAAGCAGGTTGCTGCCATGCACCAGAGCGGCAAGCCAGCGCTGTTTGCCTTCTTTGGACAGCCCGACATGCATGACTCGAACGCAACCATCGCGTATTTGGACCAGGGCGGACTTACCCTGCCCGATCGCGATTACTACATCAAGGACGATGCCAAGTCGGCGGAAACTCGCCAGAAATATCTCGAGCACATGCAGAAAATGTTTGAGCTGGCAGGCGACAAGCCCGACGTTGCCGCCGCTGAAGCCAAGACCGTGCTGGCAGTCGAGACGGGATTGGCCACGGCCTCGATGGACCGCACGCTGCGCCGTGACCCCAAGACGCGCGACCATAAAACGACAGTCACGGAAATCGCCGCCGCCGCTCCCAACTTCGATCTCACCGAATACTTCGCAAGCAATGGCTCGCCGAAATTCACCGCGCTGAACGTAGGCAATCCCGACTTCTTCAAGCAGGTCAACAGCCAGCTCGATGCCGTTTCGGTCGCCGACTGGAAGACCTACCTACGCTGGAAGACCATCAACAGCGAAGCGCCTACCCTGACCAAAGCGTTCGTCGAAGAAGACTTCTTGTTCAATGGCAAGTACATGTCGGGACAGCAGGAAATGGAGCCGCGCTGGAAGCGCTGCGTGAAAGCCACCGACCAGAGCCTGGGCATGGCTCTGGGCCAGCTTTATGTGGACCGAACCTTCGGCACCGCAGGCAAGGAGCGCACGCTCACGATGGTGAAGGCCATCGAGAGCGCAATGAAGCAGGACATCAACCAGTTGACCTGGATGTCGGACACAACCAAGAAGCAGGCGTACGTAAAGCTGAACACCATCGTGAATAACATTGGCTATCCCGACCAGTGGCGCGACTACAGCAGCGTGACCATCACGTCCGACGACTACTCCGGCAACACCGCGCGCGCGGGAGCGTTTGAAGTCAAACGCCAGTACGCCAAGATCGACAAGCCCACCGACCGTAAGGACTGGAGCATGACTCCGCCAACGGTGAATGCGTACTATCGCCCGCCGATGAACGACATCAACTTTCCTGCAGGAATCTTGCAGCCCCCCTTCTACGGCAAAATGATGGACGACGCCGTGAACTACGGCGCCATCGGCGTGGTGATCGGCCATGAACTGACCCACGGGTTCGACGACCAGGGACGCAAGTACGACGCGCAAGGCAACTTCCAGGATTGGTGGACGCCCGCCGACGGGAAGGAATTCGAGAAGCGCGCCGACTGCACCGCCAGCGAGTACTCCAGCTTTGTGGCCGTGAAGGACGACAAGGGCGAGGTGAAACTCAACGGCAAGCTGACTCTGGGCGAGAACACCGCCGACAATGGTGGCCTCAAGCTGGCGTACATGGCGCTGACCGAAATCATCGGCAATACGCCGGTGAAGCCGATCGACGGCTACACGCCCCAGCAGCGGTTCTTCCTGGCGTATGGCCAGATCTGGTGCCAGAACGTGACCGACCAGGAAGCGCGCAAGCGTGTGCTTACCGATCCGCATTCGCCGGGACGCTGGCGCGTCAACGGCGCAGTACAGAACTCGGCGGCGTTCCAGCAAACCTTTGGATGCAAGGCGGGCCAGCCCATGGTGAGCGAGAACGCTTGCCGGGTTTGGTAAAGCTGAAGCAAGCAAAGCGGCGTCGAGAAGTGGGCTTTAGCCCTGGTGCCCGATTCCGTGCGTCCGTGGCTCAAGCCATTTGCGGGAGCGGCCCTGTGCCACTTCAAACCCGAATTGCGAGAGAGCTTCAAAGAATTCAGTCTTATATTTCACGTGAGGTAATCATGAGACGTTTGATCCTGATGGCTGGCGTTGTTCTGCTGGCCGGAGTTTCCGCGCTAGCACAGAACGCCAACGAGGCTTCCGCGAAGCCGGCAGCCCGTGTTTCCAGCTTCGACCTGACCGCGATCGACAAGTCGGTCGCTCCCTGCGACGACTTCTATCACTACGCCTGCGGCACCTGGCTGAAGAACAATCCCATCCCGCCCGACCAATCGACTTGGGGACGCTTCAACGAGTTGCATGAACGCAACCAGACGATTCTGCGCGGCATTCTCGACAAGCAGTCGCCGCCCAATCCGGGGCGCGACGCAGTCAACCAAAAGATCGGAGACTACTACTACTCGTGCATGGATGAGGCGGGAATTGAAGCCAAGGGCACTGCTCCCGTTAAGCCCTCGATGGACAGCATCGACGGCATGAAGGACAAGTCGCAGCTTCCTGCCGTGCTGGGCGGCCTGCACCACGAAGGGGTGAAGGCGTTCTTCGATTTCGGCGCTGAACCTGACTTTAAGGACTCCAAGGTCGACATCGCCACCGCCGGACAGGGCGGACTTTCGCTGCCCGATCGCGACTACTACTTCAAGACCGACGCCAAGTCGGTGGAGCTGCGCGAGAAACTGGAAAAGCACATAGCCACGATGTTCGAGCTATACGGCGAGTCGCCGGCGAAGGCCGCGGCCGACGCTAAGACGGTGATGAAAGTGGAGACAGACTTGGCGAAAGTCTCTCTCGACCGCACCGAGCAGCGCGACCCGACCAAGATCTACCACAAGATGAGCGTGGCCGACCTGCAAAAAGTCACTCCCGCGTTCGCGTGGGACCAGTACTTCACCAGTATCCAGACGCCAAACTTCGACAACATCAACGTAGCCATGCCCGATTTCGTGAAGGGCATGGACCAGCTCATCGCCAGCAACGATCTGGCAACCGTAAAGACCTACCTGCGCTGGCAGACGCTGCGCGCCGCCGCTCCCATGCTGCCCAAGGCTTATGTGGAGGAGAACTTCAACTTCTACGGCAAGACGCTACGGGGAGCCAAGGAACTGCGTCCGCGCTGGAAGCGCTGCGTGCAGTACACCGACGACGACCTCGGTGAGGCGTTGGGCCAGGCTTACGTGGCCGAGACATTTCCTCCTGAAGCCAAGGCACATACCTTGCAGATGGTCCACGAACTGGAAGCTGCGCTCAAGACCGACATCGGCGAGCTTTCGTGGATGTCTCCCGAAACCAAGAAACAGGCGCTGGAGAAGCTGTCGCGTATCGACAACAAGATCGGCTATCCCAACCAGTGGCGCGATTACAGTACGCTGAATATTGTGCGCGGCGACGCCATGGGAAATTCGGTGCGCGCCAACCAGTTCGAATTCAACCGCCAGCTCAAAAAGATCGGTCAGCCGGTGGACCGCAATGAGTGGGGCATGACTCCTCCTACAGTGAATGCCTACTACAACCCGCTGGAGAACAATGTGAATTTCCCTGCGGGAATCCTGCAGCCGCCGTTCTATGACTACAAGGCCGACGACGCCATCAACTTCGGCAGCATTGGCGTGGTGATCGGCCACGAGCTCACCCACGGCTTCGACGACGAGGGCAGCCAGTTCGATGCCGACGGCAACCTGCGTAACTGGTGGACACCGAAAGACCGGGAACAGTTCACCAAGTTGGAGGACTGTTTCGTCAAGGAATATGACGGCTTCGTCGTGATCGATGATGTTCACATCAAGGGCAAATTAACGCTGGGCGAGAACACCGCCGACAACGGCGGACTGCGCATCTCCCACATGGCCCTGCTCGACGTACTGGCCGCGAATCCCGAGAAGACGCTCGACGGCTTTACTCCCGACCAGCGCTTCTTCTTGGGCTATGCACAAATCTGGTGCGAGAACGAGACTCCCCAGGCCACGCGTTTGCAGGCCTTGTCGAACGAGCATTCGGATCCCAAGTACCGCGTCAACGGAGTAGTCTCGAACTCGCCCGATTTCGCCAAGGCCTTCGGATGCAAGCCCAATGCGCCGATGGTCCGCAATCCCGCCTGCCGCGTCTGGTAACGCGTGGGTGCGGATTACATCACGGCACGACTGAACAGGCTGCGGGAAAGATCGCTTTTCGACTTATTTTGAAGGGGCATGGCTTCAGCCATGCCGGACAAGCCCCTTTATTTCTGTCATCCCTCGCGGGCTTTTAGCCCGCGGGGGATCTGCTCTTCTGACTTTTTCCGCAGCCTGTTCAGTCGCGTCGACGAGCCCGTTCGATTCTGATCTTCCGCGCTGCGACGGGCACGAGCATGCAAGTGTCTGAATGCAGCGAATTCCCGGTTGCCTTGGTTCTTGGCTCAAGCTTTCTCTGTGTCCTCCGTGCCTCCGTGGTAGGTTTTGCCTTTGTCTTTGTGCCCCTCCGTGCACCATCTTTGCAACTACCACGTCTCGCTCTGCTCCGCGCACGACTGGGTTATAGTGAAATGTGGTATCGGTGAACTCGCCCCGCCCTTATTTTTTCCGCATACTCGCAGCGTTTGCAGCCCTTCTGCTGCTGGCGTTGTCGCCTGCCTGCAAGCGCTCGGTCATCACCAAGCATGAATACATGTACGTCTCGGCGCCGGAGACCAGCTTGCGCGATCGCGTCGCCACCCTGTACAGCAAGGTTGGGACGGTGCGCAACGGCGATCGGGTCGATGTACTCGAACGGCAAAGACGCTTTGTGCGCGTGCGCACTGACAGCGGCGTCGAGGGATGGGTCGAGCAGCGCAGCCTGGTGTCTCAGGATGTCTTCGACGGCTTTCAGAAGCTGCAACAGGAAGGCAAAGCCGTGAACGTGCAGGCTCACGGGACCACGCGTTCGGAGCTCAATATGCATCTCACTCCGTCGCGTGATGGCGAACATCTTTACCAGCTCAAAGAGGGGGAGAAGGTCGAAGTCCTGAAGCGCGCCACCACCGACAAGAATGCTCCCAAGCCACCACCGCCGCCCAAGCCTGCGTCGCCGGGTGGCAAAGGTCAGCCTGCAGGTAAGGACCCGAAGCCGCCTTCACCGCCGCCTGCGGGAGGAAGTTCATCCCCAAGCCCGGCCACGTCAGGCCAACCCACTGGTGGACAGTCTGCTCCGGCACCTTCCCCAACGCCTCCGGCTGCATCTGCCGCAAAGACCGGCGCGGCCGTCGCCGGCACCGCGAAAGTTGTGGAGCCGCCCAAACCCGCGATGGAAGACTGGTACATGGTGCGGAATTCCTCCGGCCAGGTTGGATGGGTGCTGCTTCGCATGATCGATCTCGACGTTCCGCTCGACATCGCGCAGTACGCTGAGGGCCAGCGCATCATGGGCTACTTTGTCCTGAACACGGTGCAGGAAACCATCGACGATCAGAGCAAAGAGATGCCGCAGTACCTGGTGCTGCTGAACGAGCCGAAAGACGGCCTGACGTGGGACTACAACCAGATTCGCGTCTTCACCCGTAACCGCAACAAGCACCGTTACGAAACGGCTTACCGCGAGCGCAATATGGAAGGCTATTTCCCGGTGAAGACCGGGCATGCGGTGTTTGACAAGGAAGGCGACCTGCCGACCTTTACCATCCGCAAGATGTTCGACAACGGACAGACCCAGGAAGTCACCTACAAGATGAATGGCCCCATTGTGCGCCGCGTGCCGACTGCGGAAGAACTCGCGGCGCAGAAAGCCAGACATGATTCCGATGCCGTAGCCCGCCAGCAGGCTGTGGCGAAACCCGCGAGCAGCAAGCCCAAATCCAAAAAGAAGACCAAGCACAAGCCTCATTGAGGCGGCCGGCGATTTTGGAAACGTAAAAGACTCCGTGCCGCAGTGGTGAATCCCTCCCGACGGATATGACGTCAGACCCTCAACTTCCCATTTCGGAACAGCGCTGGTTACCTTAGTTTTCCAGCCATGCTGATTCCTTTGGCGTTTCCGCTCTGCACGCGCTACAACCAGTCTGTAGGGTCAGGGGATTGGTGTCTCTGGCCGTTTCACGCCCATGCGTGAATCGAAGGGCTCTTTGACAATTCCTGAAATGGAACGAAAGAACCCTACGGCCCCGCGGAATCGCACCGCTAAGTCCAATGTTGTGAATTTGATACGTATAACTATATTTAGATTCAGCTGGTTACGAACAAAATCAGCCCAAGCTGATGATTCTAAACGATCGTGACAAAGTAATTTTGGTGTTTTGCGCCTTCTCGCGGCAGCGCCGAGGCTTTAGTGGCTGTAGAACTCGGTGATGGCTGCCACTACGCGTTGCAATTCGTCGTCGCGCAGTTCAGGGAAGATAGGCAGGGCCAGCGCTTCTTTCGCGGCGGCTTCCGACACCGGAAGGTCCCCTGGCTTGTAGCCCAGATCGGCAAAGCTCTGCTGCAGATGCAGGGGCACGGGATAGTAGATCTCGGTACCGATCCCGCGGGCGGTGAGAAAGGCGCGCAGTTCGTCGCGCCGAAAAGCGCGCACCACGTACTGATGGAAGATGTGGAAAGCCTCGGGTCGCGTCTGCAACAAGCCGACCGGAGCCTTGGCATCCACAGTCAGCGCGCCCTGCTTCACCAGTCCCGAATCGCGCAACAGCCCGTCGTACCTGGCGGCAATCGCGCGACGCTGCAGGTTCCAACTGTCGATGTGCTGCAGCTTGATGCGCAGCACCGCAGCCTGCAGCGCGTCGAGGCGGCTGTTCCAGCCGATCTCTTCGTGATAGTAGCGCTGGCGGCTGCCATGATTCCGCAGTCGCCGCACATGCGCTGCCAGTTCTTCGTCGTCGGTGGAGACGGCCCCGCCATCGCCATAGGCGCTGAGGTTCTTGGTGGGATAGAAACTGAATGCGCCCGCGCGTCCCAGCGAGCCCGCCTTCTTCCCGCGCCAGCTCGCGCCAAAGGCCTGCGCCGCGTCTTCGATGATGGCGAAGCCATGCTGCTGGGCCAGAAAGGGGAGCGCGTCCATATCTGCGCACTGGCCATAGAGATGGACGGGCATCATCGCGCGCACGGGTTGTGGACCAGCGAGCAGTTTCTCCACCGCGGCGGGATCGAGGTTGAGGGTCGCGGGATCGACATCGGCGAAGACCGGAACCGCTCCGCAGCGCGTGATCGAACTCGCGGAAGCGAAGAACGTAAAAGCCGAAGTGATGACGCGATCGCCCGGCTGAATTCCCGCAGCCGCCAACGCGAGCCACAAGGCATCCGTGCCGGAAGCGCAGCCCAGGCTGGCGCGTACGCCGAGGTAGGCCGCCGACTCGCGCTCAAACGCGTCCAGCTCCGGGCCGCCGATGAAGTATTGCGTGGTCAGCACCCGCTCTACGGCAGCGGCAACGTCATCTTTGATGGACGCATACTGCCGCTTCAGATCGAGCATGGGAACGGGTTCAGGCTTGGCGGGAGTAGAGGAAGAGGCCGGTGCTGGTGAGGTGCTAAGCCGCATGGCGAAGTCCAATTCTAGCAGCGCCACGCGGGATTATTGCGGGAAGTGGTTGCGCTTACTGCAACTGAACCTTGACGTTGATATTGCCTTCGCCGGTGACTTCCACGGGAGTGCCATTCTTCAGGTACAGCTGCAGCACCGCGGGACTGGCCCAATCGAGGCCCCAGCCGTCCTCAATCGCAATCGCGATATAGGTGCCGGGCAGCACAGCGGGCAGAGTGAAGGTCCCATCGCTATCGCTCTGGTCGCGACGGAACAGCAGCCAGTCGGCCGGGTCTCGCGGGACGAGTACCACCATGCCTCCAGCAAAGGACTTCTCGTCACGCAAGACGACCCCGGTGACTTTCGCCACAGCGCGCGTAGCCGTGCACACCAGTTGCACGCTTCCGCCACCGCCAATTTCGAGGGTGCGGCCAGATGTTTTGGCACCCTTGGCCAGAAGCGTTTTGACCTGAAATCCCGGCGCGTTCGCCAATTCAACGTCGTAGGTTCCGGGACGAATTTCTTCATCCGCGAAATCGAACATGCCCTTGTCCGACACTGTGGCATAGAACTGCTCTCGCGATGTGCGGTCGGTGAGGACGATATTCATCTTCCCGACTGGCCGCGTCGCGCCTTCGAGTACGACCGCGCCGCTGACCGAGGCCAGCGGTGGATTTTCGGCGGAATCAAGTTCGACGGTACCCGACAGGTCGATCTCTTTGTACCAACCGGCGCCGTTCCGCTTGCCGCCCGATTCCGGCATCTCGATCACGTAGTGTCCGGGCGCGATGCCGGTGTACTCGTACATGCCCGCGGTGTGGCCAAAGCCCTGCGCCGAATTCACCGGCACCAAGGCGCCCTCAAAGATGCGTTGCGAGATCCGCGGAAAGCCGCGCGGAAAACCGACGCGAAGGCCGTTGCCGTGGTTGTTCGCTCCGGCTTCGCCGCTTTTGATACGCAGGTGCACGGCGGGAACTGCCCGCATCGCGACGTCAGCAGTCATGCGCTCGCCGGGATGAATCGCGATGGCGCTGGCGGTGGTCGAATCTTCGGCGGTAGGGTAAAAAGTCAGAGGATAAGCGACGTCAAACGGTGCCCTTTCTTCGGCGATGCGTGCTGCGTTGTCGGCATTCGCGGCAGCGTCCCCGGGCGCGGAATAGTTCGCGTACCATGGCCGCGCCGACACCGCGACGAAGTAAATTCCAGGAGCGAGATGGCCGAATTGATAGTGGCCGCGATCGTCGGTGACCGCATTGGTGAAAGCTTGCGTGCGCTGCTCGCCGGTGTCGTTGTTGCGCTGGAACAACTGCACATTGGCGTTCCGCACCGGGTCGCCGTCGTCATCGGTGACGGTGCCTTCGATGGCTGCATCCGGTACCAGGCGGAACACCAGGCCGGTGCCGTCGAGGTCGGGACCGACAGCGATGCCGGTAAAGAAATTGTCGTGCTGGTTGAAGCCTTGCGCACGGTACCCGTGAGCGCTGGCGGTCAGCGAATATTTTCCCGCGGGCACAGCGGGAAATGCGAAACGTCCGTCCGCAGCCGTCTGTATGGTCTGCGACGACTGGCGATTCTCCGTCGCGGTGATTGCCACTGTGACGCCGGCAAGAGGTTGCTTGGTTACCGAGCTAACCACGACGCCGGCGATGGGATAGCCGGTCGCTGCCCTGGGTTGGGAACCTGTGGACTGGGGTTGAGCAGAGAGTCCCGTCGCCAGCAGCAATGCGAACATAAGCTGTCGGATCACGGTGCTGCTTCTCCCGTGCGAATCAAGTCGACAGTGACTCTGGCGTTCTGATTTGCACTGAGCGTTGCGTGGGCAGCTTGCGGCAGGTAGTCCTTGAGAACGTCCGGATTGGAATATTCCACGCTGTCGATGTGGTCGAAAGCGAGGACGAAATACTCCCCGGGCGCCAGAGATGAGATCTGGGATTCAGACCTCCCGCCGTTTGCGTCCTTGGACGGGAAATATTGCCCGGTTCTCGGCGTCACATTGGAGCCTTGCGCCGGAACCACGACGATGGTAGCTGGAACATCGAGGCCGCTCGATGGTTTGACGATCACGCCCAGCGTGGCCACGTCATCGCGCAACACGATCTCGATGGGAGGCACGGGCGCTCCCGCTGTCACCGTGAGTTCGTCCGTAAGGAGGTTGGTCTGTCCAGACTCCGCCGACTGAACGTACCAGATGCCTTGCGGCATCAACTCGACCGAATACCTGCCGGGTTCCACGTTGCGAAGGATGAGAGTCTGCGCTCCAGCCGGCCCTTCGAGGGTGGCGTAAGAGTCGGACGAGCCAGGTTGTGTGGCCATCAGACGCACCGCAATCGGCGGGACCTGAAACGGCGGAGCGGGGTAACGCTTGGCGCCCGGTGCAGATTGTGCCACCGATTCCGTTCGCACCGAGATGGGAATCGCAATCGCGGGAACCAGCGCCAGGTGCAGGTTGAAGACATTGGAGGCGACATTCAAGCGTGCCTCGGTACGAACCGGTTGATTCGGAGCCGACTGCGAAAACGCCTTCAGGACGTAAACGCCGGAGGGTACCCCGTGGAAGTCGAAGCGCCCGTTTTCCGGGCTGAACTCATACGAGAACGAGACCGGGTTCCCGGACTGGTCGCACAACTGAAGATTCACACCCTGATTGGGCATGTAGCCGCTGATGGTTCCCGAGATGTTGTATGACGGTGCTTCATTCAGGGAGAAGCTGGCCTCGGCCTGCTGCCCAGCACTCAGCGAAATAGGCGACGAAGAGGCGAGATCGGGAACGCCAGGGTAGTACACGCCGGGATAGCCGGTCTTCGGTTCCGGGGGAAGTTCGAATACGCTTTCGAGCGGCGGGACGAAAGGCTCGGCTGCGAGGTAGTACGTTCCTGGCAGCAGATTGGCGAAACGGTAGTGGCCGTCTTCATCTGTGACCGCTGTCCCCTTGGAGTCGTAATGACGGCGTCCCTCTCTGACATTGAGGTACATCAGACTGAGTGGGACATTCTCCAGCGGTGTCCCGGTCGGCGTTGTGACCTTGCCGGAGATCACGCCCTCCGGTGTGAGCTTAAGTACGACAGAGTCTGAATTGGGACCGACTGCGAACGGAAGTTGCCCCTGCCGCCGCATCTCCTGCTCGCTGAAATACCCCGGTTTTTGTGCGTTCAGCGAGATCTGGCCGGCAGGCATCCCATCGAATTGGAAGCGGCCATCTCCATCAGTAAACGAGGTGCGCTGTTGCACGCCGTACACCTGCACCAACGCCTTGCGGATGGGCTCTCCGGTCACCGCGTTGATCACAGTTCCGGAGACTGAATATTTCTCGCTGCGAGCCTGGTTGGAAGGTAATCCGGGGGCCGACGAAACCCGGATAGCATCGGAAGTCTGAGCTCTGACGGGCAACAGAAGCGCGCCGCAGAACATGCCCAGCAGAACCGCGCCAATCTGCGCGCGCAGTGAACCAGCGCGTACCCAGTGCGAAGCGCGGCCTGGGAGCGAGACTACCTGAATCCCAATCGAGTTGCGGATACACATCGAAAGATTCCGAGGGCTGACGCCGCAACCTGAGACGACGTCTAGCCACACTCCACTATAGACACCACTGGACAGGATGGAGTTGCGATTCAAACGCAACGCCCGCCTCAACCCCACAGACAACGCGGCAACTGTCAGGTTTGTCGCCTATGCTCACTTGCCCGAGCGTTTGCTGGCGCGCGCGATGAATGTCTCCTGGCTGTTGAGCGCGTTCTTTCTAGCGCAGTTGGGATCGCGCACGTACTTGCCGTCGGCCTGCATGTGCCGCGCTTTGGCCTGCTCCTTCATGTAGGTGCCGAGGATGTCGTCCTTCAGCACGCGAATCAGGCTCTTGTCCTCGACTGGGAAGACGACCTCGACTCGGCGGTTCAGGTTACGTGGCATCAAGTCAGCGCTGCCGAGATAGATCTCTTCGTCCCCACCATTGCGGAAGTAATAAATACGGCTGTGCTCGAGAAAGCGTCCCACAATGCTGGTGACCTGGATGTTCTCGCTGACGCCGGGCATATGAGGGCGCAGGCAACAGATGCCGCGGACCAGCAAATCGACTTTCACGCCAGCCTGCGACGCCCGGTAGAGCAACTCGATCATTTTCTTGTCGACCAGCGAGTTCATCTTGAGGATGATGTGGCCGCTGTGGCCGCCCTTCTGATGCTCAATCTCGCGCTCGATCAGCCCCTGCAAGCGTTCGCGCAGGGAGATAGGGGCGACCAGCAGCTTGCGGTATTTCGATTTTGCGGAATAGCCGGTGAGGAAATTGAACAAGTCGCTGCAATCGGCGCCGATGTCGGGATCGCAGGTCAGCATACCGATGTCGGTGTAAAGCTGCGCGGTCACGCTGTTGTAATTGCCGGTCGAGAGATGCGCGTAGCGGCGAATTACGTCGCCTTCCTTGCGTACGATGAGCGCCGCTTTGCAATGCACCTTCAATCCCATGAGCCCGTAGACCACGTGGACGCCGTATTCTTCCAGCTTGCGCGCCCACACGATGTTGCTCTCCTCGTCGAAGCGCGCTTTCAGCTCCAGCAGGACCGCCACCTGTTTGCCGTTTTCCGCGGCCTCAAGCAAGGCGTCCACCACGGGAGCGTTGCGTCCCACGCGATAGAGCGTGATCTTGATGGCTAGCACGTTGGGGTCCTTGGCAGCTTTCTGCAGCAGTCCGACGATGGGCTGAAACGAATCGAAGGGATGATGGAACAAAACGTCGCCACGCCGGATGGTGGCGAAGATGTCTTCTTCCTCGTCCTTCAACAAGGCTGCAGGTAATGCCGGAATGAACGGCGCAAACTTCAGGTCGGGACGGTCAACCTTCACCAGGTTGCGTACTCTTACCAGTGACAACGGGCCGGTGATCTTGTAAATATCGTCACGGTCGAGTTCGAGATTGGTGACCAGAATCTCGAGCACTGAAGCGGACATGGCTTCATTGATTTCGACGCGGACCACATCGGCGAAACGCCTCTGCCAGACCCCCTCTTCTACCGACTCCATCAGGTCGCCGGCCTCCAGGTCTTGAATGGCCGAATCGGCGTCGCGTGTCACGTGGAAGGGATGCGCCTCAACAATTTCCATGCCGGGGAACAGCGCCGCCAGGTTGGCCGTCACCAGTTGCTCGATCCAGACGAACACCTGTGCCTTCGCAGTCACCTTAGTCCGGCTCTTCAACTTCGGGGCGACCGTCACCGGGACGAGCTGCGGCAGTGTGTCCGGAATTTTCACGCGGGCAAAGTGCTCGACTCCTTCGGCATCGCGCAGAACAACGGCCAGGTTCAGGCTGAGGTTCGAGATGTGCGGAAAGGGCCGGCCGGGGTCGAAGGCCAGAGGAGTCAGAGTGGGGAAAATTGTGTCCTGAAAATATGCGTCCGCGACTGTACGCTGCTCGTCGGTGAGATCGGCGAAATTGGCGATGCGAAGCCCGGACCTGCGCAGCGCTGGAACCAGTTCCTTCAACCAACACTCATAGGCCGCCCGATTCAGCCGGATTACGGAGGCCCGAATGTCGCGCAGTAACTCCGCGGGCCCCATGGCGTCGGGGCCGCTGTCGGTCACTCCCTTTTCGATCTGTCGCTTCAGTCCGGCAACGCGCACCATGAAAAACTCGTCGAGATTCGAGCCGACGAACGAAAGAAACATCACGCGGTCGAGCGGCGGATTGGTGCTGTCCTGCGCCTCCTCCAACACGCGGCGCTGAAAATCGAGCAAACTCAGTTCGCGATTGATGAAAAGGCTGGGATCGTCGAGAGCGATGCCATGGGGGTGGGGAGCGCGCCTGGCAATTGTGGGCGATGACGTTTTGCGGGGAGACCTGCTTGTCTTTGCGGGTGCTGCTTTCGCGGAGCTTGCCATAAATTCGTCGGTGCTGAAACGGGCGGAATTGCCACTATCCACATTGTAGTGTGCAGACGACTGAATTGCCCATCGGGTCAAGTTGCGCCTCAGCCACAATTTGCCAATCATTCAATCTTGGCTGGAGTGCCACACCAGAGTGTCAATACAGAGTTCGATCCGTGGACTCACCAATTTTCGGAAAACT
>Ga0075521_10000092_pt1 | contig 19094 bp, 15 predicted proteins | sample NGEPerD_FD_74785 | JGI IMG/M metagenome (GOLD analysis project Ga0075521, IMG submission 74785) | Arctic peat soil microbial communities from the Barrow Environmental Observatory site, Barrow, Alaska, USA - NGEE PermafrostAB12-D | ecosystem: Environmental > Terrestrial > Soil > Wetlands > Peat ...
GTACAAGGATGCGGGCTCGGTGTCGGGGCTGATCGGCTCGCGGCCGGGGCTCGTGGGCTCCGAGCAGGGCGGATTCCTCACCGAGCAGGTGCGGCGCTCGCCGTACTCGATCGTGCTCTTCGATGAGATCGAGAAGGGGCATCCGGAAGTCATCGACATTTTGCTCGGCGTGCTCGACGAGGGGCGGCTGACGGATGCCAAGGGACGCTTCTGCGACTTCACGAACACGATCATCATCCTCACCTCGAACCTTGGCGTGAAGGAAGCGATGGCCGCGACTGATGATCTCGAGCAGCGAAAGGAGATCATCATGAAGGTCGTGCAGTCGTCGCTGCGGCCGGAGCTGTTCAATCGCATTAGCGCTGTGATTCCGTTCAACTCGCTCGACCTGCCGGTTCTCGAGAAGATCGTGCGCATTCATCTGAATGGGATCGGCGCTCGGTTGATGGAGGAGCATCAGGTCACCTTCGAGGCCGACGACGATGCGGTGCAGCTGCTCGCGCAGCTCGCGTACGATCCGGCGTACGGCGCGCGCCCGGTGGAGCGCACGGTGGAGCGGCTGGTGGTGTCGGAGCTCTCGCGCACGATCATCTCGGGCGAGCTGCCGCCGGAATCGCACGTGCGCATCATGTGCGAGGATGACGACGTGCTGATCGTCACGGGGAGCGTCGCGCAGGTTTCGAAGGATGCGGCGGAGATCGAGGCGAGAAAGAAGAAGAAGGCGGCGGAGGCAGCTGCGGCGCCCCCGGCTGCGGCGCCGGCCGAGCCGGCGGCGGTGTGACCGGGATGCATGAGTCGCGTGGGACTCGCGTGAGGCGCACTCTCCTCGGCGCCTCGTTCGCGATCGCGATGCTCGCGCCCGCGGGCGCGCATGCACAGGGAATCTTTTTCTGGAAGAAGAAGAAGCCCGAGCCGCCACCGCCGCCGGCGGCTGCCGCGCCCGCCGCTCAGGCGCCACCGGTGACGCCGCCGAACGCGCTCACGCCCACGCAGCAGGCGGACAAGGATCGGCTGATCAAGCAGGCGCGCGAGAAAGGGCTCAATCGCGACACGACCGAGGCGAACGCAGAGGAGCGCGCGGAGCTCTTCAAGATGGTGCTCATCATCGACGGCTCGGATACCGAGGCGCGGATGGGCTTCGATCAGGCGCAGAAGGACATCGACGCGGCGCACGCGCACGAGGCGGCCTCGCAGAAGTCGAAGGAGGACGCGACAGCGGCGAAGCGCGACAAGCTGCGCGCGGCCGAGACGGCGATCGATGCCGGCGATCTCAAGACCGCCGATACGATGGTGGACGACGTGCTCTCGACGTCGCCCGACGATCCGCGCGCGATCTCGCTCAAGGCGACGATCGCCGACAAGCGGAAGTCCGCGGCGACGCGGAAGAAGTTGCTGATCCTCGGTGCGATCGTGCTGGCGGTCGCCGTCGCGGGGGTGCTGCTGACCATTCAGCTGCTGCGCGCCAAGCGCGAGCACGACAAGCAGGCGAAGGCCGAGGCTGCGGCGCGGAAGGCGATTTTGAAGGTCGTCGACGGCGTTGGTCGTGGAAAGTTGATTGCGCTGGACAAGGATGTCTTCCGCATCGGTGCCGCTATGGGGACGAAGCCGGAGGAGCAGAACGATCTCGTGCTGAGCGACAGCGAGAATGTGATCTCACGCTATCACTGCTCGATCATCAAGAAGGATGGCGGTTTCTGGCTAGTCGACTCGTCGCAAAACGGCACGTCGCTGAACGATCAGAAGCTGGATCGCGGCGAGGATCACAACCTGGACGACGGGGATGAGTTCGTGCTGGCGGAGGTGAGCAGGATCAAGTTTTTGTTTACGTGAGCAAGCCGCGCTCGCGCTGACTGTAGTCATGGGGCGGGTGCTCGATGCATAGCGGCTATCAGATCGACGCGGGTGTCAGGGGCGACGGCACGCGCGTCGTCATCAAGCGCCTTCGCGCTGAGCTTCGCGACCGCGGTGACCTCGTCGCTCGCCTCCTGGCGGAAGGGCGCTACCTCGGCGCCCTGCGGGGCGAGCACGGGGTCCTGCGCTGTTACGAAACGCGCGATTCCCCTGCGGCGCTCACGTTGGAGCACGCCGCGGGCGGATCGCTTGTCGAGCGCCAGGCGACTCCGCTCGCCCGCTCAGATGCGGTGCAGCTCTTTCGCGGAGTGTCGAATGCCGTCGCCCACGCGCACGCGCACGGCATCATCCACCGCGACATCAAACCCTCCAACATCCTCTTCACCGCCGCCGGCGAGACTCGCCTCGCCGACTTCGGCATTGCCGTCCGCCGCGGCGCGCGCTCAACGGCCGAGGGGTGGGAGGACATCGACATCGGCACGCTCGGCTACGCCCCGCCCGAACTGCTGCGCGATCCCTCGACCGCGAACACGGAGTCCGTCGACATCTACGAGCTCGGAGCGCTCTTGCACGAGATGTTGCTCGGCGCTACGCCGCACATGATGCACGGCGACGAATCGGAGTTGGAGCTACGAGCGCGGATCGTCGCCGGCGCAACGCGCGATCTCACCCCTCGCGAGCAGTCACTCCCGCCAGAGCTCCGCGCGCTTCTCGACTCCGCCCTCGACCCCGCGCCCGAGCGTCGCCCGCAGTCGGTCGCCGAGCTCCTCGCTCTTCTCTAGCAAGCTGACCGTGTACCGGTCATGTCGACCCGCGAACCGATCGACGTGCAGATGCACCCCCGTCCCCGCGCGATCCGCCAGCCCCGCCTTGATCGCGCTCTGAATCTGCGCCTGCAGCACCGAGTCCGTCGAGAAATCCTTCACGCGAATCCCTGCTGCGCGACAGTTCGCGACGATCCACTGGACCTGGTCGCGCGAGAGATCGCTCACGCGCATGTCGATCGCGCCACCCCGGCCATACAGTGAGAGATGCTCCGGATGGTCGCGTCCCGTGACCACGACCTCCCGATGGAATTGCGACGCGAAGCGCGTCTGCATCGCGGCGAATCTCGTGGAGAAGTCGGCCGCCGACAGCTGGGCCTTCAGTGACGATGCCATGTTCACCGTCGCTTTCGCGTTCTTGTACTGCGACGGCACGTTGATGCTCCGCGTCCGGTAGATCTCGCCGATCGTCGCCTCGAGCGCGGCGATTCGCGGCTTCACCCACGGATTGTCGCGCAGCCTGCTCGTCTCCACGACGTTCGTCGATCGCGCGAACTCCTGCAGCGCCTGGTCGCTCAGTCCGAGATCCAGCAGCGTCGAGCCGCGCTCCATGTGATCGTAGCTCACCAGCAGCAGCGAGTCGAAGAGCGCGGCGTCGTTGTCCGAGAGCGGCGTCACCTGCGATTCGTTGGTCGCGCCGCGATACACTGCGATCCCGGCGACGATCAGCAGCGCCACGACCACCAGCACACCCGCCCACGCGGCAACCGTGCGCCACCCCCCGCCGCCACCGCGCTTCGCCTTGCGCTTCTTTTTCTTCTTCCCGCTCCGCGGCGCGACGCCAACGAATCCCTCGTCCTGCTCCTCTTCCGAAATCGGAAGCGGCTCCCCCGTCTCCAGCCGCCACACCGACCCCGGCACCACCTCGATCACGTCGCCGTTCTTCATGCGCGTGAGCCCCGTCGCCACGCGACCGTTCAGCAGCGGAGCAGGGCTCACGTTCGCGACCGCCGAGAGATAGAAGCCATCCTCGCGCTCCATCAGCGCCACGTGCCTCGGCGCGACCCCCGGCAGCTGGAGCGTCAGCGCCGAGTTGGGCGCGGAGCCGATCCAGAACGGTGTCAGCGCAATCGATACGGGCGCGCCCTGCGTCGGCGCGACGGGAACCAGCCTGGGATCGTAGGTCACGGTGCGTAATGGACGGGGAAATCATCGCTTTCGCAACGCCCGCCGCCTTCGGATCTCTCCGCGAGCGGATAGCTTTCCCTCATGGATCCTATCGAGGAATTTCGCGCGCTCTTCGCACAGGCTCAGGCGGTGGATCGCGCCCTGCTCCCGGATCCGACCGCGATGTCGCTCGCAACGGTCAGCCCGCGCGGCGCGCCCTCCGTTCGCATCGTCCTCCTCAAGGACGTCGACGAGCGCGGCTTCGTCTTCTACACGAACATGAACGGCCGCAAGGGACGCGAGCTGATCGCCACGCCGCGCGCCGCGCTGTGCTTTCACTGGGCGGCGCTCGAGACGCAAATTCGCGTCGAAGGCGACGTCGAGCCCGTCACCGACGCCGAGGCGGATGCATACTTCGCCACGCGTGCGCACGCGAGTCAGATCGGCGCGTGGGCGTCGACGCAGAGCGAGACCCTCGCGAGCATGGACGAGCTGCGAGGCCGCGCGCTGGAGGTCGAGCAGCTGTACGCGAACAAGCCCGTGCCGCGGCCACCGTACTGGACCGGCCGCCGCGTTCGCCCCGAGCGCATCGAGTTCTGGCACGCCGGCGAGTTCCGCCTCCACGAGCGCCGACTCTTTGAGCGCGATGGCGAAAGCTGGAGGATGCGTCGCCTTTTCCCGTGACGAAATCGGTACTGTTGAAGCGCCACACAGCTCCGTAAGATTCGCCGCATGGCAACTCGAGTGGAGGCAAGTCCTCCTTCCGTCGCAGCGACCACGTGGAGCATTGACGAGTCGCGCGCGCTCTACAACATCGAAGGCTGGGGGATCGGCTACTTCGACGTGAACGAGCAGGGACATGCGGTCGTCTGTCCCGATCTCAACCGCCCCGACCGCAAGCTCGATCTCTTCAACATGGCGATGGATCTCGCCGCTCAGGGCGTTGGGCTCCCGCTGCTCCTTCGCTTCAGCGACATCCTGTGCTCCCGCATCGAGACACTCTGCGGAACGTTCGAGCGCGCGATCAAGGAGTTCGACTACGACGGGTCGTACACGCTCGTCTATCCGATCAAGGTCAATCAGCAGCGGCACGTCGTGGAGGAGATCGTACAGTTTGGCGCGAGGTACGGCGTTGGCATCGAGTGCGGGAGCAAGCCCGAGCTGCAGGCCGTGCTCGCCCTCACCGAATCGACAAATCATCTGATCGTCTGCAACGGCTACAAGGACGAGGAGTTCATGCGCCTCGCCCTCATGGGCCAGAAGCTCGGCCATCAGGTGTTCGTGGTCATCGAGCAGGAAGGCGAGCTCGACGTGCTGCTGCGCGTCGCCGACGAGATGGGCGTCATCCCGCAGGCCGGCGTGCGCATCAAGCTCGCGTCCGAGGGCTACGGGCGCTGGGCCGAGAGCGGGGGAGAGAAGTCGAAGTTCGGGCTGAGCGCGAGCGAGCTCGTTCGCGTCGTCGACAAGCTGCGCGACGCCGGACGACTCGATGTGCTCAAGCTCATCCACTTCCATCTCGGCTCGCAGATCACGGACATCCGCTACATCAAGTCCGGGCTGCAGGAGATCGCGCGCTTCTATGCCGAGCTGCACGCGGCCGGCGTGCGCGTCAGCCATTTGGACGTGGGCGGCGGACTCGGCATCGATTACGACGGCTCGGGGTCGACGGTCACCGCGAGTGTGAACTACTCTGTGCAGGAGTACGCGAACGACGTCGTGTACACGCTCGCCGAGATGTGCCGCGAGCTCGAGATCCCGATGCCGAATCTCATCTCGGAGTCGGGGCGCGCGCTCACCGCGCACCACGCGCTGCTCCTTCTCGACGTGATCGACGTCGAGTCGCAGCAGGACATCGAGCTCCCGGTGCTCACCGACGACGATCACACGATCCTGCACGACCTGCAGGACTCGTACAGCTCCATCTCCGGGCGCTCGGCGCGAGAGGTCTACCACGACGCGACGTTCGCCAAGGAGCGCGCGCAGGCGCTCTTCAACAGCGGCGTGCTCTCGCTGCGCGCGCGCGCGATGGCGGAGCAGCTGTACACGGCCACGGTGAACGCCGTCGCGCTGATGGCGCAGAAGGATCGTGAGGAGTACGAGGACATCATCGAGGAGCTCGAGGCGCGGCTCATCGATCGCTACTTCTGCAACTTCAGCGTCTTCCAGTCGCTCCCCGACAGCTGGGCGATCGATCAGATTTTCCCGATCATCCCGATTCATCGTCTGGACGAGGAGCCGGAACGTCGCGGCACGATTCAGGATGTGACGTGCGACTCGGATGGGAAGATCGATCGCTTCGTCGGCGGAAAGAACGGAAGCCCGAGCCTGCCGCTGCATCCGTACCGGCCGGGCGAGCCCTACATTCTCGGAATTTTTCTCACCGGCGCGTACCAGGAAATTCTCGGTGACCTGCACAACCTGTTCGGAGACACGAACGCCGTGCACGTGCGGCTCTCGGAGTCAGGCTACGAGGTGACCGACCTGGTGCACGGCGACACGGTGACCGAGGTGCTGAACTACGTGCAGTTCCGCGCGTCCGATCTGTTGACGACGTTCAGGCGAAAGGTGTCCGCGGCGACGAATCTCACGCGGCAGGAAGCCAACACGTTCATCGCGGACTATGTCGCGGGACTCGAGGGCTACACCTATCTCGAGGGCGACGCGCCGCGATGAACGGCGCGCTAGCTGCTAGCGCGCCTCGAAACGCTTGTTGACCTCGGCCCAGTTCACGACGTTCCACCACGCGGCGAGATAGTCGGCGCGACGATTCTGGTACTTGAGATAGTACGCATGCTCCCAGACGTCGACGCCGAGAATGACCGTCTTCTTTTCGCTGATCGGGGTGTCCTGGTTCGGTGAGCTCTCGATCGTGAGCTTGCCGCCCTTGTCCGCGACGACCCACGCCCAGCCGGAGCCGAAGCGCGCGAGCCCCGCGGCGTTCACCTGCTCCTTGAGCTTCGCGAAGTCGCCGCACGAGCTCTTGATCGCGTCGGCGACTGCGCCGGTCGGATTGCCACCCGCCTTCGGGCCGATGATCTGCCAGAAGAAGCTGTGATTCCAGTGCCCGCCGCCGTTGTTGCGAACGGCGTTGCGCACGGCCTCGGGCACCGATGACAGGTTCTGCAGAAGCCATTCGAGCGTCTTGTCCGCGAGCTCGGGTGCCTTCTCGATCGCTGCATTCAGATTCGTGACGTACGCCTGATGATGCTTCGTGTGATGAATCTCCATCGTGCGCGCGTCAATGTGCGGCTCGAGAGCAGCGTAGTCGTAGCCGAGCGGCGGCAGCGTAAAAGCCATTTCATTCCTCCGGTATTGTCGTGCGAAGATCCGGGGTCGGAGATGCAGCGACCGCGGCGTGCTTGCGGCGCCACGCGCCGATGAGTGCAGGCGCGAGTGACACCGCGATGACCAGTATGATAACCTTGTCGATGTGCTTCTCGATCCCGGGAATGTAGCGGCCGAGGCCGTACCCGATCATGAGCATACCGCATACCCATGCTATTCCGCCGATCACATTAAACAGCTGAAAGGGCCGGTAGGACATGCGTGCGGCGCCCGCGACAACGGGAACGAACGTGCGCACGATCGGCATGAAGCGCGCGAGCACGATCGTCGCGCCGCCGTGCTTCTCGTAGAAATCGTGCGCGCGTTGCAGATGGCTTCGCTTGAAGAACATCGAGTCCTCTCGCGCGAAGAGCTTCGGCCCCGCGGCATATCCGATCGCGTATCCCGCCGTCTGTCCGAGAATCGCTGCGACAGAAAGAATCGCGCACAGGAACCACACATCGAGCGTCCCGCGCGAAGCAATCAGCCCCGCGGAGACGAGCAGCGAATCGCCCGGCAGGAAAAAGCCGACCAAGAGCCCCGTCTCGGCGAAGATGATGAACGTGAGGCCGACGTAGCCGCCCCACTGGATGAGTGCCGTGGGATCCGAGTACTGGTGCCAGAGACCTCCGAGCGAATGCATGTGGCTCCGTGTGGGTGACGAACTGTGCCCTTGAATTTCGACTGCTTCCGTGTCTCGGTCAACCGCGCGCGGCCTTCCCCTCGCTCGGCGCGCCACGCATCGTGAGGCATGTCAGCAGGAGGCGTCACGATTCAGCTTGACGACAAGCGGCGCAACCTCGCCACTTGGGTTCAAAAGGCGCAGCACGTGATCGGCGGTGCGCCGCTCCTGCTGGCCGGAATTAGCCGCATCAGCGCGCCCGGCGCGCAGGGCGATCTCTTCGCGATTGCCGAGATCATCGTGGCGGCGGTGCTCCTGGTGATGTTCGCGCGCGATCTGCGTGCCGAGGCTTTGACGCGCGTCTCGAAGCCCGAGCTCCACGAGCCGCCGCATCGTGCGCACGCGGGACCCGAGTGGATCGCCGTTCTGGCCGGCGTACTGTTGATTCTCGAGGCCGTGCACTCCGGTCATCCCGGCAGCAAGCCGTCCTACGAGCGCGCAAACTTCTACCTCGGCGCCGTCACCCTTCTCTCCGGACTCGCGCACGGCTTCCTCGCGACGCTCGCGTGGAAGCACCGCTTCATTCGCATCGACGATGCCGGGGTTCACGTGCGCTTCTCACGTTTCCGGAACTTCGATGTCGCGTGGCCCGATCTCATCGACATGGAATTTCACGACGATGCGGTGCTGATCCACAGCAAGAGCGGCCGACGACTCATCCCGCTCGGCCGCTACGGCAACGCGACCGAGATTCGCGACACCCTTCGAGAAGCTTTCGCTCGACGAGCGCTCCCCGGCGCAACCTAGATGCGCTCGAGCACTACGATGCCCGACATGCGACGAAATTCCTCGCGCATGCGTGCCGGATAGAAGCGGCCGATGAATTTCCAGAGCCACATCATCTTCATCTCGCGATCGAGTCGCTCCGCCTCTTCCATCGTCGAGTGATACGCGCGCTCAGCCCAGCCTAACTCGCGGAAGAAGTCGGTGCCCGACGGCGGCGCAAACTTGAAGGGCGCATTACCCGACGCCATGGCCTTCCCCCATGACCGTGTCATCATCTTCAGCAGCCGCGGGCTCGCGAGGTCGATCACCCAGCGCGTGAACGAGGGAATCGCGAGAAGATCCGTCGCGAGCGCGGCCACATCCGCGTCGGTCAGATAGACTAGCAGCCCCTCCGTCAGGATCAGCACGCGCTTCGAGCGGGCGCCGATGCGCGCGAAGAGCTCGCGCCGCACGGTGGCGTCGGTGAGATCCGCCTCGACGGCCTCGTACGAGCAGTGCGGCTTCGCGTCGCCAAGCGTCTCGAGCTTGTAGCGGAGGATGTCGGGAAGATCGACGTCCACCCATTGCAGCGATTGCGGCAGCGCGAGCCGCCATGGCCGCGCGTCGAGCCCTGCCGCGAGATTGAGCACGAGATCGATGCCGTCGGTGCCGACCTCGGCCATGATGATCTCGTCGAATACCTGCGTGCGCACGATCATCGCCCACGCCATCGACGTCCCATCCTTCAAGGTGCGCACGATCTCGTCGCCCTTCGCGCCCGCGAGCTTGCGCGCGAACGGATCGTGGAAGTGGGCGTCAGGGCGCTCGCTCTCCATGGCCCGATAAACCGCTACCCAGCGCGCAGTATCCGAAACGTGCTCAATTGGCATGGAGCCTTTCTGCCGAGGTCGTCAGGAGTCGACACGTGATTCTCCAGCTAACGCTACCTCAGTGCCCGTTGGTACGCGAGTTGCTTGATCACCGCGCAAGAGTTCGACACAACCCTCTTTCGCGGAGACCGTCAATGTTGTGGACGATCGCGGTTATCCTATTCGTGCTTTGGCTGCTCGGCTTCGCGGTTCTCCACGTCGGCGGCGGCTTGATCCACCTGCTGCTCGTCCTCGCGGTCATCGCAATCGTGTGGCGCCTCGTGACCGGACGGCCCGCCGTCTAGCTGCACGAGCGATCCGTAGTAAGCGAGGCGGCCTTCGGGTCGCCTCGTTTTTTTGCCCGCGATCGACGCGCCGCGTTGCACGAACGCCGTGGCGCGCGCAGCTTTGCGAATCCATGACCGCTTCCGCCGAGCCGCCGCTGATCGTTCACGTCGTGAGCCACACGCACTGGGATCGCGAGTGGTATCACCCGGTGGGCCGCTTTCGCCAGCGACTCGTCGCCCTCATCGACGCGCTGCTCGATGATCGCGAGGACATCGCGCCCTTTCTCCTCGACGGGCAGGCGATCGTGCTAGACGACTACCTAGAAGTGCGACCCGAGCGACGCGAGGAGTTGCGCGCCCGATTGCGCGACGGATCACTCGAGGCGGGGCCGTGGTACGTGCTCGCCGATGAGCTGATCCCCTCGGGCGAATCGCTCGTGCGCAATCTCCTCGCCGGTCGCGCCGTGCTCGACGCGCTCGGCGCCACGGCTCCGCGCGTGCTCTACTCTCCCGACGCATTCGGGCATCCGGCGATGCTCCCCGCGATTGCCGCCGGCTTCGGGATGCTACTCATCGTACTCTGGCGCGGCTACGGCGGCGCACAGCATCCGCGCGGCGACGTCGCCCGCTGGATCGCGCCGGACGGGAGCTCGGCGCTTCTCTACCATCTCTCACCGAGCGGCTACGAGCTCGGCTCATCGCTGCCGCTCGACGACGCGTCCGCGCGCGAGCGATGGAGCGAGCTGCGAGCGACGCTTGCTCCGCGCGCGACCGTCGCGCACGTGCTCCTTCCCAACGGCGCCGATCATCACGCGCGGCAGGCCGGTCGCGCACGAGCCGTGACCGCGCTCGCGGCCGCCGCGCGCCCCGACGACGTCCGGCTCACGAGCCTCGGCGACTTCGCGCAGGCGATCATCCTCGCCGCTGCGAACGCCCCCGACATACAATCGGTAAGCGGCGAGCTTCGCGATTCGTACGGCTACGCGTGGACGCTGCAGGGCACCTTCGCCACGCGGAGCGCCCTCAAGCGCCGCGCGGCGCGCGCCGAGCGCTCGCTGCTCCGCAACACCGAGCCGTGGGTGGCGCTCGCCGAGCGTGTGGGCGGCGTCAATCGCGACCCGCTGATGCGCTCGGCGTGGAAAGCGCTCCTGCAATGCCAGCCTCACGACACGCTCTGCGGATGCTCCGTCGACGCCGTCGCGCGCGCGATGGCCGCGCGGCTCGAGGATGTGGAGTTTCAATCCGCGGGGCTGCGCGAAGATGCGCTCTTCGATCTCATCGGCTACGACGCCATCGCCACGCGCTCCGCGCCCGCGTCATGGAAGTCATCGGTGGTCGTGTGCAATCCCGCCGCGCGCACGAGAGCCGGTGTGGCCGAGGTGGAAGTGGTGCTCGCGCGCGATCACGTGCGCGTGGGGCCCGGCTCGGGCGGCGACGCCGCGATGCCGATCGGCGCGCAGCTGCCCAACTGGATGCTCGGCGCGGGCGACGTCCCGGTGCAACGACTCACCGGCACGCGCCGGCACGAGCGGCTCGAGTCGCCGCAGCACTATCCGTGGAACGACTTCGTCGAGTCGACGCGCGCGTTGGTGTGGGTGTCGCACATCGATGGCTACGGCACGCGCGCCTACGCGCTGAACACCGGCGACGCGTCGACCATCGCGCGAATTCCCGACGAGGTGCGCACCGAGGGGCTCTCGATGCAGAATGGCGCGATCCGCGTCGAGTCCGACGGGCGCGGCATCGTCCGCATCGCCACGATGGACGGCTCACGCGAGATCTCATCGCTTCTCGCCATCGAGAGCATCACCGACGCGGGCGATCTCTACACGCCGTCGCCGCGCGGAGACGCGCGCTTCGCGGAATTCTCGAACCCGCGACTCGCTCTTCGCGGTCCGCTGCGTGCCTCGCTCGTGATCCAGTGGCGGGTCGAGTACTACGACCAGCTGCGGATGCTCACTCCGCGCGTCGCGCTTGGCACCGTCACGCTCTCGCTCGACTCGGGCGCGCGCTTCGTGCGCATCGATGTCGATGGCGACAACGGTCTGCTCGATCATCGCCTTCGCCTTCGGATCGCAACGGACTTGGGCGGCGCCGTGTCCTTCGCCGACGCCGCCTTCGGTCCGGTGCGTCGCGAGCCTATCGCTGCGCCCGCCGATTCCACGGAGACGCCGCCCGCAACCGCGCCGCTCGCGCGCTACGTGACGCTCGCATCGCACGGTCGCGGCGCCACGATCTATTCCGACGGGCTCGGCGAGTACGAGGCGCTCGCTAGCGGCGGCATCGCGCTCACGCTCGTGCGCGCGGTGGGCGAGCTCTCGCGCAATGATCTCCCCGAGCGCCCCGGCCACGCGGGGTGGCCCGCGAGCACGCCGGAGGCGCAGGAGCCGGGCGCGTTCTGCGGCCGCTTCGCGCTTTTGCTGCACGGCGCGCGCGACGACGCCACGATCGCGGAGATCGAGCGCACGTCGGACGACGTGCTGCATCCGCTCGCCGGACGCACCGTTCGCTCCGCCACGCCGATCGCCGAATCCACGATGGGCGTCGCGCTCGGCGGGGACGGGCTGGCCCTCTCAGCGATCAAGAGCAGCGAGAATGGTGCGTGGCTCGTGCTGCGCTGCGTCAATCTCACCGAGCGCGACGCCGCCGGCGCGTGGACACTCGGCTCTCCGGCGCACGAGGCGTGTGAATCAAGGCTGGACGAAACGCCGGGAGAATTAGTCTTAATTCAAGACAATCGCATCGCCTTCACCGCGCCATCCCGTGCGATCGTCACCCTGCTCGTGCGCTAGGAGCGCGCGCGCATCGTCTCGAACTCGTCGCCGGCCAGCCGGGCGCGCAGGGCGTCGCCGAGCAGCGTGCACGAGAGCACGGTGAGAATCAGCGCCACTCCGGGCGCGAGCGCGATCCACGGCGCGAGCACGATCAGCTCCCGCCCGTCCGCGATCATGTTCCCCCAACTTGGCTGCGGCGGTTGAATGCCCAGCCCAAGAAAGGAGAGCCCGCTCTCGAGCAGCACTGCGCTGCCGACGCCGAGCGCTATCGCGACGATCGCGGGCGCGAGCGCGTTGGGGAGGACGTGCCGCCAGAGCACGCGCGATGGCGATGCGCCCATCGCGCGCGCGCCCTCCACGAAGGGGCGAGCGCGAAGGCCGCGCACCTCGCCCCGCACGAGCCGCGCGACGCCCATCCACCCGGTGAGCACGAGGATCGTGATCACCATCGTGGCGCCCGGCGGCCAGAGCGCCGCGCACACGAGGAGGATCACGAGGCGCGGGATGGCGAGCAGCACGTCGCCGATCGCCATCGCGAGGCGATCGAGCACGCCACCCTCCCATCCACCGATCGCACCGATCGCGATCCCAACCGCGCCCGCGAGCGCCGACCCCGCGATCCCAACCGCGAGTGACAGTCGCCCCGCGAGCATTGCGCGCACGAAGAGATCGCGCCCAAACGAGTCCGTGCCGAGCAGATGGAAGTGGTGCGCGGCGTCGACGGAGAAGGGAGGGAGCAGGCGAAGCGCGAGCGCATCGCCGATGGCGAGTGGATCGGTGCTCGCGAGCGCAGGGACGAGCAGTGCGCCCAGCGCGAGCGCGAGCAGCATGATCACCGCCGTGCGCGTCTGGCCGCTTGCGCCGCGCCAGAAGGCGATCACGTGCGTCGCCTCGGGTCAACCAACGGCAGCGCGAGATCCGCGGCGAGATTCGCGAGGATCACGAGCGCCGCATACACCACCGTCGCACCGACGACCACCGGATAGTCGCGCGCGAAGATGGAGCTCACCATGAGCCGCCCGACGCCGGGCCATCCGAACACCGTCTCGACGAACACGGAGCCCGCGAGCACGCCCGGAAGCGCGAGCGCGAAGAGGATGAGCAGCGTCGGGAGCGCATTCGCGAGCACGTGTCGCGCGTGCACGCTGCGCGCGGGGGTGCCCTTCGCCACTGCCGTGCGCACCCATTGCAGCTGCAGCAGCTCGACGACCGCCGTGCGCGCGTATCGCGCGATCCCTGCCGCGCCGACGAGCGTGAGCGTGAGTACCGGGAGGATCGCGTGGCGCACGAGATCGGCGAGCCCCGAGTCGCCCGCGGGGTCGCGCACGCCGAACGCCGGCAGCCGCATCCACGCGGGGAGCCCGAGGCGCGCTGCGCCGTACGTGAAGAGCGCGATCAGCGACAGTGCAAGCCAGAAGCTCGGCGCCGCGTACACAGTCGTCGTCAGCACCGTGAGCGCGCTGTCCGTGCGCGAGCCGCGGTGCGCGCCCTGCACGCTCCCCACGGCGACGCCGATGAGAAAGGTGAGCAGCAGCGAGATCCCGCCGAGTGCGAGCGAGATTGGAATCGCGTCGCCAAGCACGCTCGTGACTGAGCGATGCGCCACGAAGCTGGTGCCGAGCTTCCCCTTGAATACGTCGCGCGCCCAGCGACCATATTGGACGGCGAGCGGCGCGTCGAGATCGAGCGATGCGCGGAGCCGCGCGAGCTCCGGCGCGGAAGCGGCCGGCGGCGCGAGGAAGGTCACCGGATCGCCGGGCGCGGCCCGAACCAGGAAAAAGGTGAGGCTCAACACGACCCAGAAGAGCGCGAGGGCGACGGCGAGCTGCCGCAGGATGGATCGCATGTGCGGATGATGATGCGCACGCGGCGCGCGTCAACCCGCGCGCGCGTGACGAGCTGCGCGCTCGCGCTCGCCATCGGTGCATCGGCATGCGGCGCGCCACAGCGCGCCGCGGACACCGTCGTGATCGCATCCGGCGCCGATCTCGAGAGCGCCAACCCGCTCGTCACGATCCATCCGCTCGCGAGGCAGGTGCAGCGCTACGCGCTCTTCGTCACGCTCGCCCGCTACGACGCGCAGCTCGAGCCCACGCCCTACTATGCGCGCGCGTGGCGCTTCTCCGCGGACCGGCGTGCACTCACCTTCGCGCTAATCTCTGCGCTCCGCTGGGATGACGGCACTCTCACCACCGCGCGCGATGTCGCCTACACCCTGAATGCCGCGCGCGATCCCGCCACCGGCTTCCCACGCGCTTCCGATCTCGCCGAGATCACGACTGTCGCCGCAGACGATGATTCGACGGTCACGATCCACTTCGCGACCGCGCAGCCGCGCTTTCCGCCGATCCTCTGCGAGCTCCCGATCGTTCCCGAGCATCGTCTCGCGCGCACGCCGCGCGAGGCGATGCGCGCCGACAGCTTCGCCATCCATCCGGTCGGGAACGGCCCCTTCCGCTTCGTGCGCCGCGACGCGGGGCAGCGCTGGGAGCTCGCGCGCAACGATGACTTTCCCGCCGCGATGGGCGGCCCGCCCAGGCTTCGTCGCGTGATCATCGCGGTGATCGATGAATCTGCGACCAAATTTGCGGGATTGACTAGCGGCGAGCTCGATCTCGCGGGGATCTCTCCCGCAATGGCGCCGCTCGTCGCGCGCGACCCGCTGCTGCGCGTGATCGACTATCCGGTGCTGCAGTCCTACGGCATCGTGTTCAACAGCTCGAAGCAACCCTTCGACGACGCGCGCGTGCGGCGCGCGCTCTCGCTCGCGATCGACCGCAAGCGCATCGTCGCGGTGGCCGTGCACGGCTACGGCGAGCCATCCGCCAACGCGATCCCCTCGACGCATCCCTTTGCCACACCCTCCGCGATGGTCGCTGCGCCCGACAGCGCGCGCGCCGACTCGCTGCTCAGCGCCGCTGGCTGGCCACGCGGCGCCACCGGCATCCGGCGCCGCGCTGGCCGCGCGCTCACGCTCGAGCTCCTCACCGTCGGCAGCTCCGACAACGCGGCCGAGCAGCTCATCCAGTCCGATCTCGCGCGGACCGGCGTGCGCGTCGACATCCGGCAGCGCGAGCTCGCCTCCTTTCTCGCCGAGGCGCGCGCGACGCCGCGCCGCTTCGACGCGCTCTACACCGGCATTCCCGGCGACCTCTCCCTGTCGTATCTCTCTGCCATGTTCGATTCCCGCTTCGCCGGCAGCGCGCTCGACTACGCCGGCTTCCACGAGGCGCGCCTCGACACGCTCCTCGCCGCCGCCCGCTCGGCGCCAGACTCGAGCGCCCGCGCACGCTGGAGTCTCGTAGAGAATGAGCTCGATGCGCGAATGCCCGTCGCATGGATCTACCACGCGCGCGGCGTGCAGGGCGCCTCGCGCCGTCTCGAGGGCGTGACAATGGATCTGCGCGGCGAGCTCGCGACGCTGGCATCGTGGTACGTGCGCTCCGCTCCGCCAGGCGCGCCGCGAGCACCGTGACAATTCTCTTGAATTCAAGAGATCTCGCTGCGCGCCAGGCGATCGCCACCGGTGCCCTCGCGCCACTCACCGCCTCGCTCCGCACCGACATGGAGCGAGTGCTCCGCGAGGCGCCCGCGATCTCCGGCCAGAAGGCGATGCTCACGCGCGACGGCGGCCGCTGCCCAACCGATGGCGCGCCGCTCGACTTCGATCCCTACTCGCCGCACGCGCACCGCTGCCCCACCTGCCACGCGATGCAGACGGGCGAGCGCCACCATCGCTGGTGGCTGATGTTCGCGCAGCTCTGGCGCGCGGAGCGCGCTGTGCACGCCGCCGCGCTCCACGCGCTCGGCTCCTCCCCGCGCCTGGCCGCCTTCGCGCGAGCCACACTCGACGAGTACGCCGATCGCTACAGTCGCTACCCACTCGACGACAACGTGCTCGGCCCCTCGCGTCCGTTCTTCAGCACGTATCTCGAATCGATCTGGCTGCTGCAGCTCGTTATAGCCGCCGATCTTCTCGACGACGCAAACGCCGGAGAGAGCTCGACCGCACACTTTCGCGAGCGTGTGGTCGCGCCGAGCGCGGCGCTCATCCGCTCGTACGACGAAGGCGAATCGAATCGCCAGCTCTGGAACAACGCCGCGCTCCTCGCCGCCGGCCGCTCGCTCGGCGACCTCGCGCTCGTAGAGCATGCGATCCATTCGCGGTCGGGACTCCTCGCGCAGCTGAGCATCGGGCTTCTCGCGGATGGCAGCTGGTACGAGGGGGAGAACTACCACCTCTTCTCGCACCGCGGCCTCTGGTACTGCGTGACGATGGCCGAGGCGGCGGGCTACGAGATTCCGGCCGAGCTGCGAGCGCGCTTCCAGGCGGGATTCTCGACGCCCTTTCTCACCGCCTTCCCTGATCTGACGTTCCCTGCGCGCCGCGATTCGCAGTACGGCGCATCGCTGCGCCAGTGGCGCACCGCCGAGTCGTGCGAGCTCGGCCTCGCGCGCGCGGATGACTCGCGCCTTACGGGCGCGCTCGCGGCGCTCTACGCGGATGACATTCCGCATCGCGACACCGGCCGTTGGCGCTCGGCCGCCGAATCCGAGCGCAACGAGCCGGCGAGCGCGCTCAGTCGCGCGGATCTCGGATGGCGCTCGCTCCTCTTCGCTCGCGAGATGCTGCCGAGCCTTGCGCGCGAGAGCGTGCCCTCTGCGCTGCTCGAGGGGCAGGGGATCGCGGTGTTCCGCCGGCAGCGCGGAAAGGTGTACGTCGCGCTCGACTACGGTCATCACGGCGGCGGCCACGGCCATCCCGATCGTCTCAACCTTTTGCTCGCGCACGGCTCGCGCCGCATCCTCGACGACATGGGCACCGGGAGCTACGTCGATCGCTCGCTGCACTGGTATCGGAGCACGCTCGCGCACAACGCACCGCTCGTGAATGGGCACTCGCAGCCGGCCGTGTCGGGAACGTTGCTCGCCTACGATGAGCGAACGGATCTTGGCACCGTGCGCGCGCGGGCGCGCATCTCGGACAATCCGCCGGCGATAGCCGAGCGCGCGCTGACCGTGACTTCGCACGCGCTCTTCGACGAGCTACGATGGAGCGCGAGCGATGTGGTGCGCGTCGAACTCCCCGTGCACGCGCACGTCCGCGTGGAGGGTCCAACTGCGTGGGTTGACCATCCGCTGGAGGGTGGCAGCGGGCTCGAAGATGGATTTTCGTTCACGCGAGACTCACGGCGCGCCGACGTCGAGGTAGGCGCGATCGTGCGACTCGTCGACGAAAGCTCGGGCGCCACTCTCGCGTGGGCCAGTGCCTCCACGGCATCCGAGTGGTGGAGCGCCTCCGCACCTGGCGCGCCGGGGGCAGGCGATCAGCGCTTCGTACTCGTGCGCATGACGGGTCGCGCCGGGCGCGTGCGCATGGTGTGGGATTGGTCCTCCGCCATCCGCGATGTCGCGATGCACGAGAAACGAGTTCGCATCACCGAGAAGGCGGGCCCGATCGTGGAATACGAATGGCGAGACGACGGAGCCTTCCTGTCGCGCCAGCACACGGGCACGATGGACACGATTGTCCTGACGGGCTTTCGGGATGCAGCTGCGGATCCGCCGTTGCACGAACAACAGACCGACGCTCCTCCGCCTCCTCACGCGCTTCCGTTCACTCGCGAGCTTGGTGAGCAGAGCTATCGCATGTCGGAGTACAGCTGGGCCGCCGCCGGCAATCCGCGCGCCCGTGTCGACATCGATGCGGACGCCCTCGAGCTCGAGATCCGCGTCGACGTGCAGAAAGCACCGCTCTACTTTCGCGCCGCAATCGCGCCCGATCCGGGGCTCGACAACGAGAGCCCGGACATCAACAGCGATGGCGTGCAGCTGCATCTGTGGTGCGAGGGTTGGCGCGAGCCCGCATCGTGGCTCGCGATTCCCGAGAACGACTTCTCGCACACGCGCGTTCGCATGATCTCCGGCGGCGACGATGCGCCGCCACTCACGGCAGACTCGCGCGAGACCATCGGGGGCTACGAGCTTCGCTTTACAGTTCCCCGATCCTCGCTCGCAGCGCAATTGCTCTCCCTCGACGTCCTCATCAACGACATGACTTCCACCCGCCAGCGCCGTCGCGGCCAGCTCGTGCTCAGCGGCGCACACGGCGAGCGCGTCTACCTTCGCGGCGATCGCCAGCCGCTCGCTCGCTTCCTCACCTTTCAGCTGCGATCGTGAGCGCGCTCGACAACGTCTGCGTGGTGCTCGTCGAGCCGCAGGATCCGGTCAACATCGCCGCCGTCGTGCGCGCGATGAAGAACATGGATGTGAAGCAGCTGCGCCTGGTCGATCCCGTCGAGTACGATCCGTCGCGAGTCGAGCGCGTCGCGCACGACACCCGTGACATCGTCGCCCAGATCCAGCACTACCACACGCTCGACGCCGCGATCGCGGACTGCGTCTTCGCCGCCGGCTTCACCGCGCGGCGCCGCAAGGCCAAGTGGAAGCTCACGTCGCCCCGCGAGGTCGCCACGCCGATGCTCGCTGCGGCCGCGGACGGCCCCGTCGCGATTTTTTTCGGGCGCGAGGATCACGGCCTTTCCAATGAGTCGCTGGACCGCGCCCACGCCGTCGTCACGATTCCCACGAGCGATCATCCATCGCTTAACCTCGCGCAGGCCGTGCTGATCGCGCTCTACGAGCTCCATGTCGCCGCCGACGCATCGCGC
>Ga0075521_10000093_pt1 | contig 18995 bp, 11 predicted proteins | sample NGEPerD_FD_74785 | JGI IMG/M metagenome (GOLD analysis project Ga0075521, IMG submission 74785) | Arctic peat soil microbial communities from the Barrow Environmental Observatory site, Barrow, Alaska, USA - NGEE PermafrostAB12-D | ecosystem: Environmental > Terrestrial > Soil > Wetlands > Peat ...
ATAATGACCTGTATTTTTCTTCGCCCTCCTTAAGTCTTTCTGTAATCTTATTACTTAATTTAATTTCTTCTTTGAGATCTGAGGTCCGGTCTTCCACCATTGATTCCAACCGTTCATTCAATAATCTCAATTCTTCCTGGGTCTGAACCAGCTTTTCATTTTGATAAATAGCCCCCTCATAAATATCGAGCATCAGTTTAATAACATTTTGCTGTTCTGCCTGGATAGTGCGTTTTTCTCCATTAAACAGGATTTGCACACCAAAGGGAACCTTCTGATAATCAAGTCCGTTTTCGATTGACAATATTTTTCTGATATTGGAAAGAAGATGTTTTTCATTGTAAGGTTTGGTAATGAAACTATCTGCCCCGCAGGAAAGTCCTTCAATGATCTCCTCCGGATCAGATAGCCTTGTCAGTAAGATCACAGGAATATCTTCTGTATCCTTGTTTGATTTAATTTTTTTGCATAGCTCATAACCATTCATCTCCGGCATCAATATATCCGTAATAACCAGCGATGGTCTATGTTTTGAAAGACTATCCATAGCCTGCTTACCGTTTTGGGCAATTGACACCTTATAAAGATTACTTTCCAGCAGATGTGCAAGCTGAGTTGACTGAGTAATACTATCCTCAGCAATGAGTATTTCCGCTGGTTTTTGCAAAGGAATCCTTTTTTCTTTTTTCATTCCGGTTATATTTCCTGTTTTCCTTTTTTGTTTTAAAACATGTTGTTTCTTATAATTTCCTTCATCCCTTTGCCATATTACAGTTTCAACCCGACAATTGTAACGTCATCAACCTGATCCTCATGTTCTCTCCATATTGTGAACTCATTTAAAAGGGCCATTTTTTGCGATTCAAATGGTCTTTTGTGAATCTTCAGCAGAAGATCTCTGAACCTTCTGTATCCAAACTTTTTCTGCATTTGTCCTCCAAATTGGTCCATGTAACCATCGGTAAAAAGGTATACACAATCATTCTTCCTGATTTTGACTTCATGTGGTGAAAAATCCTTCATTATTAAATGGTGTGATAATGGCATCTTGTCACCTCTTAATTCAATTAATTGATCATCGCGGATAAGGTAAGTAGTGTTATATGCTCCTGCATAAACCAGATTATTTTGCATTGGATCATAGCTGATGAGCGATCCGTTCATTCCAACATTCACCTCTGAAATCAAACCATTTTGTCCTAATGATTCAACGACTTTACTCCTCATATGGTTAAATACCTGAGCCGGGTCTTCAATACCCTCTCTTATAACAATCTCTTTTAACAGGGTTACACCAAGTACGCTCATAAATGCTCCGGGTATTCCATGTCCTGTACAGTCAAATACCCCGATTAAGGTCTTATCATTGATCTTAATGCACCAATAAAAGTCGCCACTTACTATATCTCTGGGTAGCGTAATACAGAAACTTCCGGGGAAAAAATCTGAAATATTTTCGGATGCTTTCATAAGAGCAGCCTGTATTGTACATGCGTAATCGATGCTGGATTTGATCTGGTTATTCTTAAATTCTATAATTTCAAGATCTTTTGTTTTCTCACCGACAAGATCTTCCAGCCGTTCATTCAGAAGTCTTAATTCATCACGGGTCTGGATAAGTTCATTGTTCTGATGTATAGCTCCTTCATAAATACTTAGCAGAAGCTTCACAGCTCTTTGCTGACCTGTCCTGATAAGCCTTTTCTTTCCATTGTAATTAATTTCTATCCCTACATTATCTTTTTTGAAATCCGGATTTGCCTTTTCTGTAATCAACTTTTCAATATTTGAAATAAGGTAATCTTTATTGAAGGGTTTGGTTATAAAACTATCTGCTCCACATGATAAGCCTTCAATAACCTCTTCAGGATCGGAAAGTGAGGTTAATAAAATCACGGGAGTGTTTTCTGTACGCTCATTAGATTTTATTTTATTACAGAGTTCAAAACCATTCATCTCAGGCATGACAATATCAGAGATAACGAGTGAGGGTGTGTTTTTTGAGAGCCACTCCAGGGCTTTTTGTCCATTTTCAGATACCTCCACTTTGTAATTATAGCTTTCAAGCAAAAATTTTATCCGGGCAGCCTGTGTTGCGCTGTCTTCCACAACCAATATATCTGTCATGTTATCCGAAGATCTATTTCTTTCGCTCATAATCTATTTTTTCGAACCTGCTTTTGCCATAATTTCAGCGATTTTTTCAGGTGACAATGCCTGATCAGCTGCTCCGATCCTTAACGCTTCACCCGGCATACCGAATACTACACAGCTTTCCGCATTCTGAACCAGAGTATAGGCTCCCCTCTCTTTCATAGCTTTCAGCTCATCAGCCCCGTCTTTTCCCATTCCGGTAAGCAATACCCCCATGGCATTTGGTCCCATGCATTGTGCGGCAGAACGAAAAAGATAACTGACAGAAGGTCTTAATCCATTCTCAGGTGGTGAATCACTTAAAATTATTTTCCCTGCCTTGCTTATACCCATCTGAAAACCATCGGGAGCAATATACCCCATGCCTGATGACAATAGGTCTCCGTTTTCAGCGATTTTCAGTTTAATCCCGGAAGTGGCGGATAGCCATTCACGAAATCCATTTACAAATCCTTTGGCAATATGTTGAACAATAAGAACAGGTACAGGCAAATCCGCAGGTAACCCGGATAGGATTATCTGCAGAGCCATTGGACCACCGGTGGACGCTCCGATTGCAATAAGCTGAACTCGCTTTAAATCATTTTCAAATGTTTGCACTAAAACGATTGGCTTTTTTTGTTCTTTTCTGCTTCTGGGGAACAGTCTTACAACTTTGACCTCAGACATGAGCTTAACAGTCTGAATCAGCTCTTTACGTGAAGCAGCAAATTGAGGATGCTCGAAACCGGGAGGACGAATAACAACAGCAAGTGCTCCTGCATCAAGTAGTTTAAATGTATCAGTTATATCTTTTTTATTTGAAGTTCCGGTAACAATAACTATTGGCGTCGGATATGTTTCCATAATTGCCCTTGTAGCTTCATACCCGTCCATTCCCGGCATATGAATATCCATGGTTATTACATCGGGGTTTTTTAAACCCGCAAGCTCAATAGCCTCATAACCAGAATTGGCTATCCCTACCACCCTGATGTCGGGATCAGAAGAAAGAAGATGTGCCAGGAATTCCTGTACCACTTTTGAGTCATCAACAATCAGGACTTTGATCATATTTAAACTGTTGTTTGTTGCTTGTTGCTTGTTGCTTGTTGCTTGTTGCTTGTCAACCGATAACCAGAAAACCAGAAACCAGCAACCAGCAACCAGTAACTATATTAACTTTTTTATAATCTCCAATAAGTTCGATTGATCAAAGCTACTTTTTATTATATAAGCATCAGCACCAACTTCAATACCTCGTTCCTTGTCCTCACGCGATTCAAGTGCAGTAACCAGGATAACCGGGATTTCACTCAGCTTTTTATCATTTTTTATCTTTAGTGTAAGTTCAAAGCCGTTAATCTTTGGCATATCCACATCTGAAACGATGATATCGAAATCATCAGAACGCGCTTTTGTGTAAGCATCGGCACCATCGACCGAAGTGGTTACCTGGTAACCTGCCGTTTCAAGTATATTCTTTATTAATGTCCGAGAGGTTATCGAATCCTCTGCAACAAGAATTTTACCAGTTTTAGGAACAAAAAGATCACCTTCACCGGTTTCGATTTTCCTGCCTTTTGTCTTCACTGCAGATTTCATAAGGTCGTTTATATTAAGTACCGGTATCACATTCCCTGATCCCAGGATTGTTGCTCCCGAGATATTTCTTACCCTTTTAAGTAATTTTCCCAGCCCTTTTACAAGTACCTGCTGTTCACCGACAATGTCATCAACCTTAAAGGCGATACGTTGTTCTGCTGAAGAGAGAACTACCAGGCGGGTTTTATCTGATTTCTCAAAATCTCTGTTTTTCCTGTCTGAGCCTGCATGCTTATGTTCCGGTAAACCCAATACTTCTCCGATATCGACCACCGAAATGATCCTGGAGTCAATCATTATGGTTTCATGGTTCTCAATGGTCTTAATATCAGCCTTTTCCACTCTCAATACCTGTTCAACATTTACAGTCGGAAGGATAAATAAGAATTCATTTACTCTGACCATGATTCCCCTGAAGGCAGCAAGCGCCATAGGCAACCTAATGCGAAATGTCGTACCGTTACCGGCTTCTGTCTCCACGGATATAAGCCCGTTCAGTTTTGCAATTTTTTCTTGAGCGATAGACAATCCCAGACCTCGTCCGGAAATATCTGTAATAATTGAACTCGTGGAGACACCTGACTGATAGATAAGATTCAATATCTCTTCATCTTCAAGCTTGCCTGCAGCTTCTTTGTCCAGGATTCCTGATTTAATAGCTGCCCGCAGTAAATTATCTTTATCAATGCCTTTCCCGTCGTCGGAAAGAATTACTTCAAACTGACCATTTTCTTTGGCAGCGAAAGCAAGGGTTATTTTTCCATGGGAGGATTTATTCTGCAGAAGACGCTCCCGGGGATTGCCGATTCCATGATCGATACTATTTCGTATAAGATGTATAAGCGGGTCTTTAAGCTCCTCGAGGATACGCCTGTCAATTTCCAGTTCTGTTCCTGTCATATTAAAATCGACCACTTTATTTTGATCATGGGATATATCCCTCACCATTCCTGGAAAAACCTCAGCCATGTAGCCCACGGGGAGCATCAGCACCTGTTTCATAGCCTCAAGATGAAGATTGACCAGGTGGTCATGATTGTGCTGGTCGCGTTCCAGTAATCGAATAATTTCAACCATCCGACTCTCCGTTTTATTCAGGTGAATTTCACTGGCATCACACCACTCATGCCATGTTGACAGCGTAGCAGTAGCTCTCCGTTCTCTCCATTTTTGGGCCTCGGTTTTCCATTCTTTCAGCTCAGCAGATAGTTCCCTGAGTTCAAGTATCCTCTGGTCGATAGCTATTTTTGACTGGATCATTTCCTCTGCCTGCAAAAGAAGCGGGTCGAGCTTGGAAATCCGGATCCGCACTGTTTCTGTTGATACCGGAACCAAACCACCTGAAATATCAGTTTCAGGTAAATGAACAATCTCAGGAGGTGCAATCTTAATATCTGACATAAGCATAGTATCATTCTTTTCACCTGGTTGTCCGGCTGCCATCTCTTTTAACTGCTGAATCAATCCTCTCATGATCTGATGATCTGAAGCAGATTGGTCCTTGCCGGTTGTATTTATGAGTTTTGTAAGATGATCCACTGCTTTATAAAACATGTTGATCGAAAAGGGAGACAAAGTGATCTTCCCGGACTTAAGCGCAGAAAAAATGCTCTCCAGGGGTTGGCAAAGCGATTCTATTTCCTTTTGATCGACGGACCGGGCTGCTCCTTTGAGGCTGTGAACCTCACGAAACATGGTTTCTATGATCTCCTTAACTTTTTCCTCTGGCCTATTCTTCTCTAATTCTATCAGTCCGGCAGAGAAAGCATGAATATGCTCTTCGGCTTCAACCCGGAATGTTTCCCGTATTCGTTTCAGGAAGTCCTCCTCTTTTTTATCCATGATGTTATATATATCTCACTGTTTATTATCGAGGCGGAAAGGCGGAATAAGGTTTCTGTGCCATTGAGCCGTTAAGCTGTTGTGCCGTTGAGCCGTTCATTACACCTTAAACTTTTCTACCAACTCTTTAAGTTTCTGTCCCAGATCAGTGAGGTTTTTTGCCGCCTTCTCTGACTGTACCATACTTACAGCGGTTTCTGTTCCTGCCTGGTTGATGTTTTGCATTGCAATTCCTATCTGATCCATCCCGACCACCTGTTGCTGGCTCGATGCAACGATTTGTGTTGCGGCCTGTACCGCTTCATTGCTGCTTTCAGAAAGAATCCTTATGGCTTCACCAGCCTGAAGTGACTGTTTTACACCTGCCTCCACAGCTTTGCTGCCTTGCTCTGTTGCCAAAACTGCTGCACTGGTTGCTTTTTGTACATCATTCAATATGTTTCTTACCTGCAAAGTAGACTGTTTAGACTGACCGGCCAGGTTTTTGATCTCCTGTGCTACAACAGCGAAACCCTTTCCCTGTTCACCGGCTTTCGCAGCTTCAATGGCTGCATTAACTGCCAGTAAGTTGGATTGGTCAGCAATATCAGTAACTGAGGCAATAATACCGCCTATTGACTGGCTCTGTTCACTCAGACGAACTACAGTCTGGGCAATTGTATCCATCTGTTCCCGGATATGATTCATCCCGTTTACAGTATCTTCAACCGCTTTTTGACCATTCTGTGAGACCTTAGCTACCAGCTGTGCACTCTCTGCTACATTTTTTGCCTTTTGGGCAGTTTGTTTTGCAGCCTGTTGAACCTCCTCCACTGTAGTGGTAGTCTCGCTGATAGCAGAGGCGGTCTCTGCCGTCCCTGAGGCTACCTGTGTAGTGGCAGCCAAAATCTCACTGGCCGAAGAACCCAGCATGTTGACTCCCTCATTTATTTCTTTAACAGATCGTTGCAGGTTTTCAACCATCTGATGAAATGCCTGGGAAAGTATCCCCACTTCATCTTTCCTGTCAGTGGATGGAATAACTACAGTCAGATCGTTTGATGCTATACTTGATGCTATCCTCGTTATTCCGGAGAGTGGTCTGGAAATATTCCGTACAATAATGATTCCCAGGAATATGATAAGTAATATGCTGAATAAAGTTCCATATATCACAACAGATTTGGTCATAGTGACGTCATTGTTCATTTTATTTGTCCGCAATATCAGTAAATCATTCTCGACCTGCTGAATTTCAGAAATATTAACTCTTATTTCATCCATTATTTTTTTGCTCTTATCTGTAAGAACTTCCTGCAATGCAGCTTCAAAACCTTTATTCCTCCGTGTTTCAATCTTAAATTCAAGGTCCTCAATTTTACTAGCTGCCAATAACTTGACTTTCCCAATCCGTTGTACCTGGGAGTTGTTATCTTTAACCAGTTCTAAGCCCTCATCGATTTTTTGTTTCATACTGTTTGAAGCCAGGTTGAAAGGCTCAAGATATTTTTCATCACCGGTAATTATATACCCGCGTTCACCAGTCTCAGCATCCTGCAACAGAGAGAAGACATTCTCCTGGTTTGCCAGCACCTGATACGTATGGGCAGTCCAGCCAATACTTGTATTTAGCTTTGTAACCATCACATAGGCAAATATGCCCAGAATGAGGGACATTGCGACTGAGAATGCAATTAATCCACCGATTTTATTACCGATTGTCCATTTCATGTTCAGTATCTCCTTCCTTTATAAATATTTTCTGTTTATGTTTTATATTACCTCCTACGTCTTAAACCTTTCTACCAGATCTTTGAGTTTCTGTCCCAGTTCATTCAGGTTCTTCGCCGATTTCTCAGACTGTACCATGCTTACAGCAGTCTCAGTTCCAGCCTGGTTAATATTCTGCATTGCGACACCTATCTGATCCATTCCGACCACCTGTTGCTGGCTCGAAGCCAGAATCTGCGTGGCTGCATGGACCGCTTCATTGATGCTTTCAGCCAGTATCAGGATGGCTTCACCCGCCAATGCTGACTGTTTTACCCCTGCCTCCACTGCTTTAGAGCCCTGTTCTGTTGACATCACTGCAGCACCGGTTACTTTTTGGATATCATTAAGTATGTTTCTCACCTGTGAAGTAGCTTGCTTCGATTGGCCTGCCAGGTTTTTGATCTCCTGTGCAACCACAGCAAAGCCTCTGCCCTGTTCACCGGCTTTGGCTGCTTCTATTGCTGCATTGACCGCCAGTAAATTCGCTTGGTCTGCAATTTCAGTGACGGAGGCAATTATTCCCCCAATTGACTGACTCTGTTCACTAAGGCGGACAACCGTCTGGGCAATAGAATCCATTTGCTCCCGGATGCGATTCATCGTCTCTGCAGTCTCATCAACTGATTTTTGCCCATTGTGAGATACCTGAGCCACCCTTTGAGCACTATTAACTACATTTTTTGCTTTTTCTGCAGATTGTCTTGCTGATTGTTGTACTTCCTCCACCGTGGCGGAAGTTTCGGTAATGGCAGCAGCAGTTTCAGCAGTCCCTGATGCTACCTGGGATGTTGCTGCCAAGATCTGATTGGAAGAGGAGACAAGAACATTTACAGTTTCCCTGACTTCCATAAGAACTTTCGACAGATCGGCTGTACGTTGCTTAACCATATCTTCGAGCTGATCACGATACTTTTTTAATTCATCTTCAGCCAGTTTTCGCTCAGTGACATCCATCGAAATACCTATGACACCAACGACCTCTCCTTTTTCGTCCATATTTGGGATCTTAGATGTACTTACCCATCGGGTTCCTGTTTTAGTTACCCATGGTTCATCAATGTTGATCTTCGGCTTGCGACTGCGTATTACCTGCAGGTCGTCTTCCCAGTAAGCCTGAGCCTCTTCTTTGGAGTGCAGGTCATTGAGATTAGTACCTTCCAACTGCTTTTTCGACATCTTGTACATATCACTCATATATTTATTGACCCGAACAAACCTGTTATTTGTATCCTTGTAAAAAACCAGACCGGGAATACTGTCGATGATGATTTCCAGCTCGTTTGATAACAATGTGAGCTGTTCAGATTTTTTGAGGAATTCAATTTCCGCCAATTTACGGTCATTAATATTCTGGAACATTCCACCAATCTTAACAATCTCACCGTTTTCCCGATATGCTTCTCCAACAGACCTTACCCAAAGTCTATTCCTTTTCGCTGTAATTAATTCAAGTTCTTCATCGAAAGGTTCGCCTGATTTGATCGCTCTGTCGATGCACCCTGAAATGACTGGTTTCGCCTCAGGAGTATAGAAATTTAATTCAGCTTCCAATGTCGGATGATACTTCGGACCGACTTCGTGTATTTGATACACCACCTCGGACCAACTCAATTCGTTTTTCTTTAGATTTAATTCCCATCCGCCCACTCTGGCAATCCTGCTGGTTTCGTCCAGGAGCTGTTTGCTACTTTGTAGTTCTTTTGTACGATCATCAACTTTCTTCTCTAGTTCTTTACTAAAATCTTTAAGCTGTTCTTCTGCTTTTTTTATTTTATCAAAATCTGTATTCGAACCGAACCATTTAATAATATTTCCTTCAGCATCATGCATCGGTACTGCTCTGGTTTTAAACCAATGATAGACAGCGTCATTTCTTCGGATACGGAATTCAATATCGAAACTTTCTCCGGTTTTTACTTTTTCCATCCACTCGGAAACCGTTTTGTCCTTATCGTCGGGATGAAGTTGTTCAAGCCAGCGGTAACCCAATTGTTCTTCTTCCGGTATTCCGGTATATTCCACCCATTGTTTGCTTAAATAATCGCAGGGACCATCGACTCTGCAAGTCCAAAAAAGTTGGGGCAACGATTCAATCAGTTCTCTAAAACGTTTTTCATTGTCTTTAATTACTTTTTCAGCCTGTACACGTTCGGTTATGTCGATACAAGTTCCGACCCATTCAGAAATGCTCCCCCCAGCACTAAAGACAGGGAAAGCTCGTGCCAGGAGGTTTCGATAAATTCCGTCATTCCTGCGCATACGGTATTCGACCTCGTAGGAGTTTTTATTTACCACTGCTTTATTCCAGACCTCCAAGGCTCGCTCAAGATCATCCGGATGAAGGGTTTTCGCCCATCCTGAACCTTTAGCTTCTTCAAAGGTCTGACCATTAAATTTCCTCAATGATGGCGAGTCTTCCACAAGGTCTCCATCGGCATTAGTAACCCATCCGATTTGACCCGTTGCTTCAATATAAGAACGATAGCGTGATTCGCTTATAAGCAAAGCATCCTCAGCTGTTTTTCGGCCGGTAATGTCATACCCCTGGGCAATTGTTGCAACAATGGTTTTTCCATCTGCACCAAGCATGAATGCAGAATTCCAGAGAATTGTCCTTATTGAACCATTCAGGTGAATAATTTTAATCTCAACAGTTTCCCAGCGGGCACCTTTCTGCGTTTTCCTTATTAGCTCCATATAGTTTTCAACATTTTCAGCAGGGAAAAGAACTTTAATTGATTTGCCAACTACATCATCTGCTTTTCTTCCTGTCAATGTTTCAAAAGCGGGGTTGAAACGAGTAATATTGAAATGTGTATCCCACACAATAATAGGTGCATTGGCATAGCGGAAAAGGTTTTCAAGAAATTCATTGACCTCCCTAAGCGATTCTTCGGCTATTGCGCGTTTATTTCTTCCCTGGATATTAAAAATATTTTTCATCAGTCATCCTTTTATAAATTGAATTTTATAATACTTGCTCATTAACAATGATTTTCTCATCGTTCAATATACTCTCTGCTTCAAGCACCATAATATGCTCTTTTGTCACCCCTTTCAGATATTTTTCTCCGATACCTGAAACAGTTGGAGGAACGATTAGGATATCTTCGAGTTCGATTGCCTGTGTGTCATTAACAATATCGGCCATAATGCCAAATTCCATTTGACCGTTGCTAAGGATAATCACCTTGTTCATTTCACCTAAACCTTTTTCAGGAAGGTTGAAGAATTTTTTAAGATCGACAACAGGAAGTATCTGGCCGCGCACATTGATAATACCAAAAATAAAGGGAGGTACGCCGGGCAGCGGAGTGAAATCCTTTAATTGATATACTTCCCTCACATAAGCAGATTCAATGCCATAAGTTTCGGCGGCAAGGGTGAAGGTTATGATCTCACAAACAGCAGAAGCCACATTTTTGTGTTCAGGTTCCTGTGCCAGGGCAATTGCCCGGTTTTTAAGTATGGTCTGAATTTCCCTTTTCATTTTGTCATCAGTGTTTTCATATTGGAGAAAATACTTTCCTTCAGATATTCTAATGATAATCCTTCAGATTCCGGAACATTGTGATCTGTTTCACACTTGCTTAACAAACCGAGTGCATTATTGAAATATTTCTTCGCATTTTTGCTATTCCCCTGTCTGAGGAACAAGTTACCCAGCATGAAATGTCCCATTATATAGTCTGGATTAATGTAGATTGCCTGTTTAAGTGATGCAATGGCTTCAGAAACGTTGCCAAGTTCCTGCAAAATGGAAGCGCGCAGAAAATATAACCCATGCGCGAGTTTATTCATTGCTATTGTCTCATTGCAAATGGATAGTGCCTTGTCAAGATCTCCCTGGTCAGCCAATAATCTTATTTCAGATATCCTGGCATTAAGTGATTCTTCCGGTGTCTCTTTATGAGCCTTTTGAACCACGGTCATTATTGCCTCAGCGGGCACCAATGGAAAGGTCGACGGGGTGACATGCTGAGCGGGCAACTGCTCGACAAAGTGATAAGGCTGAAAATCTGTATGCGGCATCCACCTGGTGTTGTTCATATGGTCAAAGAAAGTTCTATATGACAAATCCTGTTGCACTTCAGGTATCGGATCCATATATTGCATTGGCTCATTTTTTGTCTTTCGGTATAAAACAGCCCCATGAAAATTTACGAAAACAAATTGAGGGAATACATGCGAGGAAAGTTCACATGATGAAACTACAAACCATCCATCATCGCAAAGCTCCTCGAAAAAGGAGTTGGCAATTTTGTTAATCCAGCGGGGTGTAAAGTACATAAGTACATTTCGACAGAATATAATATCAATGCTGCTTTTAGTGTTCATGGAAGAGGATTCAACAAGACTCATACACGAAAATGTCACCATCTTTTTTATATCCTGACTAACTTCATAATGTCCGTCTCCCTTATTCAGAAAATAGCCGCTCTTAAGCCATGCTGGTGAGTTACGGAATGACCAGGAACTATAAACTCCCGATCTGGCTTTTTTGAGCGCCTTTGGATTTATATCAGTAGCCAGAATTGAGATATTCCATTTTTCAATTTCAGGAATCGTTTTTTTCAATGCAATCGCGATGGAGTAAGGTTCCTCTCCTGTAGAGCACCCTGCACTCCATATCCTGATCTTTTGCTCCTTGTTTTGTTTCAACTTTACAAGTTCGGGAAGAACATAATCTGTCAACGCTGCAAAGACTTGTGGTTCGCGCCAGAAGTAAGACTCCGAACAGGTCAGATGTGAAGCAAGAATATCAGTCTGATCCTTGTTTAGTTTAGCTGAAAGAAACCATCTTACAAATTCTGCCATATCGTCAAAACCAAATTCGTGGGCTGCATGTGAAAGATTTTCATTCAGGATTGGCCACCTCTCTTTTGGAAAATGCAATCCCATGTGGTTTGCTATAACCTCACAAATTGCTATGAGCTGTATTTCTGTAAGATTTGTTTTCATGCTTTTCTTTTTATCAAGGCTTCTTCAAGTAATTGTTCTTCATCTATACTAAGAAACTGATCAAGATTATAAATGAGTGCCATGCCATCTTCCATTTTTGCCACACCTTTCAGATGCTTTGCAAATGGTAAAGTGTCAATGGCACTTGAAATTTGCGTAGAGGAGAGATCTCTTATGCCAGTAACTGAATCAACCAGCAGAGCAATATGTCTTTTACCTGTATCCGTAATAATTAAACGGTCATCAGGTTCAATTTCATGTTCTGACAGCTTCAGTCGCTTACGTATATCCGCAACAGGAATAATCTGGCCTCTGACATTTATAATCCCGGTAATTATTTCAGGAGCTTTTGGAAGAGACCTTATTGCGACAGCATGAATAACTTTTAATACATTATCAATAGGAAGGGCAAAGTTTAGTTCATCGAGAGTAAAAACCAGAATCTTGTCCAAAGCTGCAATTAGTGAATCATTCATATGTAGTTTTCAATTTTTTGCTATAGATGAAATAACCTCCAGAAGCAGATTAATATCCAGATTTTTATCAAAAAAATAATTTGCACCTGCTGCTATACTTCTTTCTCTGTACTGTTTATAAGGGAAATTGGTAAGCATGCAAATTACAACGTCATTCCCTTTGCTCCTCGTATTTCGAAGCACTTCCATACCATTTAACCCCGGCATCCTGATATCCAGCAAGACCACATCGGGGGAATTGGATTCAATAAACTGAATTGCCTCATTACCATCAGAGGCTTCTCCGATTATTTCGACGTTATTCAGACTTTTGAACAGATCTTTGATTCTTTCTCTGAATAATGATGAATCATCTGCTATAAGTATTCGCATTTTTGAGTTTGTTAGTCCTGAGTCGAGACCATTTTGGAAAATGCATGTTGTGTTTCATTTTACCATTAGGTCAGGACAGATATTTATTTGTAAGGTTTAACAATTCTTCTTTTTTGAATGGCTTAGCCAGATAGTCTGAACAACCAGCTTCAAGACACATATCTCTGTTGTTGCTGAAAGCATAAGCAGTGGTTGCTATTATTGGAAGATCCCTTCTTAATGATTTGATTATCCGGGTGGCAGTAAGTCCATCCATTTCTGGCATTTTTATGTCCATTAAAACGAGGGATATGCTAGGCTCGTTTTTACAAAGCTCAACAGCTTCCAGGCCGTTGACAGCCAGTATAATTTTGAGGCCTGTTGATTTTAACATTGATTTAATGACAAGAGAGTTCGCAGCTTCATCTTCAGCAACCAGAATAGTTTTACCTCTCAGGTCCACGGTAAGTGCGTTCTGAAATTTTGACAAAATTTGAACTGTTTCAGATGAAGCTCCAGGAATAAGTGGAATACTTAGTGTGAATGCGCTGCCGATACCAAGAAATGAATCTATCACAATTGTACCTCCCATTATTTCAGCGAGAGATTTTGCGATAGATAAACCTAATCCATTCCCTCCGTATGTTCTGGCTTCCGACATCTCAACCTGCCGGAACCTGTCAAAAATTATTTTGTGGAATGCAGGGTCAATGCCAATACCTGTATCCCTTATCTCGAAGAGCAGATTGTCTTTATTTCCGGATAAGACAATTTCAACCCCCCCGGTTTCAGTAAATTTTATTGCATTATCAATTAAGTTATTCAACGCACGTCGAAGTTTATCGGGGTCACAGATTATTGAGGTTATGTTTTCAGGGAGCTGACTTCTCAATGTTAAAGCTAATTTTCTTCCTGCTGCAATGGACCGAAAAAGGGATATGATATTTTCAGTGAATTCTATTATATTAATATTCTCAACATTTAGCTTATCCTGTCCTGCCTCAATTTTTGATATGTCAAGAATATTTGACACAGTATGAAGCAATTCCTGGGAACACCTGTCAACGATACTAATAAATTCATCCTTCTCTGCATCTGTCAGGCTCTTTTCCTTTAATAATCCGGTGAAACCAAGAATTCCGTTCAGAGGTGTACGGATCTCATGCGACATATTCGAGAGAAAAGCAGATTTCAATTTGTCACTTTCTTCAGCCTTCTCTTTACTGACTTTCAGCTCAGCTGTTCTTTCCAAAACCTTTTCCTCCAGACTATCATTCAGGTTTTTTAACTCCTCCTGCACCTTGAGCAATTGTCTGTTTTGTATTACCGCAGCCTCGTAAGTAGAAAGAAGCAACGTTAGCATTTGCATCTGGTTTGCTGTAATTAGTCGTTTTTTACCGGCAAAATATATTTCAACCATTATCCGGATATTCTCATTGGTATTAAGTTTGGGTTGAAGCAATATCTGATGGATCTGGGCAAGAAGATACTCTTCCTGATATGGTTTGGTGAAAAAATTGTCGGCACCACATGTCAATCCATTTAATACATCCTCCGGATCAGTAAGCGAAGTAAGCAGAATGACAGGAATATGCTTTAATTGCTCATTCTCTTTTATCCTGATACAAAGTTGATAACCATCCATTTCAGGCATAATAATATCACTGATTACCATATCAGGAATAAACTTTTCAAGAATGGTTAATGCATGTTTTCCGTTGACGGCATGTGTAACACTAAAATCACTATTCTCAAGCAGAGCTCTTAATTGTTCAGCCTGTGTGAGACTATCCTCAACAATAAGTATCTCAGGTTTCTTATTGTTCCTTCCATTTAGTTTCTTCATATCAAGAATACAGTAGTTAGCAGAATACGAAAGATAAACATTACAAATCATTCAGGATGTAGGAGTTATGGTAGTCATATGTAGGATTAACCTGATTTATTGTAGGGGATAGACTACAAGCCCTTCGGCAAGCTCAGGGTAAGGCTTAAAGGCGGGAAGGCTCAAAGGGTTAAGGAGGTTAAGGGCATAGCCGTCGACTTAAAGAGCTGAATATAGAAAATAGGGAGAGAGTTTTGTACAAAACAGTATGTAAAGTATTGAATATATGCCTGATACATTTCCTCTCCTTTTGAAGGAGGGGAAACTTTTTTATACAGTATCTCATATATTTCCAAAGCTTAAGTTGACAGCTATGGGGAAGGGGGTGAGTTCATCCTATTACGCCTTTAGTCTATCAAATTATTCTTATAAGCGTAAAGTGCAAGTTCTGTATTGGTTTTTAATCCCATTTTTTTAAGCAGTCGGGTACGATAAGTACTCACGGTTTTCTCGCTTATGAAAAGTTTCTTTCCGATTTCAATTAAACTATTGCCTTTGGCCAGAAAGCATAAAATCTTAAATTCCCTGTCGGATAGCCTTTTATGCAGAGGTTGTTCATTTATGAAATTCTCCTCAGTAATCAGCATTCCAATTACGTCTGATGAGATATATTTTCCCCCGGCAGAAATTTTTTTTATAGCCTGCGCCAGCTCATCTGATGTGCTGTCCTTTGATAAGTACCCTGATGCACCGAGTCTTAATGACTGAACAGCGTACTGTGACTGTTTGTAAATACTCAGAATGAGTATATTGACTTTAATATTAAGTAATTTTAGTTTTTCAAGAATTTCCAGGCCGCTTAAACCCGGCATGGAAATATCGAGGATAACCAGATTGAAATTGTCCGATCTGATCTTTTCAAATGCCTCTGACCCATCTTTTGCTTCATCAATCAAATCGCTATAGTTATTTTTCTTCAGGATATTGATCAGTCCTTCCCGAACAACAGAATGATCATCAGCTACCAGTATCTTCATTGTTGTAAGTTTTTTGTAGTTGGCATATAAATCCTGATAATTGTTCCACCCTTCTTTGGTGATAATATTTCAAACCTTCCTTTTGCCTGTTTTAATCTTTCGGACATTCCAAGTAATCCCAAAGATTTTAAGGAATTTATTTTTTCTCCCGGAATGCCAATACCGTTATCCTTTATAGACAGCACAATAAAATTTCTGATCTGATAAAGTTTTACCCAAACATTAACAGCATCTGCATGCCTGACAATGTTAGTGAGCGATTCCTGCAATACTCTGTATATCGCGAGATTCTTCTTAATATCATCAGTCTGAACATCGTTAAGAGAAATGTATATTTTCAAACCCGTTCTTTGACCAAACTCTTCGCAATACCATTCCAGTGCCGATGCCAAACCAAGATCATCTAATATAGGTGGTCTTAATTCGGAAGAGATTCGTTGAACATCTGAACTTGTTGTCGTCACCCTTTCAATAACTTCTTTTATTTTTGTTCTGACTTCATCAAAACCTGATGGAAAATCCCTCAGAAGCATATTCAAATCCATCTTAATTGCAGTTAAAGACTGCCCAAGCTGGTCGTGCAGATCTCTTGAAATCTTGGTACGTTCTTCTTCACGGATCTCATCAAGATGCTGATTAAGCTTTTCAAGAAGTTCCTTCGATCTTTTAAGATCTGATTGCAGCCTTTTCTGATCAGTAATGTCCCGGGCAGCAGCAAACACTCCCTGAATATCACCGGCTTCGTTCTTAAATAAGGTCGCATTATATAACACATCCGTCGTCAGTCCGCTCGAATGTTTTATCGTCAGAGGATAATTTTTAATAACTCTTTTGGAGAATACTGTTTTGGACACTTTTCTGGCTCTTTCGGGTCTTGAAAAGAAATCAGCAAAGTCACTTCCTATCAGCATTTCCCGTTTTACGCCAGTTATCTGCTCTGTTGCATAGTTTACATCTGTTATTTTTCCATTCATATTAATTGTTACGAGAGGGTCAAGACTTGCTTCTATAAGGCTTCGTGTATAGAGTGCGGCAGAATTCATTTCTTTCTCCAGTTTCTTCCGATCTGTTATGTCTATGTGCTCCGCTTGTAGATAGAGCAATTTCCCTGAATTATCCTTCACCTTTCTTGCACCGACAAGGGCCCAGAATTTTTTGCCATCCCGCCTGTTCAGTTCAAATTCAGTTGGCGGCATGTAACCTGATTCATCAAGTATCTTCAGTACCCTTTCCCTGTCATCCGGATTGGAATAAAGCAATTTTATATTGGAAGACATCTCCTTCAGCATTGAGGAAGTGTCAGGATACCCGTACATTTCAGCATACGCCTTGTTTATTCTTATAATTTTTCCATCAGGCATAGACTGTGAGATTCCAATTATTGAATTTTCAAAAAGACTGCGGTATTCTGCTTCCGATGTTTTAATTTTTTCTACAATAATTTTTCTGTCTGTAATATTATCTGCGATTACCTGTATGCCATCAACTTTTCCATTCTGATCCAAAATGCGGGTATGGGTCGACATATACCATCCGGGTTTGCCATCAAGATTCACATTATCCTCAAACTTCAATGGTTTTTCTGATGCTGACGTAAGTTTAAATCTGTCGATATAAGTCCGTCCGGCTTCAAGCCCAAAGACTTCAGTTACGTTCTTTCCAATATAGTCCACGGCTTTTCCGCCAAGATTAATAATCGCCTGCTGATTAAACATCAGAATTTTACCATCTACGCTATAATAGCCGATCCCCAATCCTGAGTTTTCCATAAGAAGCTGGTATCTCTCCCCAAACTCGAACAACTCTCTTTCAGATTTTTTACGCTCAGTAATATCACGGGCAGTTGTATGCATATATGATTTACCTGAAATGCAGATACAACTGTTATTAAATTCAGTTTCAACTTTAATTCCATCCTGTCGTAAAATTTTTGCCTCACTCAGGACTTTTTCTCCATTGAAGATTTTTTCATTATACTTTTTAAACGCTTCAAGGTCGTTTTCTTCATGTAGGTCAGGGATACTCATCGTAAGCAGTTGTTCTCTTGAGTAACCCGTAAGGTCAGAGGCGGCCTTATTAATGGCTATCAGGTTGGCATTCCTGTCTGAAATAAAGATTGCATCAAGTGATCCTTCAAAGATGGCTTCCTGCCAGTCCAAGGCTCGTCTGAGACTATCTTCTGCCTGTTTGCGTTCTGTTATGTCAGTAAATATATGTGCAAATTGTCCTTTCCGGGGTGAGAAAACACGTGTCTCGTAGAATCGTCTAAGTGTTTCATTGAATCGTTCATACCTGATTGATTCACCAGTCATTGCAACTCTATATAGCTGTTGTACTACTTCGGGGGGCCAACCTATTGCAAAATTTTTACCTGTCCTTCCGATTTGTTCTTTCATAGAGAGACCGGTAAGTTGTTCGAATGCCTGGTTTCCTTGAACAAAACGGTGATCATATGGCACACCTGACTCATCGCAGATAACTTCACATACCATAAGCCCATTGAGCATCTGATCGAATAGTTGCCTGTATTGTTGCTCTTTGCTATGCAAAGCCTCCTCAGCCTTTTTGCGACGTAATGATACAGCTGCCAGAGAAATGAAGTTCTCCAATATTTCTCTTGGCAGATCTGACTGATCTTTGCTCATTGCGAGCAGGGATGTGCCATATAGGCGACCCTCAATTATATACGCAAGTCCTATGAACCGGTCAGCTTTAAGTAAACTTTGTACAGCAGCTCCAACAGGACGCGAGATCGCCCCAAAGGTCGCCTCGGATAAGGTTTTTCGAATTCCAATGATTTCTGAGGTCATCATTCCGTACAACTCCCCGCTTACTTCAGATTGGATCGTGTACACATCCCGACCAAGCAAACTGACAACTTTCTTTAACAGCCGGGAATCAATTTCTATATGTTTTACGATTGTTGTTCTTTTGATATGACTGTATTCTGAGAATACTACTGCTTTAGCGCCAGTAATTACTTTCAACTCTTTAACTATGAATGCTTCAAGG
>Ga0075521_10000095_pt1 | contig 18928 bp, 18 predicted proteins | sample NGEPerD_FD_74785 | JGI IMG/M metagenome (GOLD analysis project Ga0075521, IMG submission 74785) | Arctic peat soil microbial communities from the Barrow Environmental Observatory site, Barrow, Alaska, USA - NGEE PermafrostAB12-D | ecosystem: Environmental > Terrestrial > Soil > Wetlands > Peat ...
CATCCACAAAATAAAAGAGGTTTCTTAAAGGTTATTTTTACCTTCTTAGAAACCTCTTCTATAGGAGTTGCTGTTTTATTTTACTGAAGCGATCAATTGTTTAAATGTTTCCGGTTCGTTCATGGCGATGTCTGCCAGTATTTTCCGGTCGAGGGTAACACCCTTTTCATTCAGCAGGTGGATGAAGCGGGAGTACGTGAGGCCTTCCGCACGGACTGCAGCATTAATCCGGGCGATCCAAAGCGAGCGATATTCGCGTTTCTTCAGCTTACGGCCAACATAGCGGTAAGTAAGACCCTTCTCCAGCACATTCTTGGCGACGGTATAAACATTCTTACGTTTACCGTAAAAACCTTTGGCTTGTTTGAGAATCCTTTTTTTGCGGGCTCTTGAGGCAACCGCATTGACTGAACGTGGCATATATTAATTTTTTGGAAATTTGAAAATTTGGAAGGTTTATTTCAGACGCAACAGGCGTTTTACAAAATCCTGGTTGGCGCTGCTCACTTTTCCCTTTTTCGCCATCAGTCTCTTTCTTTTGGTGGATTTTTTGGTAAGGATGTGTCTCTTGAAAGCTTTCTGGAATGTAATTTCCCCGGTGCCGGTGACTTTAAATCTTTTTTTGGCACTCGAGTTTGTTTTAACCTTTGGCATCTTATGATGAGGTTTAGAATGATACCCTGCTGGCGGATCTGCACGGGCGGATCACTTATGGGGCCATTTGGGCAATTCCGTCTAAGACGGGACCATATAAAAATGGAGCGCAAAGGTAAGGGTTTGATCGGAAAAAAGGAAATAATATCCTGATCTCTACAGGAATAGGGGTAAGATATTGTCATCATTTATAGGGGTTTTAACGCTTTTCCACTATTTTTGCCTCCCTTAAAAATCACAGACTAACGATTATGGACAAACTGATCTATCTGGTGCCCCTGATGGGAATAATTGGCCTCTTGTACACTTTTATCCAGTATAAATGGGTTTCTAAACAGGAAGAAGGTACCGATCTGATGAAACAGATCAGTCAATATATCGCGGAAGGAGCCATGGCCTTTTTGAAAGCGGAGTGGAAAATCCTTGGATATTTTGTAGTGATCGTTGCATTATTACTGGGTTTTATGGCCAACACCAACCCTAACTCCCACTGGGCAATTTCCTTCGCCTTTATCCTGGGTGCGATTCTCAGTGCCACAGCCGGATATATCGGGATGCGTGTTGCCACCAAGGCCAATGTGCGGACGGCACATGCGGCCAGGACCAGTCTGAGCCGGGCATTAAAGGTTTCCTTTACCGGCGGTTCCGTTATGGGATTGGGTGTTGCAGGGCTTGCCGTATTGGGTCTTGGAGGCCTGTTCATTATCTTAAAAGCCATTTTCGCTCCTCATAATGAGGTGAATTCACCTGAAATGCTGCGCACTATCGAAGTGCTTACCGGGTTTTCGCTCGGTGCGGAATCCATTGCTCTTTTTGCGCGCGTGGGCGGCGGTATTTACACAAAAGCAGCTGATGTAGGCGCTGACCTGGTAGGAAAGGTAGAAGCAGGCATTCCGGAAGATGATCCCCGGAACCCGGCGACAATCGCCGATAATGTGGGAGACAATGTAGGCGATGTAGCAGGTATGGGTGCTGATCTGTTTGGGTCCTATGTGGCCACTGTGTTGGCAACTATGGTTCTTGGTCAGGAAACCCAGGCCCCGGACGACAGTTTTTCAGGAATGTCTCCGATCCTGCTGCCGATGATGATTGCCGGTACGGGTATTTTGTTTTCCATTGTTGCTACCTTTTTTGTTCGAATCAGTGAAAATGCAAGTATTAGTACAGCCCCAGTCCAGAAAGCACTCAACATGGGGAACTGGGGATCAATAGTGCTCACAGCCCTGGCTTCGGTAGGACTGGTTTATTATATTCTGCCCGAAACCATGGTCCTGCGTGGTATTGAATTCACAAAGTGGGGAGTGCTGGGTGCCATCGGCGTCGGCCTTGCGGTTGGAACGCTGATGAGTATGATCACAGAATATTATACAGCCATTGGCAAGAGACCTGTAATGTCTATCATTCGCCAGTCATCCACCGGTCACGCCACAAATGTTATCGGCGGACTGGCTGTTGGAATGGAGTCAACCTGCCTGCCCATTCTGGTTCTGGCGGGCGGAATATGGGGTTCATATGCCTGTGCCGGATTATATGGTGTTGCAATAGCTGCCGCCGGCATGATGGCCACCACTGCGATGCAGCTGGCCATTGATGCATTCGGACCAATTGCAGACAACGCAGGAGGCATAGCCGAGATGAGCGAATTGCCTAAAGAGGTTCGTGAAAAAACGGATGTGCTGGATGCTGTGGGCAATACAACAGCTGCCACCGGTAAAGGATTTGCCATTGCTTCCGCCGCTCTGACTTCTCTGGCTTTATTTGCCGCATTTGTGGGCGTTGCCGGTATTAACGGCATTGATATTTACAAAGCAAAAGTTTTGGCTTCTCTTTTTGTTGGTGCCATGATTCCGTTTATTTTTTCATCACTGGCCATACGTGCCGTTGGTGAAGCGGCTATGGCGATGGTTGAAGAAGTGCGCAGGCAATTCAGGACCATTCCCGGAATTATGGAGGGCACCGGCAAACCGGAATATGATAAATGTGTTGCTATATCTACGGAGGCATCCATCAAGAAAATGATGTTGCCTGGTGCAATCGCCATCCTGTCTCCGCTCATCATGGGTTTTTTACTCGGGCCTGAAGCGCTGGGCGGCTTCCTGGCGGGTGCCACCGTGAGTGGTGTGCTGATGGGCATGTTCCAGAATAATGCGGGCGGTGCCTGGGACAACGCAAAAAAATCTTTCGAAAAAGGCGTGGAAATTAACGGGGAAATGTTCTACAAAAAATCTGAGCCGCATAAGGCTTCCGTTACCGGTGACACGGTGGGTGATCCATTTAAAGATACTTCCGGACCCTCTATGAATATCCTGATCAAACTGATGTCTATCGTAAGCCTGGTTATTGCACCAACTCTTGCCCAGATATACTCCGGCCGGGATGCACAGGTAAAGGCATTAAAGATTCATAAAATACAAAAGGAACTGGTCACCAAAGTAAAATAATGGCTATTCCGTATTGTTCGCCGGAGATTCCAATTCTCCTGTCAGGGTTTTTTTTGCATTCGCAAGATCTGCTTTCTGTTGATCAGACAGTTTTGGATAACTGAGATCCAGCCGGTCCAGCTCATTGACGATTATGTTAGCGATAACGAGGCGGGTAAACCATTTATCGTCGGCGGGTACCACAAACCAGGGTGCGTATTTTGTGGTTGTATTTTCAAGCAGATCTTCATAAGCTTTTCGGTATTCCTTCCATAAGCCGCGCTCTGTAATATCATTGATTGAAAATTTCCAATTCTTTGCGGGATCGTCTATGCGTTCAATAAAACGTTTTTTCTGTTCTTTCTTAGAAACATGCAGGAAAAATTTCAAAATAATCGTTCCGTTTTCCGAGAGGTTTTGTTCAAAATGATTGATTTGTCCGAACCTGTTTTCCCAGAAAGACTCCCCGATATCCGAAAGACTTTTTATACCTGGCAGGTTTTGGTTCAGAATAAATTCCGGATGAACCCGGGTCACCAAAACATTTTCATAATGAGACCGGTTAAATATGCCAACCATACCCTTTGCGGGAAGGGCAAGATAATGTCGCCAGAGATAATCATGCTCCAGCTCCTGATGGGTTGGGGTCTTAAAAGGTGTCACCGCCACTCCCTGCGGGTTCAGCCCACTCATTACATGCTTTATGGCGCTGTCTTTTCCAGCCGCATCCATGGCCTGAATTACGATCAGCACCGCATAACGGTTCGAAGCATATAACTTTTCCTGTATTTCCGATAACCTGACAATATCGGATTTCAATGTCTGTTCCCCTTGTTCCTGGGAAACCACTTTGACTTTCTCGTCAGTCACCCATTCCTTAAGCTGAATCTTTTTTCCTGCCCCTACCCTGTATTTATCCGAGTAGAAAAAATGGGATTGTATTTCTGACATGATCAAATTTTTTGGATTTCTGGAAATGTAACGAAGTGCCCGTGGTAAATATTTTTTTAACTAAATGTTAAAATAACCCTGATTTACGAATTAAATCGTATTTTGCCTTACAGACAAATTTAAGCTATGGTTACTGCAAAATATATCAAACCGACAGAAAGTGAACTGGAAATTCTCCGGATTCTCTGGGAAAGACATAAGGTGAGCGTTCGGGATGTTCACGAAGAGTTATCAAAAACCAAGGAAGCAGGCTACACGACTACCCTCAAACTGATGCAGATTATGTTTGAAAAAGGGTTGGTTGGCCGTGATGATTCCGTGAAGGTCCACATCTACCATCCCGTTGTAAGCCGCGAAAAAACTCAAAAACATTTGCTGGGGAAAATCATTACCAACCTGTTTGGCGGATCATCCACGGAACTCGTCATCCATGCATTGGGAAATCATAAAGCCAGTCCTGAGGAACTGGAAGAAATCCAACAACTGCTCAACAACCTGAAAAAGCAATAAAGCATGTCTGCTTATGTTAGCATTATGACAGCTCTCGGGTGGTCCCTCATGGCCAGTTTTTGGCAGATGGCGTTATTGTGGGCTGCCTGTTATTTACTAACAACAGGAAATAAAAGATTTTCTGCGGCTGGCAAACATAACCTCATATTACTTTTTATCGTGTTCGGCTTTGAATGGTTTATGTATACATTTTTTCATTTGCTGAAAGAACCTGCAGGGGCGACTGCTACCGGATTGCTTCCGGTCTCTGCTGCATTCAGCGAATGGATTCCCTATATCAGCAGCATGTATCTTCTGATCCTCTCCGTCCGTTTCATGCATTATATTTTTCAATTTCACAAACAGCAGGATCTGAAATACCTGATGCCGGTGACACCGTCCATTCAATCTTTTACTGACCGTTTTACCCGGATACTTGGGATCACTAAACGCGTGGTTGTTTTCCAGTCTGAGAAAACCAGGACGGCTGAAACCAGCGGCTTCTTCAAGCCAATGATACTCCTGCCTCTTTCACTACTAACCCGTTTATCACCTGCCCAGGTAGAAACCATCCTGGTTCACGAACTATTTCATATTCGCAGGAATGATTACCTGATCAATATTATTGCAACGGCTTTCCGATCCATTTTCTTTTTCAATCCCTTCGCACAATTGTTTTACAAATCCCTGGAACGGGAAAGGGAACTGGCCTGCGACGACGGTGTACTTGAACTGGGTTATGATCCTTCCGTATACGCAGAAGCACTTTTCAGCCTGGAAAAATACCGACAGGCCAATCCAGGTTTTTCTCTTGCCGTTGATGGGAAAAAACCCTGGTTGCTGATGGAAAGAATTCGCAGGGTATTGGGAAAGCCAGCCCTGAAAGAAAATGGATTTAGCCCAATGATTTTATTTGGGTTTGCTACTGCATTCCTCTTTTTCGGGATTCAGCTGATGGCCTTGCCTGATCGACGGGCCTCAGCTGCTGTTCAGGAATCGGTTGTTCCGGTCCACTATGAATTGGCCGACGAAAAACCGATACCTGCCTTTTCGGGATACACCGGTTCTTCAATAAAAGGTAAACAATCCATCCCCTTACCCGCTCCGCGTCAGGGTATGAAACTGAAAATGGTGGAGGAGACAAAGACAATGACTGTAACTCACGGAAAAACACCAGTTGAATCAGACGGTGCAGGTGAAGCATTTTATGTGGACAACAATACAGTTAGCAATTTCTCCAATGAGTCTGAAAATGGTCCGGTCACGGTTCCGGTGCAGGTTTTCCCTGGGTCACCTTATGTGCCCTCCGCGAGTCTGTCATTTGATGTTCTTCCGGAATGCCATACCGAAGACAGTATTCAGCAAATGCTCATGGAGACTTGTTTAAAGGAAGCTGAAACGGCAACCCGTTTACATTCAGCAATCGTATTGAAAAAATTGAGGAGCGAAATAGAGAAGAGTGACAAAGAACTCAGGGAATTTGAAGTGAAAAATAAGCGGATGATCTTACTGGATCAGAAAAATATTCAACCTCTCCTGAATAAAGTTCACCTGGAAATAAAAGACAGGAAAAAAGAGATGGAAGCGATGCGCCTGCGCCTCAGGGTTTCTTCTGCAGAAATTATCCATATTTAAACGGCGGAATAATTAAATTTGCGTTATGGAGTTTAATTACCGGGAAGTATTGCCTGCAGCGTTTGATGGGTCTTCCAGGGTTTGGATTTATCAGTCGAACCGCAAATTCACCGAACAGGAAGGTTTTCAGATCAATGAGATGTTGCATGCATTTGTTTCTTCCTGGAATTCCCATGGAACTCCGGTGAAGGGATTTGCAAATCTGTTCTACAGTTATTTCGTCATATTAATGGCAGATGAGCAGGCATCGGCCGTGAGCGGGTGCAGTACGGATTCTTCAGTTCACCTGATCAGGGAAATGGAAAAAACTTTTTCAGTCCGGTTGTTCGACAGGCAGCTCCTGGCATTCTATATAAATGGCAATTTTCAGTTGCTTCCCCTGGTGCAGCTGGCTTCAGGATTTACCCGGGGTATGATTCATCCGGAATCCCTGTATTTCAATAATACCGTGTTGACAAAAAATGAAATGGTTCATAACTGGATCATTCCGGTCAAAGACAGCTGGCTGGCTTCGAGAATTCCCATGTCAGGGCCTTTAAAAAGTTAAAGTACCAGCGGAAGTAGCTCACCTGGTAGAGCGACAGCTTCCCAAGCTGTAGGTAGCGGGTTCGAGTCCCGTCTTCCGCTCTTTGCCTGTCATCCTGTCATTTATTCCTTTGTTTTGATTAATTTTGCTATCCCAAAGGAGTGAAATGGAACTGGAAACACTGAATATCAGACATGATGAGGCGAGGCAGGGTGAAAGTTATCTTCCCGCCCTGAACCCGGATACATCTTCGGGCCGAACATTCTACATGGAAAGTTATGGGTGTGCCATGAATTTCGCTGACAGCGAAGTAGTAGCTGCCATCCTGCAGGGTGCGGGTTTTACCGGTACGCGGGATTTTACAAAAGCCAACCTGATTCTGATCAATACCTGCTCCATCAGGGAAAAAGCCGAACAAACCGTTCGCAGCCGGCTGCATATCTTCCGGCAGGTTAAAAGATCAAAACCTTCAACGCTTATTGCCGTGTTGGGCTGCATGGCGGAAAGGCTGAAATCGAAATTCCTGGATGAGGAAAAACTGGTCGACCTGGTTGTGGGTCCGGACGCTTATCGAAGCCTTCCCTTACTCATTGGGGAAGCCGATAGCGGACAGAAATCTGTAAACGTGCTGCTCAGCCGGGATGAAACCTATGCCGACATAGCGCCCATCCGGCTCAATTCTAATGGAGTGAATGCCTTCGTCAGCATCATGCGCGGTTGTAACAATATGTGTTCTTTCTGTGTGGTCCCTTTTACCCGCGGAAGGGAAAGAAGCCGCGATCCGGATTCCATATTGGCAGAATGTCGTGATTTGTTTGAAAGAGGATACCGTGAAGTGACCCTGCTCGGACAAAATGTAGACAGTTATCACTGGCATTCCGGAACAGAAGGCGAACGGCCAATGGAATTTGCTCAGCTACTTGAAGATGTGGCCAGGATATCTCCTCTTCTGCGGGTGAGATTTTCCACCTCTCATCCGAAAGATATTACAGATGCTGTATTGTACACCATCGCCCGATACGAAAATATCTGTAACTATATTCACCTGCCGGTGCAGAGCGGATCTACCCGTGTATTGCAACGCATGAACCGGACGTACACCCGTGAATGGTACCTGTCACGGATTAAAAAAATCAGGGAACTGATACCCGATTGCGGAATTACTTCGGATATTATTGCCGGTTTCTGTGGTGAATCGGAAGAAGATCACCGTGAGACCCTTTCCCTGATCAGGGAAAGCCGCTTCGATATGAGCTATATGTATTTTTATTCGGAACGACCGGGAACCCTGGCCGCCAGGAGATACACGGATGATGTGCCCGAAGCAGAAAAGAAAAGAAGGCTGGACGAAATCGTAAAACTGCAAAACCTGATTTCTCAGAAATCAAACCGCGAAGATCTGGGAACTATTTCAAAAGTGCTCATCGAAGGCGACTCAAAGAAAAGTTCGGCGGACTGGATGGGAAGGAATAATCAAAATAAAGTCGTTGTCTTTTCAAAGAATAACCATTTGCTTGGAAAAGGGGAATATGCCCTGGTGCGGATTGAGGCCTGTACCGGTGCCACCCTGATTGGGCAGGTTATTTGATTGGTTGGAGGGAGACTGACAGAAAATATCAAAACATGGAACTTCAGGCAATAAAAAACAGATTTGGCATCATCGGAAATGCGCCGGAGCTCAATTTTGCGTTAAGTGTAGCCGTACAGGTCGCCAATACCGACCTGACTGTTTTAATTTCGGGCGAAAGTGGCGTGGGAAAGGAAGCGTTCTCCCAGATCATTCATACGCTGTCGGCCCGAAAGCACAATCCATTTATTGCTGTAAACTGCGGTGCCATACCGGAAGGAACCATCGATTCCGAATTATTTGGCCATGAAAAGGGCTCGTTCACGGGTGCAGTAGATTCCCGTAAAGGTTATTTTGAAACGGTAAACGGAGGTACGATATTCCTGGACGAAATCGGTGAACTACCATTGGGCACACAGGCCCGGTTATTAAGGGTATTGGAAGCGGGGGAATTTATCCGGGTGGGTTCATCCAAAGTGCAGAAAACAGATGTGCGTGTGATCGCCGCAACCAACAAGGACCTGCTTCAACTCACTGAACGGGGAAAATTTCGGGAAGATTTGTACTACCGCTTAAGTACGGTTCCGATAAGGGTTCCCTCCCTTCGGGATCGCAAAGAGGATATTCCATTATTGTTCAGAAAATTTGCCGTCGATTTCGCTGAACGTTACAAAACTTCTCCTGTACAACTGGATGAAGATGCCAGAAATCTGTTAATTCAATACAGTTGGCCGGGAAATGTGCGGGAACTAAAGAATATTGCAGAACAGATCTCTGTTTTATCGGAAGACAAAACCATTTCGCAGCCGCAATTACGCAGGTTCCTGCCGGAAAACCAGATCAATCGCCTGCCCATGGTCATTCCATCGGCCGGTCATCAGAATCCGAATGATTTCTCGAATGAAAGAGAGATCCTGTACAAATTGTTCTTCGATATGAAGAAAGATGTGACTGAATTGAAAAAGATGTTTCTTGAAATCTTAAAAAATCCTTCTCTGGCCTCCGATAACCAGGAAGCCCTTGTAAGGGAGCTGAAAGAACTAAAACCGCAGGAACATTATTCAGGAAATACGGTGCCTTCTTCCTATCCTTCCCAACCGGTTATGATTCATAATAGCAGTAACGGGAATAGTGAGATCCACCACCACGAAGAAGTAGAGGAATCTTTGAGCATCATGGATAAGGAAAAAGAATTGATTGTGAAAGCCCTGAAGAAACACAAGGGCAAGAGAAAAGATGCTTCCTCAGATCTCGGCATCAGCGAACGTACCCTTTACAGAAAATTGAAGGAATATGATATCAGTGAATAGAAGGAAACCATTTATTCAACTTGCAAAGCCGTTCATTTGCCTGATCTGGTTAAGTGTGCTTTCCCAGGCCTGCAAAGTATATTCATTTAAGGATGTCTCCATTCCGCCGGAAGTAAAGACCATCCAGATCGGATTTATTGAAAACAGGGCCAGATATGTGGATCCCCAGCTGAGTCCCCAGCTCACTGATAAGTTCAAACAAAAAATCAGCAACCAGACCAAACTGACCCAGGTGCAGGGAGATGCAGACTACGATGTTTCAGCTTTTGTTGCAGAATACAATGTGTCAACGGCGGGCGTTGCCAACCAGGCCGCATCCATCAACCGGCTTACCGTGACGGTTCACCTGGCACTGAAAAATCGTTTGAATGATCAGAAACTTGGAACACCGGATTTTGAAACAGATATTACACGGAATTTTGATTTTCCTGCAACCACCAATCTGACGGACGCGGAGGCAACTCTTACACCGCAGATTGTGCAGCAAATGACGGATGATATGTTCAACCGTTTATTTTCTAACTGGTAATTCATACAACGATGAATAGCGGCCTGCCATCGCTTTTAGACGCCATTTTTGGAAAGCAAAATCTGGATTCGGTTTCCCTGGATGAAATTTATGAACTGATCAATGAATTCCCTTCTTTTAATGCAGGACATTTCCTCTTATCAAAAAAACTAAAGGAGCACCAGGAAGCGGGTTATGAAAAAGAAACCATGCGAACTGCACTATACTTCAATAATCCATTCTGGCTGGAATCCGTGCTAAATGAGGAAGATCATTTGGTATCAGCGAGGATAAGCCCCTCAACCTATACAGAACCGGTAGAAGATTTTCCGACGCGGGACTCTTTTATAGATGATTCCGAAACCAACTTATCGGAAATACGTTTTGAAGAATTTACAACTGAACCAGAACCGCTCTCAGTAGACGAGCCGTCCTCAGTTCAATCCCGGGAATCACAAGATTCCTCAAAGGAGGAAATACATGCTGAAGAAAACACTGAATTGCTGGAATCATTCCAAGACCAACCGCAGCATGAATACACAGAAGGCCCGGTAAAATCCTTTGATGACTTAATTTCTAAATATCATATTGAATCCATAAATACCAGTGAGGAGACTTTCGTCGAATCACCGCCGGCAGCCATTCCACCATTGGTTGATACTATACAAGCTGTTGAGCATACGGATGTCCAGTCAGGCAACTATCCACCGGATGACCAGGAATCCGGAGAGATCGCTGAAGATTATGAAATCCGGGAAGAAGTGTTCAACGAATATGGCATTTTTGAAGAGGTCAGGGTAAAAAAGACTGACTTCGATCTGGAGGCTTTCGACAGACCTGTAACAAATGTTCCGGAAAATAATACGAGCCCCAGTGACCCGGTCACGGAAGTGCCGGCAGCAATACAGGCGTTGGCCGATGTCCCATCCCTGAAAGAAAATACGGAGGATTTGGGGGACAGAAAAGAGGAAAGTTCTCTGCAGGAAGCGTTTGAAGAAGCGCAAACCCAGGCGGACTATGAAGCATTTGATCCCCCTGATGATCATCAGATTCCCGAAGAAACGGAAACCCTGTCGGATTTTACGAGTGAGGAAGAAAGCATTACGGAAATATTTTCGGGTCAGGAACTCAGGTTGGAATCTGTGGAATCGCAACTCGAGGCAGACGACACAGAAGCCGACGAGACCGCATTCGGGGGATCCGGTTCGGACAATGGACAGATGTCCCACTTGTCAGACAGCATTGGGGAGCAACAAAAACGAATGACTCCCTTTGACCCCAAAAAAGCAGAATCCATCGTGTTCGCTCCTTATCACATGATAGATTATTTTGCATCGCAGGGCATCAAACTCGTACTTGAAGATAATCCGGCAGACCCTTTCGCCAGGCAATTAAAAAGTTTTACAGACTGGCTTAAAGTAATGAAAAAGCTGCCGGCGCAAACCCTGACGGAGAAAACAGATGAAAAGGAAACGGATCGTATACGTCATTTTGCAGCGCATTCCATAGATGAACGGGAAATCCTGACAGAATCCATGGCGGAAGTCCTTGCCAAGCAGGGCATGTACGAAAATGCCATTGCCCTTTTCCAGAAATTAAGTTTGATTTATCCCCCTAAAAGCGCTTATTTTGCGTCCAGAATTGAACAAATTAAAGCGTCCTTACCATGATATTTTTCGTTATTATTCTATTACTGGCTTGTGGCTTACTTGGTCTGATTGTACTTATTCAAAATCCAAAAGGCGGAGGACTTGCCGGTAACGTGGCCGGCTTCAGCAATCAGTTTATGGGAGTGAAACAGACGACCGATATTCTGGAAAAAGGTACCTGGATCCTGGCCGCCACAGTGGTGTTGCTGTGTATTTTTTCAACCCTCTTTATTCCGAAAGCCACTTCAACCAAGGTTCGGGACCTGAAACCAACGACCACTAATACGATTCCGGGTGGCGCTCCCCAGCAGAAATAGATAATCATATGATATTTAAGACCCCGTTTTCCAATGACGGGGTTTTTTGTTTATTTTGGTGAATAATCCAAATACACGTGAAGAAACTGTTTCTCCTGCTTTTGCTATTCGTTATTTTAGTCGTTACTACTGTGGGATTTCTAATTCTTGGTCCGGCAACTTCTTTCAGTTCGGACCACTACGAACTCTATATCCACACCGGGATGAATTTTGAGGAGCTGGATTCGATGATCAAAAAAGATGATGTGCTTTCCCACCCGGCTGTTTTCAACTGGCTGGCAAATCGGGTATCTTATTCTTCCGCCATAAAAGCCGGAAAGTTTGAAATCCGCCAGGGAATGAGTTTGCTGAATATTCTTAAAATGTTACGGAATGGCAGGCAGGTTCCGGTAAACCTGGTGATTACCAAATTACGAACGCGCGAAGATCTGGCATCTGTGATCGGACGGAAATTTGAATGCGATTCATCGGCCTTTATGCGCTTCATCAACAACTCCGATACCCTTAGCGAATATGGACTTGATACGAATACGATGATGACCATGGTTTTTCCGGACACCTACACATATTTCTGGAACACGACACCATCCCGCATCATCAGGAAGATGGACGCTGCCGCAAAAGCTTTCTGGACCCCGGAACACCTGCACCAGGCCGAGGCCCATCATCTCAGCCGGGTAACCGCATATATTCTGGCTTCCATAGTGGAAGAAGAGACAACCCGTAAGGAAGATAAACCCAAAATCGCCAGCGTATATCTGAATCGCATTTCCACAGGCATGCGTTTGTCGGCCGACCCCACTGTAAAATTCGCCCTGCGCCGTTTTGACCTGAAGAGAGTTTATGAAAAATATCTGTTGTTCGAATCGCCTTACAACACGTATCGGGTGGCCGGATTACCTCCGGGACCCATCTGTACGCCTTCAATGGAATCCCTGGAAGCCGTATTGAATGCTCCAGAGACCCGATATTTTTATTTTGTAGCCAAACCCGATTTCTCCGGGTATTCCAATTTTTCAGAAACTTTTACTGAACACATGAAGAATGCAAGGGAATACCAGAAAGCCCTCGATGAACAAATGCGCATTGGTCAGCAATCAAAAGAAAACCCATGACCAAAATTCAAAAATTTATCAGGTCTTCTTTTCCTTATCGGTATGCAACTGCAAAAAGCAAGTCCATCTATCTTCCCGGGTTCCAGGGTTTACCATTATTTGAAGTAGTCGTTTTTTTTAAGAGTCAGATCCAGAAAGTTGGACTGAATGACCGTGCACGTTCCATTGCTTTTAGCTTCCTGCTTGCCATTCCCGCTGCGACCATTTTCTTATGTACGCTGATCCCCTATCTCCCGGTTTCGAAGAAGCTTACCAGCCAGCTACTGTTGTTGACAAAAGAAATTACGCCCAATCAGAATACATATCTGCTTGTTTCAAATTTCCTGACGGATTTTCTTACCAAACCGCGCGGGGGATTGCTGTCGATCGGACTGGTGATTTCCTTATATTACGCCTCCGATGCTATGATCGGTTTGATGCGGTCTTTCAACAAGTCCCTTTCGCCCCACTCCCATTTTCCGAGAAATTTTTTTCACAATCGACTGGTGGCCATTCAGCTTACACTGGTCCTGGTTTTGCTGATTATCGGGAGCGGCGTAATTCTGGTTACTCAGGATGCGCTGCTTCGTTATGTATTCAAAGCGCTGCATATCCACAGTCGTTCGATGAGATGGGTATTTAAAACCCTGCGTTGGGTTGTCATTATCCCTTTATTTTATTTTGCCATTGCGTATATCTATAAACACGCGCCCTCCATCCGCGAAAAATGGCGGTTATTTTCTCCGGGGACCCTGCTGGCCACAGTGCTGATGATATTACTGACTTTTATTTTTTCTTTCTGGGTAAATAAGTTCGGCACTTATAATAAAGTGTACGGATCCATAGGTACCATACTCATCCTCATGATCGTTGTTTATTTCAATGCGCTGATTCTTCTGGTCGGATTTGAACTGAACGTGAGTATACATTCTTTGAAGGAGAAAGCGAAACAGAGGAAAAAGTGAAGTAATCAATCAGACCGGCCGTTTGGACTGGTGATTTCTGCCCGGGTAACTTTTCAATTTTAAGTATTAAACTGCCAGTCTTTCAACAATTTGCCGTATTCCGGTTCTTCCAGTCCGACCCGGTCATAATGTCCGGAGGCATCTTTTTGGCGGAATGCTTCATACAGGCTAACGGCGCAGGCTACGGAAATATTCAGGGATCGGATCATACCCATCTGGGGAATAATGAAATTTCCATCAGCGAATGCCCGGATTTCTTCACTCACGCCATCGTGTTCATTCCCAAATACCAGGGCAACCGGTGAAGTAAAATTGATCGCATACAGGGAAATGGACGTGGAAGAAAGATGTGTGGTGAGTATGAGCGGATATTTTCTCCTCAGCTCTGAAAAACATGCTGTGGCGTCAGTAAATTGGTGAATGGTCAGCCATTTGAATGCACTGCTGCTGCTTCTGGCGCCCCATTTTTTATGCCTGTTTATTTTTGTGTTCAACACGTAAACGTCCTGGATGCCTACTGCATCACAGGTACGCATAACCGCAGATATGTTGTGCGGATCAAATACGTTTTCCAAAACGACTGTTAGGTTATTCTGCCGTTTATCCAATACATCTTTCAGGCGTTTTTCCCTTTCCGGAGTCATATGATTTGAGTTCCCAATGTTTTTCGCATAGCAGGATTAGAATGGTGTCAGGTGTTGCGTCCCTGCAACATAGGTACGAAGGAAAAATTATCGAATGTTTCTTCATAGAGCTGGCCCGACTCCTCTTTGGAAATGCGTACCATTTGCTGCACCCTGCCCTCACCGACGGGTATTACCATTTTACCGCCGGGTTTTAGCTGTTCCAGAAGTTTTTCCGGAACTGCCGGAGCCGCTGCTGTCACGATGATTTTATCAAAGGGCGCATAGGTTGGCAGACCCTGATAACCGTCTCCGTAGAAATAATGAATGGAAGGGAAGTTCCGCAAATAAACGAATTGTTTACAAAGATCAAATAGCTGTTTCTGCCTTTCAATGCTGTATACCTGGGCACCCATCAATGCCAGCACACAGGCCTGATAACCGCTTCCGGTACCCACTTCAAGTACTTTGTCATAAGATTTTACTTCCAGCAATTGCGTTTGATAAGCTACAGTGTAGGGTTGTGAGATGGTCTGACCTTCCGCAATGGGAAATGCACGGTCTTCGTAAGCAATCTTGTCAAATGCAGAATCTATAAAAAAATGTCTGGGAATATCAAGGATGGCCTGTAAAACCCTTTCGTCGCTAATCCCTTTATTCCTGATCTGCTCAACCAGTTGTTTTCGAAGACCCTTATGCCTGTACGTATCAGATAACACCCGCATGACTGCAAGATAATAGAAGAATTTTTTAGAATGCGTCTTTTCATTTGTAACTTTTCACCTGAAACCCTTCATTCCATAAAATTTCTTTTCATGAAGCCGACCTCCGTCGTACTGCTCTGTCTGATGATGTTATTGGAGTATTTTATCTGGGGTTCCTGGTATGTCACCATGAGCACTTATATGGCCAATAACCTTCATTCGAGTGGGGTTCAAATCGGAGCAGCTTATAGTGCGCTGGCTATTGCGACCATGATTTCCCCTTTTATAGTTGGTTTAATTGCTGATCGTTTTTTTGCGGCTCAAAGAATCATGGGCGTATTGCATCTTTTGGGTGCAGTTTTACTTTTCCTGGCGACCACGATCACAGGTAATGGACTTTTCTACTGGATCATCCTTTTGTATTCCCTGCTCTATATGCCAACGATTGCATTGTCCAACAGTATTGCTTTTAACCAGATGAGTGATCCTGGTAAACAATTTCCATGGATCCGGGTATTCGGTACGCTGGGCTGGATTGTGGCCGGTCTGCTGATCGGAAAATTGCAATGGGAAAAAACCGGCCAGACCGGTAATACTTTTTATCTCGCAGCAGGAGCTTCCGCCTTCCTGGGCCTGATCAGTTTCTTTCTTCCAGACACACCCCCGAAAGCAGCTGCCGCTAAGGCATCAGCCGCCAAAGTGCTGGGAACGGACGCATTTATACTTTTTAAAAATAATGCGTACCTGATTTTTTTTATCGCAGCCATCCTGGTTTGTATTCCCCTTTCGTTTTATTACGGGTTTGCCAATGCGTTTCTGAATGAAATCGGAATGCAGAGCGCTGCATCCAAAATGATTCTCGGGCAAATCTCTGAAGGTGTTTTTATCCTGGCCATACCATTTCTCTTTAACCGGATTGGTGTAAAAAAAATGCTGATGATGGGTATGGTCGCCTGGATGCTCAGGTACATTTGTTTCGCTTATGGTAATATCGGCGCTAATCTCTGGTTGCTGTACGCGGGCATTATTCTTCACGGTGTCTGCTATGATTTCTTTTTTGTGACCGGATACATGTATACGGAGAAAAAAGCCGGGCCATCAATCAAAAACGCGGCTCAGGGGCTTTTTACGTTTGCAACCTACGGTGTCGGTATGTTTATAGGAACATGGTTTTCTGGTTTTGTCGTGGACCGGTACGTAACGCCTTCCGGTCATAACTGGACGAATATCTGGTTTTGGCCCGCTGGGATTGCTTTAAGCGTTTTGATTTACTTTATTTTGTTTTTCCGCGAAAAAAAATCTTCGCCCACGCTTCAGGTATCTGCCTGAACACAATTGAAAATTTAAATTAAACATATGAGAATTGCCATGTTAGGGTCCGGTTTTATCGGACGGTTTTACGCCGAATCATTACAGGGTCAGCGCAGCAGGGACCGTATTGTTAGCATTTATTCCAGAAAGGAAACCTCAGCCAAAAAATTCGCTTCCGATTATGGTTGTCCGCATTGGACGCTGAATATGGAAGAGTCTGTTGCGCATCCGGATGTTGACGTGGTTTGCATTTCCCTGCCCAACAACCTGCACGAAGCGGCTGTAATGCTTTGCTGCAAATACAAAAAACCGGTTATGACTACCAAACCCCTGGGCAGGAATGCCATTGAAGCCAGGCGTATGCTTGAAGCAGTAGAACAGGCAGGTATTTTTAATGGATACCTGGAAGACCTGGTATATACGCCTAAATTCCTTAAAGCACTTGCAAGTGTAAAAGACGGCGCCCTGGGCCGGATTCTCTGGTCCAAATCCAGGGAAACCCATCCCGGCCCACATAGTGACTGGTTCTGGGATCTTGAGCAGGCAGGTGGCGGATGTATTCTTGACCTGGGCTGCCATTGTGTGGAGATCGCCCGGAATTTTATCGGCAAGGATATCCGGCCCGTTGAAGTGATGTGCTGGGCAGATACCCAGGTAAAACCCATCGAAGCAGAAGATCACGCCATCGGGCTCGTTAAATATGAAAACGGCGCGATCGGCCAGTTCGAAGTGAGTTGGACCTTCCGCGGCGGACTGGATCTTCGAGATGAAGTGATGGGTACGGAAGGAACATCTGGATCAATAATTTTTTAAGAACCGGATTTGAAATGTTTACTACCGGAAAAGGAGCAGATTACGTTTCGGAAAAAGCAGAATCCAATTCAGGCTGGCTCTTTCCGGTCGGTGACGAATTAAATGAGCTGGGCTATAATCACATGTTTACCGATATGTTTGAATCCATTGAAAAAGGTATATCCCCCAAAGAAACATTTTATGACGGCTATGTGGTGAATGCAGTTCTGGACGCAGCATATAAATCCGCAAAAACGAAGCTCTGGGAACCCGTACAACTGGACATCTGGCGTGGTCAGACCGGACTTTCAAAACCCAGCAACCTGGTTGATTATGATGAAGAGCATTATCTCATCAAGGAAGAGATGACGCATTATGGCGCGAAGAAAGTGATTATGAAACATAAGAAAACAGGCGAAATCAGCGAAAAGACATTATGATATCAGACCTGATTATTTCACCACCATATATTTAACGTCATCCGTTTTTCCTTTCCATTGGTCCGTGCGGAAAGGAAGGGCTGGAAATCCTTCAAGATTATACAGGTTGGCGTCTCCTGCATCGTCAGCCCAGGCATAATGAGCAGCCTGGGGATTGGATACTTCTTCGGCCCAAACCCTTATTTTATTATTCTGGATATAAGCTTTTGCATAATAAAAATGCCTGTCGGGACCTGCGATTTCAAAGCCCCGGACATACCCATATTTATCTTTAACCATCAGTCCGCCACCTTTGTGGGTGAAATCCAGTACCATTTTATTTCCCTCGATAACCATCGATTCATATATGGGGCCACTATACTCCATGTTTAGACCATAGATATGATCCAAAGCTATGGCTGCGAGCCTGAGTCCGACATCCTGTTTATTTTTCGGATGAATATCATTGGACTGCCCTATGTCTATAGTTACGGCCATACCGGTTGCCGGCAGAGCCAGGGTCTTCATCTGGGCTTCGCGAAGTTCTGCCCATGCACTTCCCGTTGTACTGTTGCCATTTTCTGAATTGAAACTGGCAAGCTGAACAAAATAAAAAGGGAAATTGCCTTCACCCCATTGCTGGCGCCAGTCAGTAATCATTAGTGGAAATGCTGTACGATATTGATAGGCACGGTCGGCATTGGCTTCCCCCTGATACCATAATACTCCCCGGATGCCGTAAGGAATCAGCGGATGGATCATCGCATTGTACAATAAACAGGGAAAATCATTGGGGCCGACACCCAATCCACCATCTAAAATTTTTGCAATCCTGAAGTTCCATGGGTCCCCAAGTTTAATGATACCTGTTTCCGTTTTAAGTTGTATCGCAGATGAGTCTCCGTAAAATCCTCCCCCGCCACCGGTATCTTCCACACGAACGGCAATGATATTCTTTCCCGGCCTGAAAACACCAGCGGGAACGGGGTATATC
>Ga0075521_10000098_pt1 | contig 18809 bp, 17 predicted proteins | sample NGEPerD_FD_74785 | JGI IMG/M metagenome (GOLD analysis project Ga0075521, IMG submission 74785) | Arctic peat soil microbial communities from the Barrow Environmental Observatory site, Barrow, Alaska, USA - NGEE PermafrostAB12-D | ecosystem: Environmental > Terrestrial > Soil > Wetlands > Peat ...
TGGCACGCATCGAGAAGACGGTCTTCATCAGCTATCGCCGCACCAACGCTCCTTGGGTGCTCGCGATTTCACAGAACTTGACCCACAACGGTTATGACGTCTTCTTCGACTACACCGGTCTTGCCAGCGGTGACTTCGAGACTGCGATCCTGGAGAACATCCATGCCCGGGCGCATTTCCTTGTCCTTCTCACCCCGTCGGCGTTGGAGCGCTGTGGCGATCCGGGCGACTGGCTGCGCCGAGAGATCGAAGCCGCCCTCGATAGCAAGCGCAATATCATTCCTTTGATGCTGGAAGGCTTCGATTTCGGCACGCCCACCATCGCCAACCAGCTCACCGGAAAACTGGCCTCCCTTCGGAAGTTCAACGCTATGACCCTATCGGCGGAGTACTTCGATGCTGCCATGGAGAAATTGCGAAACAAGTTTCTGAACGTGGCGCTTGAGACCCTTGTACAGCCTGCTTCGCCAGAGGCGTCTCAGGTCGCAACGGATGAAAGATCAGCCGTCGCTTCGGCTCCGGCGGTCGCGGAAGAAGAACTAACCGCCCAGCAATGGTTCGAGCGAGGGATCAGCGCAACCGACCGGGATGAGGCAATCCGGTTCTATAGCGAAGCGATCCGCCTTCAGCCCGACTTCGCCGGGGCATTCAATAACCGAGGCGCTGCGCGACATATCAAAGGGGACCTGGATAGTGCTCTCGCAGACTACGATGAGGCCATCCGCCTCGAGCCTGACCTCGAAAAGGCCTTCTACAACCGTGGCATCGCGCGCAAGGCCAACGGCGACTTGGACGGCGCGCTCGAAGACTACAACGAGGCCATCCGACTCAAGCCCGACTACAGCGACGCCCTTGGCAACCGGGGTATTGTGAGCCAGGCCAAGGAGGACCTAGAGGGCGCGCTCGCGGATTACGATGAGGCCATCCGACTCAAGCCCGGCAATCCCATCAATTTCAACAACCGGGGCGTTGCGCGCTACGCCAAAGGCGACTCGGACGGCGCGCTCGCGGATTTTGATGAAGGTATCCGCCTCCAGCCCGACTACGCCATCGCCTTCAACAATCGGGGCGAAGCGCACTACAACAAAGGCGACTTGGAAGGCGCACTCGCGGATTACGATAAGGCCATCAGACTCCAGCCCGACAACGGCGGTTTCTACTTCAACCGGGGCATCGCGCGCATGGCCAAAGGCGACTTGGACGACGCACTCGCGGATTACGATGAGGCCTTCCGACTCCAGCCCGACGTCGCCGACGCCTTCTACAACCGTGGGAATGCGCGCGACGATAAAGGCGATTTGGACAGCGCACTGCGGGATTACAACGAGGCTATCCGCCTCAAGCCCGACTTCGCAATTGGCTTCAACAACCGCGCAATTACGCACTTGCGAAAGGGCGATCTGGGGCCGGCATTGCACGACTGCAACGAGGCCATCCGCCTCAAGCCTGATTTTGCCGAGGCCTTCGACAGCCGGGGGGAAGCGCGACAGGCCAATGGCGATTTGGAGGGCGCGCTCGCAGACTTCGACCAGGCCATCCGCCTCCAGCCCGGCCATGCCGCGGCTCTGCGCAACCGCGAACTTGTGCTTAAAGCTATCGCCGACCGCTCAAAATCCTGACGCGGTCCCTATTATCGACTCTTGCAAATGCAATGTCCCATCTTGGGTGGAAGCGCTGGGCTTTCAGCCCGGCGAAACCATGCACCCTTCATTGAGGGGCTTTAGCCATGGGCTGTTTCCGTGCCGCCCCTTATCACTGCGACGTGTGACCTGGGTCCTATCGCCGCCCCCACTATTCTCCTAAAATCACAGGCATAGAGGACGAGGGATTTGTGTCCCTCGCCAACGAGACCGCATGCAGACACCGACGCAACGGCCGCTCTTGCCAACCTCCCGCCCTTCCGCATATCTTCAAGCTGTCATGTCCTCGGCTAAGTCCTTATTCCGGAATCATTTCCATATAACACCCACGCGCTCAATACTTTGCGCGGAAACTGTTCGTAACTCCATGAAAACAAGGATCCGAGGGGGAGGGGGGTACCCCATCAACCCTACAGAAGCCGGGTGCCCCATCCGGGCCGGTGTTGCCCGGGTGGGTCTTTTCTCTTCCCTCACTAAGAATGTGGGTGCCCCATCCTTTCCCCGCTCTTGGGGAAGGGTGGGAGTGCGTACACTTCGCGACGCATCGGGTGTGCTTTTCTGCGCTCTTCTGCTCCTCGCCGCCGTTCCGCTCTTTTCCCAGCAGCCCATCACCGATCCCGCCAAGCTCCAGAGCAAGACCGTCGAGAATATGCAGAACTTCTCGATCGAGAAGCTCTACACCACGCGCAACATTGGTGGCACAACGTGGTCGCCAGATGGCAAACAGATCGCCTTCGTCTCCAACATCAGCGGCCGCAACAACCTCTGGCTCGTACCCGCCACCGGCGGATGGCCCACCCAGCTCACCGTCAGCGATCAGCGCCAACTTTCGCCCGCGTGGTCGCCTGACGGATTGTGGATTGCCTATATCTCCGACCACGATGGCGAGGAGATGTGGGACGTGTTCCTGGTCTCTCCCAACGGCGGAGACGTGGTGAACCTGACTACATCAAAGGAGATTGCCGAGCAGGAACCCACGTGGGCCCCTGATGGAAAGTCGATCGCCTACACCGCCAAGCCCAGAACTGGTTCCAGCTCTGAAATCGAGTTGATGGAAATCTCCACCCGCCACGTGCGTCACCTGACCCAGAACACTCCGAAAGATCGCCGCAACTCGTCTCCGATTTTCTCCCGTGACGGCAAGTTCGTGGTGTACTCGCAGGCCAACGCCGGCGGCAAAGACGCTGACATTTTTCTGATTGAACTCGCCGGCGGCAAGACCACGAAGCTCACGCCCCATGAAGGCGAGCAGACCTACTTCGCCAGCGATCTCTCACCTGACGGGAAGACTGTCCTGATCACCTCCAACGCGCACAACGGTTACGACAACATCGGACTGCTCGATATCGCGACGCAGAAGATCGAGTGGCTCACCAGCGACAAGTGGGAAATCAACGCCGGATCATTTTCTCCCGACGGAAGCACGCTGACTTGGGCCGCCAACGTGGACGGCAACACCGCTATCTACGTGTACGACCTCGCCGGCAAACATGCGGAAGCGTTGCCGCTCAACAACGGTCTGAATTCGTTGGGCGGTAATCCCACTCCTTATTCACGCGATGGATCGAAGCTGCTTTACTACCACAACGGTCCCACCGCTCCCAATGATGCGTGGACTTACGATCTCAAGAGCAAGTCCACGCAACAAGTAACGCACGCCCTGCCCGGCGGAATCCGCAGCGCCGACATGGTTGAGCCCTATCTCGTCCACTTCCCCAGCCGCGATGGCAAATGGACAATCTCGGCCTTCGCCTACATACCAAACAATATTCCGCGTAACGGAAAGTTCCCCGCTATCGTGTACATCCACGGCGGACCCACCAGCCAGTTCGTGAACTCGTTCAACCGGTCGATCCAATATCTGGTCAACCAGGGCTATCTCGTTATCGCACCCAACTTTCGCGGATCTACCGGGTACGGCAAGGAATTCATGAACGCGAATTACCGCGACGAGGGTGGTGGTGACCTGAACGACATCGTTGACGCGGCGGAGTGGATCTCGAAGAGTGGCTTCGTTGACAAGAAAAAGCTGGTCTCAATGGGCGGCAGTTACGGCGGCTATCTGACCATGATGGCAGTCACCAAGTATCCCGACATGTGGGCTGCGGGCGTTTCGATCGTGCCCTACGTGAACTGGTTTACCGAGCTGGCGACCGAAGACCCGGCCATTCGCGAGTACGACATTTCGATTATGGGCGATCCCGTCCAGAACAAGGCGCTTTACGAAGACCGCTCGCCGATCAATTTCATTGACCGCATCACGGCGCCGCTTCTGCTGATTGCCGGTGGCAACGACGTGCGCGATCCCCGCGGAGAAGCCGAACAGGTAGCTGCGGCAATCAAGAAAAAAGGCGGTGTAGTGCAGCTCAAGATTTACGAGAACGAAGGTCACCAGTTCTCGCGGGTGGAAAACCAGATCGACGCCTATCAGCGTGTCGCAGATTTTCTGAAGGTGCGAGTGCCGTCGCCGGGATGTGGGTGCTCAATTTATGAGTAGAGGTCGGTCCACTTCTTGGCGCTCACGATGCGCCCCTTCGCCGCAACGATCGCGGCAACGAGCCCCGGAATGTCGAATTCTTTTGCTTCGATATCGACGGGCAAACCAAACTCGCGAAGCGTTGCCGAAGTCACCGGCCCAATCGATGCGCTGTGCACGCCGCGATTCGGCGCGGACTTTTTCAGCGCCGCTCGCGCCCCGCGCAGTCCCAGCAGCGCCACAAAGTTTTTCACCGTCGAAGAACTGGTAAAAGTAATCGCGTGCGGCTTGCGCTTTCCATTTAGCGCAGCCTTCAGTCGCCGTTTCGACGCTTCAGGAACCACGGTTTCGTAAGCTTCGATCACATCGACAATCGCTCCGGCTTTCTGCAATTCCCGCGGAATAACATCGCGTGCGACTTTCGCTCGCACCAACAACACGCGCTTCCCTTTCACGCGTCTCTGCAGCGATGCGACAACCGATTCGGCAACGTATTCCTTCGGCGTCACGGTAACCGTCAAGCCACGCTTCTCGATGGCGCTCTTCGTCGCAGGACCGATAGCGGCAATCTTCAGATGCGAGAATGCCGAGTTGTCGAGATGGAATCTCGCCATGCGTTCGAACAGCGCCTCCACGCCATTCACGCTGGTGAGGATCAGCCAGTCATAATTCGCCAGATTATGCAGCACCGTATCAAGGGCTGCGAACGACGAGGGCTTGCGGATCTCGATGAAGGGAATCTCGATGACCTGACAGCCAAGCGCCTTCAGCGTCGAGGAAAGAGCGCCTGCCTGTTTCCTGGCGCGCGAAACCAGCACGCGGCAACCCGAGAGAGGTTTGTCGGGGCTCATAAGCTAAGGTTGCTGCGGCGCTGCGACGGCTGCACCGTAAACGTCTTCCAGAATCTTGACGGCTCCACGGCGCAACAGCATTTCGCCAACGAGTTCGCCCAGCGCTACTGGATCGGCTCCCGTCTGCTGCTCGCGCAGCACCTCAGATCCATCGGGACGAGCGACGACTCCGGTGAGTTGCAACTTGCCATCCTTCATTGCGGCGAACGCGCCTATCGGAACCTGGCAACCTCCGCCGAGTTTGCTCAGCAGCGTGCGCTCGCAGATAGTCGCGGCGCGCGCATCGGCGTCGTTCAGGAACTCCAGGTGCTTGCGCATCTCGACATCGCCTTCGCGAATCTCAATGCCGAGCGCTCCTTGTCCCGCAGCCGGACACATAAAGGATTCCGGCAAATACTCTTTCACCAGTTGCGTTTTGCCCAGGCGTGTCAGCCCCGCAGCCGCCAGAATGATGGCGTCATACTCTCCTTCTTCGAGCTTACGCACACGCGTGTCAACATTGCCCCGCAGCGGATGGACCACGAGATCGGAGCGAAATGCCTTCAACTGCGCCTGTCGCCGCAAGCTGCTGGTCCCGACCTTTGCGCCTTTGGGCAGAGCATCGAGACCGTCGTAATGGACCGACAAAAGCACGTCGCGCGGATTGACGCGCTCGGTGATGGCGACGAGTTCGAATCCCGGAGGAAGATCGGTCGGCAAGTCTTTCAAGCTATGCACTGCGAGGTCGACGCGGCCTTCGGCGAGAGCGTCTTCGATCTCCTTGGTGAACATGCCCTTGGTGCCGACCTGGGCGAGAGCAACGTCGGTGATCTTGTCGCCAGTGGTCTTGATGATCTCCAACTCCACTTCGTGCCCGCGTGCGCGCAATAGCACCGAGATGTGGTTGGCTTGCCAGAGAGCGAGCTGCGATCCGCGAGAGCCAATTCTCAGGAGAGCCATCAGCGTTGCGCTCCCGTCTTTTCGCTCACCGTTTCTTCGTCGGCCTCGGCTTTTCGCACGTCGCGCAGGTTGAAGAGCTTACGGACCAGATCGATGACCGTCGTGGACTCAGAAGATTCGCGCGCTGCGCTTTTAAGAGTGGTAATCGGTGTATGCATAATTTTGTTGATGATACCGCGGGAGAGCGCTTCGACGGCCATCTCCTGCTCGGGAGTCAAGGCGCCCAGCCGTCCGCGCACGCGGTCAATCTCTGCCTGCCGAACCGTTTCCAGATGTTCCTGCAGTGACACGATGGTCGGAACGACGTCGAGCGTCTGCAGACGCGCCAGGAACTTATCGACCTCGAGTTGCACAATGGCTTCGGCGCGATCGGCTTCAACGCGGCGGTCAGACATGTGCGAGGCCACGACTTGCTGCAGATCGTCGATGTCGTACACGAAGATGCCGTCAAGCTTGTTCATCTCCGGATCAACGTCACGCGGCACCGCAATGTCGATGAAGAACATCGGGCGATTGCGGCGGCGGCTCAGGAACTTCTCGCCGTGCTCCTTGCGGAAGATGGTGTGGGGCGCTCCCGTGGAAGTGATGACAATGTCGGCGCGGTCGACGGTGTCGTAAAGCTGATCGAAGACGATGGCTTCGCCGTTGAACTTCGCGGCCAAGGCCGCCGCTCGCTCGTAGGTGCGGTTGCCAACGTAGATTTTCTTCGCGCCGTGCGCGGCCAAGTGCCGGGCTGCGAGTTCGCACATCTTGCCCGCGCCGACCAGGTAAACGCTCTTACCTTCCAGGTTGCCGAAGATCTTCTTGGCGAGGTCCACCGCGACCGAAGCGATGGAGACGGCGGACATGGCGATGGCGGTCTCGGTGCGCACCCGCTTGGCCACGGCAAATGCACGCGACAACAGCGCATCCAGTTGCGAGTTGACGGCCCCGACAGCGCGCGCGGTGGCGTAGGCTTCTTTCACCTGTCCAAGAATCTGCGGCTCGCCAACCACCATCGAATCCAAACTCGAAGTCACGCGAAAGACGTGGCGGATGGCATCGCGCTCGCGATATTCGTAGAGATACTTGCGGAAAGGCTGGGGATCGAATCCGTAGAGCTTCTGCAAGCAGGCCTGCAGATCAACGTTGCTGCCGTTGGCACGAGCCACTAATTCAACCCGATTGCAGGTGGAGACGATCATCGCCTCCTCGATGCCGGGCTGCGATGCCAGGCACTTCACCGCTTCGGGCAGCCGCGCCTCGGAAATGGCGAACTGCTCGCGCACCCCCACGGGAGCGGTCTGGTGGTTCACGCCGATGACGATCAGATTCATAAGGGCGGGAACCTGTGCACCCGGCTAAGGCTGTTGGCGGCCCACACGCCCAGCGCAATGACAAATGCGAAGGTAGCGAGCAGCGCGGCGCGGCGTCCGCGCCAGCCTGAATTCCAACGCGTGTACAGCAAGAGCATGTACACGATCCACATGATGAACGAGAGCAGAATCTTGGGGTCGGCGAAGAACAGCGGGCCGAATTTCTCAATCGCCAGCACCGAACCGGCGATGAGTCCGAAAGTCATGAAGGGGAAGCCGAAGAGCAGAGAGTTATAGCCGATGTCGTCGATGGTCTGCAGTGACGGCAACTTCGATAGCAACCCATCGGAACTCTTGGCCTTCAACGCACGTTCCTGCATCAAGTACAGCAGGCTCGCACCGAAGCTCAGGAAGAGCCCGGCGTAGCCGGTAAAGATCATGACTACGTGGACGAAAATCCAGCTGCTGCGCAGGGCCGGCGACGCAAATGTTACCGGGTGTTGTCCCACAGCTGATGCGAACGTCAGTAGGAAAACGATAGGGAAGATGACGATGCCAAGGGAGGTCGAACGATATCCAACGAAGAAAATGAAGAACACTACCATGGCGACAAACGCGAGCAGGGACTCGGAGTAATTAATTGACGCCCAGGAGAGCCGCCCTACCAGGACCGTATATTCCACGAGGGAAACGAAATGAAAGATCAGCCCGAAACCGACCGCGGGTTCCACCACCTTGGCCAGGAGGGCGCCTCTCTTACCCAGCAAAAGCAAGGAATAGACCAGCCCGACCGCATAGAACGCCACCGCAACTCGGAGCCAGATTAAAGGCATAAACCCCACAGACCTGACAAGATAAGTCCTATGTCGTTCGTGTAATAAACAGTATAAACACGGGAGCGACAGGGCCCAGAGTGCTTGTCACACCCGGGTGTGATTTGCGTCACAAGGGACCGGAGAATCCTGCAATGAAGCCTTCGTTAGCTGGGATAGTGGAAGGTCACGATGTGTTGCGATGCAATGGTCACGCCATCCTTCGAGGCGGGACGGAAGTGCCACTGGCGCAAGGTGGCCAGCACGCGGTCCTCGATGCCGTATCCGATTCCGCGGATAAGTTTGGTCTCAATGACGTTTCCCTGTTCGTCAATAGTGACTTCGACGACTACATCACCTTGTATGCCGGGTGGCAAGTCGGCACGCGAAACCGCCGGATCGGGAAATACCTGTGGCAGCGCTGGAATGATTTCGTGGCCAGTGAGCGGCGCTCCGGGAATGCGCGAGCCGTACAGCGAACCTCCGCGGGCAGTCTCATCCAGCTTGGAGGTCTCAGTGGCGTCCTTGTTATCGTCGTGGACCGTCGGCAAAGGTCTGGGAATACTCGGTGTTCTCGGCACCGACGCGCGCACTGTGAGGTTGGGCTTTTGAGGTGCTGTTACGACTTTTTCTGGACCAGTACGAGCCATGTAGATGACGCTACCCGATGATCCGGGCCTGCCGAGCGCGACGTCTGACGGCATAACGAATATGGGGCGCGAGTGGTACAAAAGCACGAACAGGACCACGGCGTGCACAACGAACGATGTGACCTGGGACACGTCCCATCGTTTGCGTGATGTCGGCGTCAGCTCTGCGAACACCCGGTCCCCTCACCCATTGGCGGTTTCGCCTGAATCTCCAAATTAGACTTAGTGTAAGCCAGGATGTGAGCATTGTGGTCGCTACGCGGGTATATTAATGCGCCCATCCAGGGCTGGCGGCACACTCGTCGCCATCGGGAAATCGCGGTTAATCGATGCCAACAGATTCAAGCAACGCTGACAGCGTTTCGACATCGAGTGTCAGGCGACGGCCATCGTGCAGCATATCTGGGATTTCATCGAGGGCTTGTAAAAGCCTCATCTTGACCGCGGCGTATTGTTCGGGCTCGCTGAGGGTTCGTCCGTGGCCGGCGGCGTAGGACGCCACTACTTGCGGCGAGAGAAACACACTCACCGCACAGGTTGTCTTGCGGTCGGAGCTGATGTCGAATATGTACTCCACCGAGGGGGCAAGCGGATCGCCTGGAAGCGCTGGCCGTTTCCCGACAAAGTAGTAGTCGTAAACATAACCTGTCTGCGCGGTATAGGTTTTCAGTCGGCGAACGTTCATCGCGAATTCCCCAGCGGGGTTGGACTCCTTATGGCCCTAAGGCTCAGTCGGCCGTTCGCGTAACCGCGCGGCCGCCGATTCCGGACTGACTTGCGATGAATATACCTCTTTGAAGGTGTACGACTTCGCCTTGGGACCAAGGATCGGAAGTATTTCGATGTGCCAGTGATAGTCGTCTTGAATGGTCTTCCAATAGCCCAGGGTCTCGGACTTATGCAGCGTGTTGGGCGAGGTATGCAACACCATGTGGAACCCGTCGGAGATGGTGCGAATGCGATACAGAGTGCGACGCAGTAGAACGGCCAGGTCCCGCAAAGCTCCCGGAACGGTGGCGAGACGCTCGAAATAGGCTTCGTGGATACGCGGCGCAATCCAAGTTTCGTAGGCAGTGCGCGAGGCGTAGGGGCAGCAAGCAAGGAAGTCTCCTCGAACCTCGATCACCCGCTTTTCCTGCTTCTGTTCCTGGGCGAAGATATCGCAGAAGACGCAGCGCTCTTTTAGCTTGTAATGCTCGCGCGCCGCACGCAACTCATACAACACGCGCCGCGGAACAAAAGTACTGGCCACAACTTCTGACGTGGGATGGTCGAATTCCTGTCCCGAGTGGCCGCCGAAATTCTTGATGACACTTACGTACTTGAATCGGCCATCCTTCTTTAGGTCGTGGATGCGTTGGGCGCAAAGCGCCAGGTACTCTTCGATCTCGCGATCGTCGGCATTCCACAGTTGGCGGTCGTGGCGGGCATTCTCGATGATGACCTCGTGCGCGCCAACCGGCTGCATGGTGTCATACAGGCCGTTGCCAGCGCGACCCGGCTCGCCCTCAACCCGATAGATGGGATGGGGATGCACCACGGCGCGCGCCGACCATGGACTGCCATTCACGGTTGGCATGGAGGCGACGACTTGCAACTGCTGGCCCGATTCTGGGCAGAAGGGACAGAGATAATCGCTGCCGTGGTCGTTCTCCGGCTCGTCGCCGGTGATGACCCACGACCGCGTGATTGGGTCCTTGCGGAGTTCCATCGTGTAGTTACTTTACGTTGCTGGATGCTAGGTGAGCAATTCGCTTTTTGGTTTGCACTGATTTGATTCTTGCGGAGTTCTAAAGTGTCGCAGCCATCCGACGAATCGTTTGCAATCCGGCGGCAACCCAGTGTCGCTTGGTAGAATGGAGACGTGAAGCGCCCCATCCGGCTTATCGCCATTGACATTGATGGCACCCTACTGAATTCCAAGGTCGAGCTTTCGCAAGAAAATCATGACGCTCTGCGTCGCGCCCACGACGCTGGCATCGAGATCATGTTGGGAACGGGGCGACGCCATGATTTCGCGATGCCGATCGCCAAGTCGCTCGGTTTCGACCTGTGGATGATGAGTTCGAATGGCGCGATCACCCGCTCCACCCAGGGGGAAACGTTTCATCGCGACTTGTTGCCCAAAGAGACAGCGATCAAGTTGGCGCAATCGATGCGGCAGTACCGCAACTACATGGTCCTGACCTTTGACCGTTCCAGCATGGGAGCAATCGTCTGCGAAAACCATGACCAACTGTACGGAGTGATTCAGCGCTGGATGGAGAAGAATGCGCCCTTCATCGAGTACGTCAGCCCGATCGAGAATGCGCTGACAGACGACCCGATCCAGGCCATGTTCTGCGGACCCGTCGAACTGATGGACCGCGCGCAGGAAGACCTCGCCGCCTGTGGCTTCAGCCAGGAATTCACGGCTTTACGTACTCAGTACGACTTCCGCAACCTGTGTATCGTTGACCTGCTGAACGCCGGATGCTCGAAGGGCCACGCTTTGGAGCGCTGGGCCAATCACCGGGGCATCGATCGCAGCGAGGTCATGGCGATTGGCGACAATTACAATGATGTCGACATGTTGACCTTTGCCGGACATCCGGTGATCATGGGTAACGCGTCTGACGATCTGAAGCAGAATGGCTGGACGGTCACGTTGCACCATGACGACCATGGTGTGGCGGCCATGGTCGACCATGTGCTGGAGTCGAATTCGGCGATCCTGAATGTGTAGAGTTTTCCAACTCGCGTTGCTCTGTGTGTTGACGGTCCCGCAGCTACCTGCGGCCGAGATCGCCAATCTGCGCAATGGATATAGCATTACAAATGAACATCATGAGACGTTGGGAGAAACCACGCGGCTCTATGTGGGCGGCGATGGGGCAAGCAGCTACGTCGAAGTCGCCACCTCGCAGATCGAGAGCTTCGAGCCGGCACCATCTGAGCCGCAGCAACTCAGTCCCGCATCGCCCACGACGCAAGATCTAAATGGGATCATCAGCTCCGCCAGCGCACGCAGCCAGATCGATGCCGACTTCATCGCCAGCGTCATTCGTGCGGAGAGCGGCAACAACCCTCGCGCCGTCTCGCACAAGGGCGCGCAAGGTCTGATGCAACTCATGCCGCAAACCGCAAGCAATCTGGGAGTCAAGAACAGCCTTGATCCGGCCCAAAACGTTGATGGCGGTGTTCGCTATCTGCGAGCGTTGCTCCTGCAATACAACGGAGATGCCGCCAAGGCACTGGCCGCCTACAACGCAGGTCCGCAGCGGGTGCGGCAATACAAAGGCGTCCCACCGTATCCTGAGACTCACGCTTACGTGGCGCGGGTCATCACCGATTACAATCGGAAGAAACTGGCCGAGCAGAAACAGCAACCGAAGTCGGCGGCGTATAAGACATCTGCCAGTCGTCGACCGACCGGGAACGGCTCCAAGACTGAAACAGAAGTGGCGCCGGGCGGCTCTGATCCGGGCAGCGAGTAGCAGCGTTTGACCCATCCCTCGCGTTGTTTGCCGTTTGACTCTGTATATTCATGTTGGGCGCTGTATCGCGTGCCTGCTGATTTTCACAAATGAACAAGAAGCGCATCCTGGGAACGGCGATCGTCCTGGCAGTCCTCTGCCTGTTGATCTACCTGCAGGTGCATACCTGGAAGAAGTTCGACTGGTCGACCTTCTGGAACAACACCAGTCACGTCAATTGGGCGTTTGTTCTGCTCGCCACCGCGGTTACGTATTACACCTACGTACTGCGTGCGACGCGCTGGCGCATCTTCCTGAAACCTTCGTGTTCGACCACTACCGCACGCCTTCTCGGCCCGCAGTTCATCGGATTCACGGGGCTGGCACTACTAGGGCGGCCGGGTGAGATGATCCGCCCCTACCTGATCGCTCGCAAAGAGAACCAGACGTTCTCTTCCCAGGTGGCGGTGTGGCTGGTGGAGCGCATTTTCGACATGGGGGCGGTGGCGCTCATGTTCGTCGTGGCAGGATTTGTGGGCGATCCGCTGTGGAGCACGCTGCCCAATCACAATCTGGCATCCGAAGTACGCTGGTCGGCGGGTCTGTTCCTGTGCGGCATCGTGGTGTTAGCTGCAGTAGCAGTGGTGCTGCGCCGTTCCGGTTACGCGATCGCCGCGTACCTCGAAAAGCGATTCGCAGGCCACAAACACAAATTTGCCCACGGCCTCAGTTCCAAGATCGTGTCGTTCACGGATGGGTTACAAGTTATTAGCGATACGTCTTCGTTCCTTCAGTTGTTCAGCTTGTCGGTGGCGATGTGGGCGCTGATTGCCGTGGCTTATTGGCTTCTCACCCACGCTTACGGCGGCGAGCTCGCCCAGCTTGGACCGGCCAGCATCATGCTGCTGATGGTATCTGCGATGTTTGGATCTTTGATTCAGCTTCCGGGCGTGGGCGGCGGATCGCAACTCGCCACCATCGCCGTGATGAACAAGATCTTCGGGGTCGATAACGAAGTCGCGGTCAGTTGCGGCATGTTGATCTGGGTCGCTACGTTCATGTCGGTGATTCCCATTGGACTGCTGCTGGCTCGACGCGAACACCTCTCCTTGCGGGCAGTGGCGAAAGCCGAGGAAAAAGCAGAAGCGGCATTGGCGGAGTAGACCGGCGCTTTGGCTCGCGGCACGTCAAGGTCTGCCAGTTTTCCCCTGTTACAATCGACATGCGGGCGCAATCAGCCCGCCTTTTCAGTCATCCATGAAGTGTCCGTTCTGCGGTTTTGAAAACGACAAGGTAGTCGACTCGCGGGAGAGCAAGGAAGGCGAGTCCATCCGCCGGCGACGCGAATGCCTGAAGTGCGAGAAGCGCTTCACCACCTATGAGCGGATCGACGAGATTCCGTACATGGTGATCAAGAAAGACGGTCGCCGGGAGAAATTCGAGCGCCAGAAGGTCTTGAACGGGCTGCTGCGCGCGTGCGAAAAGCGGCCGGTTTCGATGAGCAAGCTGGAGCAGATCGTCAACGATGCCGAAGGCCTGGTGGTCGACTCCCCGGAGCGAGAACGCAAGGCCAGCGAAGTGGGCGAGTTGATCATGAACCGATTGAAGAACATCGACAAGGTGGCCTATGTTCGTTTCGCCTCGGTGTACTTGGATTTCAAGGACGTCCGAGAGTTCATGGAAGAGTTGAAAGAGTTGCTGGATACTAAAGAAAATACTGCCGCGAAATCAAAGATAGTTAACTAACCTCTCTGGCATACGAAGGTCTATGGCATATACCGTTACGTTAATTCCGGGTGATGGAATCGGACCCGAGGTCGTCAAAGCGACGGTTCGGATTCTCGAAGCCACCGGCGTGAAGTTCGAGTGGGAAAGTTTTGCCGCGGGCGCCGAAGCCTACGCCAAGTATCACGAATACATTCCCAAGGAATTGACTGAGTCGATTGAGCGCACGCACGTCGGCTTGAAGGGCCCAGTCACCACTCCTGTGGGTGGCGGCTTTTCCAGCATCAACGTGGCCCTGCGCAGGCAGTTCGAACTGTTCGCCAACTTCCGCCCGATCATTAATCTGCCGGGCGTTCCGACCAAGTATCCCGACGTTGATCTCATCGTGGTGCGGGAGAATACGGAAGGGCTGTACTCCGGCATCGAGCATGAGGTCGTCCCCGGCGTGGTCGAGAGCCTGAAGATCATCACAGAAAAGGCTTCGACGCGCATTTCGCGATTCGCGTTTGAGTACGCGCGCAAGTTCAAGCGTAAGAAGATCCACGCCATCCACAAAGCCAACATCATGAAGATGTCGGACGGACTGTTCATCCGCTGCTCGCGCAACGTCTCGAAAGAATATCCCGAGATCTTCTACGGCGAGCACATCGTGGACAACACCTGCATGCAGTTGGTGATGAATCCCTACCAGTACGATGTGCTGTTGCTGGAGAACCTGTACGGCGACATCATCTCGGATTTGTGCGCTGCGTTTGTCGGCGGTCTTGGACTGGTAGCGGGTGCGAACTTCGGCACCACGTGCGCCATATTCGAAGCCGTGCATGGCTCGGCGCCTGACATCGCCGGCAAAGACATGGCCAACCCGACGGCGGTGGTTCGTTCGGCGGTGCTGATGCTTCATCATCTGGGTGAGCACGATGCGGCGCACCATATCAATGCCGCGCTGGCGCACGTCTATACCGAGAAGCAGCACGTGACGCGTGACGTCGGCGGCAAGGCGGGGACGACCGAGTTTGCCGACGCCGTGATTGAAGCGCTGCGCACGGTTCCGGTACCGACGCCGTTGGCGAGGGAAGTCGAACTGTAGAGTCGTAGGCGTCAGCTCTGATCGGGCATACCAATCCATGGAACGCAGTCGCTGCATTGGCTACGACCGAGAAGAGACCAGACTTGCTCGAAGTGCATCCCATTCAGCGCTCCCGAGTAAAATTGTGGGTTCGACGACAACCAAAGTCGGAATGGAACCAGTCGCCGATGCCCAACGGCGGCCAGTTTGCGCGCAGCTTAACCGCAGCCGAAATAATGATTCCGGTCAAGTGCAACCAGCATCCATGGATGAAGATGTACTTGAACGTGCTCGGCAATCCGTTTTCTGCGGTGACCGGCAAGGACGGGAGCTTTGAGCTCAAAGGCCTGCCTCCCGGGACATACACGATCGCTTCGGTGCATGAGAAGTACGGAGAGCAGGAGATGAAAATCACGGTTGGGCCCAAGGACAGCAAGCAAGACGTAACTTTTAATTTCCGGCCGTAACAGGAGGTCGCATGACTCCACCCGACGCCCCAATCGCCGAAGAAGGGTTCGTCGTCACCTATTTTTTGACGGTCGCCGACCAAGCGAGGTCCAAGGAGTTCTATGTCGGCATCCTTGGCGGGAAAGTGGTGAGCGACGCGGACCCCAGCTATATCAAGCTGGCAAACTCGTGGATCATTCTCAATAGCGGTGGCGGGCCGACGCCCGACAAGCCTGAAGTATTGCTGGAGACGCCCCGCGATCTCAACCACGTCAGCAGTTTTCTGAACCTGCGAGTTGCCGATATCTGGGCTTGCTACGCCGAATGGAAGGCGAAGGGCGCCGTGTTCCTGACCGAACCGCTCGATAATCTCGGCGAGGAGCTGCGGTGCTACATGCGCGATCCGGACGGCTACCTCATCGAGGTTGGGCAGTACAGCCAGAAGTCGATCGATGATTTCAGGCAGTACCTGGGTGAAACGGAAGTGCCATCGAAATAGCACTCCGCTGCCTCGATGGGGCTTTCCAGAGGTATGTATCTCGTTTGATACAATACGGCTACTGCGCCCATTCGAGTATCGGATGCAGTGCGATTCGAGCATCTTGGTTTTCCCCCGGCAACCATTCAATAGGCTTTGGTTCGGCACTCGGGCGGTAGCTGGTGCGAACCCAGAATCAACAGGAGCTTGTTCTGACTTCTCGGACGATTCCTTACAACCAGGCATATCACCGCTTCGCGGTATTTCTCGCGAGTGCAACGCTGGCGCTGATCGTGCTCGGCGCCCTGGTTACAAGTAATGATGCTGGGCTGTCGGTCCCGGACTGGCCGACCTCGTTCGGCTCGCTGTACAAGATTCCGCCTATGGTTGGCGGAGTGAAATATGAGCACGGCCACCGCATGTTCGCCGAGTTCGTCGGCATCCTGATCATCGTGATGGCGGTGTGGACGCAACGCGTCGAGCAGCGCAAATGGATGAAAGTACTGGGCTGGATCGCCTTGGCGGCGGTCATCGGTCAGGGAGTTCTGGGCGGCCTGACAGTTCTCTTATTCCTGCCATGGGCCATCTCAACCGCACACGCTACCCTGGCACAAACAATTTTCTGTGTGGTGACGGCGATGGCGCTCTTCACCAGTCGAAGCTGGCTGCAGGATTCCGAGCCGATTGTTGAACATAGAATCTCGCCAAGCACACCAGCTCTGACTGCGATCACCGCAGCCTGTGTCTGGGTGCAGCTGATTTTGGGCGCTGCATTCCGGCACACCGGAATCAAACTGCTGCCTCATCTCATCGGCGCATGTGTCGTCTCTGCCATGTTGTGCTGGGCGGTCGTCCGCGTGCTAACGCGTTATTCCAACCTGCCTGAGTTGCGCAAGCCTGCACAACTTATGTTGGCGCTACTGATGGTCCAACTTGGTCTCGGATTCGCCTCGTACCTGGCGCGGCTGCAATGGATGATGAATGCTCCGCAGCCGACCACGGGCATCGTGATCAGCACGGTCTCGCATGTCGCGGGAGGTGCGCTACTGCTGGCCACCAGCGTGATCCTTGCGATTCAGACACGGCGCATGATCACTGTGCACGCGCCAGAATCGGTCATGACCACCTCATCTCACAAGGCCGTCACCGCATGAGCACTGCAACCCAGCCCTTGGCTGTTCCGCGCTTCGGCTTCGCCGCTCTGGCCCGCGATTACTCCGTACTGGTGAAGGCGCGCGTGACGACCTTGATCATCCTGACAACGTGGTGCGGTGCGTACTTCGCCGCCGCCAAGTCGGGAGCCTCTTCCCTTTCGTGGACGGTATTCAACGCCCTGCTCGGCATCGGCCTGGTCAGTGCGGGCACCGCCGCCATCAACGAAGTGATGGAGCGCGACCTTGACGCGCGTATGCGTCGCACGGCAATGCGTCCGCTGGTGACCAAGAGCATGGGGCTGGTGCACGCGTCGATAGTGGCATTCGGCATGACCATCGGCGGAATTGTTTACCTGTGGATGACCACCAACTGGCAGACCGCGCTGCTCACCGGATTGACCTCGGCGAGCTACCTGCTGGTGTACACGCCGATGAAGCAGGTCCACCCGATCTGCACCTTCCTCGGCGCGTTTCCGGGAGCCATGCCTCCACTGCTCGGATGGGTAGCAGTGCGCGGCCGCATCGATCCCGAAGCCGTGGTGCTGTTCGCCATCATGTTCTTCTGGCAGTTCCCGCATTTCCACTCCATTGCATGGTTGTACCGCGAAGATTACGAGAACGCTGGAGTTCGTATGCTGCCGGTGGTGGAGAGTGACGGTCGCTCCACCATTCGCGCGATCCTGTTGTACTCGGTGGCGCTGATCCCGGTGACTCTGGCTCCCACGCTGATGGGCATGACCGGCTGGACGTATTTTGCCGGCGCGCTGCTGCTGGGCCTCGGACTGTTGTGGTTTAGCCTGCGCATGGCCACCATGAAACTCACTCCCATCGCACCCGCGTCCAAGTTGCGAGCGCGTCATCTGTTGCAGGCTTCGGTGATCTACCTGCCGCTGCTGTTCGCGCTGATGATGCTCAATCGCACGGCATAGAATAGAGCTATCTTGAATTCCAGAACTGCAGTACCGGAAGTCGAAAATCATCAAGCCACACACGACGTCGCGGGAGCCTCGCCCGTAATTCAACTGCAGGATCTTCGCCACCAATATGGCGACCGCGTCGCCCTGGCTGGCGTGTCGTTCGATGTTCGTCCTGCGGAGATCTTTGGACTGCTCGGCCCTAACGGCAGCGGCAAGACCACGACCTTTCGCATTCTCTCGACGCTGATGATTCCGTCGGGAGGCCGCGCGCTCATCATGGGACGCGATGTGGCCAAAGACCCCAGCGGGGTTCGCAAGCAGATCGGTGTGGTCTTCCAGGAACAGAGCATCGACATCAAGCTCTCTGCGGAAGAAAACCTGATGCTGATTGGCCACGTTTATGGATTGCACGGCACCGCGCTGAAGGCCCGCGTGGCGGAGATGCTGGGCCGCGTCGGACTTGCCGATCGCGCCAAAGAAAAAGCTGAGGCGTTTTCCGGCGGCATGAAGCGCCGGCTGGAACTCGCCAAAGGACTGCTGCATCATCCATCGGTGCTGCTGCTCGATGAGCCGACCACTGGACTCGATCCGGGCGCACGGCGCGACCTCTGGCAGTACCTGCAGATCTTGCGCGACGATGAAAACGTCTCGGTGCTCGTCACCACACACCTGATGGAAGAGGCGGAACGCTGCGACCGCTTGGCGATTTATGCCGAAGGCAACGTGGTGGCGCTGGGTACTCCGTCGGAGTTGAAGAGCGAGATTGGCGGAGACGTGATCTTGCTTGAAGCCAGCGAGCCTGACGCACTGGCGCAACACATCGAACAGCGTTTCGGACTGCAGGCCACGGTGCTCGACAATCGCGTGCGCTTGGAAATCGAGAACGGCCACCGCTTCGTCACCG
>Ga0075521_10000099_pt1 | contig 18801 bp, 13 predicted proteins | sample NGEPerD_FD_74785 | JGI IMG/M metagenome (GOLD analysis project Ga0075521, IMG submission 74785) | Arctic peat soil microbial communities from the Barrow Environmental Observatory site, Barrow, Alaska, USA - NGEE PermafrostAB12-D | ecosystem: Environmental > Terrestrial > Soil > Wetlands > Peat ...
GCCTGCGTGGCGATCTTGCCCGCCACCTCGCTCATCGGCGCCAGCAGCGGCAACCGCCCCTCGGGGTCCACGACCGTCTCATAGGCGATGCAGGTCGCGCCGGAGGCCATCAGGCCGCGTGCCAGCTCGGGCTCGGCCGCCAGATGCAGGTAGGTGAACAGCGCCTGGCCCTCGCGCAGCAAGCCCACCTCCTCGGCCTGGGGCTCCTTGACCTTCAGCACCAGCTCAGCCTCCGCGAACACCGCCTCGGCGTCGGGCACGATGCGGGCCCCCTGGGCGCGGAACTGCTCGTCGCTCATCGCGCTGCCCTCGCCGCCGCCGGACTGGACGAGCACCTCGTGACCGCCGGCGGTCAGCTCGCGTACCCCGGCGGGGGTAATCGCCACGCGGTACTCGTCGGTCTTGATCTCGCTGGGAACACCGATCCTCATCCGCTGCCCGCTCCTTCCGGTGACGCTTCGCCACGCCGACGCTCCCGCAGGGAGCCTTGACAAGAGAACATGCTCATCGTGCCAGCTCCCGGCCGCGCAGCGCCAGCCAGAACTCGATGCGGTCGCGGGCGCTGGAGAAGTCGCGCCCGGTCAGCTGCTCGATGCGGCGGATGCGATAGCGAAGCGTGTGCCGGTGGCAGTAGAGCGCGTTCGCCGCCTTCTCCCAGTGGCCGTTGTGCTCGATGAACACGTCCAGCGAGCGCACCAGCTCGTCGCCGTACTCGCCCCCTCCCTGTTCGATCGGTCCGAGCACGCTGCGGCAGTAGGAGATCAGCGCCTCGTCGTCCTGCACAGAGAGCAGCAGCTGGAAGGCGCCCAGATCGGCGTAGGAGGCGACGTCCGGGGCATCGCCGTTGCGCAGGCGAACCGCCTCCAGGGCGCAGCGCGCCTCGTGGAAGCTCATGCGCAGCGAGTGCGTGGCAGCCACGCGGCTCGCAGCGGCCCGCACCTCGCCGAAGCGGGGGATCAGCTCAGCGCGGATCTTGCGCGCGAGCTCGATCGGGTCGAGCGGCGCGCCCGGGCCGGCGCCGCCCGACCCGGATACGCCCCCGGCGTCCACCACTGCGCACAGCAGGCCCGCGCGGATGGCGATCAGGCTGGAGACGCGCCTGCGTTCCATGATCCGTTCCACCGCCGCCGCCGCCGCGCTGGGGTCGGCCGCCCTGAAGGCCAGCACCGCCACCTGCTCGCCGATCCCGAACGGCCGCAGTCGCGCCTGGAGGTCCTCCGGGTAGAGGTGCCCGGACAGCACCTCGGCGAGCACGTCGCCGACCATGTTGCGCTGGAGCATCTCGTAGCGTTCGTGGAGCAGCTGCGCGAACGCCCGCTCGGTGATCGCGATGAACGGCAGCTCGTAGGGAACCTCGAACAGCGGGAATCCGCGCCTGCGCGCCGCCGTCACCAGCGCCGCGGGAAGCCGTCTGTGGGCGAAGCCCGTGCCGAAGCCGAGACCGGCGATCTCATGGTCGGCCAGCCGGTCCACCAGCTCGCGCTGGGCCTTTGGGCCGCCGAGCTGCAGGCCGGTGCTCAGCAGCAGCTCGCCGCCTTTCAGCCAGGGCGTCGGATCGGGCAGCTCGGTGCTGTGCACCCATCGAACGGGGGCCGCGGCGGACTCCTCCCCGGAGACGAGCTTCAGGCCGAGCTCGCCGATCAGGCTCGCGACAGTGAGCTCCACTGACCCATCCGCTCCGATGCCTCGCTCAGCACGGGGCGCAGAATCGCCTCGATCTCCTCGAACTGCTCCCTGCCGGCGATCAGCGGCGGCGAGAGCTGGATGATCGGGTCGCCGCGGTCGTCCGTGCGGCAGATCAATCCGCGCCTGTAGAGCTCGCCCGAGAGGAAGCCCCGCAGGAGCTGATCGGACTCCTCCGCGTTGAACGTCTCCTTGGTGTCTTTGTCCTTGACCAGCTCGACCGCGTGGAAGTAGCCGGCGCCGCGCACGTCTCCCACGATCGGCAGGTCGCGCAGGCCGTCGAGCATCTCGCGGAACGGGCCCTCGTTGGCGAGCACGTTGTCGCACAGCGCCTCGCGCTCCATCACGTCGATGTTGGCCATCGCCACCGCGCAGGACACGGGATGCCCGCCGAAGGTGAAGCCGTGGTTGAAGGCCGCCGTGCCGTGCAGGAACGGCTCGGCGATGTGGTCGCCGGCGATCACCGCCCCCATCGGCGCGTAGGCCGAGCTGATCCCCTTGGCGGTGGTGATCATGTCCGGCTGGTAGCCGAAGCGCTCGCAGCCGAACCAGTGTCCGAGCCGACCCCACGAGCAGATCACCTCGTCGGAGATCAGCAGCACGCCGTGGCGGTCGCAGATCTCGCGCACCCGCTGGAAATAGCCGTCCTGGGGGACGAAGCAGCCGCCCCCGTTCTGCACCGGCTCGAGGATCACCGCGGCGACGGTCTCCGGTCCCTGGAACTCGATCGCCTCCTCAATGGCGTCCGCCGCCCACAGCTGGTCGCGGTCTTCCTGCCAGCGGTATGAGTTGGTGTTCGGAACGTGGACGCCGCCGGGGGTCAGAGGTTCGAACGGCGTGCGCAGCGTGGTCAGGCCCGTGGCCGTGAGCGCCCCCATCGAGGTGCCGTGGTAGGCCAGCTGGCGCGAGATTAGCTTGTGGCGATTGTGATCGCCCTGCGCGTGGTGGTAGGCCTTGGCGAGCTTCCAGGCCGACTCGACCGCCTCCGAGCCACCGGAGGTGAAGAACACGCGGTTCAGGTTTCCGGGGGCCAGGCCGGCGATGCGGGCGGCCAGCTCGATCGATGGCGGGTGCGCGTAGCTCCAGTTCGTGTAGAAGGCGAGCTGCTTGGTCTGCGCCAGCGCCGCCTCGCCGAGCTCCGCGCGACCGTGGCCGATGTTGACGCAGTAGAGCGCCGAGAGCCCGTCCAGGTAGCGCTTGCCGTGCTCGTCGTAGACGTAGCAGCCCTCGCCCCGGACGATCACGGGAACGGCGTGGTGCTCGTCGTAGGAGCCCATCCGCGTGAAGTGCATCCACAGGTTGCGCTTGGCCAGCCGCTGGAGCCGGTCGGGGTGGTCCTCCAGCAGCGCTGGGCCCGAAGGGCCGGGGGCCCACGGTGTCGCCGTGGAGCCAGTCTCGGGCCCGTCGCTCGGATTCTCAGGGGTGCTCATGAGATCTTCTCCCTCGGATGTGCTTTGCGCTGAGTCGCCTCGACTAGACACTAAGGACAACGCTACTCCGCTGAGATGTGTGGCTCAAGCCACCGCTAGTTCAACGAGGACTGGCTCCATTGTACGGAATGTATAACCGTGCATCGCCGCTTTGGGGATCGCGCCCCTTGCGCGTCCGCCGCCCGTGGCCGTAGCTTTCGCTGCACGCCGCGCCAGTTCCGTCGCCCGCCACGAGAGGAGCCGCTGATGTCCACCGAAGGTAGCGCCGTATCGGGGTCTGCCGCATCGTCGGAAGTTGTGGACAAGGGGCTCAAGAAAGGCGCGATCGGCTACCTCTCCAACATCGTGATCGGCGTCGCCTCGACTGCGCCGGCCTACTCGATGGCGGCGACACTCGGCTTCGTCGTCGCGGTGAAAGGCGTGGGCGTGCACGCGCCCGCGGTGCTGCTGGTGGCGTTCATCCCAATGCTGCTTGTCGCCTCGGCCTACAAATACTTCAACCGCGCCGACCCCGACGCAGGCACGACCTTCGCGTGGACGACGCGCGCCATGGGCCCAATGACTGGCTGGATGAACGGCTGGGCGATCTTCCTGGCGGACGTCATCGTGATGGCGTCGCTGTCGGACATCGCGGCCATCTACACGTTCAAGCTCTTCGGCTTCACCGAACTCGGGAACTCCAAAGCGGCGCTCATCATCGCGGCGGTCGTGTGGATCATCCTGATGACCTGGATCTGCTTCAGAGGCATCGAGCTCTCCGCGCGCATCCAGCAGGCGCTCCTCAGCGTCGAGGTCCTGATCCTCGGGATCTTCGCGGTCGTCGCCTTCGTGAAGGTGTACGGGAGCCATCCCCCCAGCGGCTCGATCAAGCCGTCGCTGTCCTGGTTTGACCCGACGGCGTTGAAGTTCAGCGACCTCGTCGTGGCGATTCTGCTCGCGGTGTTCATCTACTGGGGGTGGGACTCCGGCGTGGCGGTGAACGAGGAGTCCGAGGACCCGGCCGAGGGCCCGGGCAAGGCGGCCGTCATCTCGACGCTTCTGCTCGTGCTCATCTACGTGCTCGTCGCGTCGGCCGCCCAGTCCTTCCACGGCGTCGGCTTCCTGACCAGCGAAGAAAACCAGAGTGACGTGCTCAACGCGCTGGGCAAGGGCGTGCTCGGGGGCACCTTCAACAAGCTGCTGATCATCACTGTGCTCACCTCGGCGTCCGCCTCGACGCAGACGACGATCCTACCGACGGCTCGAACGACGCTGTCGATGGCGCACTGGAAAGCGGTCACGTCCCTGCTCGCCCGCGTCCACAAACGCTTCCTGACCCCGACCGTCTCGACGCTCGGCTTCGGCGCCCTGTCGATCGTGACGACGATCGTTCTCCTGCTGCTCTCCGAAAGCGTTCTCGAAGACTCGATCGCCGCGATCGGCTTTCCGATCGTCTTCTACTACGGCTGGACGGGCGTCGCCTGTGCCATCTACTACCGCCGCGAGCTGATGAAGAGCGCACGCAATCTCCTGCTCCTCGGTGCCGGCCCGCTCCTCGGGGGCCTGATGCTGTGGGGAGTCGGCTTCAGGGCCATGTTCTACTACGGCCACAAGTCCAACGTCTCCTCCAAGCCGATCCTCGGCATCACGCTGCCCCTGTGGATTGGTGTCGGCGGCATGATCCTCGGCGGCGTGATCATGCTCGTCTCGCGCCCGTTCTTCCGCGACTACTTCTCGCGCAAGCTCGAAACCGCTCCGCCCGGGCTGCTCGAGCAGCCCCCATCCCCTGTGATCCCGGCACCCGTCGACTTCTGAGCGCCCGGGGACGGCGCTATGACGCCGGCAGCTCCATCTGAGCGGTGGGGGAGCCCATCTCCCTCAAGAGCTCCAGGAACGGCGCCGACGGGAACGCCTCGGGGCCGAGGACGCCGACCCCCTTCCACTCGCCGCGATCGAGCAGCTCGAGCGCGACCACCGGATTGATGGCCGTCTGCCACACGACCGCCTGGCTTGAGTACTCGCGCATGGTGGTCTCGTTGTCAGCCAGGTGGTAGAGGTAGGTCGAGCGCGGCTGTCCGTCCTTGCCCGTCCCCGTCACCCAGGTGCCGGCGCAGGTCCGCCCGCTCATGCGCTCGCCGAGCGTGGCCGGGTCGGGCAGCGCGGCGGCGACGACGTCGCGGGGAGCAACGGGCGTTCCGCGCACGGAGACCGGCTCGGTCGAGTCCAGGCCGAGCTTGTGCAGCGTGGAGAGCACGTCGATGAACTCCTGCCCGAGGCCGTACTTGAACGTGACGCGCTCGCACTGCACCCACCGCGGGATCAGCACGACCTCCTCGTGCTCGACGTTGACGCACTCCACCGGCCCGATCCCCTCGGGGAAGACGAACACCTCGGGCTCGGAGAACGGGGCGGTGGTGTAGAAGCCGCGCTCGCGCTCCCAGATCAGCGGCGGGTTCAGGCACTCCTCGATCGTCGTCCAGATCGAGAACGTGGGGGCGAAGTCATAGCCCTCGACCACCAGGTCCGCGCCATCGCGCACGCCCACTTCAGCGATGCTGGAGAACAGCTCGTCGGCGGCATGGCGGGCGAAGATGTCAGACAGCCCGGGCTCCACACCGATTCCCACCAGCGCGAGCAGGCCGGCGCGCTCCCACGCCTCGTGCTCGGCCAGCTGCAGATCGCCGAGCATCTCACCCGGCAGCTCGTGCGGGCGCTGCGGGTGCGGGTGCGACAGCGTCATCGCCATGTCCAGGTAGGTGACCCTGGCGTCGAAGGCCGCTCCGAAGATCGGCTCGTTGAAGCGCGGGTCGCACGCGTTGAGCACCGCGTCGGGGCGCACGCGCCCGACCAGCTGCACGAGCTCCTCGCGGCTGGACGCATCGACCCGCTCGGCGCTGAAGCGGTCGGGCTCGCCGAGGCGCTCGGACGCCGCGCGCGCGCGATCGAGCGCGACATCGGCCAGAACCACATGCTCGAACACCGCGCGCCGCTGCGCGATCGCCGCAAACGCCGCGCCCACCCCCCCAGCTCCGACCACCAGAACCCTCATGCGGGCCAGTTTGACGCAAACGACGATCTCGAAACGTCACATCCGCGCGGGGCCCATGCGCCGCTATGTCACAGGCGCCTGCCGTATGCTGCGCCGATCCGCGCGGCTCCAAACACCTGCAGACCATGAGCACCGGTCTCCCAAGTCCGCCACGCACGCCATCTGGATCGTCGGCTTCCCCCGGCAGCACGCCAGCGGCGCTCGCCGGCGAGCCGGCGCCCGCGCGCGTGCGCGACGAACGCTGGGCGCCCTCCCCCACGTTCACGCGCAGGGAGGTCCTGCTGATGGCGCTGGCCGGGATCCTGCTCGCGGTGATCACGACCTGGCCGCTCGTGCTGCACATGCCCAGCCGCATCGCCCCCGACCTCGGCGACCCGGTGCGCACGGCCTGGGAGGTGGCCTGGGTGGGGCACGCCATGCTGCACAGCCCGCTGCACCTGTTCGACGCCAACACCTTCTACCCCCACCCCCTCAGCCTCGCCTTCTCGGACTCGCTGCTCGGGTACGGGCCAGCCGGGTTCTTCGGCTCCGGCACGGTGGCCGCCCTCGTCCGCTACAACCTCCTGTTCCTGTTCGCCTGGTCGCTGTGCTTCCTCGGCGCCTACCTGCTCGCCCGGGAGCTGGGCCTCGGGCGGCTCGGCGCTGCCGCCGCCGGGGCGGCGTTCGCCTACGCGCCCTACCGCGTCACCGAGGCGGGCCACCTGCACGTCATCTCCTCCGGCGGCCTGCCGCTGGCGCTGTTCCTGCTCCTGCGTGGCTACCGCCGCGGCTCGCCGCGGCTCGTGCTCGCCGGCTGGCTGGTGTCCGCATGGCAGATCAGCCTCGGTTTCACGCTCGGGATGCAGTACGCGTATCTGCTTGCGGTGCTGGCCGTGATCGCGCTCGTGTACTGGTGGCGTGGGCGCCTGACGCCGAGCGTCGCTGCCGCCGGCGGGCCCCGCGCCCCGACCTCCGCAGGCATGGTGCCAGTGGACGGCGCCGGCGTGGGAACTGGCAGCGGGCGGCGTGTCCCCCGGGCCGTCGCGCGCGGTCCCCTGATTCCGCGCAAGGTGCTCGCGGTCACGTGCATCGGCGTTGCGGTGCTCGGCGGGGTCACGATCTACCAGTCGGTCCCCTACCTGAAAGTCGCCCACGACTACCCCACGGCCAAACGGACGATCAAGGAAGTCAGGAACTACTCCTCCGGTCCGGCCGCACTGCTGTCGGCCTCATCGGAGAACCGCGTATGGGGCGGTGTGACCTCGGGGGCCCGGACAAACGTCCACTCCAAGAACGAGAGCGTGTTCTTCCCGGGCGGGCTGATCTTGGTGTTGGCCCTGATCGGGCTGCTGGCGGCCGCCGGCGCGCCGTTCACGCGCCGATTGCGCATCGGCCTGGGCTTGGGGATCCTGATCGTCTCGATCCTCGCCCTCGGCCTCGGGCTGACGGGTGCCGGCTATCCCTATCGCCTGGTCTACGACTACGCGCCCGGCTGGAACGGGGTGCGCGTCCCCGGCAGGATCTTCACGACCGCGACCCTGTTCTACGCGCTGCTGGCGGGCGCGGGCGCGCAGCTGCTGACCCAGCGTGCGGGGCGGTGGGGCGAGCGCCGCTCGCTGCGCGGGGTGCCCGCGGTTCTCGGCGTGGGGCTGGTGCTGCTTGTGGTGGGCGAAGGCGCGGGGCACCTCTCGCACCCGGTGGTACCGCAGCCAGCGCGCGCCGAGATCGGGTTGCCCGGTCCGCTGCTTGACCTGCCGACCGACGGCGCGGCGGACCGCGTATGGCAGTACTTCTCCACCGACGGCTTCTACAAGATCCCCGTCGGCAACAGCACCTTCGACTTCCCCGCCGTGGATGACCTGCGGGGCGGGATGCGGGGCTTCCCTGACCGCGCGAGCATCGAGAAGCTCCGCTACTACGGGATCCGCACGGTGGTGCTGCACCTGAAGATGCCGCGCCTGCCGGGGATCGTTGGCTACGCCCTGGCGGAGCCTCCCGACACCGCCGCCGCTGCGGCCAAATCAGTCGCCGGGCTCGGGGTGACAAGGACGAGGGTCGGATCGCTCGTGATCTATGAGATAGGCCCCGGGCCGGCGGCGCTCCATTGATGAGCGCCGACCGCGACAGGCCCGGCGGCCCGCCACCCGCCTCGGACGCGAGCCCTGAGGATCGCCCGCCGCGGCCAGAGCGTGTGGACGGCGCGGTCGAGCGGCGTGGCGCAAGACGCCGGCGCCCACGCGCCGCGCTCGTGGCGATCGTGCTGGTGGGCGTGGCGTTCGCAACCATGTTTCAGAACTGGTCGGACAACCAGAGCTCCCACTACGACCTGATCCGCGCGCTGGATGCGGGCCGCACGACGATCGACTATGGACCCTACCCGACGAAAGACAAGGCGTTCTACAAGGGCCTCTGGTACTCGGCCAGGGCGCCGGGCCTGGCGATCTACTCGCTTCCGTTCTACGAGGTGCTGAACGGCGTGGGCGGCCCGGCGCTCGCGCGCAAGTCGCAGGCGCTGCGCGGCGAAGACGAGATGATCGACTTCGTCGGCCTGTGGGGCAGCGTCCTCCCGGGCCTGCTGCTACTGCTGCTCGTGTGGCGTGTGGCAGAGCGCTTCGAGCCCGGCTACGGCGCCGCAGCCGCGGTCGTGGTGGGCCTGGGCACGATGGTTCTCCCGTTCTCAACGCTGCTGTTCTCGCACGTCTTCGCGGCGATGCTCGGCTTCGCGGCCTTCGCGATCATGGTGCGCGAGCGCGCGGGGCCTCCGCGACCGCTGCTGCTCGGCGCGGCCGGCCTGCTGATGGGCTACGCGGTGGCCTCCGAGTACCCGCTGGCGTTCGTGGCGCTCGTGCTCGGCGGATACCTGCTCTCGCGGCCCCGGGCGCTGACGGCGCGACTCGTGGCGAGGCGCGCCGGGGCCTACGTCGCGGGCGGCATCGTGGGGATCGTGCCTCTGCTGCTCTACAACCACGCCGCCTTCCACTCCTGGACGCACCTGGCCTACTCGAACATCCCCCAGCAGCAGAAGGGCTTCTTCGGCATCTCGGCGCCTAGCCTGACGGTGCTGGCAACGCTCCTGTTCGACTCGCGCGGGCTGCTCACGCTCTCCCCGGTACTGGCATTGGGAGGCATCGGGACGGTGCTGCTCTACCGGCGCGGCCGGCGCGCGGAGGCGCTTGTGATCGCGGCCGTCTGCATCTGCTACCTCGGCTACAACTCGGGCTACTACCTGCCCTTCGGCGGCGGCTCGATGGGGCCGCGCTTCCTGGTCACTGTGCTCCCGTTCCTGGGCTTCCCGATCGCGCTCGCGCTCCGACGCCTGCCGGGACCGACGCTGGCGCTCGCGGGAGCGTCGATCGCCGTCGCCGTGACGGCCACGATCACCCACCCGCTCGTGGGCTATGAGACGGAGACCGTCGTGTGGGGTCGGCTGCTCGAACATGGCGAATTCCAGCCGACGATCGCCTCGGCGTTCGGCGCCGGCCGAGGCTGGGGCGCGATCTGGCCGTTCCTTCTCGCCGCCGCGACGGCCCTGGTCCTCGTCGCGAGGACGACCCCACGCCTGCGCATGTCCGCCCGCAGCCTCGGTGCCGGGCTCCTGGCGCTCGCAGCCTGGTGCGCGTTCGCCACGCTCGCCCCGACCCTGCTCGGCATCGACCATCGTGGCCTGTTGTCCATCATGGGGGCCGGTGACCACACGGCTCTGAATCTCGCCCTGCACAAAGGCAGCCGGTATCCGCTGCGCACGCTCGCTCCGATCGCCGCCTTCGCGGGACTCCTCGCGCTCGCTGTCATGGGCCTCGTTCGCAACGAGCCCACACCGCCGCCCGAGCAGCGCGAAGCCCGCGCCGGGTCGTCGGGCTCCGGTCCGCAACCGGCTCTGAGCGCCTAGTTTCTGGCGAGCTTGGCGCTGCATCTGGCCGCGTGCAGCTGGCGGCACACGACCACGTAGCCCGCGCGCGGCTGGAAGCGGGCGCTCATCAGCCCCGCGTCAAAGCGCGTCCTGCTGGTGCCGCCCGTCCAGTCGTATATGTAGAGGCGCTTGATCCTCGGTTCGGAGCCCGCCAGCGCGAACATGAACTTGAGGACCTTCGCCGCCCGCGTCAGCCCGGAGCCGTTGCGGTTCGGGTAGGCCCCGCCGAACTGCACCAGCCCGCCGGTCTCCGTCAGCCACACCTGTCCGCCGAGCACGCGAGCGATTTCGCGCGTGCGCCAGCTCTGCAGGCGGTTGACGTCGGAGTAGTTGTGCAGCCCCCAGATCTTCGGCATGACCGTCCGCAGGCGGCCGATCTCACTTTTGAATTCGGAGATGTAGCTCAGCGTGCCCGATATGTTGGCCGCGTCGAGCACGTCCAGGCCGATCGCCGTGCAGCCACGGCAGACACGGATCAGCGCCTGGTAGTAGCGCGCCGCTGCTTGCGCCGAGGGGCTGGCGAGCACGTGCAGGATGTTGCCGCGATTGGCCTCGTCCCAGGACTGGTATTGCCTGACGTGGGGAAAGAGCTTCACGAACCTCTGCACATCGCGCTGGTAGGTGGCCACGCTGGGAAGCGTGGTGGGCGTGAGCTCAGAGTGGTAGAAGGCCACCAGCACCTTCTGGTGCTGGGTTTCCGCGGCCTGGATGAACGTGATCGCCTGGTTGAGCGAGGCGCGATGCGCAACCGCGTCGTAGGGAGCGATGTAGCGGACGACTTTCGTGTGCAGCTGGCGCCACAGGGGGTTGACGAACATCTCCGCCTGCTCGTCGCCGATGCCCGTCAGGTACGCGCTCGCAGCGTGGGCGCTGGGCGCTGCACCGTGGCCGATCGCGCTGGGCACGGCCAGCGCGCAGGCCAGGAGCACCAGCGCCAGGGCGAGCGGGAGCGACAGCAGGGATGGGCGTGATGGCTTCATGCTGGTGGTTGGAACCGAAAGCGGGACCGACAGTTGCGCGATGGTAGTAACTTTGCACGACGCTCACGCCGCCCCGCGCCTGTCGGGCAGACTCTAGTCGGTGCCGGAGGGTGCGCCCGTATCCACAGGTTCGTCGTGATCCCCGGCCACTCCTCCCTGTGCCAGCCGGCTCTCTTGCGCGCCGGTGGGCCGGCGCAGCGTGGGATCGGCGACAACGCGCACGTCCACGCCCGGCAGGCCCCGCAGCAGGCGCGTCAGCAGCGAGCGCTCGGAGCGCCCCCCCAGACGGGTGAGCCCGCGGCGTTCGGAGGGCGTGCCCATCAGCACATACGTGCTGCCGAGGGCGCGGGCCACCGCGATCGCGACCTCGGCCACGTCCTCGCCCTCCTCTACGCGCAGGCGCGCCCCGAGCATCGAGACCAGTCGCCGCAGCTCCTCCAAGCGCTTGCGGTCCTCGGGGCTCGGCGGACGGCCGGGAGGGCGCACGACCAGCACGTCCAGCTCCGCGTCCAGCCGCTGCGCGGAGCGCCACGCGCGCCGCACGACGCGCTCGCAGTGCGGCGCGAGCGTCGCCAGCGCCAGCAGGCGCTCTGCGATCGCCTGGGGTCCCAAGTCGCCCGTCACGGGCAGGCCCTCCTCGTCGCGGCGCGCCGGCTGGCTGGGCTCCCGCACCAAGCGCTTGACCTCCACGTCCTCGGCGACCTGGCGCAGCGCGGTCTCGCGCAGGGCGGACAGGCTCTCGATCTTGAAGAAGTTGTTGAGCGCCGCCTGCACGCGCTCGGGGCGATAGACCTTGCCGGCCCGCAGGCGCCCGATCAGCGCCTCGGGGGTGAGGTCGATCAGCACCACCTCGTCGGCCGCCGAGAGCACCTCGTCCGGGATCGTCTCGCGCACGCGCGCCCCGGTGAGCTGGGTTACCTGGTCGTTGAGGCTCTCCAGGTGCTGGACGTTGACAGTCGAGAACACGTCGATCCCGGCCTCGATCACCGCGCGCACGTCCTCGTAGCGCTTCTCGTGCTCGACACCCGGCGCATTGGTGTGGGCGAGCTCGTCGATCAGGCACAGCTCCGGCTTGCGCGCGAGCACCGCCGGAAGGTCCATCTCCTCCAGCGGCGTGCCGCGATAGACCAGGCGACGGCGCGGGAGTAGCTCGAGGCCTTCCGCCTGGGCCAGCGTCTCGACGCGTCCGTGTGGCTCGAGGTAGCCGATCACCACGTCGCGCCCGCTGTCCGCTTCCGCCCCACCCTCCTGCAGCATGCGATAGGTCTTCCCCACGCCCGGGGCCATACCGATGAAGACCTTCAGGTGTCCTCTCTCGTCTGACATGGGGGGCGTGTGGGACGCTACCGCAGTGACCTCCTTTCAGACGGGTGCAGCCGTGCTGGGCGGGCTGCTGATAGTCGGCTCGCTGCTGTCCGGCCTGGCGCGCCGCAGCATGCTCTCACTCGCGGCGCTGTTCGTGCTCGCCGGATTCCTCCTCGGTCAGGGGGCGACGGGCGTCCTGCACTTCAGGGCAAGCTCGGGCTTCGTGACCGACCTGGCGACGGTCGCGCTGATCGTGATCCTCTTCCGGGATGGCCTGGAGGTCGACGGCGAGCTGCTGCAGCGCCACTGGCAGCTGCCGGTGCGCAAGCTGGTGGTCGCGATGCCGATCACGGCGGTCCTCGTCGCGCTGTTGGCGCGCGCGCTGGTGGGCCTCGGCTGGACCGAGGCCTTCCTGCTCGGCGCTCTGCTCGCCCCGACCGACCCCGTGCTCTCCTCCGGCGTCGTGACCGACCCTCGCGTTCCCCGCATAATCCGCCATTCGCTCAACCTCGAGTCGGGTCTGAACGACGGACTGGCGCTGCCGGCCGTGCTCGCGTTCGCCGCCGCCCTGCAGGCCAACAGCGGGCACTTCGTGTGGTGGCATTTCGTCCTGCAGGACGTGGGGCTGGGATTCGCCTTCGGCCTCGTCCTCGGCCTCCTCGGCTCGCTGCTGATGACCGAGGCGAGCGGCGAACGCCTCGACCGGCCGATCCCCGCCCACCAGAAGGCCCTCTACGGCCTCGGGCTCGCGTTCGCCACCTACGGGCTGACCGTGCTTCCCCCCCATGGCAACGGCTTCATCGCGGTGTTCGTCGCCGCGATCGTCATCGGCATCCGCCGTCCCGATCTGCGCCGCTACTTCGCCGAGCGCGCCCAGGAGGTCGTGGAGATCGTCAAGCTCGGCATATTCGCGGTGTTCGGCTCGCTGCTGACCATCCACGGCCTGTTCTCGGACGGCTGGGCTGCAGTGGCGCTCGTGGCGGGGACCCTGCTGCTCGCTCGACCCGTCGCGGTCTGGATCGCGCTCGCCGGCACCCGCCTGGGCACGGCGAGCAAGGCGTTCATGGCGTGGTTCGGCCCCAAGGGCGTCGCCACCATGACCTTCTCGCTGCTCATCCTCGGTCGCGACGTGCAGTCGGGGCAGCGGATCTTCAACATCGCCGCGCTCGCCGTCTTCGCCTCGATCCTCCTGCATGGGATCACCGACTCCCCCGGCACCAACTGGATCGCACGCCACGAGCCCCATGGCTGACGGGCTCAGCCTTCGAGCGAGCCGGCCCGGACAGACGCGGCGCCCAGCACGGAGTCGTAGCGCCGGCGCACGTCGGCCCGGTCGGACTCCTCGGGCACCGACTCCTCGCTCGCGCGCACGATCATCGCCGCCTGCTCGAGCAGCAGCTCGCGCTGTCCCGAGGAGGTCGTGTACGCCATCACCTTCGCAAGCGCGTCGAGCTGACGGATCATCACTGCGGGCATCCCCCGGCTGGCCTGGCGTATCTTGTCGTGCGCACGCTCGACCAAGCGGCGGAAGCTGGCCGTGACGGTGATCACGCGCACGTGCCCGGCCGCGTCGCGATGGACGCTGGCCGGGCGCCAGCGAGCGGCGATCTTGCCCAGCCCGTCGCCGAGCCAGTCGATGCAGGCAAGCGCCGTGAAGGTGTCGTTGACGGCTGGAGAGAGCGCACGGATGGCGATCTCAACGAGCTGATCCACCGCGAAGGACAGATCTTGGGTGAGGGTTCTATGCGGGCCTGTGGCGTGGGCGCCGCCCAGCGCCCGCGCGACGCCCGGCGCGGCGGCGGCCGGCCACACGTCGGCAAGCGGCTCGCCCTCGACGACGAAATGGCCTGGGCGATGCAGCAGACGGATCACCGCGTGGCCCGCGCGTGAGATGTCGATCAGCGTGTTCATGCTCACGTACTGCAGGTACCCGCTGCTGGGCGCGCGGACGACGCCGCTGTCCTCGCGCAATCGAACCAGCATCTCCGACAGCGACGGTCCTGCCTTGGAGGCGTCGGCGACGGGCCGTGCGCCGTCGGCTTCGATCGCGCGCGAGAGGTCCCCGGCGATGCTCGCGATCACCCGCGGCAGCTGGATCGACTTGGCGATGTGGTCGATGAACACGACCAGCGCCGCAACGTCCAAGACCACGAGGGCCATCGTGACCGTGACCGACACGTGCGGCACGAAGTCCCCGTGGCTGCCCGGCCCGATCGAGACGAGCGCGAGGATCGCGTAGACGAAGGTGGCCACGAAGCTCCCGAGCGTGAACTGCGTGATCCAGTCGCGGATGAAGTTGCGCAGCATGCGCGGCCCGAACTGGGTCGAGGCAAGCGTCAGCGTCACGATGGTGATCGAGAAGACAAGCGTGACCACCGTGATCACCGCGGCTGCGATCGCGATGAGGATCTGCCGCGCTGCATCCGCCGTCCCGCTGATGACGAACGAGGGCAGCTGCAGCGAGCCATCGTACGCGCTGCGGTCCAGCGCATAGGTTCCGGCGAACAGCGCTGCCGCCAGGACGATCTCGACGGTCGGGACCAGCCACAGGTTGGTGCGCAGGGACTCGCGGCGCCATGCCGAGGGCAGCGGCATCCTCGGCCTCATGGCACGGCGCCCTCCCCGCCGGAGCGGGAGCAGCCTTCACGAAGGCGGATCGGGAGAGGAAGGTCGAGGTACATGGTGGCGGGCAGCCCAAAGCACTGCCGACCAGGCTTCCCGGCTCACCGGTGCTTACGATACTGCGCCGCGCGGCCGGGCCGCCCACGGACTGGGAGGCTTCGAGGCTTGGTGCTCGCGCAAGGCGCCGCTCGCGCAAGGCGCCAGCCGATATCCACGTCTCGCGCGAGCCGTTACTCGAGGTCGGGGTCGAACGCGCTCACCTCGAGCGCGTCCACGATTCTCGAGATGGCCTCGTCCACGGTCTGCCCGCTGTCCGGATTGAACAGCGGGCTGAGACCGTCGGTGATCAGCGCCCGGGTGAGAGCGACCCCCCTGAAGCTCACAGGAGCCGCAGCCTCGAGCCGCTGTGCCAGTCCGAGGATGGCCTGCCGGCCGGCCCTCACGGCCCGACGGTCGATCACGACCGCCGAGATGACGCGACTGGAACCGACGCGGTCTACGTAGTCGACGATTCCGCGCAGGTCGCGGGCGACCTGCCGCCGCTGACGCGGATCGCCCAACTGGCGGGCGCGCAGCGCGAGCGCAGCCGTGGATTCGCACAGGCGCCCGCTCGCGAGCTGACGGTCGAGCCGCCCACGGGTCATGTACACCCTCAGGCGCAGCGCCAGCGGAACAGCCCCCGGATTCGATCGGTTACGAAGGGGAGTCGGTGCAGCTTCGAACGAAGCGAAGCTCTGACGACGACCGTGGTGGACGTGCATGACCATCTCCTTGAGTCAACCTCTGATGAGGATCAGCCGAGTGTCGCACCGTCGTGGTTACGCCCGTGTCACGAACGGGCCGTTGGCCATAACGATTTCGTGAAGGACAGGCCACGCGCAGCGCTCCGCTGCAAGCCCGACAGTCCGTACACGTCCGGCGGTGCGCTCAGAAATGCCCGCTGACCGCGTTCACTGAGATCCTGCGGGTGTCCTCAGGCGCAGGCCGGAGAATCAGGATCTCGGCCGGAACGCGCTCGAGCAGCCACCTCAGATCGTTGTAGCTCAGCCCCGCGTGAGGGTCTTCGTCGGCGGAGACGATGATGCGGTCGAAGCGCTCCTGCTCGAGCAGACGGCGCAGCGCGTCGCGGGCCGATCGCCCGCGGCCGACGCGCGAGTCGACCGGGACACCCAGCGATGTGGCGCGCTGCTCGATCACCTCCAGCAGCGGCATCCCACGTGCGCACTGCACGGGCAGGGCCGTTTCCAGCGGCAGGTCCATTGGCACGCGCGCGAGGAAGGCGGGCATGATGATCGCGTTCTCGGCCTTGGCCAGGCGAACCGCGGCCTCAAACGAGCGGCGCGAGATCTCCTGACCGGTGAACGGGAGCAGGATCCTGCGGCTGGGCTCCAGGCGGTTGCGCGTCGGGATACGCCCGTGAGGTGGCAGCCAGTAGCCGGCGGCAATCCCGAACACGGCACCGGCGCAGGCAACCGCGACGATCGCGACGACGCTCATGGGCCCTCCACGCGCGTGCGCTGGGAGCGGTAGGCGACGATGCGCACGTCGACCCCTGGCAGGTGCTGCATCAGCTGCTGGGGCAGGGGGACGCGCAGGCGCGACAGGCCCCGCGCCGGGCGCGAGCCGCCGATCAGAATGTAGGTCGTCCCGCGCCTGGTTGCGACGTCGACGATGGCGCCCGCCACGTCGTCGGACTCCTCCTCGAGCATCCTCGCTCCGAGCACCGAGGCGAGCTGGCGCAGCGCGGACAGCGAACGCTGCTCGTCCTTGCCGAGATCCCTGCCCGGCGGACGCACCCACAGGAGGTCAAGCTCCGCACCGAGGCGCTGGGAGGAGCGCCACGCACGACGCACCAGGCGCTGGGCGCTCGGGTGGGGCTCCACCAGCGCCAGCAGGCGCTCGCCGACGGCCTGTGGCGCCTCGGCGGCGAGGCTCTCCTCGCGCGACCCCACCAGCTCGGTGGTCAGGCGCTTGGCGCCCACCTCCTCGGCGACCTGGCGCAGCGCGACCTCGCGCAGCGCCGCGAGATTCTCGATGCGGAAGAAGTTGTTGAGCGCCGCGTCGATCCGCTCGGTCGGGTAGATCTTGCCGGCGCGCAGGCGCTCGAGCAGCGCCTCGGGCGTCAGGTCGATGAGCACCACCTCGTCGGCGCGCCCGAGGATCGCGTCGGGAATCGTCTCCCGCACGCGAATGCCGCTCAGCTCGGTGATGTGGTCGTTGAGCGACTCGAGGTGCTGGACGTTGACCGTCGAGAGCACGTCGATCCCGGCCGCGAGGACGTCCTCGATGTCCTCGTAGCGCTTGGCGTGCTCGGTCCCCGGCGCGTTCGTGTGGGCGAGCTCGTCGATCAGGCACAGCTCCGGCGCGCGGCGCAGGATCGCGGGCAGGTCCATCTCCTCAAGCGCCGTCTCGCGGTACTCCAGACGTCGCCGAGGCACGACCTGCAGACCCTCGGCGAGCCCGGCGGTCTCGGCCCGGCCGTGCGTCTCGAGCAGGCCGATCACCACGTCTCGACCCGCCTCCAGCTCCGCGCGACCCTCCAACAGCATGCGATAGGTCTTGCCGACCCCGGCCGCCATCCCGATGAAGACCTTCAGGCGCCCTCGGCGTTGATCGTCGGAGGTTGGCGTGGCGTGCGGGGCGTCGGGCGCGATGATCGCTCTGTCACGCTCCGAGCAGGTTGTGAATGATCAGGTCGATCAGCTTGATGCCGATGAACGGGGCGATCATCCCGCCGAGGCCGTAGATCAGAAGATTGCGGCGAAGTAGCGCGCTCGCGCCGATCGGACGGTAGCTGACGCCCTTCAACGCGATCGGGATCAACGCGGGGATGACGATCGCGTTGAAGATGATCGCCGAGACGATCGCCGAGCGAGGCGTGCCGAGGCCCATGATGTTGAGCACGTGCAGCGGCCCCTTTCCGCCCGGACTGGCCGCGTAGGTGGCGATGAACACAGCCGGCAGGATCGCGAAGTACTTGGCGACGTCGTTGGCGATCGAGAACGTGGTGAGGGCGCCTCGGGTGATGAGCAGCTGCTTGCCGACCTCGACGATCTCGATCAGCTTCGTCGGGTTGGAGTCGAGATCGACCATGTTCCCGGCCTCGCGCGCGGCCTGCGTGCCGGTGTTCATCGCCACCCCGACGTCCGCCTGCGCGAGCGCCGGCGCGTCGTTCGTCCCGTCGCCGGTCATCGCGACCAGCCGCCCCTCCTGCTGCTGCTCGCGGATCAGCGCGAGCTTGCGCTCGGGGGTGGCTTCGGCGAGGAAGTCATCGACGCCGGACTCCTCGGCGATCTTGGCCGCGGTCAGGCGGTTGTCGCCGGTGACCATCACCGTCTTGATGCCCATCGCGCGCAGCTGGTCGAAGCGCGCCTTCATTCCCTCCTTGATCGTGTCCTTGAGGTAGACGACCCCGAGCACCTGGTTGTCGCGCGCGACCGCCAGCGGCGTGCCGCCCTCGTTGCCGATGCGGTCGAGCTGCGCCTGCAGCTCCGGTGGCGGCGAGCCGCCTTCGCTTGAGACGAGCTCGATGATCGCGTCGCCGGCGCCCTTGCGCAGCCGCCTGCCGTCGATGTCGACGCCGCTCATCCTCGTCTGGGCGGTGAACGGCACGAACTCGGCGTGCAGCGAGCTCATGTCGTGCTCGCGGATGCCGTACTGCTTGGCCAGCACCACGATCGAGCGGCCCTCGGGGGTCTCATCCGCGAGCGAGGCCAGCTGCGCGACCTCGGCGAGCTCGGACTCTGCCACCCCGGGCATCGGCACGAACTCCGACGCGAGCCTGTTGCCGATCGTGATCGTGCCCGTCTTGTCGAGCAGCAGCACGTCGACGTCGCCGGAGGCCTCGACCGCGCGGCCGGAGAG
>Ga0075521_10000102_pt1 | contig 18570 bp, 19 predicted proteins | sample NGEPerD_FD_74785 | JGI IMG/M metagenome (GOLD analysis project Ga0075521, IMG submission 74785) | Arctic peat soil microbial communities from the Barrow Environmental Observatory site, Barrow, Alaska, USA - NGEE PermafrostAB12-D | ecosystem: Environmental > Terrestrial > Soil > Wetlands > Peat ...
ATGCATATCAGGAAATGGGATTGCCCTTACTAAAGGAAACACACTGGTGGTTGATGAAAACGAACAGTCACCAGTCGCTTGTTCCCCAGGCGGAGGAAGACATCACCGAACTGAAATGGATCGGAGCGCATGAGCTCGCGGAGGTTTTGGGAAATACATATCCGAACATTATAGAAGTTCTGAAAGCCGGAAGAGTGGCCGGGGTAATTAAATAAACTAAGGCTTCTTTTTTTTCACATAAACGGTCAGCCGGCTGGCACAAACCAGTTTCTCGTTCTGGTCAACGATTTTGATTTCCCATACATGTGATGAAAGACCCAGGTGGAGTGGGATGGCCGTGGCTATGACCGAACCTTCCTTTACACTGCGAATATGATTGGCGTTGATCTCAATACCTACGCAATAATAGTATTCCGGGTCGACCACCATAACAGAAGCTACGCTGCCAACGGTTTCAGCAAGTGTCGCCGATGCCCCGCCATGTAATAATCCATAAGCCTGCCGGGTTCGGTTATCCACCGGCATGCTCGCTTTAACATAATTTTCCCCGACTTCGATAAACTGAATGCCAATCAGTTCATTCATCGTGTTTGAAGCGAGCCGATTCAACTTATCTATATTCCAGTCTTTCTTAAACCAGATCGCCATAGTCAGGGATTTATTTTTTATTCTTCAAAGATTCGGCAACCACATTCGGCAGGAATTGTGTTACATCTCCGCCATTGCGCAAAACATCGCGTACGAGGGTGGAAGCGACGGAAGTGTATTGGGGTAAGCAGGTCAGAAATACCGTTTCTATTTGGAAATCCAGACTACGGTTCATATCGGCAATGGCTTTTTCGTATTCGAAATCATTTACGTAGCGGATGCCTCTGATGATATAATGGGCTCCCACCTGCTGGCAGCATTTTATGGTGAGTCCGTCGTACAAAACAGCATCCACGCCGGGGTTATCTTTATAAATTTCTTTGATCCAGGCAATTCGCTGTTCTTCCGAAAACATCGGTAGTTTATTCACGTTTCGGCCAATACCGATGACCACTTTATCAAATAAACCCAGGGAACGGCTGATGATATCGAGATGGCCGATGGTAATCGGATCAAATGTGCCCGGGAATAATGCGATCCGTTGCATATTACTATTTGAAAGGTTAAAGATTCGTTCCTTTATCAGCAAGTAAATATAAAACAGCCATGCGCACAGCTACTCCGTTTTCCACCTGTTGCAGAATGATGGATTGCTTGCTGTCTGCAGCATCGCTGTCCAGTTCAACACCCCGGTTGATCGGCCCGGGATGCATAATCACGATTTCTTTCGAAAGACTGTCCAGCATTTTCCTGTTGATACCATAGGCGAGGCTGTATTCACGCAGGGAAGAAAACAATACCTGGTTCTGCCGTTCCAGCTGTATACGGAGCACATTGGCCACATCACACCATTCCAGGGCTTTTCGCAGGTTATATTCCACGGGGATATCGAAAGCTTCCGTTATATGCACGGGAATGAGTGTTGGCGGACCGGCAACCATTACTTCAGCACCCATTTTTTTTAGCAGGTAAATATTACTGAGCGCCACACGGGAATGCATGATGTCTCCTATGATCGCCACTTTTTTCCCTTCGAGTGAACCCAGTTTTTCCCTGATGGAAAATGCATCCAGCAGCGCCTGGGTAGGATGTTCATTGATACCGTCTCCTGCGTTTACAATCGCTGCCGGGATATGTTTGGCCAGGAAATGAGGAGCACCGCTGGCGCTATGCCGCATCACCACCATATCTACCTTCATCGACAGGATATTGTTCACGGTATCCAACAGGCTTTCCCCCTTTGAAACAGATGAACCGGAGGCGGTGAAATTGATGGTATCGGCTGAGAGCCTTTTTTCTGCGAGTTCAAACGATATCCGGGTCCTGGTGGAATTCTCAAAAAAAAGGTTTACGATCGTGATATCGCGCAGTGTGGGTACTTTCTTTATGGGTCTTTGGAGAACTTCTTTGAACTGGGTGGCCGTGTCTAAAATAGTCTGGATGTCGGAAGTTTGTAAATCTCGAATGCCAAGAAGATGTTTGGTACTGAGTTGCATTAAAAAGCAAAGTTATATTTTCAAAGCCACATTATCAAGCAAGAAGCTGGAAGCAAGAAGCTGGAGGCGGGAAGCCTGAGGCTTGAAGCTTTCTTAGCCTCAGGCTCATAAAAGCACAACCTCCTCTTTGCCATCCCTTTCTTTCCAAAAAACCCTCACTTTCTGGGTAATGATCGTGTCGATGGAACGACCGGTATAGTCTGCCTGGATAGGTACTTCACGGCTATACCGGCGATCGATGAGAATACAAAGTTCAACTTTGGCCGGCCTGCCAAAAGTTAACAGCGCATCCATGGCCGCCCGGATGGTTCTTCCGGTATACAGCACATCGTCTACCAGGATCACGGTCTTGTTTTCAATGCTAAAAGATATATCCGTCTGATTGAGGGTATGCAGGCCCTGGCGAACATCATCCCGGTAAAAAGTAATATCGAGTTTGCCGTAGGTTATTTTTTCAGGAGCGATCTGCGTATTAATCTCACGCACAATCCGGTCGGAGAAAAATATTCCCCTGGGCTGTATACCTATGATCACCAGGTCGTCGAACCGCAAATGGTTTTCCAGCAGCTGATGGCTCAACCGCTGAATGGTGATATCAAGTTCTTTTTCAGTGAGAATTGTCTTCAAACAAATTTTTTATAAAAATAACAAAACCATCAGGCTTCAGCTAAAAAAGGATATGTATAGCCGGTAGGCGGGTCGAATGTTTCCTTAATGGTACGGGCGCTGAGCCACCGGTAGAGGTTTATTATGGATCCTGCCTTGTCGTTCGTGCCGCTTCCCCGGGCTCCGCCAAAAGGCTGTTGCCCGACCACCGCGCCAGTCGGTTTATCGTTGATATAAAAATTTCCAGCTGAATGACGAAGTCTCTCGGTGGCTCTTTCAATCGCCTGCCGGTTGGTGGAAATGATGGAGCCTGTCAACGCGTAGTTGGAAGTTGAATCCACCAGGTTCATCGTTTCTTCAAATTTGTTTTCATCGTAAACATAGATCGTGAGCACAGGACCAAAAATCTCTTCTTTTAGAGTAACAAAGTCCGGATCAGTTGTCAAGATCACTGTCGGATGAATGAAATATCCTTTCGATTTATCTGCCGTTCCACCAACCAGTATTTTTGCCCGGGGATCCGCTGCAGCGCGATCTATATATCCTTTGATGTTATCAAAACTCTTTTCATCAATTACAGCATTTACAAAATTGCCAAAATCCTCTACGGTTCCCACCTTCAGCGACCGAACCGAAACCTCCAGATCTTTTAAAATCTCCGGTGCCAGATTGGAAGGAAGATAAACGCGGGAAGCTGCGGAACATTTCTGCCCCTGGTATTCAAAAGCGCCCCTGACCAGGGCGGTCACAACCACCTGCACTTCCGCTTCAGGATGAACCAGCACAAAATCCTTTCCACCCGTTTCACCAACAATACGCGGATAGGACCTGTATTTCCCGATATTGTTGCCGATCGTTTTCCAAATGGTATTGAATACGGTTGTAGAACCTGTAAAATGGATACCGGCGAAGTCACGGTGACTGAAACAAACTTCCCCGAGTTCGGGCCCGCTGGCGTAGACCAGGTTAATGACACCATCAGGCAGGCCGGCTTCCTGGAGGATTTTCATAAATGTCCATGCGCTGAAAATCTGTGTGTCGGCAGGTTTCCAAACCACCACATTGCCACACATCGCTGCAGAGGTAGGAAGATTCCCCCCGATGGCTGTGAAATTAAATGGGGTAATGGCCAACACAAATCCTTCTAGGGAGCGGTACTCCAGGCGATTGTGCATGCCCGGGGAACTGATGGGTTGCTGTTTGTATATTTCACTTAGGTAATGCACGTTAAAGCGCAGAAAATCAATAAGTTCACAAGCGCTGTCGATCTCGGCCTGATAGGCATTCTTGCTCTGGCCCAGCATGGTAGAAACATTCATATGATTGCGGTACTTGCCTGCCATCAGGTCAGCAGCTTTCAGAAATATCGCTGCCCGGTTTTCCCAGTTCATTTGTTCCCAGGCGTCTTTGGCTTTCAGGGCTGAATCAATAGCCAGTTGAATATGCTCTTTTGAAGATCTGTGAAAATAACCCAGCGTATGTGAAAGTTCGTGGGGTGGCCTCATGATAATCTTATTACCTGACCGGATTTCTTTTCCTCCGATAATTGCGGGAAAGTCCGTTTCCACCTGTTTTGCTTCAGATAGAGCTTTTTTTAATGCGCTTCTTTCGGGTGATCCTTTGGCATAGGATTTCACCGGTTCATTGGTTGGGAGGGGATAATTAAAGTAACCAATATTCATTTCGACAATTATTAATTATGAATTATTACACCGACTCTTTTTCACTCATCAGGTATGCCTTAATAAATCCATCCAGTTCACCATCCATCACCGGTTGAATATTTCCCGTTTCAAAACCAGTCCGGTGATCTTTAATCATTTTATATGGATGAAACACATAGGAGCGGATCTGGGAACCCCATTCAATTTTTTTCTTGCTGGCATTGTTGGCATTCTTGATGGCTTCACGTTTGCGCATTTCCTCTTCATACAACCGGCTCTTCAGCATGGCCATGGCTTTCTCGCGGTTCTCGCCCTGGGTACGTGCCTGCTGGCATTCGACAACAATCCCGCTGGGCCTGTGTGTGAGGCGCACAGCAGTTTCCACTTTGTTTACATTTTGTCCGCCGGCCCCTCCGCTTCTGAAGAATGCCCATTCAATATCAGCGGGGTTGACTTCAATTTCAATGGTATCGTCGATCAGGGGATATACATAAACGGACGCGAAAGAAGTGTGGCGACGGGCATTGCTGTCGAATGGTGAAATACGCACGAGGCGGTGAACGCCGCTTTCCGCTTTCAGGAAGCCATAAGCAAATGCACCATCGAACTGAAGCGTTACACTCTTGATTCCTGCTGATTCGCCGTCCTGGAAATCCAGTTCCAAGACCGACCAGCCCTGCTTTTCGCCGTACATACGATACATGCGCATGAGCATTTCAGCCCAATCCTGACTTTCTGTTCCGCCGGCACCGGAATTGATTTGCAATACGGCGGGCAATTCATCTTCCGGCTCATTTAAGGTGGATTTGAACTCGGCTTCATCAATCAGTTCCAATGCTTTTTCGTAAGCACTTCGGGTTTCTTCTTCGGTAGCTTCACCGGCTTTCCAGAATTCCATCAATACGGCAAAATCATCTATCGAAGTCTCTACAGACTGATAAAGTTTCAGCCAATACTCATTCACCTTAATGTTTTTAAGTATGGCTGTGGCCCGTTCGTTGTCTTCCCAGAAACCAGAACTGCCGGTTAACTGTCTTTCTTCATTGATTTTGATCTGTCGGTTCTCGACGTCAAAGAAACCTCCTCAGTCCACTCAGCCGGGACCTCATATCGAATAGCTTTTCCTGTGTCATAGGGACGCAAGTTAAAGATTCATTTACAAATGCGGTCGGGATCCGCGAACTTCCCTTTGCCGTTTTAATATACCTTTCACCGGGTTCCAAACTCCCTTCATCAATAAATTGTCCATAGTATTCATTTTATATCAGAAAAATTTCAAACTTCATGCCTTTGGAAAAAGCCAGCTGACACCTATCAACTGTATATTTTATGATTATTGATTTGCGTTCTGATACGGTTACCCGGCCTACACAGGGCATGATGAATGCCATGATGGGTGCATCTGTCGGGGATGATGTATTCGGGGAAGATCCAACCGTGAATCTGTTGGAAAGCAGGATGGCCGGCCTTTTCGGTATGGAAGCTGCTCTTTTTTGTGCGAGCGGCACGATGTCGAACCAGGCAGCGATTGTGAGTCATACCCACCCTGGTGACGAAGTGATCTGTGAGCAGGAAGCGCATGTTTATATTTACGAAGGAGGCGGCATCGCGTTCAATGCAGGATGCCAGGTGCGGCCTGTTGCCGGGAATCGCGGCCGGATCCTTGCCCAACAGGTGATCCAAAGCATAAATCCCCACGATGTACATAAGGCCAGGACCTCACTGGTCTGTCTGGAAAATACGTCGAACCGGGGAGGTGGCAGCTGTTATGATCTGAATGAAATCATTAAAATCAGGGAGGCTTGCAATAGCGCAGAACTCATACTTCACCTGGATGGGGCCCGGCTCTTTAATGCACTTGTTGCAAAAAATGAAACACCCGAATCGTATGGCGTTTTGTTCGACAGCATTTCCGTTTGTTTTAATAAGGGGCTCGGATGCCCGGCAGGAAGTGTGCTCATGGGCCGAAGACCATTTATACAAAAAGCGAGACGCGTGAGAAAGGTATTTGGAGGAGGTTTGCGTCAGGCAGGTTTCCTGGCAGCAACAGCTATTTACGCAATGGATCATCATATAGAACGCCTGGCCATCGATCACCTCCATGCCAAACGAATTGAAACCGCTCTGCAAAAACATCCTTCAGTTCAAATGGTCTTACCTGTCGAAACCAACCTGGTCATTTTTGAAATGCGGGAGCGCACAGACCTGCAACATTTTATTTCTCAAATGAAGGAAAAAGAGATTCTCCTGCTGCCCATTTCAGAAAACAGGCTCCGGATGGTCACTCATCTCGATATTACCTCTGAAATGGTGGACGCCGTTGTTGACGCTATACCTCAAATCCGTTAGTTCATTTACCATTTTCTGCGTGTTTCCGGTTTCTTGGAAAAGAGATAAAATGTGAATATGTGTATATGTAGTGCCATTCAATAACGCGCTTCAAATCGTAATTTTGTCCGGAAATTAAAAGCCAGCCCTAAACATGTTTCCAAATATTTCACCGCCTGATACCCATGCCTGGAAGAAATTGCAGTCGGACCAGCAGATTATGAAGGGTATTCAAATGAAAAGCCTCTTTGCAGAGGACCGTGAAAGATTCAACAAGTACTCCATTATTTTCGGGGATATCCTGTTTGACTTTTCCAAAAACCTGGTTAACTCCGAAACCCTTTCTCATTTATTCGAACTGGCCCATGAATGTCAGCTGGAGGAAGCGATCCCTGCCATGTTTGCGGGCGAAAAAATAAACCGCACCGAAAACCGCGCTGTGCTGCACACTGCATTGCGTAATTTTTCCGGAGAGGCCATATATGCAGACGGAAAAGATGTAATGCCTGAAGTGATGCAGGTTCTGGAACATATGAAATCCTTCAGCCAGAAAATACATTCCGGGGAATGGAAGGGATATTCCGGTAAACCCATACGAAACATTGTAAATATCGGAATCGGAGGCAGCGACCTGGGTCCGGTAATGGTAACCGAAGCATTAAAACATTATTGGATCGAAGGAATGCAGGCTTATTTTGTATCCAACGTAGACGCTACCCAGCTGGTCGAAGTCCTGAAAAAAATAAACCCTGAAGAAACGCTGTTTCTCATTGCATCCAAAACCTTCACCACCCAGGAAACCATGACGAATGCATTCAGTGCGCGGGACTGGTTTCTGAAATCAGCAGGTGATGAAGTGCATATCGCCAAACATTTTGTGGCTTTGTCTACAAATGAAACCGAAGTTGTCAAGTTTGGCATCGATCGCTCCAATATGTTTGTTTTCTGGGATTGGGTGGGCGGAAGGTATTCTCTGTGGAGCGCCATCGGTCTTTCCATTGTGCTGATGATCGGTTACACGCATTTTGAAGAAATGCTGCAGGGTGCGCATGCATCGGACAAGCATTTCAAAAACATGCCTTTTGAAAAAAATATCCCGGTGATTATGGCCGTGCTGGGCATATGGTACCGGAATTTTTTTGGATCGCAAACGGAAGCCATTTTGGCCTATGACCAGTATATGCATCGTTTTGCGGCCTATTTTCAACAGGGCAATATGGAGAGTAATGGCAAATCCGTTGACCGGAACGGCATACCCGTGAATTATTCCACCGGCCCGGTGGTTTGGGGTGAGCCGGGAACAAACGGCCAGCATGCTTTTTATCAATTAATTCACCAGGGCACCGTGCTGATTCCATGCGATTTCATTGCACCGGCAATTAGCCATAATCCACTGGGTGACCACCATACGAAGTTGTTATCGAATTTTTTCGCACAGACTGAAGCGCTGATGAATGGGAAAACACCGGATGAACTGATCGCAGCAGGTGTAAAGCCGGAATTGATTCCATTTAAATTCTTCAGTGGGAACCGGCCTACAAATTCATTTTTAGTTAAAATGATCACGCCATATACCCTTGGCCAGATCATTGCATTATATGAGCATAAAATCTTTGTTCAGGGCGTTATTTGGAACATCTTTTCATTTGATCAATGGGGAGTGGAACTGGGAAAGGAACTGGCGGGAAAAATACTGCCTGAATTGAAAAACAACGAAGAAAGTACAGAACACGACGGGTCTACAAACGGACTGATTAACTGGTATAAAAAAATCTGTTTTTAACAGATGACCGTTGAAATAAAGCCTGGTTTGTGACGTTTTTTATAAAGCAATAATCTATACCCTCTGTCAATCTACACCTATGCAAATTTCGCAAAAAACAGCCGGCAGACCCCGTTTGTTGAGAACTCAGTACGTAGTTTTACTATTTTTAGCTATAACCGGCATAACCAGTATATACTTTTTTCAGGCTTTCGGGTCAGGGCATTTTTTTCGCAGGAATTCAGGTTCCGCAACGGTTACAGGCGGAGATACAACTTCCAATAAAGATTCTTTACGTATTCGCAGCGGATTTGCCCGGCTGGATACTGCAAAATACGATCAGCTTAACCTGGCCCTGAATAATGGTGATACTTCCGGTCGCTGGCCGGTGAAACTGGAATATCCGCTGGCGGGCGCCATTTTCCCATTCAACCGCGTCGTTGCCTTTTACGGTAACCTCTATTCGAAAAAGATGGGGGTTCTCGGGGAATATCCTACGGAAGAAATGTTTAAAAAATTAGAGGAAGAAGTCAAAAAATGGCAGGCAGCCGATTCCACAGTAACCGTTCAGCCTGCATTACACTATATAGCGGTCACGGCCCAGGGATATCCTGGTAAAGGTGATAAGTACAGGTTGCGCATGCCATCGAAACAAATTGATTCGGTGATCCGGATGGCTGCCAGGATCAATGCCCTGGTTTTTCTGGATGTACAGGTTGGCCTGAGTACCGTTCAGGAAGAAATTCCGCTGCTGGAGACCTATCTCAAAATGCCACAGGTTCACCTGGGCATCGACCCCGAATTCTCCATGAAGACAGGCAAAAAACCGGGATCCGTGATCGGAACGATGGATGCAGCCGATGTCAATTTCACTATTAAATACCTGGCAGATCTCGCAAAAGCCAATCAGCTTCCCCCAAAAATCCTGGTCGTTCACCGCTTTACCCATGCCATGGTTACCAACTATAAGAAAATAAAACCGCAGCCCGAGGTGCAGGTCGTTATGGACATGGATGGATGGGGGGCGCAATCCAGAAAGCTCAGTACCTATCATGATTACATTTATCGCGAACCTGTGCAGTTTACCGGTTTCAAATTATTTTACAAGAATGATTTCCGGGAAGCAAACAGCCGGATGATGACACCTGAAGAAGTACTGCGTTTAAAACCCAGACCGGTTTACATTCAGTACCAGTAAAGGAATCTTTATTTCTCGTGTATCGATTATCGATCTACGATACACGATCTACGATACACGATCTACGAATAACGAAACCGTTTAAACATACTCAATGATGCAACTGCATTCTGATAACAAGGAAGGCACAAATGATAAGTAGCAGAACTATAACAATCGCCCAATAGATCCAACTCATATCCCCGATCGACTTTCTTCCTGATTTCTTTTTTTTGTGCGACAACTGCTGATGCATCTGCAGGTTTAATTTTTTCAGGATGCCATCGAGATTACTGTTGTCATGAACCTGGTTAAGTCCTTCGGAAGCATCATTTAGAAATGCGTCGGGGAGTTGGTCACGGAAATGGTTCAACTCTTTTTCGGGTAAAAGAGCGCGCAGCTGCCTGTCCAGCGAAGCCGGCATTTTTTTCCCCTGGCCGTCAGCACCCATATCGTTTTTTTCTTCACTCATCTTCAGTCTTCCAACTTGTCTATTTTTTTTTCGAGTAACAGGCGTAAATTTCTTTTCCCGTTCTGGATGAAACTTTTTACCTGCAGCAAATTGAATCCCGTTTCAGCCGCTATCGACTGATAGGATTTCTTTTGAAAGTAAAACATCCGGACACAGGTTTTTTGTTCCGTCTTCAGGTGCTGTATGGCTTCTTCCAAATCCTTCAATATGCGTTCGTCTTTCAGGGGATCGGGTTCTTCAGACGCGATGGCCGGTTCTGCCATTTGATCTACCGGAATGGCCCTTCGCTGGTTTCGCAGTTGCATGAGGCAATAATTTTTTGCAATCATATACAACCAGGAACTGAAATAACTCACCTCATATTTATGCAATTCCGTAATGGCCTTCAGGAATATCTGCTGCACCGCATCTCGGGCTTCTTCCGGATTTTTCAGGTATTTCATGGACACACCATACAGCAACAGGGTATATCGTTCCAGCAGGGGTCCAAGCCATTGATTGTTATGATCTGCATAAAAATGCCTCAGTATCTCCTGATCTGTCAGGCCGTTATGCTGGGAAGGATTCACGAGGTCAATCAGCTTTCATTTAAGATGCGGAATCGGTCTGAATGCATAAACCTGTTTTATTTATTTCCGAATTCCAGTTTATAGAAAGCAATGGCATTCTCGATCACTTTTAATGCCATGGTCTTATCACCGAATTCTTCCACTTTAACCGCCTTATTCTCCAGTTTTTTATATTCCTCAAAAAAATGACGAAGCTCATCAAAAAAATGTTTGGGCAATTCCTCGATGTTGTTGTAGTGATTCACGCCCGGATCTTTGGCTGCGACAGCAATGATTTTATCATCCCCGTCTCCGTTGTCAATCATCTGCATCACTCCGAGCACTTTGGCCTCCATCAGGCAGAGTGGTACGACTGGCAGGGAGGTAATAACCAGGATATCCAGGGGATCTTTGTCGTCTCCGTAAGTCTGCGGAATAAACCCATAGTTCACGGGATAATAAAAGGATGAATAGATCACCCGGTCCAGTTTGAGCAATCCGCTTTCCTTATCAATTTCATATTTGGCCCGGGCGCCCTGCGGTATCTCGATGATGGCATTGACAATACGCGGAGCCTGGCTTCCGTAGGGAACTCCATGCCATGGATGAGAAACATTCATCTTATTCATACTTGAGGTTATAGTTGCAAACCTACTCATTCGGATCCTACCGGCAAAAAAGCGGTCTATCGTTTCTGATTGAGTATTTCTTTGAGATCCACCAGCCACTCGCCATTCACGCGCACGATATGTACCGTGGTGGTGTCTTTCCGAAAACTGTTTGAATATGAATAGGAAGTAACGGAGTCATTGATTTCATGGATGTTGATGGGCAGTATACTGGCTTCCCGGTACTGTTGCCTGGTATTTCCATCAAGTTTTTCAAAGTCCTGTTGCCATTTACTGATGAGCATAAGGTTCACTGAATCACCCAGCAGATAAAACCTGGCTTTTTCATAATCACCGTCCAGGGAGGCCCGTATAAACTGGCGGCCCGCGTCCTGAGCGTCTTCGGCTTTGTTAAATGTTTTCCCGGCATGGCAGGAAATCAGGACGACCAGCAACAAAAATGCGGACAGGGTTTTCAATGATTGTGGTATTGGTTTAGAAAAATGGGGAACCTCAGGAGGTTCCGCCATTTTCGATCAGTTTATCCTTTTCATAAGCTTTGATAATGGCCTTGACCAGCCGATGCCGGACCACGTCTTCTTCATCCAGTTCGATATGGGAGATCCCATCGATGCCCTTGAGTATATACAGCGCTTTGGCCAGACCACTTTTTTGGTTTTTGGGAAGGTCGATCTGCGTCAGATCTCCTGTAATGATCGCTTTGGCATTCGCTCCTATACGGGTGAGAAACATCTTCAGCTGCAGGTCTGTTGCGTTCTGTGCTTCATCCAGAATGATAAATGCATGATCCAGCGTACGGCCGCGCATATAGGCCAACGGTGCAATTTCGATGGTTCTCGTCGTCATATAATAGCCCAGTTTGTCTGCCGGTATCATATCATCCAGTGCATCATACAGTGGCCGCAGGTAGGGATCGATTTTTTCTTTCAGGTCTCCGGGCAGAAATCCGAGGTTTTCGCCGGCTTCCACTGCAGGACGTGTCAGGATGATTTTTTTGACCATCTTATTTTTCAATGCCCGTACAGCCATGGCCACTGCTGTGTACGTTTTTCCGGTACCCGCAGGCCCAATGGCAAAAACAATATCATTCTTTTCCGAGGCTGTCACCAGTCTTTTCTGATTTACGGTCCGGGCGCGAACGGTTTTCCCATTCGGGCCGAATACCAGGATATCATTGGGATTCCGGTCTACAAAATGATCTACCGTTTCGGCATCGTCGCCGCCAAGGATCTGGTTGAAATAGTTTTCTGTGAGGCTGCCATTGCGTTCGAGGTACTGAAGGAGGAGGTCGATTTTTTCTTTGGCTGTTTCTACCTGTTCAGGTGCTCCGCTTAGTTTGATTTGTGTGCCGCGTGAAAGGATTTTGAGTAAGGGAAATTTTTTCTTGAGAATATCTAACTTGCCGTTGTTAACTCCAAAAAACTCAATCGGGTTAACAGTTTCCAGGTTGATGATGGTTTCAGTCAATTCAGAGAATTTTAAGTTTTCAAATGAGGTTTTTACTACTTATCTAACGCATGTTACCAAATTTAATTCTTTAAACGCAAATTTTCTGTCACTTACTTATTAACAGATTGTGCATTCAGCTTTAGCATCTCTCCATAGGTCAGATTTTTTTCCATTGCAATAATTGTCATGCTGATTCTTTTCGCCTTAGTCTGAATGGTTTTTGCGGACTCGATCCACTTGCTATAATACATCTGATGGGATTGGGGTAATGCCCTGAATTTTTTATCCGCTTTTGGAGAATCCGAAAGGCATTCCAGGAGTTCTGCTGAAACTTGTAACGGCGTATGATCCTCTTCAATCTTCAGCCTGAGCATCGCGCCTTTATTTTTATGGATGGCTTTTCGCAGACTGGCATTAAGAGGCATCATAAACACGCCTTTGCCAATGGGAAGAAGTGCCTGCTGGGTGATGGAATGAGCATCCAGTTTTCCCTTTACCCGAAATGATTTTTTAAAGCCGGGTTTTAACCGGGTGGATATATCTGGCGGAATGATAATATAGGACCATCCCGTTTTTTCTCCCATTTCTCCGGCCTGCTCTATAACGGCGGTAAATTGTACCATGCCCTATTAAAAATTGCCAGGATAAATATAAGAGAAAGTATACAATCAGGAAACACGAAGCTCTTCTTCTATGGCTTCGTTGAAGCGGGAACTGCTGTTTTTAACCCAGTCGGGGATGGGCTGTTCTGTGGAAATCAGCCATTCATTTCCTTCTTTTCGCATTTTGAACATGATCCGGTTTCCGCGGTCGTCGCTGACGTCTACCGTGAAAAGTTCTTCATGAAGCCCGTTCACTTTTCTAAAGTTAAATTCCCTCAGACGGCCTTCTGCTTTGATCAGTTTGGAAAACTGAATGTTCCGGTTGAATAGAATAATCATGGTGAAAGATTCAACAAGTGTAATCAATTTTCGTGCTATATTTTGATAACGAACTATTAATATCGGGAAGATTTATCCACAGGAACCTATTTTTGCTGAATGGCCGAACCGTTTTTTATATCAATCTGTATCCCAGCCTTCCGGCGAACAACATACTTAAAGCGCCTGCTCGATTCCATCAGTATTCAAACATACCGCCATTTTGAAGTGGTGATCACAGACGACAGCCCGGAAGTGGATGTGCAGGAACTGGCTGAACAGCACCCCCTTAGCCCACAAATCAGGTATTTTAAAAATCAAGGCCGTTTAGGAACACCTGAAAACTGGAATGAGGGCATACGCCGGGCAAAATCTGACTGGATAAAAATCATGCACGACGACGACTGGTTTAGCGGACCGGAGAGCCTGTTGCATTTTGCAGACGCCATCAGGAAAGGCGAAAACTGGTTCTATTTTTCAGCCTATTCCAATGCTCATCCTGGTGGACGGGTCAGACCCGTAGTTATTTCGGAGTTTCATCTGCATGCATTGCAACGGAACCCCGTCAAACTCCTGGCAGCTAACCGCGTGGGCCCGCCCAGTGTAGTCATATTTAAGAAAGATATGTCGATCCTGTTTGATCACCGAATGCAATGGCTGGTGGATATTGATTTTTATATCCGCTACCTGGCCATCCATCCCTCTGCCGGTTATATTGCCATGAACCTGGTACAAATTGGGATCAGTGAATCGCAGGTTACCCGATCCAGTTTTGGCAATCGCCAGATTGAAATACCTGAAAGATTTCTCCTGGCCGAAAAACTGGATCCCGGAAACATAAAAGATCTGACAGTATACGATTCCTGGTGGCGTTTTATCAGGAATTTAAAAATCCGCGATGAAAAAGAAATTTCGGAACATGGATACCTTGGTGCAATTCCGGAAACGATCCGGTCCATGATCCGTGTTCAAAAAAAAATCCCGTCTTTTATTCTTAATGCCGGATTTTTTTCCAAGCTGCTGATGAGCACGCATTATCTGAAGTCCAAGCTGTCAAAATAAAGACCAACGCCTGCCCGAATTCAAAAAAAGTTCACGGTAACATTTAATAAAGGATGACCGGCTGAAATGGTCCCGGGCATATTGGTAGGCATGATGGCTTAACCGCCTGCACAGCGCTTTGTCGCTAATCAAAAGTTTTAGTTTTTCTATGGTTTCCTCTACCAATATGATCTCATTGTGAATTTCATGAATTAACAAACTATTGTTGCCATCCTGCAAATGCATGAGGTTACCGGGTAGGGCGGTCACCAGAGGTATGCATCCGTTGGCCATGGACTCTTTAATGAACATCGGGAAGCCCTCATACAGCGAGGTCAGGACAGCGATATCGGATGAAGACAGTAGTTTTGCCATTTTCACCGGATCGGTGATTTCTCCATGAATCACCGAATGCAATTTTACCTTCTCCGTTAATTCAGGGATCAGGGTTCCGGCGAAATGAAATCGCAGGGGCATCGACGCATCGATACAATATTCGGCGATTCGATTCAGGAGCCAGATTCTTTTTTGGGGACCGCCACGTCCTGCACAAACCAGGTTCATCGGTGCGTCAAAGTTCCTGATGGCTTCCTCCGGAATATCCACACCGGGTTCAATAAATAAGAGTCTTTCCAGGTAAACCGGGTCAATCGCATACTCTCCATATTGCTTCACAATATTCTCCCGGGTAAAATAATCATAGACAATCCGGTGTGTCAGCAGTCGAAAATTCTTCAGTCCGAAAAATTCCATACCCTTTTTACCAAAAGTAAAATTGTGTAACAGCTCCGTTCGAACCAATTTCTCTTTGAGAAATGGCAGCATATCATAAAAAAAAGTGGAGTTGGCCCCGAAGATCTGTGCCGAATCGTGCCGGTTGATATAAAAACAGAAGTAGTGAACAGAAAATAAACGCAGTAATAAATGATCACACCAGAAATGTATATCCCGGCTCTTCGTTTTGGGCACGGAAAAAAACTCATCGCGAAAAGCATGGTTAGGGGAGAAGCGGGTAAAAAAAACCTGTTTGTTCAGTTCCGGAATGGTCTTCAGGATATCGATATGTATTCGCTGGGCTCCACCCATCGCGTACCGGTCAAAAAAAAAGAAAAGCCCCGAATCCGATTTCTTCCTTAAAAGGGCGAAGGGATACAGGAAGAGGAGAGAAGGTAAATAAGTGATCCGGAGAAGTATCCTAAAGAGTTTTATTTTCGTGATATTGTGCATGGTCATAAATGGGTTCTCATTCCGGGTGCCCGCAAATATATCCACAACAAATGATTGAACAGTCCCCTATGCCCGATCTATTTCATTATGGTTCAGCTACTTTAACACCCGGTATCGCCGTGGCCCTGGCAGAAGGCAGGATGAAGGGAAAAATTCCTGAAATTTCCATGGCCCGTATTCTCAAAAGCAGGGACCATGTTCGTGAAATCGTTGCTCAGGATAAAACGGTCTATGGTATTAATACCGGTTTCGGGGTTTTAGCGAATACACATATATCTGCGGAGGATACACAAATTCTTCAGCATAAAATCTTGCAAAGCCATAGCGTGGGGGTGGGTAAACCCATCAGCCCTTTTCTTTCCAAACTCATGATGATTACCAAAGTGCATTCGCTGGCCCAGGGGTATTCCGGCATTCAGCCCGAAACACTTGATCGCATTTGCTGGTTTATCGACCGGAATATATGTCCCGTTGTTCCGGAAAAAGGATCTGTTGGAGCTTCCGGCGACCTGGCTCCATTGGCACATCTCTTTCTGCCCCTGGTGGGTTTGGGCGAAGTGTGGGATCAGGGTAAGATCAGGTCCAGTATATCCGTGCTGGAAGAAAACGGACTCAAACCCCTGCAACTGGGTCCGAAGGAAGGCCTTGCATTGATCAACGGCACGCAGTTTATTCTCGCTTATGCCATTGCCGATCTGCAGCGAATGCATTACTGTCTGGAATCTGCCGACCTGATCGGTGCAATGAGCCTCGAAGCACTTACCGGAACCAAGTCGCCCTTCGATGAACGTTTGCACCAGCTCAGGCCATTCCGCGGAAACCAGCTGGTGGCGCAGCGTTTACGATATTTGCTCGGCGGTTCGGAAATCATGCAGAGCCATGTGGACTGCGGCCGCGTGCAGGATCCGTATTCACTCCGTTGTATGCCTCAGGTTCACGGAGCAAGCCGGAATGCATGGCTGCATCTGAACGAGCTTACCCGAATCGAACTGAATGCCGTAACGGATAACCCGTTGATTTTTTCTCCGGAGGATACCATCAGTGGCGGAAATTTTCACGGGCAACCCCTGGCCATTCCCCTGGACTATGCCACCATCGCGGCTTCTGAAGCAGGGAATATTTCCGACAGACGTTGTTACCTGCTCCTGGAAGGTAAATGGGGACTGCCGCTTTTACTCATGAAAGACGTGGGTCTGAATAGTGGTTTTATGATTCCGCAGTACACAACAGCGGCATTGGTTACAGAAAATAAAACCCTTTGTTTTCCTGCAAGTGCCGACAGTATTCCTACCTCCCTCGGTCAGGAAGATCATGTGAGTATGGGAAGTATCAGCGGCCGGAAACTGGAAATGGTGCTGGAAAACCTGGAGTATATCCTGGCCATTGAATTGATGACCGCCTGTCAGGCCATTGAATTTCGACGTCCGCTGCGGAGCAGCTCCATACTGGAACATGCACATGAATTCGTTCGGCAGCAGGTAAGTTTTGCGCGTGAGGACAGAATTTTTGCAGAAGATATCCGTAAAATAAAAGCCATGCTCGAATCATTCAGCCTGATCCGCGACACCAATGTTTTCGCAGCCAGTCAGGGCATTGACCTCAATAAAAATTTTGAAGATTTTTCCTTAAACTAGGGCCATGCAAAAAACTTTATCTCAATACGACCCCGTGAAATACAAAACGCCCACGGGTTGTACATTAACCTGTAAGGGATGGATACAGGAAGCGGCTATGCGCATGTTATTGAATAACCTGGATCCGGAAGTGGCTGAGCGTCCGGAAGAACTCATTGTATATGGAGGGCGTGGAAAAGCGGCGAGGAACTTCCAGGCCCTGGATGATATACTGGCAACTTTGAAAGTGCTGGAGAATGATGAAACCCTGCTGGTGCAAAGCGGCAAACCAGTTGCCAGAATGAAAACACATCCTGACGCTCCACGCGTACTCATTTCGAATTCGCAGCTCGTACCCAAATGGGCTACCTGGGAACATTTTGACGAATTGGAGAAAAAAGGATTGATGATGTACGGACAGATGACCGCAGGATCATGGATCTATATCGGATCGCAGGGCATTGTTCAGGGTACATATGAAACCTATGCAGCAGCAGCCGACAAGCATTTTAACGGCTCACTGCTCGGCACGCTGAATGTTACTGCCGGTCTCGGCGGTATGGGCGGTGCACAACCTCTGGCCATTACGATGAATGAAGGCGTTGCTCTGATTGCTGAAGTGGAATGGTGGCGGATCCAAAAAAGACTGGAAACAAAATACCTGGACTTTGGCGTACATAATCTGGATGAAGCCATCGATCAGGCCCTACTGGCAAAAAAAAATAAACATGCTGTATCAATCGGTGTATGCTGTAATGCCGTTGATTTGCTGGAACGCCTGCTGGAACGAAATATAGTACCTGACACACTCACTGATCAGACCTCAGCACATGATCCCCTGATTGGATACTGGCCACACCAGATTTCACTTGAAGAAGCGAAAACCCTGCGTGAAATAAATCCGCATGATTATATCGAACTGGCTTATGATTCCATGAAGGAGCACGTGGAGTTGATGCTGACCCTTCAGAAAAAAGGGAGTATCACGTTTGATTACGGAAATAATATCCGCGCACGCGCAAAAGAAAGAGGACTGGCGAATGCATTCGA
>Ga0075521_10000103_pt1 | contig 18371 bp, 16 predicted proteins | sample NGEPerD_FD_74785 | JGI IMG/M metagenome (GOLD analysis project Ga0075521, IMG submission 74785) | Arctic peat soil microbial communities from the Barrow Environmental Observatory site, Barrow, Alaska, USA - NGEE PermafrostAB12-D | ecosystem: Environmental > Terrestrial > Soil > Wetlands > Peat ...
CTCATCGGCTGGATCGGCGGATTCTACGAGCACATGACGCCAGCGATGTTCTGGGCGATGGAGGCCGCGATCGCGGGCGTCGGCGGGGTGCTCGCGCTGCTGCTCAACAAGCCGCTCATGCGGCGGCTCCAGCAATAGCGCGGCTTTACTGAAGTCGGAAAGCATCGCTGAAATTTCCCCCACCGGAGCCCGCATGACGCATCGTCGCGACTTTCTCCGCTTCGTCGCCGGAAGCCCGCTGCTCGCCGCCGCCGGATTCGACTCGCATCTCCTGAGAGGTCTCATCTCGGCCTCACCCCGCCGTGCGGAAGCAGCACTGTCGCACGCTCGGCAACACTTACAAGGCGCAGCGCTCATAAAGTCTCCGAGCGAGGCGCTCGACGTCTTCGACTTCGAGCCCGTCGCACAGCAGAACATTCCCGTCGCACACTGGGCTTACCTCGCGTCGGGCACCGACGACGATGGCACCATCCGCGCAAATCGCGAGGGCTTCGAACGCTGGGCGCTCAGGGCGCGGCGCCTGGTCGACGTCCACAAGATAGATGCGAGTGTCTCGCTGTTCGGCACGCGCTACCCGACGCCGATCGTCATCAATCCTGTTGGAAGTCAGAAAGCCTTTCATCCGCTGGGTGAGCTCGCAGTCGCGCGCGCTGCCAAGAAGAAGGATCATCTGCAGGTCCTGTCGACCGTCGCGACGACATCCATCGAGGATGCCATCGCCGCACGCGGCGCACCGGTCTGGTTTCAACTCTATCACCAGCCCGATTGGGCAAGAACGAAGCAGATTGTGGAGCGCGCCGAGCGAGCGGGGAGCCCGGCGCTCGTGTTTACCGTCGACCTGAACGGAGGAAGCAATCGCGAGACGATGATTCGCGGCGGCCGCCTCGACAAGCGCACGTGCTCCAGCTGCCACCTCGGCGGAGCTCCGATTCCAGGCATGAAAGGCGGGAGCACGGGAGATAATCGTCGCAAGCCGAATCTCAACGGCTACCCGACTTTACCGCCGATCCCCGAGGTTGGGACGCCCTCGTGGGAATTCGTCGACCGCCTGAAAGCGGCGACGAAGATGAAGGTGCTCATCAAGGGCATCGTGACGCGCGAGGACGCCGAGATCGCGCTGCAGCACGGCGTGGATGGGTTGTTCGTTTCGAATCACGGCGGTCGCGCGGAAAATTCCCTTCGCGCCACGATCGCGTGTCTGCCGGAAGTCGTCGCGGGCGTAGCCGGAAAAATACCGGTCATCTGCGACGGCGGCTTTCGCCGCGGCACGGACATCTTCAAGGCGATGGCGCTCGGCGCATCCTCCATCGGCATCGGCCGCCCCTACATCTGGGGACTCGGCGCCTTCGGCCAGGAAGGCGTCGAGATGGTGCTCACCTTGCTGCGCGGAGAGTTGGAGCTCGTGATGAAGCAGATGGGAACGACGTCGATCGCCGCCATCACTCCGAACTACGTGGTGCCGCGCTGAAGCATCACTCCCCTCCCCCGCACGGAATGCATCGCGCGCTCGCGACCCCGTGAAGCCCTTTCACTGCCACCCCGACGCCAAGGCCCAGCATCTCCGCGACCTCGGTCATCTCTACAGCTTCGACTTCGACCTCTATCGTTGCGGCGAGTGCGGAACAGCGTGGGTCTGGGCCTGGAGCGAGTACGGATCTGACTGGGAGAAGGTGACCGACGAAGACGCGGCAAAGATGCAGGCACTCTTCGAAGCCGAGTTGCGACCCTTCATGAAAGTCTGGGCGCAGGAATTCAACTGATCACCGCGCGGCACTTTCGAGACTTAGCTCATCTCCAAACGTTTGTAGCGCGCGATGCCATCCTGTGGCATCTTCCCCTTCTCACGGGCGCCGAGATTACGCGCGGTAATCGCATCGATGTTGTAAGCTGAGCCGCTCGCGTACATAGGCGTGTTGAAACATAGGAGGTCCTGCTTGTTCGCTGGCCCCATGCTTGGTTACGGACGCCGCATAGCGGCGGAAATCGAGCGGCTACTTGGCCATAGTGAGCACCCAATCGCGCGAGCGCTGGTTGCCTCGCGTGGCGCCCGTGGCAGCGGACCCGACGGAGCATGGACTCGCCGCGATCATCGGCGCGTGGTACAACTCGGCATCGTCGCAATCATTGTTAGTTGGGCGATCGCACTCGGAATACTTGCTATCGCCGACCAACATCCTTCCGGGAGCCGTTGGAACACCATCCTCTCGGGCGTCGGATTGTTCTTTGCATTCGGCGGAATGTTCATTGGATGGCAGGCGCACAAGCACATTCGGTCGGCCTTCGCGCGAAACGCCGACGCATCCCGCTGACGCTGATCAATCTCGACTACGTCGACGCCTCGCTCAGCGTCCAATCCAGTAGTTGACTTTGATCTGAAACAGGTTGATCGGCTTGTCGCGGAAGATCGCGGACGCCGCACTCCCGAAGTTGAACGTCCCCGCCGCATCGAATCCCGTGCGCTGCTGCGTCCACACGAAGTACACCGTCGATCCCGGCCGATACTCCCATCGCAGCACCGCGCTGCCGCGCAGCGAGCGCGTGGTGAAGTCGGGATCCGAAAAGGTGAACGGCGCCGCAGGCCCCGCGCCGTCGGGATCCACCGTGTACGACGCGCCCGCTGATGGCGTCGCCGGCGTCCGCGTGATCGTGCCAATGTCCTCGCCGTACACGAGCTTCTTCACCGTTCTTGGGCGCGCAAATTCGCGGAACGATGTGTACGCGCCGCTCGCGATGAAGGGCTGCACGAACAGCTGCAGCGTGAGATTCGGCGTGAAGGTCCAGTTGACGCGCGTGTCGAGCGAGATCGTGCGCGTCTTGATGTACGCGAACACGTAGCGATTGCCGAAGAACGCAACGTCGGTCGAATCGGGGACGGTCGTCACGTACTGCGCAGCGTCCTGATCGCTGTTAAATGTCGGCGAGAGCTGCACGAACATGCTCGCCATCGGCTTGAACGCGACCCCGGGCTTGAGCGTGAGTGTGCGCGTCGGTGAATCCACCCCGTGCGCTACTGCCACCAGCATGTCGAGCACCGCGCGCTTGCGCGCGTCCGTCGATATCTCGACTTGTCCGAGGTCGTATCCGGTGTGCATCACCGCGGGACCGCCACGAGTCAGCCGATCGTCTTCCGTAGTGGGATTGTAGATCCAGATCGCGCGCAAATTCCAGTAGTCCGTGAACTGCATGCCGTAGAATGCGTGCAGATCCACGTTGTTCCTGAGACCGTCGTACGTGAACTGCTGCTGGGCGCCCGCGATCGTGTTGATGCTCCGATACCAGCTCGTCGGCGCCGTCCACTGCCTTCCGATGTTCGCATCCATCCACTTGTAGTCGGCGCGGTCGAGATACGCGAGGTCGTTCACCTCGAAGCCCGGGCTCCGCCAGTTCTGGATGACTTCCCAGAGCCAGTTCCCGCTGTCCTTCGCAAGGCGCGTGTACAATCCATATCCGTGCAGCGCTGTCGCGAGCGTGTCGTACGACGCGTCGAAGAAGCCGCCGCCATGCTCGTTGCGATCCGGACGCTGAAAATAGTGCGCGCTCGAGCGCTCAGTCGCCGCGATCGATGCCGCCGACCCTTCGACGCTCGACAGCACTGCACTCCCCGTCCACGAGTAGTCGTGATGGTGCCACGTGTGCGACCAGTCCAGCCCTGCCGCCTCGGCGCGATTGCGCAGATGATCGGTGAGCACGGTATCGTCGAGCCTGCGCACCGTGGATGTCAGCGCGACGCCGATGGCCGAGTTGCCGTTGTTGAGCTCCTTCTGCACGCGGCTGACGAAGTAGTTCGAGAGTGGCTCGACCTCTTGCTTGAGCGGCGTGGGAGACGCTGAGGTGAGATAGCGCTCCGTCTGTGGGCTCGTGACTGCGTCGAGCAGCCCCACCGTGTAGCCACTGTTCGTTCGCCCCGTGATCTTCGCGGCGCCCAGGATCGGCGTGTAGTCGGGCGCTTCCGCGAATGTCGATTGTCCCTGCACCCAGTCCGACAGCTGCGGCAGGCGTCCTATGCGGCGCGAGTAGAACACGCTGAGGCCACTCACGTTGTCGCAGAACTGACAACTCAACCCGCCAAAGCTGAAGGCGCTCGATCCGGCGATGAAGAAGGGGCGTTTCTCGTCGTAGAAGGTCTCGAACGGCGAGAGGTTGAGCGTCGCGGGATCGACCTCCACCTGTCCGAAATCCGGGTAGAAGGTGGCGTCGAGCGTGAGATTCGACGTGAGCAGATACTTCACATCGCCACCCGCACGAATGCGCGTTTCATGGTCTCCATGGAACGGGTCGTTCGCATCGGCGTGCTGCATCTGCTCACCGGACAATACATACGGGAGAAGCTCGAGCTGGCGCGGGCGCGCCCCGATCTGGATTCCCTCGAGGCTGCCGAAGTACGCCGGCCCGCCGGCATCGCTGCGCTTCCAGAAAGACCACATGTCGCGCTCGTTCAGCCTGTCCTCGTACCGCCAGATCTGCATTCCCCAGAGCTGCACCGAGTCGCGGGAGAAACGGAGCTGCGAATACGGGATGCGCATCTCCACGGTCCAGCCGAGCGAAGCGATTTTCGTTGCCGCCGTCCAGATGGGATCCCACCCCTGATCACCGTTGAGCTGATCGCCGCGCACGCCCGCCGGATTTACCTCGAACAGCGCCTCGTCGCGGTGATTGTGGTAGGGATCGAGCACGACAATCAGCTTGTCCGTCGTGAGCGAGTTGAACGATCCGTTGTTGCCGTTGGCATCGAGCAGCTGGTCGCGGCGCGCGAGCGGCGCGCGCACGCCACGCGCGCCGAGCGGCTCGGACATGCGCGCGCCGACGTAGAGCGCCTCGTCGTCGTAGAGCAGGCGAATCTCGGTAGGGAGCGACGCGGGCGCGCCCTCCTGGGGCTGGTACTGTCGCAAGTCGGTGATCGGCGTGGCGGCACGCCACGCAGAGTCGTCGAGGCTACCATCGATCTCGATGGCGCCAACGCGGCGCGCGGCGCGGGCCACCGGTGTCACGGGGATGGAGACGCGCACACTGTCGGCGTGCTGCGCGCGTGCCGGAATGCAGAGCGTGGCGCTCGCGAGGAGCGCGGCCGAGAACTCGAGTCGCATAGCGGGCATCTACGAGAGGAAGCGCGACGCTGTTTCGCCTTTGACGGAGTTCGCACATCGCGCGTCGATTCGTGAGGGAATCGATCGCCCGGTTGGATGCACGTGCGCGCCGAATCGTTTGAAATGCATCCCGCGCGACCCGGATTCATGTACGACGTCACTGGCGAATCTCGGCGCCCGCTCTACTATGGATGGGAGTTCCGCAGCGCCATCGCTCAACGACCGCGTGAGGTTCCGACGAATGCATCCACTGATGGTACTAGTCCTGCTCGTCCGAGCTCCAAAGAACGACGTGTCTACCCTCGAGATCATCCAGGGCGTTGCGGGGCTCGCCGTCTTTCTCGTGGTGGCCTACGCGATTGGCAAGACGGGCGCGTGGTTCAAGAACCGCAGCTTCACCAGCAGATGGGCGCCGCTCCTCCCCGTGCTCGGCAACGCTCGCATTACCGGCGATGGCGGAGTCGCGGTGACGAGCCGCCTCTCGGGAACGTACCGCGGCGCGAATGTGCACGCGCTCATGACCCCGAACGTGGCGCACAAGTACGCGCCGTCGCGCAACGGCAACGTCTTCAGCGTCGCCATCGAAAACGTGCCCGGCGCCGAAGACTGGTCGATCGTATGGCGCGTTGGCCTTCCAGTGGTTGGCACTCCGTCGTGGGCCGTGCAACCGGCCGATACCCCGCTCGCCCAGCGTCTCGAGAGCGCCGGCGCAGTCGAACAGATCGAGAAGTTCGGCCGCTCGAGCTCGCACTACACTGTTCGCAACCAGACTCTCGAGTGGAGCGCGTACATCGAGCCACGAGTGATCCTACCGCCCGATGAGTTCCGCCACGTGCTCGACGCGCTGCTTGCGTTAGTTGCCATCAATGGCACCGTCAACCAGGGCTGATTCAACGAGTACGCGCGAGTCAGGGATCAAACGGACGAGGCATTTGTGATCGGCGGTCATATGTTCGCTTTGGGACGCCGCATCGCTGCTGCGATCGAGCGCCTGCTCAGCGGCCGAGAGCATCCGGTCGCACGCGCGCTCATCGCGCCGCGTGGAGCTCGTGGAAGCGGACCCGATGGAGCTTGGACTCGCCACGATCACCGACGCGTGGTGATGATCGGTATCGTCGCCGTCATCATCGGCTGATGGCAAGCGTTATAGGAGGATTGATGAAAGACACCAACACCATTATTGAGCAGGCCTATTCCGCATTTAACAAGCGGGACATCGACGGTGCATTAGTACTGATGACGCAAGACGTGAGCTGGCCCAAAGCTTCGGAGGGCGGCAAGGTTGTCGGAAAAGAAGAGATCCGCGCCTACTGGACTCGACAATGGGGCGAGTTCGATCCCCATGTCGAACCGCTTGCAATGACCGAGGAAAACGGAGGCAAGACACGCGTCAGGGTGCACCAACTCGTCAAGAGCCTTCAAGGGAATATCCTTTCGGACAGCGAGGTTGTGCACGTATTCACTATGAACAGCGGTCTTATCTCGGCAATGAACCTCGGGGATGAGGCCGATCCAACCGCTGGTCCGTCTGCCGCATTCGTACATCGATCCTAACTGGCTATCAGCAGATCCTTCCACTTATCCCCGAAAGATTTCTGTCCGAACTACCCGAGCCACCGCATTCGTCGCGGTCGGCGGCAGCACGTTGTTCAGCCGCAGATAGCCCGCCAGCTGGCTGTGCGGCTTGCGCTGGCCGGACGCCGCCCTGTCTTGCGATCCATATGGAGGGACCTCTCGCGCGTGTCGGCGCTGACGCCACCTGATCCGCGTCATTGCGCGCGAGATCACCCCATTCAGGAGGCCGCGCCCATGAGCTCACCACTGGCCGAACTCAAAGCCGCCTGCACGTCGAGCAAGAGCGTGCCGGATGTGGAATCGATCAAGAACGGTGTCTCGACATGGTTCCGCGGTCTCCCCGCTCCCGCATCTCCAGGCACGGTCGCGCTAGCAATTGGCGGCGATGCGAAGGTCATCATCAACGAAGGCGACATTCGCTCGGTTGAAAAAGTCGGAGAGCTTTATCGCGTAGAGGTGAGCGCGGAGTCCCACTTCCTGCTCCGCATCGACAAGGTGATGAAGGCGACGGTCACCGACGATTGCGGATGTGGGAAGGATCAATCGCCGAGCGCCGCGCGCACGGATGTTGTTGCGCGACAAAAGTTGACCGTATGGGAAATGTGCGAGCGTATTTGCGCCAGTATCACGATCGCAGGAATTACTTTTTGGATCTGCATAGATGTCAATTGCATCACGCTCGACCCGAACATTCCGCCACAGCGCGAGTGATCGCTCTTTCATTGATGCGCGTATCGAGCGAGATCGAGCGCGTCTGGTCCTCGCGGCACGGCCCGATCTCGCACTGGCACGGTAGCTAGCCGCGGAGCTACTATCTTGGCGCGACCTGTGGCTCGTCCCGTCTCCTCCACACGCGCCACTCCAATGAGCCTTCGTTGATCGACCTCCGCGATCAGCTCCAATCCACACTCGGCGGCACCTTCTCGATCAGCCGCGAGCTCGGCGGCGGCGGGATGTCGCGTGTCTTCGTCGCTCGCGATGAAGCGCTCGGCCGCGATGTCGTGGTGAAGGTCATCGCGCCGGAGAACGCCGAAGGGCTGAGCGCCGAGCGGTTCGCGCGCGAGGTGAAGCTCGCAGCGCGGCTGCAGCAGGCGAACATCGTCCCCGTGCTCTCAGCGGGCACGTCGGGGAACCTTCCCTACTATACGATGCCGTTCGTGCGCGGGGAGTCGCTTCGCGCGCGCCTCGCCACCGGCGTGCCGCTCCCCATCGCGGAGGCCGTGAGCATCCTGCGCGACGTCGCGCGCGCGCTCGCGTACGCGCACGCGGAGGGCGTGGTGCACCGCGACATCAAGCCAGAGAACATCCTGCTCTCCGGCGGCGCCGCCGTGGTCACCGACTTCGGCATCGCGAAGGCCATCGATGCGTCGCGCACGCAGGACGGTGGCGGCACCACTGGCATCACACGCGCGGGCGTGTCGCTCGGCACGCCTGCCTACATGGCGCCCGAGCAGGCGCTCGGCGATCCCGCCACGGACGCGCGCGCGGACATCTATTCATGGGGCGTAGTCGCGTGGGAGCTCCTGGGCGGCGCGCATCCATTCGCGGGGCGCACCACCGCGCAGGCGCTCATCGCGGCGCACGTGGCCGAGGCGCCGCCATCGCTCTCGGCGAAGCGACCCGAGGTGCCGGAGTCGCTCGCGCGCCTCGTGATGCACTGTCTCGAAAAAAATCCAGCGAACAGGCCAGCGTCAGCGACCGAGCTGCTCGCGTCGCTCGAGTCGGTGAATACATCGGGAGAGAAGCTCGCGCCCCAACCACGGGCGCCACGGCGCACGATGGCGTACGTCGTTTCAGGCGTCGCGCTTCTCGCTGTGCTCGGGGCGGCCTTCATGATGCGTCGTTCTTCGCTCGGCGCCACCGCAGTCGCGCCGACCGCCGACAAGTCACTCGCCGTGCTTCCCTTTCTTTCCACCGGCGGCGACACGGCCAACAGCTACCTTGGCGACGGGATCGCCGACGAGGTGCGCAACACGCTGGCGCAGGTTCCCGGATTGCGACTCGCCGGCCGGAGCTCCGCCGATCACTTCGCGCGCACGGGCGCGTCCACGCAGGATATCGCAAAGGGGCTTGGCGTAGGCGCCGTGCTCGACGGAACCGTGCGCCGTGCGGGCGACCGCATCCGCGTAGCCGCTGAGCTCACCAATGGCGAGGATGGCGTCGTGATTTGGCGCGACAGCTACGACCGCGCGGCGAAGGATATATTCGCGGTTCAGGACGAAATCGCGCGTGCGATCGCGGTACAGTTGCAGGTCGCGCTCTCCGGGGCGGGCGCGAGTGCCGCGGGCGGAACGCGGGACGCCGCGGCGTACGATCTCTATCTCAAGGGGATGTATCTCTTCCGTCGCCGCGGCTCGGGGCTCTCCGAAGCGATCTCCGACTTCGAGCAGGCGACCGTACGCGACAGCACCTTCGCGCGCGCGTGGGCAGGCTTGAGCTCGGCGCTCACTGTCGAGCCCAACTATCTCGACGTCCATATGAGCGACGTATGGCCCCGCGCGCGTGAGGCGGCCACACGCGCGGTGCGGCTCGACTCGACACTCTCCGAGGCGCATCTCGCACTTGGGTACGTACTGGCAGAGTCGTTCGACTGGGTTCCCGCGGAAGCGGAGCTGCGCCGGGCAATCGCGCTCGATCCGGGCGCGGCCGAGCCTCGGTATCGGCTGGGTTATCTGCTGATGAACATGCATCGCCCATCGGAGGCAGTCCCGGTGCTGCAGCAGGGCAAGGCGCGCGATCCGATGTATTTCCTCATCTCGTCGTATCTGGGAGCTGCGCAAGTCGATCTCGGCCAGATTGCCGATGGCGTGGCCGAGGAGCGCAGAGGGCTCGAGCTCGAGCCGCAGAACGTCGCCGCGCTTTCGACCATGGCGCGGGGCTACGAGGTGGCGGGAATGCGCGACTCCGCAAGAGCGCTTGCTCGCCGCCTCGTCGCGGTGACGCAAAGCCCGGGACGCATCGGAATCGCCGCCTTCGTACTCGCGCGCAGCGGAGACCGGCGGGGCGCCGAGGCGATCATCCGCCAGTTGGAGGCACTACCCGAGGGAAGCTGGACGCGCTCCTCCGGACTCTCCATTGCCTATCTCGGCATGTCGGATACGGCACACGCGGTGACGTACATGGAGCGGGCTGCGCGCGGCGATGGCGATCTGTTCGTTCTCTTCAGTACCCTCACCTCGGCCGACATACCGCGCAGCAGTCGCACTGATGCGGCGTGGCGGCGCTTCAACCTGGATCCGCGCAGGCGATGAGCGAATCGCCGATTCGGATCAGACGCGCCGTCAAAGAAGATATTCCCGCATTGCTCGAACTCATGCAGCGGCTCGCGGAGTTCGAGCACTACGACGCGGACTTCGCCGTGAACGCGGAGACACTGCTCGCGCAGGGTTTCAAGCGAGAGCCGCCCGATTTCTACGCACTCGTCGGGGAAGATCCGGATGCGCCGGGAGTGCTGTTGGGCATGCTCGTATACTACATCATCCCGTTCACGTTCCGCGCGCGCCCAACGCTCTTCATCAAGGAGCTCTACGTCGCCGAGAGCGGGCGCGGGCGTGGCATCGGCGAGGCGATCATGCGAGCGGCAGCGAGGGAGGCAGTCGCTCTTGACTGCGCATCGATCAAATGGCAGGTAGCGGAGTGGAACACTCACGCGCGAACGTTTTACGAGCGGCTCGGTGCCTCGGCCGATCACGTCTGGGTGGATTATGCGTTGAGCGAGATGGCCCTCCGCAAGCTTGCGGGCGACTTCTAGTACACTCGAGGCGGGGAGAACTCGTGAATAGCCATTCCGTGGATGCACACCATGCCCGAGCAGGAACTTCGACCATTCATAAAAGTCTGGGCCGAGGATCTCAACTGATGAACGCGCTCAGCGCATCTGCGTCCGCCGCGCTTTTCATTTTCGTAGTTGGCTGCTCCAGCTCCGACAGCCCCGTCGATTTACCGGAGTGCCAAGGGCCAGTCACCGTATCGGTAGGCTCCGGCACGACTCCCGATATTTCGCGGACTCCGCGATGCGTGGCCGGTCAAGTCATCGTGAGCGCGAGCATGAATACCGGCTTCGTTACTTTCTGGGTCGGGACGAGCGTGGACAGTACGAATAGCCTGCGACCACCCGTTCGGTATGGCATTCCGTCCAACCCCGATGCGCTCCCCACTCAACCGCTAGCGGCAGGCGGCGCATACACGGCGCACGTGTTGCGCGCGACCGGCGACAGCGCTGCGCCGTTCGAGGCGATCGGTTCGATGGATTTTACACCATGACGGATGGCCGAATCACCTTGCCGGAGTTCGCGAAGTATCAGTCCGATCCGCGCCGGGCGCATCGAGCGTCCCGACGGAGAGATGAAGCCAGAGTTCGTGGCCGGACGTCGTCCCGTTCCGCGATCCATATAGAGGGACGTCTCGCGCCTGTCGGCGCTGCCGTCACTCGATGCGCATCAGTGCGCCCGAGATAACCTCTATTCAGGAGCCCGCGCCCATGAGCTCACCACTTGCCGACCTCAAAGCCGCCTGCACGCCGAGCAAGACTCCGTCGGATGCGGAATCGATCAAGCACGGGGTCTCGACATGGTTCCGCGGCCTCCCCGCCGCCACGTCCGACGGCACGATCGCGCTCTCGATCGGCGGCGATGCGAAGGTCATCATCAACGAAGGCGACATTCGCTCGGTTGAAAAAGTCGGCGAACACTATCGCGTAGAAGTGAGCGCGGAGTCTCACTTCCTCCTTCGCATCGACAAGGTGATGAAGGCGACGGCCACGGACGAATGCGGATGCGGATGCGAGAAGAATTCCCAGCCGAGCACGACGCAGACGGGTGTCGTCGCGCGCGAAAAGCTCACCGTATGGGAAATCTGCCAGCGCATCTGCGGCATTATCGTAGTCGGAGGAATCAGCTTTTTCATCTGCGTGGACATCAATTGCATCACGCTCGACCCGAACATCCCGCCCAAGCTTCAGTGATTTCTCACTCACATTCCGGATTGCACGCCTTCACGTCCAACGTGTACGTCGCCGAGTTGCCGGGCCCCGGCAGCGTCTTGTCCGTCTTTCGGTCGATCACCAGCTTTTCGCCGTCGCGCGTTACCTGGAACGTGTTGGTCGAGTTGCTCACGAGATGATCGAGAATGAAATGCGCGTTCATGTACGGCATGGCGAAGTGCCCCCAGATCGGTAGGCCGAGCGTCGTCGGTGCGGTGACCGCGTAGATGGTGTGCGCCTTGGTGTACGTGTCGTTGAAGTCACTGCGTGCAGGCTGCAGCGTCACGGTGATCGTGTTCCCGTCGAGCTGCGCCGACATCGGAACGTAGAACGATGTTGGCGACTGCAGCGAATTCAGCACGCCGCCCTCGGCGTTGTCGGTCGCGAGTGGTGCGATGTCGGCCTTATGCACGACTCCGCCCTTGGTGATGCGGCCAAAGAGTACGCTATTGAACACGTCCTCCTTGTACGTGAACTTCGTCGCCCCGCCCTCGAACTGTCCCGTCAACTGCACTGCCTTTCCTTCGGCGGCCTTCGGATAGCGGAGTGTCATCAGCCCCTTGATCGCCGTCGTGAACGACCACCACTCCACCGGCATTCCGTCATCACCGTTGCTCTTCGCGTAGAAGTGCGCCGTCATCGTTGCGGTGAACTCTCCCTCGAACTTCTGACAGTACTTCGAGAAAAGCTGATCGCTCCCGAACGCGAATGCATCGCTCGCGAGCTTCGCGCCCATCGAAAACAGCTTGGTCGGCTCTGCATTGCCTGCAATGATTTGCGGGAGGAACTTGCTGATCTCGCTCACAGCGAGCTTGTATCCGGGGTTTTCCTTGAGCGATGGGGGAATCGAGCTCGCGAGCTTCTGACCATATCCCATCTCGATTCCGGTCTCGATCTCGTTTTTCGCGAGTGACGTCTTTGCCGCAACCTGAGCACCTTTCCACGCTTCCGCAGCGTCCTCGCCCTCGCGCGCTTCGTTGAGCGAGTGCGCGAGCTCGGCAGCCCCCGCAGCGGCGTTCACCATGGGCCCCGAGCCGGCTGGGAGTACCTGATTCGCAATGGTCTTCGAGAAGCCGAGCACGAAGTCGAAGGGCTCGAGCGCCTCACCGAAGGCCTCAGGCACCGCTTTGAGCGATTGCGTCATATGATCGATCTGATCGCAGTCGCTCCCGGCCTTCTGGCTTCCTTCTACCTCCGCCTTGATTTGCTCGTTCGTCTTCTGCGACTCGGCGTCGAGCTCCGAGAGATGGTCGAACACGGGCTGGATGTACGGAAGCGTCTCCGGATGGCTCGCCACGAGCTGCGTGAAGTTCTGGAGTGCCTTCCCCAATTGCGCGGATTGTGCGGGAGCCTTGTCGGTGACATCCTCGAGCTGGTCGAGCTTTTTCCCCATGTCCTCCTTCGCCGGCGACTCGGGAAGCTTGTCCACCGCTTTCTTCAGCGTAGCGACAAGCGCGCTGTCCTCGTGCAGGAGCGCCTTGTTGTCCGCGACGTCCTCGTCGATGTCGATGAGAGAGGTTCTCACCGAGAAGGAAGCCTTCTCGGGCACTCCCTGCGTCCCGAGCTGGGCAGTGACCTGGTATGTGCCCTCCGCCGGCGTGGCGCCGAACATGAACGAGTAATGTCCGCTCTGATCCGGCGATGTGACGGACACCGCCGCTTGCCCGCTGGGAGGGGTGACCGCGATCCTCACCTGTGTATTGCCCTGGGGAAATGCCAACCCCTTCATGGTGACTCGCCCGTTCGTCGGAATGTTGGACGGCGTGATCGTCAGTGTCACGGAAGGCCCGTCCGTGGCCGGCGCCTGCGCGCCTGCCCCCGCCGCAGCGAGTACGAGGCAAAGAAGGCCCGCGCACGAGCGCATCGTGAGCCCAAAGTGAGCGATCGCTTTCATGTAGGTCTCCAGGGTTGGCCCTTGGGCGCCTCGCGCCGCACGGGTGGTCGTTACCTTGAGACATTGTCGTGCCGGGGCGTCGTCCTGCAGTTATCCAAGCGTTAGCTGAGCTGCAATTACACATCGCACTACACCTTCGGAGGCGTGTGCTCTTGTCACAGTGCGCAAACCGTTCAGCCGCTGCCCTTCTCGCGGCTCTCCTCCTCTCGAGCTGCAACCGCGCCGCACGCTCCTCAAACGCGCCACCCTCAAACGCGCCCGCATCCCTCAGCGCCACCAATCGCCTCCCCACCGGCGTCCGCCTCGATCCCGCCGGCCGCTCCTCCCCGCTTGGCAACATGCCCCTCGCCGCCATCCTCTCACCCAGCGGGCACGACGTCGTCGTGAGTCTCTCGGGTTGGCGTGAGCAGGGACTTCAGATCGTCAATCGCGAGACGGGCGTGCTCGTGCAACAGCTGCCACAGTCCGGCGCGTTCGTCGGCCTCGCCTTCAGTGCCGATGGCGCAACGCTCTACGCATCCGGCGGCGCGACGGACCGCGTGTACATCTACGCGTGGCGCGCATCATCGACCACCGCGCCCGCAACGCTGATCGACAGCATCACGATGTCCACCGCGAGCTCCGCACCGAAAGACAGCGCCCCACCGCCCGGCTCGCGCTACGTCGCAGGACTCGCGCTCTCCCGCGACGGCCGCTCGCTCTATGTCGCCGAGAATCTCGCGGACTCGATCGCCGTTGTCGATCTCGCGACGCGACGCGTAGTGCAGCGACTCGGTACCGGATCGTATCCGTACGCCGTCGTCACCTCACCCGATGGTCGCGTGTACGTCTCCGACTGGGGTGGTGGAACGGTGTACGTCTATCACGTCGTCGCATCCGGCGGCCTCGCCGCCGAACGTCCGATCGATGTCGGACGTCACCCATCCGCGCTCGCGCTCTCGGTAGATGGCAGTCGACTCTTCGCCGCATCGGCGAGCACCGACCGTGTCGCCGCAATCGACACGCGCTCGCGACGCGTCGTGCGCTGGCTCCTCGATCCACCGCCCGACGATCTCGCGGAAGGGAGCACCCCCGACGCGCTCGCGCTCTCCGCCGATGGCACGCGACTGTACGCGGCCGAAGCGGATGTCAATGCGATCGCGGTGTTCGATCTCTCTGCCCTCGCATCGGGCGTGGATGCCGCTCACGGCGCCGACACGCTTGCGGGCCGCATTCCGACGGAGTGGTATCCGACCGCGGTGCTCGCATCCTCGAGCACGCAATCCGGAGACTCGCTGCTCGTCATCAACGGCAAGGGGCGCGGCGCCGGTCCCAACCTCATCGGGCCCCGTCCCGATCAGAAGCGCGACGACGAGGATCGGCACGCGTACACACTGGGTCAACTCGACGGCACGCTCACGGTTCTCCCCAACGCGCGCGGGCAGGCGCTCGCCATGCTGACCCACCGCGTCGCAGAAGCAAACGGATGGACGACGCGACGTACGCCGTTCAAGTATCCACCGATCGAGCACGTGATCTACATCATCAAGGAGAATCGCACCTACGACCAGGTGCTCGGCGACCTCCGCCCGGGCGATGGCGACACGTCGCTCACCTTCTTTCCGCGCGCGCTCTCGCCGAATCATCACGCGCTGGCCGAGCGGTTCGGGACGTACGATCGATTTTTCGTGAACGCTGAGGTGAGCCAGCAGGGACACCCGTGGAGCACCGCGGGCTACGTCACGGACTACATCGAGAAGACAACGCACGACATCTATCGAAACCGGCGCCCCGAGCCGGATGAGCCGGGCGACGTCGACGATCCCGTCGTCGGATATCTGTGGGACGCGGCCGCGCGCAAGCATCTTTCGCTGCGCAACTATGGTGAGGCGTCCGAGGTAATGCCGCGCGACCGCGATGCGGAGGACTCTAAACGGGACGGGAGCAATGGCGACGTGCGCGCGCTGTTGCCCGCGCTGCAACCGTACACGAATCCGTCGTATCCTCCGTTCGACATGGCGGTATCGGATCAGCGGCGTGCCGACGTGTGGATCTCCGAGCTTCACGAATACGAGCGCGCGGGAAAGCTTCCGTCACTCGAGATCGTGCACTTGCCGCGCGACCACACGGCCGGGCTGCGCTCCGGCTTGTGCACACCGCGCGCGTGCATGGCGGACAACGATCTCGCGCTCGGCCGCATGATCGAGGCGCTCTCGCATTCGCACTTCTGGCGCAACACGGCGGTGTTCGTGCTCGAGGATGATGCGCAGGCGGGCCCCGATCACGTCGACTCGCATCGCTCGGTGATGTTCACGATCTCACCGTGGGCGCGCGGGGGCGTTGCGCATCGCTTCGTGAACACGACCGACGTTCTCGCAACGATCGAGGAGCTGCTCGGCCTCGACTCGTTCTCGCACTTCGACCACTTTGGTCGCCCGCTCCGCGAGATCTGGCGCGCGACACCCGACACGAGGCCGTACGTCGCCCTCACTCCCGCGCAGCCGCTCGGCGAGCTCAATCTCGCGTCGGGCGCGGGCGCGCGCGCGTCCGCGCACATCGATCTCGCGCACGAGGATCGCGTGGACGACGCGGTGTTCAATCACATCCTGTGGGGCGCGTTCAAGGGCACGGCGCCGTATCCGACGGCGAGACGACTCGCGCTGCTCGAGGCTGCGCGGGCACGCTGAGCTCTCGCCCTACCTCTTCTCGCGACCGGGGCTTTGCGCACTCGCAGCACGATTGCTTGTCACTTCAGGAGGAATGATGGTTTCGTATTCCGTCGCCGCCACGCGGGTTTGATGCGCTACGTCCACCTCGAGTTGCTCGCGATCGCGGTCGTGTGCGCTTTCTGTCCTCCACTCGCTGCGCAGGCTGACAGCATGACGTATCCTCACGCGAACGATCCGATCGGCACGGTGCGCCAGATGTACGACGGCGCGCTCACGCCGGAGCTGGCGATCAACACCTTCCGCAACATCGATCGGCTCTTCCCGACGCGAGCGGTGGCGCACGGCGCGCATCCGAAGCCTTTGCCGCTCTCCGACACGCCGCTCGGCCCTGTGCACTTCCGCGATGGCGAGAAGCGCTATGATCTCGAGCAGTACCTCGACCTCAATCGCGTCGCCGGCCTCCTCGTTCTGAAGAGCGGACGCATCGCGCTCGAGCGCTATCGCTATGGCAACACGGAGCGCACCCGCTGGATGTCGATGTCCGTCGCGAAGTCGATCACGTCGACGCTCGTCGGCGCTGCACTCGCGCAGCATCGCATCGAGTCGCTCTCCGATCCGGTGACGCGATACGTGACGCCGCTCGCCGGCAGCGCGTACGATGGCGTTGCGGTGCGAGACATCCTCATGATGTCGTCCGGTGTTCGATGGAATGAGACGTACACCGACTCGTCGTCCGATCGCCGGCATCTGCTCGAGGCGCAGATCTCGCAGCACGCCGGCTCGGCGATGAAGCTCATGGGTGCGCTGCCGCGTGCGGCGAAGCCGGGCTTCGTCAACAACTACAGCACGGGCGAGACGCAGGTTGCGGGGGAGATCGTGCGCAGCGCGGTGGGCGGATCGCTCGCCGACTATCTGTCCGAGCGTATCTGGAGCCGCTACGCGATGGAGGCGGATGCGCGCTGGTGGCTCGACTCTCCGGATGGCCACGAGATCGGCGGCAGCGGCTTCAGCGCCACGTTGCGCGACTACGGTCGCTTCGGACAGTTCATCCTCGACGGCGGCATGGCGGGCGGCGTGCAGATCCTACCAAAGGGATGGATCCACGACGCGAGCACAGCGAAGACGCTGCGCGACGGCAAGGCGCTGCCGTATGGATATTTCTGGTGGCCGGGAACTGACCCGGCGGCACGGCGCGATGGCGCCTTCGAGGCGAACGGCATCTTTGGGCAGCACATCTACATCAATCCGGCGAGGCATCTCGTGATCGTCGTCTGGAGCGCGCAGACGAAGCCGACGGGCGGAGAGGTGATCGATGACTGGAAGTTCTTCGACGCGGTTGCCGAGCGGTTGAGATAGCCCTCGCGTTTCTGCGATTCGTGGAATTCGAGGCCGGCGCGGGCGACATACTGGTGATCAAGGCCGGCGAGATCCACAGCTTCGTCTGCGTCGGCGATCAGCCGCTGGTGCAGTTCGACGTGCACGTAAGTCCGACGTTCATCCAGGAGAATCTCGGCTAGCGCTCGACACGAGCCTTGATGCGCGGCGCGTCATGGAGAACATTCAGGCGAGAGCAGCTCGATTAACCTCACGCGCGGGAGTCTACCATGTACGTCATTCGCGACATCATGTATTGCAAGCCGGGCAAGGTCCGCGCGATGACCGAAAAGTTCATCGCGATGTCGAAGCTGGCCGAAACGTTGGGGATGCCGCGGATGCGGATCATGACGGACTTCTGCGCGGAGCGGTACTGGACCGTGGTGTCGGAGATGGAGTTCGCCGATCTCGGCGCGTTCGAGAAGATGATGGCATCGCCGCAGGGCTCGGCCGACGACATGAAGCAGATGGAGGAGATCATGAAGGGGTACCACGATCTCATCGAGCACGGGAAGAGGGAGATCTACAAGCTCGAGGGGTGAGTCACGCTAACGCCACGTCGGCCAAAGCTCAGCCACCACCGTGTGCCCACGCACCCCGGCCATGATCGCATCGATGTGCGGGCGCGCGACGTCGGCTGAGAGAAGCGCGCTGCCGACGAGGAGCGTCGGCACGCCGCCGATTCGGAAGCGGCTGCCGTTGACGGCGCGATTGAACGGCTGGGTGAGCGTCGCGGCGGCGGCCATACCCTTCGCCCAGAAATCGATAGCGAGAACGTCGCCCGTGTGATCGCTTTTCATCTTGCTCCACGCGCC